>Ga0308165_1004387_pt1 | contig 13982 bp, 12 predicted proteins | sample PhyWR2_FD_201032 | JGI IMG/M metagenome (GOLD analysis project Ga0308165, IMG submission 201032) | Phyllosphere microbial communities from UC Gill Tract Community Farm, Albany, California, United States - DLSLW.R2 | ecosystem: Host-associated > Plants > Phyllosphere > Unclassified | place: USA...
GAATATTTTTCTCTTTTTGAGGAATGCGCATAGAATGACCCACCAGCAGATACTGTCCTTCGCAGTGATTATTCTCATGATGGGGGCATTTATCTGGGGTAAGTTTCGCTACGATATTGTCGCTCTGTGTTCGCTGCTACTGGCGGTCGCTGTCGGCGTCGTCCCATTTGATCAGGCCTTTACAGGTTTTAGCGATGACATTGTCATCATTGTCGGTAGCGCGCTAATCGTAAGCGCTGGTGTGGCGCGTTCCGGCCTAATGCAGGAAGCAGTTCAGCGTTTTCTTCCCGATCTGAATAGCGTGCGATTACAATTAGCGGTGCTTGTCGCTATCGTCACGGTGTTATCCGCCTTTGTTAAAAACGTCGGCGCATTAGCCATCATGATCCCGGTCGCTTTTCAGTTCGCACGGCGTTCAAATGTGTCGCCTTCGACCTTTCTCATGCCGATGGCATTTGGGGCGCTGCTTGGCGGACTAATGACTCAGGTCGGCACTTCACCGAACATCGTTGTGTCGCGCATTCGTGGTGAAATGGTTGGCGAACCTTTTACGATGTTCGACTTCACTCCGGTTGGCGCAGTTCTGGCAGTTGTGGGCCTTATTTATCTGGTCACGTTCTATTGGCTTGTGCCGCAGCGCACGCGTGAAAGCGTATCGCTGGACGATGCCATCAAGATCAAAAATTATGCATCGGAAGCAAGCGTAGCCGCAAATTCTTCGGTCCTGGGAAAGCGCATCAGCGACCTCATAAAGCCCGCCGAAGGCGAGGCTATGGTGACGTCGATCATTCGCAAGAACAGCCGCATCACTCCGCTGCCCGATACGATGCTTGCCGAAAATGATATAGTGCTCCTAGAAGGCGATCCGAAGGCACTGGATACTGTTGTCAGCTCTGGCAAACTCACGCTGTCCAAAAACCGCAATCCATCGGATACAAGCGGTTCGACCGAGATTGAAACCGTTGAAGCCGTTATCGGAACCAATTCCCGTCTTGTCGGCCTCAATGCACAACAGCTTGATCTTTATGCGCGTTACGAAATCAACTTGCTGGCTGTCAGTCGTCCCGGCCAGCGCATTTCAGAGCGGCTGAGCGAGGTTCGATTAAGCTTTGGTGATGTCGTAGTTTTGCAAGGCAGACAGGCCAATCTATCGAGCTTTCTGACAGAATATGAACTGTTGCCACTCGCCCGTCGCAAGCTCATGCTCGGTAATGTGCGGCGTGCACTTATTCCGCTTTGCATTCTCATCGCTGCAATTGGAGCGACCGCTTTCAGTCTTGTGCCAGTCGCTATAGCGTTCTTCGCGGCGGCAGTTGCCATGTTGTTGTTTAAAGTTATTCCGATCAACGAGGTCTATGACGAAATCGATGGGCCAATTCTGGTCATGCTTGCAGCGCTGATACCCGTATCAGACGCGCTGCGCACCACAGGCGGAACAGAACTCATTGCGCAATGGCTTTCCAGCATCGGTCATGAATTGCCACCCTATGGGGCACTGGCGCTTATTCTCGTCACAGCCATGATGGTGACGCCATTTCTTAACAATGCCGCAACCGTGCTTGTCATGGCACCGATCGCCACAAGTTTTGCCTCCGGTCTTGGTTTCAAACCAGAAGCCTTCTTGATGGCTGTCGCAATTGGTGCGGGATGTGATTTCCTCACACCAATCGGCCATCAATGCAATACGCTGGTGATGGGACCGGGAGGCTATAAGTTCAGCGACTATCCGAGGCTTGGACTGCCCTTATCGATCATCATCGCACTCGTGACTGTACCTGCACTGATGTTCTTCTGGCCTTTACAATAGCTCGTCCTTTAGAGAACGAACCCAGTCGAGACTTTCCGCAACGATTTTTTCGATTGGGTCAGCGACATCTGCACGGAAAACCAGCGCCTCACCAACGGGGCTTTCAAGTGTCGCAAGCTGGCTTTCCAGCATTTTTACCGGCATGAAGTGGCCAGACCTTTGCCCCATATGCTGATGTAAAACGTCAAAACTGCCATCGAGAAAAACAAACATCAGCGTCCCGCCAGAAGCTGCACGCATTCGGTCGCGATAGCTCTTTTTCAACGATGAGCAAGATACCACAATACCGTTATGGGCAGCGGCGAGCCGATCACCAATCTGATCCAGCCAAGGCCAGCGATCTTCATCCTGCAACGGAATTCCAGCCACCATCTTATCGACATTGGAATGTGGATGCAGGCTATCGCCCTCCAGAAAAGGCAAATTGAGCGCCTCTGCGAGTTTTTCGCCAACCGTTGACTTTCCAGAACCAGAAACACCCATCACAACAATATGCACTGTCTAGATCCTTAAAATGTTTCGAGCTGAAGATTAACGCGGTTAGCAGCACCCACAACATGGAGGCGCATAACGTCACGCGCTTTCAGCGGATCACGTGCAGCAATCGCATCACGAATGGCAACATGCTCGGCGATTGTAATCTCGACAATTTCTTCAAGGACTGCACGCGCACGCGCCGCGCGAATTGCCTGACTGATACGTTCCGCAATAAAGCCGAGCACCAGAGGGAAATATTCATTGTGTGTCGCGCTCGCAAGCGTACGGTGAAATGTGAGATCAGCGGCGATCCCGTCATCAGACCATTTTTCACCGCCGGTCATGTCAGCTAAGGCTTCATCCAGTTTGCGTAAATCGTCTGCGGTATGATGAACTGCAGCAAGACCCGCAGCCTCAATTTCAAGCGCCATACGCAATTGAAAGAGACTGCGGAAATGATCGCGGTCAGCAAGTGTTTCAGGCTCAATGCGAATAGCATGGCGGCGATCAGGCTCCGTGACGAAGGCACCGACACCCTGTCGGGTGTCGATTAGCCCTTCGTTACGCAATTGGGCAATCGCCTCCCGGATGACGGAACGACTAACACCAAAGCTTTGCGCGAGACTATGCTCTGTCGGTAATTTATGCCCAGGCAGCCAACTGCCTTCACTAATCTGGCGGACAATTTCAGAAGCAATACGAGCGGGAAGCTGTTCGTTACGCCTGATTTCACCGAACATCGTATGCTGCTCCCCTTTGTCCTCTGCCATTGATTTGTAGTGAGTTTTTTATCAAGTCAAGCGAAAGCTGACAGCCAGATTTTTATAACCAGGTTCTGCGCTAAATTGCGGGAGCGCACCTCCAAAAATCAGCGTTTTTCAACCACGCTACGCATAAAAGTAGTTTTCAAATGTCGATTATACAGTTATCAGACAACCCAACAATATAATTTGGAGGAGTTAAATTGTGACGCCGTTTGCAGGGTCGAAAGCCCATAAGATACAAAATCTGGCATCGTTTCACCTCCTCGCCCAATTTAAATTCGCATTTTGAACTGAACACACCGGGAGGAATATCCGTGCAAGACAAGCATACACTGAACTCGTCCATCATTCTGCCAGAAGACAGCGCTTCCGCAGTGCTTATAGGACGCGTATGGTCCAAGGCCGAAAACGGCCCCTGCCCTGTACTCGTCGCCAACGGTCATGTTCATGATCTATCCAGCATTTCGGCAACCGTTTCAGGGCTTCTGGAGCGCAAGAATCTGGTAGCCGAGTTGAAAGATGTAAGCCGCTTTACTGATCTTGGCGCGCTTGACGATTATCTTTCCGGCGAAAAAGGCGAGTTGCTTGCACCGATTGATCTCCAGTCGATAAAGGCAGCAGGCGTAACCTTTGCCGACAGTATGCTTGAACGTGTAATCGAAGAACAGGCAAAGGGAGACCCAACCCGTGCGTTGGAAGTGCGCAAGCGCTTAGCACCAGTCATTGGTGACAGTCTGCGTGGCGTTGCTGCTGGCTCTGAAAAAGCCGCACAGGTTAAGGCTCTGCTTCAGGATATGGGCCTCTGGTCGCAATATCTCGAAGTCGGCATTGGACCGGATGCGGAAATTTTCACAAAATCGCAGCCAATGTCATCAATGGGTTGTGGCGCAACGGTCGGCATCCTGCCAATCTCACAATGGAACAACCCGGAGCCAGAAGTTGTACTTGCTGTTGCCTCCGATGGCCGCATTGTTGGCGCAACGCTTGGTAATGACGTTAATCTGCGTGACGTTGAAGGGCGTTCTGCGCTTTTGCTCGGCAAAGCCAAGGACAACAACGCATCCTGCGCCATTGGCCCGTTCATCCGTCTCTTCGACGGTGAGTTCACCATGGATGTTTTGCGCAAGCTTAAGCTTTCGTTGCATGTTACCGGAACTGATGGCTTTGAAATGACCGGTGAAAGCCCGATGGAAGCGATCAGCCGCGATCCGGAAAACCTTGCTGGCCAGATGATGAACCGTAATCACCAGTACCCAGATGGTGCAGTCCTTTTCCTCGGCACGATGTTTGCACCAGTGAAAGACCGTCGCGGCGCAGGTCAGGGCTTCACACATGAAATCGGCGACAAAGTGGAAATTTCAACGCCCAAGCTCGGACGTCTCGTCAACTGGGTTGATCGTACTGATAATTGTGCCGAATGGACTTTTGGCATTCGAGCGCTGATCCAGAACTTGCAGAAGCGCAATCTGCTCGACAAGATTTAAAACTGAAAGGCCGCATATTATAAGATATCGGCCTTTTATATTAGTTCAGTGGAATAGCATTTCCATCTTTGGAACTCTGATAAGCATTCGACATCGCGTCATATTTGGCGCGAATGGCATCAAGCCGCTTTTCGAAACGAACCCGATCTGTCTCCGAAAGCGATGCGACCATTTTTGGAATTGAATGGCTGTGCCAGAAACTATTATCGTGGTTGTAGCCACCCGGCTCAAGCGTGAATACCTCCTTGAGAATCTTCAGATCATGCGGGATTGAAAACGCATCGCGTGAATCTTCATGGCTGAACAGATAATAGAAATTATCAAAACCGCTCCATGTGATTGCCGAAAGGCACATTGAGCACGGCTCATGTGTAGAGAGGAAAATCATGTCCTTGGTTTCAGGACGCCCTTTTTCAGACATTTCATAGAAACGCTTGATGGTGTGAACTTCACCATGCCAGAGCGGATTCTCTGTTTCATTGTTGGTCTCGGCAAGCACCAGCGATAAATCAGACTTGTTGAGCAAAGCCGCACCAAAAACCTTGTTGCCGTCAGCAACGCCTTGCTCGGTTAAAGGTATGACGTCGTTTTCAATGACATCAATTAGTTTCTCAAGCAGCTTCAATTCATCCGATGACATAACTCGACTCCTTTAGTGCAAAAGAAAAACGCCGGGGTGTTGCCCCGGCGTTTAAGTTTTATTCTGGGAAGAATGCGAAGCGGATCACGAAGAGCGCCGCGACGATCCAAGTCGCCAAGTGAACCTCACGAACCTTACCAGTCACGGTCTTCAAAACGACATAGCTGATAAAACCAAAAGCCAGACCGTTAGCAATCGAGTAGGTGAACGGAATTGCAAGTGCAGTGAGTGCAGCAGGTGCAGCTTCAGTGATTTCGTCCCACTTGATTTCGGACAGTTCGCGCATCATCAGGCACGCGACATAGACCAGTGCTGGTGCGGTTGCGACAGCAGGCACGGAGCCAGCCAAAGGCGAAATGAAGAGCGCTGCAAGGAACAGTAGAGCGACAACAAGTGCCGTCAGGCCCGTACGACCGCCGGCCTGAACGCCAGAAGCGCTTTCAACATAGGCTGTTGTTGAAGACGTGCCGAGCAGCGAGCCACCGAGAATTGCGGTGCTGTCTGCAAACAAGGCTTTACCAAGGCGATTTGGCTTGCCTGGTTCGATAAGACCACCACGCTTGGCAACGCCAATCAGTGTGCCGGTCGCGTCGAACACTTCAACAAGTACGAACACCAGAATGACGTGCAGAATGCCAGTGTGCAGCGCACCCATGATATCAAGCTGCATGAAGGTTGGCATCAAGCTTGGAGGCGCAGAAAACACACCATTAAACTGTGTGATGCCGAGCGAAATCGAGGCAACAGTCACAACGAGAATACCGATAAGGATCGCACCGCGAACCTTAAGTGCATCCAGAGCCGCAATAATGAAGAAGCCAGCAATCGCCAAAAGCGGACCTGCTTCACGCAGATCACCAAGGCCGACGAGCGTTGCTGGATTATCGACGACGATTCCTGCGGTCTTGAGGCCGATAAGCGCCAAGAACATGCCGATACCAGCAGCAATCGCGCTTCTAAGCGAATGCGGAATACCTTCAATCAACCAACGCCGAATACCTGTTACCGTAAGGAACAGGAAGATAATGCCGGAGATAAACACCGCACCGAGCGCCTGCTGCCATGAAAAGCCCATAGCGCCAACAACGGTGAAGGCGAAGAAGGCATTCAGGCCCATGCCCGGAGCCATACCAATTGGCCAATTGGCGACGAGCGCCATAACGATCGAACCGAGCGCCGCCGCAAGACAGGTTGCGACGAAAACCGCGTTTCGATCCATGCCCGTGCTGGACAGGATATCAGGATTGACGAAGATGATGTAAGACATAGTCAGGAAGGTTGTAAGACCAGCGATCACTTCCGTTCTCACCGATGTTCCGTGTTCCTGCAATTTGAACAGCTTTTCCAGCATGATCCCTCCAGGGCAAAAAGCGCGCGTTCAAAGGCACCCATAAACCGCCAAAAGCAATTGCTTGCGATTGGACGATGAAAATCGGTGCAATCTATTGCGATTGCCGTATTTGTTAGCCGCAGCCGCTTATTAGCGAGCGGATTTGTTCCCCATACACCCAAGACAACAAAAAACACAGTTCTGCCGCAAGAATGCTTGTTTATTAACGTGATTTAGTTTGGCGCGAATTGGAAATGGATACCAGCCGCCTATTCTGGCTATTGTTTTTGAAAGAGCTTCAAAAATTAGTATCTGCCTTGGTAACAGCGACTCACGTCAAAGCATTGAGTAGAAGTGCTGTTGCGTACATGCCAATCGCAAAAAACGTATGAGCAGCAAGGTTTAGAATACGCACATGTGCTGCATTAGGCAACCGAGATGCCGCCCAGCCAATCCCTAAACCGGGTTGCAGTAAAAACCACCCTGCTGCAACAGTCAGGATACCAAATATCCATACCGGCAAGAAGATAGGGTTGGCGAACCATACTGCTCCAGCATAAAGCGCAAAAATGATTCCGTAGAGAATACCGACGGTATAGTGACCAAACCAACCGAGAAATACCTCGTGTTTATAAGCCGGAGACTGCGAAATATCATCATGGAAGATTTCGCCGTCGCGCAAATGCCAAAACCAGCGCCCAACCAATCCCCAGTTCGGGCGTGCTTGACCAAAGAACCGTGCGAGAACCAAAACCCAAACATCCATGACGATGGTTGCGCCGATTCCGATAAGTGTTCCACTGATGATAAGATCCAGCATACTCGGCCTTTCTGACTTAAGACGTCAGATAAACGGTGGGCAAGGCAAGACGCAAGGCTTCAAAAATGTGATGCGTCGCTTTGTTGGAACATTTTATATAGACAACTGAAAACTCTAGTGAGATCGAGAGCAATTAATATAGTTCATGAAATTGATTTTAATAAACCTCATCACCGCAAATCGTTAAATGAGGATACAAAAAATGAACACATCAACAATGGGATTGCGTCCCATTTTATCAGTCCAAATGTCTCGTTTATTTTAGATTATAAATTATACTTTAATTTACAAAACAAAAGCGCCGGGACTGGAGCACCGACGCTTTGTTATATTGCTTCTGTTTCACTTACGGGGCGATTATCTATCAGCCGCACCATCAGTGATTACTTACCGAACACTGCGCTCTGGATCTGCGAACGTGATACGCCGATGTCGGCAAGAAGATGGTCGTCCATTGCACCGAGTTCACGCAGTGCGCGGCGACGGGAAACATACTGCTGGAATTTCTGACGAATGTTCATTTTGCTTTCTCCTCGTTGGATGCCTTTTAAATAGTCTTTTGCACAAATTTCCACCACGGATATGATTGCAAATGAGGCATGCGTTTTCGCTAGAGCTCGCGCTCTTGAAAATGCTGCAATCGCCTACCCCATAGGGAATAGAGCAAGTTCATTTTTTTGATTTTTAGGGCATTTGCCTTTTGCCAAACCGGTCTTAATCGATTAATCCGGTCGGCGGAGGAGTTTATCTCTAGCCTTTTGCGGACACCACTATGCTTTACGGTATTTTCCTCGCGTTTGCGTCCTATGCTGCATTCGCCATCAGCGATGCGTGCGTCAAGTTTCTTGACGGCACATTATCACCCTATGAGATCGCGTTTTTTGGTGCCGTGCTCGGTATTCTTGCCATCCCATTCACGAAGAAGCCAGAAGATCAGTGGCTCGATATGTTTCGAACCACAAATATAAAACTCTGGTTACTTCGCACACTGACCGCGGCGATGGGCGTGATTGGTAGTGTTGTCGCCTTCACGCATCTATCAATGGCTGAAGCATTTGCGCTGATATTCCTGCTTCCGGCATTTGTGACGATCCTTTCCGTGCTGTTCCTTAAAGAGCAAGTCGGCTGGCGTCGGTGGTCAGCAGTCATTATCGGCTTTATTGGCGTGCTTGTTGTGCTGCGCCCCGGCTTTCGCGAATTATCGATCGGTCATCTTGGTGCACTTGGCGGCGGCCTTGGCGGTGCATTCAGTATCGTGATCTTTCGCGCAATGGGTAAAAAAGAAAAGCGCATCTCGCTTTACACTGCGGGGCTTATTGGCCCGATCCTCATCTGCGGTGCCTTGATGATTCCGAGCTATCAGGCACCTTCCGCTCTGCAATGGGGTTACCTTGCGGGTTACGGTCTGCTTGCAGCTCTTGCTAACATTCTCCTTATGCTTGCAGCACAGCGTGCGCCCGCGAGTGCTATCGCCTCCCCGCAATATAGCCAGATGATCTGGGCTATTCTGTTCGGATATTTCGTTTTCCATGATCATATTGACCTTCCAATGCTTATTGGCATCGTTCTGATCACGATTTCTGGACTATTCACTTTCGTGCGTGAGCGTCAGCGCGGCGTTCCGGGACCAGCAGCTGTGGCAACTTCCGATCCGTCACCAGCTTTGGCGGAAGAAAAGTAGACCAGTTCTCTCGTAAGCTTGATCACTATAAGAATACATCAAACCCGAAACTGGTTTCCAGTTTCGGGTTTGATGCTATAAAAGCCCACATTCATATCCCGCCCCTGCTCTTTCCAGCAATTCTATTTAAAACTGAAAGCGCTTCGCGCGGGATTTGGCACGGAACGTAATTGATCAAGGATGAAGACGATGGCTGAGAAGCGAGCAACTTGGACCTATTACAAAGGCGAATGGCATCAGGGCGATGTGCGCATTCTCGGCGCAGCTTCGCATGCGACCTGGCTTGGTTCTCTCGTGTTCGACGGTGCGCGTCTCTTTGAGGGTGTAACACCTGACCTTGATCGGCACTCCGCACGAGCCAACGACTCTGCACGCGCGCTTGGACTGGCGCCTATGTTGAGCGGCAACGATATTGAAACTCTGGCCCGCGAAGGTTTGAAGAAGTTCGCGCCGGGAACAGATGTTTATATTCGCCCGATGTATTGGGCCGAAGACGGCGATAGTACGACTGTTGCGGCAGCACCGGAATCAACGGACTTCGCACTTTGCCTTGAAGAAATCCCGATGGTCGAGCCAAAGGGCTTTACCGTTACGACAACATCATTCCATCGCCCTTACCTGCAGGTCATGCCTGTTAATGCCAAGGCTGCATGCCTTTATCCAAACAATGGTCGCATGCTGCGAGAGGCCAAAGCTAAGGGCTTTCATAACGCGCTGGTCACTGACGTTCTCGGCAACGTTGCAGAAACTGCAACCTCGAATGTGTTCATGGTTCGTGGTGGCGAAGTTTATACTCCAGTTCCAAACGGCACATTCCTCAACGGCATCACACGCCAACGCGTTATCGGTCTGTTGCGCCAGGCCGGTGTCAGCGTTCATGAAACGACGCTTACGCTTCAGGATTTCCGCGAAGCAGACGAGATCTTCTCGACGGGCAATATCAGTAAGGTTGTGCCGATCATTGGCTTCGATGAGCGTACACTCGAATATGGTACCATCACCAAGCGTGCGCGCTCGCTTTATTGGGAATGGGCGCATAGCTGAGAAATCGGCCATAAACCATTGTTTCAATGATATAACGGTTACTTTTGAATGCTTGAACATACCCCGCTGTTTATGACAGTAGCCGTTATTGCAGCCTTTTTGGTCGGCCTATCCAAAGGTGGCCTACCGTCCGTCGGAACGCTTTCAGTGCCGTTAATGGCATTGGTGATCTCCCCTGTAACGGCAGCAGCGCTACTGCTGCCGATCTATGTCGTCAGCGATATGTTTGGGCTTTACCTCTATCGCCACCACTTCTCGGCTAGAAATCTGGCAATTCTTACGCCCGCTGCCATTGTCGGGATTGGACTGGGCTGGTTTTTCAGCTCGCATCTTTCCAGCACATTCATCGGAATGATGGTCGGACTTGTGGGATTGTTCTTCTGCTTCAACGTCTGGATTGGTGCAAAATATCGCCGTGCGGCTCGTAAAGCAGATATTCCCGGCGGAACTTTTTGGGGAATTATCACCGGTCTAACCAGCTTTGTTTCACACTCCGGCGCACCACCATTCCAGATGTATGTGCTACCGCAGCATTTGGAAAAGCTGGTTTTTGCAGGCACATCGACCATTCTGTTTGCAATCGTCAATGCAGTTAAGCTGATCCCTTATTGGCAATTACAGCAGTTTTCCAACCTCGACTGGTCGCTTGGTCTTTGGCTGTTGCCTGCCGCAATTATCGGTACATTCGTCGGTGCGAAGCTCACCCGGATCATGCCGGATGGTCCGTTCTTCCTGCTCGTTCAGCTCACGCTCTTTGGCCTGTCGATCAAACTTATAGCAGATTGGGTCATCCCGTTTTGGGCGATTTAAGTTTTGAAAAAAGCCGAAGCCGGTCCAAAATCAATATTTTGCAACAAGCCTAATAAACCTTCGTGATGGCCCTATATCTTTTGTAGAGTCGCAGCAGGCAAGTTCTGGCAAGCCGATTTAACGGAACCAGAGACCGCGAACTGCGTTCGTTAAACAGTTAGTTACGGAGGCAAAAGAATGGTCGAGCTGGTCAACAATATTGAAAACATCGAGTTCATCATCACCAAGGCGCGTGAATATGATGTTCAGGTTCCCGCAGTGGACGAAGATTCCGGCTCCAATGCTTCCGATGATGGTGATATTGACATTCTTGATGCTTCCATAACCAATCCAACACGCAAAGAACTGGTCGCCGCAATTCGCTCTCTGAACGAAGACGAGAAAATTGAATTGCTGGCTTTGGTTTGGGTCGGTCGTGGAGACTTCAGCGCTGAAGAATGGGATGACGCTCTTGCGACAGCAAGCGATCGCCACAATGGGCGTGAAGCGAAATACCTTCTCGGCATACCACTGTTGGGCGATTACATTGAAGAAGGTTTGGAAACGCTTGGCGTAGAATTCGAAGCCTACGATAACGAATAAGAAAAATTGATGTTTCCATTGATCGTTCTGTTTTGACGCCGTCACAGCTGGCGAGTAGTCTGCGCGTCGACAAGGGAAACAAAAAGCAAAGCATTGGAGGATTTCATCATGCTTCAGAAAAATCTCGATCAGAAAACAGATTTCTATATCGACGGCGCATGGCGCGCACCACTCGAAGCTAAGACGATTGAAGTCATCAATCCAGCCAATGAAAAGCCATATGCAGTGATTTCTGCTGGCTCGGCTGCTGATATTGATCTCGCTGTCGCTGCAGCACGCAAGGCATTTCCTTCATGGAGCGAAACGCCTGCTGAAGAACGCATTGGCTATCTTCGCCGTATCGTTGAAATCTATGAGCGCCGTCTTGAAGAAATGGCACAGGCTATTTCCAAGGAAATGGGTGCTCCAATCAAGCTTGCTCGTGAATCTCAGGCCGCCGCTGGTATCTCGCACACCAAAGCCTTTATCGCGGCTTTCGAAAATTTCGAATTCGACGAAATCCTTTCGCCAAAGCATTCCAATCAGGCGATTGTGCGTGAACCAATCGGTGTTTGTGGACTGATCACGCCATGGAACTGGCCAATGAACCAGATCGCGCTCAAAGTCATCCCTGCCATTGCTGTAGGTTGCACAGTTGTGCTCAAACCATCCGAAATTGCTCCAATGTCGGCGATGCTCTTCGCTGAATTTGTCGATGAAGCAGGTTTGCCAAAGGGCGTATTCAACCTTGTTAACGGTGAAGGTCCGGTTGTCGGCGAAGCAATGTCGCAGCATCCCGACATCGACATGATGTCGTTTACCGGGTCGACCCGCGCCGGAACTGCTGTTTCGCGTGCCGCAGCTGCAACGGTTAAACGTGTTTCGCTTGAACTTGGCGGCAAGTCGCCAAATATCGTGTTTGCAGACAGTGATCTCGAAAAAGCAATCGAACGTGGTGTAAACCATTGCTTTGAAAACACTGGTCAGTCGTGCAACGCGCCAACCCGTATGTTGGTTGAGCGCTCGATCTATGACCAAGCGGTTGAGTTCGCAAAACAATCTGCAGCAAAAACGACCGTCGATGATCCATCAAAGGATGGCGAACATATCGGTCCATTGTCTTCGTCGATCCAGTTCGACAAGGTGCAGACAATGATCCAGAAGGGCATCGATGAAGGTGCGCGTTTGGTTGCTGGCGGCACCGGGCGCCCTGATGGTATCTCAGAAGGCGACTTCGTTAAACCGACGATCTTCGCCGATGTAAACAATGACATGGCTATCGCACGCGAAGAAATCTTCGGCCCAGTGCTGGCAATGATCCCATTCGATACGGAAGAAGAAGCCATCGCTATCGCCAATGATACGCCTTACGGTTTGGCTGCTTATATTCAGACCGGAAGCCCTGAACGTGCGAAGCGCGTTGCTCGCAAACTCCGTGCTGGTATGATTCAGATTAACGGAACCTCACGCGCGCCGGGAAGTCCTTTCGGAGGCTACAAGCAATCCGGCAATGGTCGCGAAGGCGGGAAATGGGGCCTTGAAGACTTTATGGAAGTAAAGCTCATAAGCGGTTGATTGAAAAGCTTTTAATAAAACAGAAAACGCCGGTTATCCGGCGTTTTTTATTGCTATTTCTACCAGCTATTTTTCGTCAATTGATCGGCACATCATACCTTCGTGCCCCCGAACCTGTTCCTTGACGGGTGAAAAACAAATACAATTATTAACCGTCAAGGGATGGGCTATTTTAGCAAATTAGCGTTGATGACGCGATTGCCAAAGCTCTTTTGCCTGCGCATAGAAGTGTCCATAGCTATCATTATCGGCGGCAAGTGCCGTCATCAATGCCATTGCTGTAGATGCGATCACAGTAAGCTCAGCGCGCTCATCGATAGCCGCACCAGACCAAACTGCGAGCCAATATTCAAACGTGCTTTGGCTGGTATGACGGTCTGTTGCGGCTTTTGATAAGGTCGGCAAATTAATGTCGGTTTTCTGCGAACCGAGCCATCGGTAAACCGTGTGCGTATGATGAGGAACCAGTTCTGCAACATCGCGGCTTGTCGAAACAGCGGAAACAGACTTCATGTCCAACAGGGCACCTGCATCACGATGCAGTTCACGATAGGCAGGCTGTGTCACACCGACAAAAGACGCTGAAAGCCTCAACGGATTAAGCAGATGGGCGAGACTATTTATCGATGAGCGCGAATTAAACAACGGATAGAGCGCCAGCAGAGAATGAACCTGCGGTGCAAACCCTGCCAGTGGCATGAAACAAATACCGTGAGCGGTTAAGGCGCTTTTCCCAAGCGCCAGCGACGTTGCAATCGGAATGTTTACAGCCTGTGCAGCGAGTTCGAGCTTTCCCGACAATTCGCCCATACCGCAGTTGCCATGTAACACCACGGGATACCCCGCTCGCGAAACGAGAATGGCCGCCAGCATAAACCAAGGCGACTGATTGGAATTGGGTGATAGGTAGGCTGGCCAGTCGAGCGCTGGCGTGTTTATATTCGTATCAAGCGCATAATAGCGATGCGCAGCGCGGGCCATCCCGGCTA
>Ga0308165_1004391_pt1 | contig 13976 bp, 10 predicted proteins | sample PhyWR2_FD_201032 | JGI IMG/M metagenome (GOLD analysis project Ga0308165, IMG submission 201032) | Phyllosphere microbial communities from UC Gill Tract Community Farm, Albany, California, United States - DLSLW.R2 | ecosystem: Host-associated > Plants > Phyllosphere > Unclassified | place: USA...
GAAATTGCCTATCAACTGCTGAGCGATGCGGGCCTCGAAGTCGATACGGCTGAGAATGGCCGCATTGCCTGTGAAAGCGTTGAACGCTCCGGCAACAGCTACGCAGCGATTTTGATGGATGTCCAGATGCCGGAAATGGACGGGTTGGAAGCCACGCGCGATATTCGTCGTCACTGGACCGCTGAAGCATTACCAATTCTCGCTTTGACGGCCCATGCTTATGAAGAAGAGCGTCGCCGATGCGCCGATGCAGGCATGAATGACCACATCGCAAAGCCAATTGACCCAAGTGTCCTTCTCGGCACGCTTGAGCGCTGGATGAAGCCGCGTCGTACACACGCCGTTGCTTCCGTGCCGGAAATCGGAAAGCAGGACGTTGCACCGTCTGATCTTCCTGACCGCTTGCCACCCTTTGATCTTACACGAGCACTTGTGCGTGTGAACGGCAAGAAAGCACTTCTGCGCCGCCTTATCATCGGCTTCCACGATGATTTCGTAAATGTCATTGATATTCTCAAAGAACAGATCGCTAAGGGCGACCTGACAACGGCTCGCCGCCTTGCGCATACATTGAAAGGTGTTGCTGCTTCGCTGGAGCTGCCGGAAGTCTCGCGCATTTCTGCCGAAGTCGAACTCGCAATTGCCAATGAGCAGTTAGTTGGGTTGGAGCCAACGCTATTTGCTCTTGATGTGGCCTTGAAGCCCGCGCTTAACGCTGCCGAAAGTCTGAAAGAGCAAACAACTTTGCCCGCAAACCGGACAGATTCTGCTGCACAGCAAGCCGATATTGAGGAAGCTGTCAGTATACTTCGCGAAAACCTCAAACGCCGTAGCATGCGCGCGCGCAGCAGTTTTGACGCATTGTTTTTGATCAGTTCCGATAGCCATGCTCAGGCTTTGAGTGATGTCAAATCCGCACTCGACAAACTCGATTATGAGGCTGCCTTGCATAACCTTGATGCAGCGTTTGCAACCACGGAAACGCAATAGACAGCAACGACCGTAAACACTGAAAATCCCGCCATGGTTCAAACCGTGGCATACTGAAGACTGCCGGAGCTAATTAAATGCCTAATCGTGCAACCGTCCTGATCGTCGATGATGAAGTATCGAACATCGAGATTATGAATGCGGTGCTGGAAGACCACTATGAAATTTGTTTCGCGACATCGGGAGAACAGGCGCTCGAAGTCGCGCGTACTGTTCTGCCAGATCTAATTTTACTTGATGTCATGATGCCGGGCGTTGACGGCTATGAGGTATGCACGCGTCTTAAAAACGACCGGCTTCTCGCTGACGTTCCGGTTATTTTCACCACCGGACTGGATGATCAGGAAGCGGAAGTGCGTGGTCTTTCACTTGGTGCGATCGACTATGTAACCAAGCCAATTAATCCAATCATTCTGCGTGCGCGTGTTTCTAACCACGTTGAACTTAAGCGCCTGCGCGATCAGCTCGCACAAATGGCTGTGACGGATGCATTGACTGGCTTAAGCAATCGACGCCAGTTGGAAGTAATCTTGAAAGCCGAAATTGCGCGTCTCGCACCAACTGGAGCCTGGCTTTCGGTCATTATGCTGGATATCGATTTCTTCAAGCTTTTCAACGACACCTATGGTCACCCGGAAGGCGATCGCTGTATCGCTATGGTCGCCGCTGCACTCACCCGTGCCGTGCATAAAGTGTCTGGTATGACCGCGCGCTATGGTGGTGAAGAGTTCGCCTGTGTATTGCCCGGAGCAGATCGTGAAACGGCACTCACGACAGCCCGTGAAATCCAGCTTCAGATACAGTCTCTGAACATTCCACATCTCGGCTCACAAATTAGCACCAATGTAACTGTCAGCATCGGCATCGCATCTGCTCAAACACAACCCGGAATGGACGGATCACTCTGGCTGGAGCATGCAGATCATCAACTTTACTCGATCAAGAAAAGCGGTCGCAATCAAATCGCGATCATGGAGTTTTCTGCTGCTGAAAGCTTAACAACAAAAAGCGCCTAAGCTTTATATCCGAAAGCTGCTATGGCTTTCGGATATTACTAATGCAAATCGAGGTGAGCCTTGAGCGGCATATCGTCGTGAATGGAAACGGTTTGCCGCTCAATCATGCGATGCACCAGCGGCGGTGTATCGCCTTTATGAAGCGCGAGGAGTCTTTCTGAAACCTCCGCATCCGATTGCGTTCTCCGGTGATTGTGGCGCACATATTCCACCCATGTTGGAACGTGATAACTCTCAGTCCATGTTTCCGGATTTTCGAGATCGCGTAACAAAGCCCATTGGCGTGCACCATCGCGGATACGAATACGCCGCCTGAGCGACATAGCGCCTAAGAAGGCCTGCACATCTTCCTGTGCAATTTTGTAATCGACCATGATCATGATTGGCCCGCTACGAGAGCGTAGATCAAGCCGCAGCTGAGGTTCGTTGAAGCGGTTGAGCGGATCAAGATTAAGCGATTCAAATTCCGGTTGTGGCAACAAAAAGCCGACGAGAGCGCCAAAAAGCAAAACACATGCAGCAACAAGCAGTGCGCCGGGCACACCGAAATTGTCCGCAATCGAACCCCATAACCAGCTGCCGACCGCCATGCCGCCGAATGTAGCCGTCTGGTAAAGTGCAAGTGCGCGCCCGACTACCCAACGTGGAGTGGACAGTTGCACCGTAACATTGAAAAGTGACAGTGCCAGAACCCATGACATGCCAGCTGGCAGCAAGAAAAGACAGCTCATCCACATGCTTCGGCTGACAGAAAGCAGGAGGCAGCTTATTGCAAATGCTGTAAAAGCCCCGCGTACCAGCCATTCGTTGCCAACTAATTCGCGCAGACGCGCACTAGAAAGCGCTCCACCAATCGCACCAACACCGAAGAAGCCGAGCATTATACCATAGGTGAGAGCTGTACCCTGAATGAGGTCGCGTGCAACGAGTGGCAAAAGTGCAAGAATAACAATGGCTGACAGGCCAAACAGAAAGCCTCGAAACATGACTTTCAGAAGGTTTGGCGACATGGAAACATAACGAAGACCAGCCACCATTGCGGGACCAAGGGCTTCACGCGGCAAGGTTGATTTGGCTATCTGCGGCTGCCATCGCCAAAGTGCAAGAATTAGCGCACAGTAGCTGAAAGCATTGAATATAAAGGCAAATGCAGCACCTGCGACAGCGACGATCGCACCACCGATTGCCGGGCCAATGCTGCGCATCAAGTTGAAGCTCATCGAGTTGAGAGCAACAGCCGCGGGCAAATCGGTTCGTGGAACAATGTCACCCATAGAAGCTTGCCAGGAGGGGTTATGCAATGCACCGCCACAGCCGATAAGGAATGTGAACGTCAGCAGCATCCAAGGCGTTAGGATATTTAAATAAGCGAAAGCCGCGAGTGCCGCCGAAATAACGAGCAACATAATCTGAGCCGTAAGCATGATCCGCCGACGGTCAAAATTGTCAGCGAGCGCTCCAGCAGCTACCGAAAAAATCATGACTGGCAAGGTGGTAGAAGCCTGCACCAGCGCAACCATATCGTCAGAATGCGCGATAGTTGCCATCATCCAGCCAGCGCCAACTGTCTGCACAAGACCGCCAAGGTTTGAGAACAGCGTTGCGGACCATAGGGCGCGGAAAGTTCCATACTGGAACGGCGCAAGGGGGGAACTACGTTGCGGCATTCGGACGAACCTCCATCTTCATCCGTTCACTAAGGCGATACGTGAATCGCGATCAGCTAACAAGTATGGTTCCACCACACGCGACGCGACGACACATCAAAATGACCTAAATCGCCTAATTTTTCCGCTTACGACATAATTTGATGTGGCCGAGACGACATAGTTCCCAACCCAGGCTCCCGCACCGGGATTGCCGCTTCCGTCATATCGTTACGGATTAAATAGTTTAACAGCTAACCTATGATCGAAGTTAGCTACCGGAAGCAACGCACGGATAAGCTTGATCAAATACCCATCGACGTAATGCATTTCATCAATGGGTATTTAGGCTTTAATGAAATCAGGCCTCGGGTGAATAGCCAAACGTCACTGCTGGATTTTCAGCGGTTTCGACCCAGATGCTTTTTGCTTGGGTGTAAGCCATTAACGCATCTTTGCCGCTGGAGCGCCCGTAGCCGCTACGGCCAAAACCGCCAAATGGAGACATGACAGAAATTGTTTTGTAACCATTGATCCAGAAGGTGCCAGCCCGCACGTTCGCGGCAACGCGGTGCGCGCGTGCAACATTTTCTGTCCACACTGCGCCTGCAAGGCCATAGGGATTATCATTGGCAAGCGCTACAGCCTCTGCTTCATCATCAAATGGCATAACCGCAACAACAGGGCCAAAGACTTCTTCCCTTGCTATATTCATGGCCGGGTTGACCTTATCAAGAATTGTCGGCGCATAATAATAGCCACCCGTTTCCTCTAGGAATTCTGGCTTTTTACCGCCCGCTGCCAACACCGCACCGTCTGCAATACCATCGCGCACCATCTGATCAATCTTTGACCATTGCCGCGCATTGTTGATTGGCCCGATGTGCGAATTATCGTCGTAAGGGTTTCCCACAACAATGCGGTTTGCGGCATCAACGTAGCGTTCAACAAACTCTTGGTGGATCGAACGATGCACTAGCAATCGTGAACCCGAAACACAGCTCTGCCCAGCTCCACTAAAAATGGCGGATTGAGCACCAATAATCGCACGGTCAATATTTGCATCAGGAAACACGATATTTCCCGACTTGCCACCAAGTTCAAGGATGCAGGGCACAACATTCTTGGCAGCGGTGGCAGCAATAGCTGAACCAGCCTGTGCGGAACCCACAAAGACGACAAGTCCGGTAAGCGGATGCGAAACTGCGGCTTGCCCTGCCGTAAGACCCTGCCCTGCGATAACATTGACAAGACCGCGTGGTGCGCCACCTTGCTCACACATCAATCCAAGGATCAATGTTGAAAGAGGCGTCAATTCAGATGGCTTTATAACAACGGCATTGCCCGCACAGATTGCTGGCGCAATCTGCCAGCCACCTGTAAATAAAGGCGCATTCCAAGGCGTAATCTGCGCCACGACACCAATTGGCTCATGACGCGTGTAATTGAGGTGACTGCTCGGCACCGGAATAACATCGCCATAGAGTTTGTCACACCAACCGGCATAATATTCAAACATCTCAGCCACACGAACGGCTTCGCCTCGAATGTCGCGAATAGGTCGGCCAGCCGAACGGCTCTCGATTTCTGCTATAAGCGGTGCATGTTCACGAATGCGTCTGGCAATTTCATTCATTACGCGTCCGCGTGCCGAAGCTGTCAGCGCCATCCATTCTTTTTGCGCGCGCGAAGCACTATCCATCGCCGCATCGATAATGGATTGATCTGCATCCTTAAACGATGCGAAAACTTTGCCAGTCGCCGGATCAGTCAGGTTCTGCTCAGAACCGCTACCAATGATAATCTCACCATTTACGAAGCTGCCGATTTCGCCTTTAGGGAAAAAGCTTTGGAATATTTCAGCAATGCGTGCGGACTGTACGTTGGTTTCAACTTTTTGCGTCATGATATGGCTCATTATTTCGATGATTTGGATTGAAAAGCGCCCATCTGGGTAAAGTCATCGCTATCGTTAAGATGCGCTGCATCGGCCCAAAGCTTTGCCACAACAGATGTGAGGGGATTGTCTGCGCCGGTGCGTTGCGCCATTTCCTGCGCCAAGCGCACATCTTTACGCATCAACCCCATTGAAAAACCGCTGTCAAAACGGTCATTCATAATCCATGTTGGAAAATGAACTTCACTGATCATGGATTTTCCAGAAGCTGCATTCAAAACACGCAGCGCTGCCTCTGGGCTTATGCCCGCGGCCATCGCAAGCTTCAGCCCCTCGCTGGTCGTAACCATATGGGCTGCGGCCAGAAGGTTATTGACAAGCTTTGCAACGTTGCCAGCACCGCTTGGCCCCACGTGCAATGCTTTTGCTGCCATAGCTTCTATGACAGGCTGCGCAAGTGCCAGATCTGTGTCACTTCCGCCAATCATCATGGTCAGCTTTCCAGAAGCCGCCCCAGCGGGTCCGCCACTCACTGGCGCATCCAGAAATCCGTGTCCGAGTGATTCAAGCTTCTGCGCCAAAGCTCTGCTAACATCCGACTCTGATGTAGATGTATCGATGATAACTACACGTCCGCGATCTTTGCCCAACTGGTTGATATGAGCATTCACGACAGTTTCAACATCGTGCGCTGTTGGAAGAGAGAAAACCAGAAAATCAGCTTGTTCAAAGAGATGATCAATGGTGTCCGCTGGCACCACATTTGCAGCCTCAGCCAATGCTTTACGCTCTGCCGATAAGTCAAAGCCAAGCGTAGAGAAGCCTTTCGCAGCAAGCGTCTGCGCCATGCCAAGCCCCATGCTACCCAGGCCGACAACACCAATTACTGGCTTATCCTGTTGCGACATTCCACATCTCCATTTTTCGCCATTAGCCAAAGGGCTCTCGACATTTCGAATGAAGAAAAGCTCGCACCAAACCAGTGCAGCGCATAGCCGTTTTGGAAACAACGCAGTGTCCCACGCCACGCAACAGTGTTTGTTATATCTACTTGAATGCCGCCATGTTATTGGCAAGAAACCCGCTCAGCCGTTCGACTGAAAGCGGCAGTCTGCGGCGCGCACGTACCATGAGATGAGCACTCGCCTCAGCAAGCAAGGGATCTGACAATTCTCTCACTGCAACTGCGTTGCGCGCCAACTCAGTTGAGACAGCGAAACGTGGCAGAAATGATATGCCAAGACCGGCAATCACAAAGCGCCGCAAAGCATCAATTGATGTCGTCTCAACCAATGGCGCGATAGCAAAACCACCGTCAGCCGCAACACGCGTGACAAGCTGTGTGATCCCATGCCCCGGCCCCAGCAAGGCATTTGGCAGGCCCGCACAGTCAGCCAACTCAAGTTTGTCTTTCTCAAGCAACGGATGTTGTGGAGGAGTGACAACGCAGAGCGATTGTTTGGAGATTGCCAGCGAGCGAACACGCGCATCCATCAATGGATTATAAGCAATTCCTATATCAGCATCGCCATTGGCTATGCCATCCAAAACACTTTGCGTACCGCCAAGCTGTAAGTCATATTGAATGTTCGGATAAATTTTAACAAAGGAACCAAGACCATATTGCAAAACATCGGCGAGGAACCCTTCGCCGCATAAAATTCGCACACGTCTTTGCTGAACACCTTTTAGAAATCCGAGTTGCTCGGTCAGCAGACTGTGTTCTTCCAGAACACGTCTACTATGTTCAAGAACCAGCTCCCCCGCCTCAGTCAATGTCATGCCACGCGCATTTCGTTCAAACAGAGACAGACCTATATTGCGCTCTGTTTCGGCAATCTGTCGACTAACAACAGATGGCGCAACATTGGCATGTTCAGCGGCAGCACGGATCGAACCAAACCGCACCACTGCCATAAACAAGCGCAATTCTTTAGCGTCTAGTGTGTCCATAGCTCTTTGTTGCCAAGAATCCGTCTTTCATCAGTATACGTTGCGAAATTCGCAACGCCAAATCAAGCGGCAGCGAGTTCGCTCTGCACAAGCTTAATCCAGAAATTCGCCCCAATAGGCAAAAGAGCATCATTAAAATCGTAATAAGGTGAATGAAGCCCTGGATTTGCGCCTTCACGCTTACTGCCCAACCAAAAGTAGCAACCAGGCTTTTCCTGTAGCATGAATGCAAAATCTTCAGCTGCCATGCTTGGAGCCACATCTAAAACTTGGAGGCCAAGGTCAGAAGATTTAGCAAGTTCACGAATTTTACGTGCGTTTCCTGCTGTGTTGATCGTCGACGGATATCTTTCTTCGTAATCAATGCGCGCCGAACAGCCGAACGCTTCAGCAATCGATGCAGATAAAACCTGCATACGCCGCGCGATCATCTCACCAACCTCAGGCAAAAACCAACGGGTCGTGCCGCGAATGACCATGGTTTCTGGTATAACATTCCATGCATCACCGCCGTGCATTTGTGTGACCGAAACAACGGCGGATTCTAATGGTGATACATTGCGGCTTGCTATTGTCTGAAGAGCTGTCACCAGTTGGGATGCAGCAACCACCGGATCGGCACCTTCATGCGGCAGAGCTCCATGAGCGCCTTTACCAGTCAGCTCAATTTCAAACGTACCGAAAGCAGCCATCATCGCATCATCACGTGCGACACACGTGCCTAACTCAAGCGCTGGCCAGTTATGTAACCCATAGATCGCGTCCATAGGAAAATCTTTGAAAAGGCCTTCCTTTACCATGTCGCGACCGCCGCCCTCGTTTTCCTCAGCCGGCTGGAAAATGAAATGCACCATTCCATCAAAATCGAGTTTGCTGATCGCTTTCGCGGCTGCGAGAGCCATGGTCACATGCCCATCGTGACCGCAGGCATGCATTTTGCCCGATGTCTCAGACACATGAGCGACACCACTCTTTTCAACGATCGGCAACGCATCCATATCTGCGCGGATACCGATTGCGCGGCTTGATGTTCCACGTCTCAAGCTACCCACTACGCCAGTCTTTGCGTAACCATTAGTAACGTTATAACCCCATAGACGAAGTTTCTCCGCTATGAGCATTGCAGTCCGATTTTCCTCAAAAGCGAGTTCTGGATGCCTATGTAGATCGTGCCGCCACGCCGTTGCTTCCGCTATATCGGCATCGTTGAGAAAAATAGACATGCTTGAACCCTCCCAATGGATTTGGTGAGGGCAATAGTTGGCCTCACCAAAAAATAACTTAGCCCGTGATGCGCAGCGTAAGGTCTGCAATCACCACCGACCCAAGATATGTGCCTATCATCACGCATATAGCCACAATGACAATTTTCCAACCCGAGCGGCGGGCAATTTCAAACTCATTGCGAGTGAGTGCTAAGCCACCATAGGCGAGCGCTGGCGTTGCGAGTGCTAGGAAGTTTAACTCGCCCACTTTTGCCAGAACAAACTCCGATATCGGAACACCAGGAATTGTAATGACGATAGCGATAAACGAAACCCAGGCGACACTCGGAAGGTAAAACGGCATATAACGCGCCATAATCAAACCACCGAGAGATGCGCCATAAAGGACCGCCATTCCCGGCAAAGCCTGCACCGGCGTAACACCCGTTCCCACCCAATTGGAAACCAAACCAAGGAAGCAGGCGATTATTAGAAGCAACGCATTTTCAACAACATCGATCTTGCGTTCATCCGTGCTTTCAACTGACAAGGTGAGCGTATCAACGGTATTCTTCACTGATTTAGAAGTCATCTGTCTCTCCCCTTATTTCGCGTCACGATATTCTTCGGGACGGCACTTCTTATAAAGCCATTCCGTAAGTGGCAGCGCCACAAACAGGCCGACATAAAGTCCAGTCGCATAAGTCAGAATATTGCTGGCTGCGGCGAGAGCGAGAATAAGGTCTTGCTGGTCTGGCAACACGCTGACCAAGCCACCAGTACAAGCGGCAAGCATGCTACCGGAGCCAACACCACATGACATAGCCAAAGCGCGCACATCGAACACGCCAAGACTATGGACCAGCGGCGGCATGATCGCGAATACGAAAGTCCCAATCAGCGTTCCGGTCGCATAAACGCCCATAACACCAGCGCCTTCAGGGCTATCGAGGCCATACTTATCTGCAATCAGTGCTAGATTAGGTTCACGGTCAATCGAGTATGTGGCTCCGATTGTCTCGCGTCCCATACGCAACAGAAAAACAGCAATAGGGAAAGCAACTGCAATCGTTCCAAGGTTCCCCATCTCTTGCAAAATGAGAGCAGGACCAGCAGCAATGATATTGTCAATCTGTGGGCCAACAGTAGTACCGAACTTTGCAATAAATGGCATAATTGCAATGGTAATCATCGTTCCAGAAAGCTTTACTGAATCCGACTTCAATACTTTTCCTGCCGCCTTCAAGATATGTGGATTCAGAATGATGCCCATCGCGAATGCGTAAAGCATCGGCAGAAATATTACAGAGCCAATACCAATCGGTATTTTACGAATACCAATCAATTCAGAAATACAAATGATAGCCAGAACGAATGCGTGCAACCAGATATGGTGCATCGCGAATACATTATTCCCCTTCACGCGGGCCTCCTTGATTTTATTTTACCGCTGAGCATCAGTATGATCAGTTTAAAAGTGAGGTCCAGCCTGACATGCGGGAACGGAGTGTTGCTCAAGCAGCAACACCTTAGCGCTAAGTGCTTAAATATTAAGGTTTAAAAGATTTCTTAAATGATGGCAGTTGCTCATCACTTCACGTTCAGAACACCCAAAGAATATTTCATAGTGAGAAGTAGTTCACACTCAAAAAATCATGCGCGCGTTCCTATGAACGCGCGCAAGTCCCGCTTTTAATGCGTATGGTGAACTGCTTGAAGTTCATAGACCGGCGTATCTATCCCCTCCATACGGGCTTTAAGCTGCAGCGAAAGATACTGCGAATAGTGTCGTGACTGATGCAGGTTGCCGCCATGGAACCATAACGCATCCTGCTGGGTCGGCTTCCACATATTACGCTGTTCACCTTCCCATGGTCCGGGGTCTTTCGGCGTATCCGATCCCAATCCCCAAACCTTACCAACCTTGTCCGCAGTTTCCTTGTCGATGATATCTTCAACCCAACCATTCATGGAGCCATAGCCGGTCGCATAGACAATGAGGTCCGCTGGCAACTCCGTACCATTGACAAGCCTGACACCGTTTTCGGTGATCTCATCAATTTGACCCGAAGCAAGCTTGATCTTGCCGTCAATAATGAGCTGTGAAGCCCCAATATCAATATAATAACCGGAGCCCCGCCGCAGGTATTTGAGGAAAAGGCCAGAGCCATCGGAACCGAAATCCAGCTGGAAACCAGCCTTTTCAAGTGCTGTATAGAAATCCGCATCGATCTCGCGGATCTTGTCATAGATGGGTATCTGGAACTCATGCATGATGCGATAAGGCAGCGACGCGAAGATCAGATCAGCTTTGGCGGTGGTGACGCCATTCTGCAGGGCTTCTTCTGAATAAAGAGCACCCAGCCCATGTTTCATCAGCGGTTCTGACCGCACGATGTGTGTCGATGAACGCTGCACCATGGTCACATCGACACCAGCTTCGCAAAGTGCTGCACAGATATCATGCGCCGAATTGTTCGACCCGATGACAACGACCTTTTTGCCCTTGTAGGCGTCCGGTCCCGGATGGCGCGAAGAATGTTGCTGCTCACCTTTGAAGCGATCCTGCCCTTTGAGGCTCGGAATATTCGCCTTGCCCGACATGCCGGTTGCAAAAACCAGTTGTTTGGGGCGCAGTGTGACTTCCTCGCCATCCCGGTCTATGACGACAGACCATTCCTTCTTGTCTTCGTTCCAGTGTGCAGACTTGACCGTAGAATGCGTCCAGTAATTCAGCGCCATCACCTTGGTGTAGAACTCCAGCCAGTCGCCAATCTTATCTTTTGGCGCAAAAACCGGCCAGTTTTTCGGAAAATCGATATAGGGCAAATGATCATACCAGACCGGATCATGCAGACAGAGCGACTTGTAGCGCTTGCGCCATGAATCGCCGGGACGCTCATTGCGCTCAACAATGATTGTCGGCACACCGAGCTGACGCAGACGTGCGCCAAGCGCAATACCGCCCTGCCCGCCGCCAATCACCAGCACATAGGGCTGTGTTTCATAACCAAGCGTACGTTCTTCCTCCTCGCGCTCTTCCTTCCATGTCTTTGCACCCAGTTCCTGACCGTGCTTTGCCCCCAGCGGGCGGGTGAAGCCGGATTTTTCCTCATGGCCCTTTAATTCCGACATGACAGTCAGAAGGGTCCATATCTTGCCACCCTTCAGGCGAATAAGCCCGTAGCCGCGTGCGACTTCGGTTTCAAAAGAGATCCAGCTTTCGGTCACGCCATCGGCATCTGTTGCCGCTTCACCCGGTGCAACAAGCCATTGTGTCGGCTTTACCAGCTGCAATTGCGATTGCAGCATGTCGCGCACCTGATCATGCCTCTCGACCGTCTTGATATTCCAGGTGAAGGCAACCAGATCGCGCCAGTAACAATCATCGGCAAACATCGAAACAGCTTCGTCGATCCGGCCCGCTTCAAGTGCTGCGCCGAACCTATCGAGAAAGGCCTGCACACGGACCGTTGGTGTTTTCTCTAACATTGCAATTTCCTCCCATAGATGTTGACGCCGGGCTCTCCCAAGCCCGGCTGTGAAATGCGTTACCTTTTCAAATCGATCAATATTTTAAGCTGGGTTCCCGCCGGGTCGAGCAAGCGGTCGAAACCTTCGGCAACAGCGTCCTCCAGCGCGATTGTCTTGGTAACAATGTTCTTTGCCGGGATTTGACCACTGGCGATCAGCCTTGCGACGCGCGGCCAGTAATGTGTGGGATAGGCCCAGGAGCCGCGAATATCGATATCCTTGAACGTGACATCAAACCAGTTGAGCGGGTTCTCATGCGGGTGCAATCCGGTCTGCACCACGACGCCCTGTTTGCGAACGGCATCGGTGCAGTTCTTCAAAGCATGTTCATTGCCGACGCATTCGATGGCCACATCACAACCGACATTGCCTTCGGTTTCCGCACGAACCACATCGCCGACATTTTCCGATTTCGGGTTGATGGTGCGAATATCCCCCAGCTTTTCGCGCGCAAGCTGCAATCGTGTTTCGTTGAGATCGGATAGGAATATCTGCGACGCCCCCGCAGCCCGTGCCGCCATTGCCACCAGAATACCAATCGGACCAGCGCCCGTGACAAGCACACTGTTGCCAGCCGTAACCCCGCCACGATCACAGGCGTAAACAGCAACTGCCGTGGGCTCGATAAGAGCCGCTTCTTCATCGCTGAGATCGTCAGGGATAGGTTGGACATTATAGCTGTTCAACACAGCCTGTTGGGCCATGCCGCCCGAATGCCATGACAGCCCCGCTAATGCCAGACTGGTACTTAAATGATAAAGACCACGATCAGCAAAATAATCCCCAGCCCTTGGCATGATGAGCGGCTGTACCGATACGCGGTCGCCGATTTTGACATGGCTGACATCAGAACCCACAGCTTTGACCACACCACCAAACTCATGGCCCAAAATCTGCGGACCACTTGCTTTTGTAAAGGGATGCGGTTCTGTCGGAATGAAAATCGGTCCATAAGCATATTCGTGCAGATCGGTCCCACAGATACCGCAGAAGCGGTTTTCAATTAAAACCTGATCCGGGCCAAGATCCACTGGCGCTGGCACGTCTTCAACGCGCAGATCTTTGGCAGCATAAAAGCGCAACGCACGCATATATTTCTCCTCCATTTGCGAGAGAAGAAAAGCAAGCCGTGTGCCAGTTTTACCTTAGATAATAAGCCATTGATTTTTATTCATTTTATTTAGCAACAAATTGGGAACTAAAGTCGTTGCAACACGCGTCCTGCAACAGGTGTTGCAACTGTTGCAGCATCAGTGCGTCTGTTTCAGCCGGCGATGGATCGTCGACCGGTTAACGCCAAGTTTGCGCGCAAGCGCCGAGATATTGTTACCGCATGCATCAAGCTGGTTGCGCAGGCTCTGGTGATTGTTCGTCACCAAAATATCCGTCTGAAAATGATCGGGCAGGCAGTCGGTGGTGATTGTTGCATCTGTTACAAGTGCGGCTGCAACACGCAACGTATTGTCCAACTCGCGCAGATTTCCGGGCCAGCTATAGGTTGCAAGTTTCGCCTTCGCAGTGCGATCAATCGTGATCGTCTCGCCCTCTTCTTCTCCAATACGGCGGAGAAGGTGATCGACCAGCGCGTCAAAATCCTGTCTTTGCCGCAGCGACGGCAAGGTCAGTGTCGCGGCATTGAGCCGATAGAGCAGATCTTCGCGAAAACGACCTTCGGAAGCAAGCGCCGCAAGATCGCGATGCGATGCCGACAAAAGTCGGAACTTAACCGGCTTCG
>Ga0308165_1004393_pt1 | contig 13973 bp, 11 predicted proteins | sample PhyWR2_FD_201032 | JGI IMG/M metagenome (GOLD analysis project Ga0308165, IMG submission 201032) | Phyllosphere microbial communities from UC Gill Tract Community Farm, Albany, California, United States - DLSLW.R2 | ecosystem: Host-associated > Plants > Phyllosphere > Unclassified | place: USA...
GCACCGGGTAAATGGTGCGCCCGACAGGATTCGAACCTGAGACCTCTGCCTCCGGAGGGCAGCGCTCTATCCAGCTGAGCTACGGGCGCTTAGCGCCGTTGCGGGGCTGGATATTACGGAGGTCTCGCTCTGCTGTCTAGTGCTTTTTAAAAATAAATGCGCGTTTGGTTATGCTTTACGCATTTTGCTGATTATTAGTTCACTTTTTCGCTTCGACGTGGCGGCCAAGACCAAAAAGCTTATAGCCGACCGATACGACAGCCATGAAGATCATGCCGACAAACAGCGACATGCGGGTATCTTCATTAAAGTACATGCCGATCAGAACACAAACCAGGAACGCCATCGTCAAATAGTTTGCCCACGGGAACATAATGGAGCGGAACGGATGGCTGGCAATGGCCTGTTTATGCGCCTGACGGAAGCGTATCTGGCTCACCAGGATCACAAACCACGGCACCATGCCAGGTAACACGCTTGCGCTATACACGTAGACGAAGACACGCTGCGGGTTAGGAATGATGTAGTTCAGACATGAACCTATAAGCAGGATGATTATCGAGACCATCACACCTGCAACCGGCACCCCTGCGCGAGAAACTTTGCCCATCGCAGCCGGAAGCTGGCGATTGTTGGCTAACGCGTAAAGCATACGCCCGCAGCTGTACATCCCGCTGTTACAGCCTGATAACGCCGCGGTCAGCACCACAAAGTTAATAATACCCGCCGCGGCGGTGATGCCAATTTTGGCGAACGTCAGCACGAACGGACTGCCCGTGGTGCCAATTTGGTTCCATGGGAAGATAGTCACGATGACGAAAATCGCACCCACGTAGAAAATCAGGATACGCCACAGCACTTTGCCTACGGCGCTGCGCAGCGTGACCTGCGGGTTTTTCGCTTCGCCGGCGGTGATCCCAATCAGCTCTACACCCTGATAAGACGCAACCACAATGCACAACGCCGTCAGGAAGCCTTTCCAGCCGCCCGCAAAGAAGCCGCCGTGCTCCGTGAGATTACCAAAACCAATCGCCTGGCCGCCGTTACCAAAGCCGAAGAAAATCACGCCAAGGCCCACGACAATCATCACGATAATGGTGGTGACCTTGATCATCGCAAACCAGAACTCAATTTCGCCGTACAAACGCACGGCAGCGAGGTTTGCTAAAGCCACCAGCCCCACGGCTATCAGGGCGGGTATCCACTGGACCATATCCGGGAACCAGAACTGGACGTAGACCCCTATCGCGGTGATTTCTGATATTCCCACCGCCATCCACATGAACCAGTAGGACCAGGCCGTGAGGTAGCCAAAAAACGGGCTCATGTAGCGATGCGCGTAAACGGCGAATGACCCGGCAACCGGCTCAAGGAACAGCATCTCGCCCATCGAGCGCATGATAAAGAAGACGAACAGCCCGGCGACGATATACGCCAGCAATACGGACGGGCCAGCCCATTTCAGCGTACTGGCAGAGCCCATAAACAGGCCCACGCCGATAGTGCCGCCAAGCGCTATCAATTCAATGTGTCGAGCTTCCAGCCCACGCTGTAGCTCAGGTTTTTTCTCTGCCATAAATCCTCGGTTGTGTTTGCTGTTGCCCGGCTTTTGCCGGTTATTGTTATTGGGTACTGAAATACGGGGAGGAATGGTTTCGTAAAATCTGCCAAATGGCAAACGATGCATTAAAAAAATGAACGTATTGCACACAAAGGCAGCTGATTTGCAGGGGAGTTGCAGCGCGAATAGCATATCGCGCTACATTTTGATTACATTTTGCCGGTGTAGTGCCAGGCGAGGTAACGCAGGAGTTTAATCTGTCGGGTGATGCGGCTTGGCTGAGACAGGAGACGATACAGCCACTCAAGCCCTAAGTTTTGCCACACTTTCGGTGCACGCTTCACATGGCCGGTAAAGACATCGTACGTACCGCCGACGCCCATATAGAGCGCATCCGAGCAAATCTGGCGGCAGTCTCGCATCAGGATCTCCTGACGCGGTGACCCCATCGCAACGGTCACAATTTTTGCGCCGCTGTCACGAACGCGTTCAAACAGCGCCTGACGGTCTTCCGGCTTGAAGTAGCCGTCCTGGCTCCCCACGATATTCACGTTCCACTGTGCGCGAAGTTTCTGCTCCGTTTGTGACAGTACCTCTGGTTTGCCACCGATAAGAAATACTGGCGTATTGGCGGTTCCGGCACGCGCCATTAAGGCTTCCCAGAGATCCGCACCCGCCACGCGCGAAACACGCGCCTGAGGGAATTTCTTACGAATGGAACGCACCACGCTGATGCCATCGGCATACTTGAATTCTGCCGCCTCGATAAGGCCTTTTACTTCAGCGTTATCCTCAATGGCCAGCATCTTTTCCGCGTTAATCGCCACCAGCGTACCGGATTTAATCTGTCCATCCGCAGCGCACAGATAATCCAGCGCGTGTTGCATATCACGCCAGCCGATGAGTTGCAGGCCGCGCAGCGCATACACTGGCGCAGAAGTATTGTCAGTCATTATTATCCTTACTCAGACTTGGGAAAGCGTCCTGGCGGGTCGCGGCTGACGTTTGTGAACCAGGCCGGCAACGTCAAACAGCCAGTACAACAGCTTCGCCAGTAGCAGGCAGATGCCGAAAACCACCATAAAGAACACCACGCGCGAAACGAATGAATCCAGTCCTTCGCGCGCCAACACGATCATATTGAAAATGGCACCAAAACAGAAACTGTGCAAAATCGCGGCTTTATAGCGATTCGTCTCTTCATTCCCACGGATGTATAACCAGTCAAACCATTTGATGATCAACCCCACCGCTACCGCGCCAGGCAGAATAAACCAGACGCCACCCATCACCACCAGCGAGCCGATTAGCGTGGGGGAAATCGCCAGCCCGGAGTGGTTGTTCAGCACTTCCCAGGTGAAATAATTCGCCGTGTTCAGCACAATCCCTGGTCGGTCTGGCCATAGCCAGGTGGGGATAAAGACGTAGAAATCCCGCACGATCGGTGCCAGTCCCTGAAACTCGATTTTGTCGTAGTTTTGCAGCAGCAGCGCCAGGTTTTCCCACGGCGAGAAAGTGTCGCGAGTGAGATAAAGGAAGGTATAAAACGCTTCGTCACCGCTGACGTCCAGGCTATAGCGTTTAAGCGCGAGCCAGAACATACCGACAATCCCAAACACGCCTGCCGCGACCAGCATCCACAGCGAAATCCAGCCGCGAATGATGCCGATAAACAAGAAGATGGCGAAGGCGATAATGATGTTTGCGCGCGTGCCGCCAACGATCATGTATGTGAGTAAGCCAAACGCCACGGTACTGACCAGGAAAAACAGCCACGCTTTGCTGTCCTGACGCAGAAAATAGACCACCAGCATCGCCGGAATGAAGAAGTAGAAGAAGCGCTTAAGCGCCACCCCGGAGACTTCTGCGGAGAAAATCTGGCTGTAGGAATGCAGCTTAAACAGCAAAAAGCCGTTATGCATAAAGAAGATACCGACACTTACCAGCGCGATAATCATCAACATCACCCACGTCAGGTGCGTTTCCACCCGATTCATCGTAAACAGCGGGCGGCGCGGGGCGTGGTTGGCCGGGCGTAAACGCGTTTTGTAGGTCACGTAATAAACCGCGTAGAAACAGGTCGCCGATAACAACGCCTGCATCAGAATTTCGGGAGGTGCAACGCCCACATCAAAGCGGAAGACCAGGATGCTGGTGAGCGGGAAACCAAAGAAAAACGTCAGTAAGAACAGCAGCGAAAAGAAGACGTTAAAGTTAAACCGCACGCGGCGAAATTCAAACCAGGTCAATGTCGCGATAAACAGCGAGCTGAGAAGCCAAATCACCAACAAGCCGCTAAATTGCAACTGGCTCATGCGTTGTCTCCCGCAGCAATTCGCAGCGCCTGGTGCCACGGCGTGAGATAGTTAGGGCTGAAAAAGTCGATGGCATTTTTGTCCACCAGCGCCAGTTGACGTTGCGCTTCACGCACCACGTTTTCATTCAGATTATCCGTCGTAAACAGCACGGGAATGTTTTGTTCCGCCATGTCCTGCCAGAACGGATTTTCACGATTGAGCACGCACGGAATACCCGCCTGAATCAGCAGACACAGCGTCCCAATCCCCTGCTGGCGCGCAAAGATGAAATAGCCGAGGTCGCATTGACGCAGCAAAGCCAGATAATCATCAAATTCCAGCTTATCGCTGAGAATTTGCAGATTTTCCGGGCTAAATAGCGCCAGACCGCTCTGTCGTACCTCGTCAATGTACGCGCTGTTATGAGCAGGATAGCCCATCGGGACGATCACGTTCACCGTATCGCCAAACTGCTGATGTACCGCTTTCAGCGCCGCAATATGTTCGTTACTGCGATCGCCCGAATTCCCCACCAGAATGGTCAGTTTGCCTTCGCGCTGGGCGTCGTTTGCCATCCCATTCAGCGCAGGATCCATACGTGTCGGGAAATAGAGTAATTCGCCACGAACGTTCGGGTGCTGCTTCGCGAAATAATTGAGATCGCCGCGCGTCGCAAAGACACAGCCTACGCGTCCCTGAGCCATACGACGCAGTGGATAGAACAGACGGAATTTCCAGCCGCGCGACACTTCATACAGGTCCGCGCCCCAGATATGCCAGCTAAATTGCGCAGGCTTAATGCCGCCGCTGAGCAACGCCAGCCACAAACCCGTATTGAACTGTCCGTGAAAGAAGAAACGCTGCCCGCGGTTTGCTTTCGCTTGAGCAATCACCGCTTTCGCCAGCGTCGCTTTGTCGGCAAAGCAGGTCAACGACAGCGCCGGATAAGCGTCGCGTAACCCATTATCCTGCCCAACGAGCATAAATACGCGCGCATCGTCGCTGGTGCTCGCCAGATCATCATTGAAGAACCGTAAAACGGTTTGGTTATGGTGCGGGATATTCGATCCCAACACATGAATCAGTGCAGTCATGCGCGTTTACGCCAAAGTAAAAATACGCCGCAACAGGCAGCGAAATAAACGATGTAAGTCGCCATATAGGCCTGTGATGCCCCCAGCGCGCCATGCGCAGGGATCAGCCAATGAGAGAAGGCGGTCAACAGCGCAAACTGGCTGATTTCCGCCAGGATGTACAATCGCAGCGACGCTTTAGCAATGACCAGATAGCCAAAAACGTAAGCACCCACTTTCAGTACATCGCCCACCAGTTGCCAGGCAAACAGATCGCGCATCGCGGTAAATTTCGCCGAGAATAGCAGCCAGATGGCCACATCACGCAGCAACCAGACGGTCAAACTCGCGACGGCCACAGCGGGAAGGACAAAACGCAGAGAGCGGCCAATCTCGCGGGTGATATCTTGTTTTGACACCAGGCGTGACAGGGTTGGCAGCAAATAAACGCTAAAGGACGCGGTGATAAACTGCAAATATGCGTCAGAAATACTGCTAACACCCTGCCAGATCCCCACCTCATCCCAGCTGTAGTGCGCCGCCAGCAGGTTTCGCATCATCACATAGGCCACGGGCAACGTGACGGACGTGATGAGTGCCATCAGGGTAAATTTCCCCAATTGCCCCGCCAGAATTTTGTCCCACTGCGGTTTGAGATAGCTAAGAGGAATCGTGCGTCGGCGCATCAACATAATCGCAGCGGGGATGACCACCAGCGCAGGAACCAGCGCCAGGCCAAGCAGAGCGCCTTCGTAGCCGCCCAGACGATAGCAAAAGTAATAGGCGATAACGCCGATGAGACTGCCCAGAATCAGCGCCAGCGCGTTCCCGGCCGCATCCCGAAAACCTTTCATCAGCGCTAACAGCAAGTTGGCCCAGGCGATGCCCATCTGCACCAGCGCCACCAGACGCACCAGGCCCTCGTAATGCGTGTTGCCAAAAAGACCCTGACTGATGGGTGCCGCCGCGAGCAGAAAGATAACCGCCAGCAGCGTCGAAAAACCCAATACCATCGCGGATGACGTGCCGACCACCTTGCGAAGCGATGCGGCATCGTCGTGATGCTGCGCAACGTATTTGGTCACACCGTTGAAAATACCGGCACCTGCGAGAACGCCCAGCACGGTCACAAGCTGGCGGAAATTACCGGCCTGTCCCACACCAGAAGGACCGTACGAGACGGCCAGGAGCTTAACGACCAACAGCCCGGTGCCAATTTTTACGAGCGTGGACGCGGCGGTCCACACCGATGCTTTCGCCAAAGACATATCAGCGGAAGTAGCTCAGAAGGGTGTTAATGACCGTGCGCTGGTTTACTGGCGCGAGGTTGTAGAAGAGTGGCAGACGAAGCAAACGCTCACTTTCTTTAGTGGTGTAGCGGTCTTCACCGGCAAATCGGCCGAAAGTCTCGCCCGCCGGGCTGGAGTGCAGCGGGATGTAATGGAACACCGCCATAATTTCGGCTTCTTTCAGATAGGCAATCAAATCGCTACGATCGTCGTTATCGCGCAGTTTGATGTAAAACATGTGGGCATTGTGTACGCAATCTGCCGGGATAGTCGGCAGCTCAATCCGCCCTTTTTTTGCCAGCGGCGCAAAGGCGTCGTAATAGGTTTGCCACAGGGACAAACGCTGCTGATTGATACGTTCAGCAGCTTCGAGTTGCGCCCACAGGAATGCGGCCTGCAGATCGGCCATCAGATAGCTGGAGCCGATATCGCGCCAGGTGTATTTATCGACCTGGCCACGGAAGAACTGGCTGCGGTTGGTGCCTTTTTCGCGGATCACTTCTGCCCGCTCCACCAGCGCACGATCGTTAATCAGCGTCGCGCCACCTTCACCGCCAGCAGTGTAGTTTTTGGTTTCATGGAAGCTAAAGCAGCCGATGTGACCAATCGTACCCAGCGCACGGCCTTTGTAAGTCGACATCACGCCCTGCGCGGCATCTTCTACCACAAACAGATCGTGTTTTTTAGCGAGCGCCATAATGGTGTCCATTTCACACGCTACACCCGCGTAGTGAACCGGAACAATCGCCCGCGTTTTGTCGGTAATTGCGGCTTCAATCAGAGTTTCGTCAATATTCATCGTATCCGGGCGGACATCGACAAACACGATTTTCGCCCCGCGCAGCACAAACGCGTTTGCGGTGGAAACAAAGGTGTAACTCGGCATGATGACTTCGTCACCCGGCTGGATATCCAACAGCAGCGCGGCCATCTCCAGAGACGCCGTGCAGGATGGCGTCAGCAACACTTTCGCGCTGTGAAAACGCTGCTCCATCCACTGCTGGCAGCGACGGGTATAACCGCCATCTCCGCACAGCTTGCCGCTGCCCATGGCAGATTGCATATATTCGAGTTCGGTTCCCACAACGGGAGGTGCGTTAAATGGAATCATCAGGTCACCTGTAAAGCCAGTAAGCGGTCGTGTCGACGTTGGCACCACTCGCAATGTAACGTTTAAGCGCGGCGGTGTTGCCCATCTGGGTCGCCACCCGCAAAGTTGATAGCTGACGCGCCGCCGCCCAGTGAGCGGCCGCGTGCATTAATGTGTCGCCCATGCCACGCCCTGCGAGCAGACCGATGCGCGCGTCGCTGCCATTCAGTTGACGCAGGGATACAAACGCCTGAATCTCACCGTCGGCTGCGCGAAAGACCAGGCATTCATGGTCAAACGTGCCTTTTACCGCGTTTTCGATCCACTGCGCGTAAAAGCGGCCACTGTCATCCGGGGCGTACCACGGCGCGCGAAATCGGCTTTGCGCAAAAGCACGTGCAGCCATCTGGCGCAGCGCAGGAATATCCTGCTCCGTTGCCCTCTCAGCTTCAGACGGTGCCGGGTGCTTGATCGCCATTTTCAGGTCGACTTCGCCTTCGACAAGCTGGAATCCAAACCGCTGCAGTGCATCAAGGTGAGCAGCATTGGCGGCCGGAATTTTGGCCTGCACGCGCTGCCACGGCGCGAAGTCCATCGCCGTCAGTGCCGGTGCATCATCGCGAAAGCGCACAACCGCCGACGGAATGCCAAAAAACTGGCTTTCCCATTCAAGCGGCTCAAGCACGCCGTGCAGTTGACTCAACGCCACACCCCTTTGGTGTCGACAATATGATTCTGTCGCACGGCATCGCCGCTGATAGCTTTAAATTCTTTGTGATCGACCAGCAGAACCAGCACATCGGCGGTTTTCAGCGCGTCGTCTAACGTCGCGAGCTGGCAAATGCCGGTCAGTTTCTTCGGTAACGTGTGAATATTGGGCTCAACGACCAGCGTGTCACCCGTGTGCCAGGAGGCAATCATCTCAGCAATCCCCATCGCCGGGCTTTCGCGGAGATCGTCGATGTTTGGCTTGAACGCCAGACCAAAGCAGGCGATTTTCACTTCGCTGGCGCGTTTGCCGCTTTCAGCCAGAAAATCTGCCACCGTCGCTTTAACCTGATTCATGACCCAATGCGGTTTGCCGTCGTTCACTTCACGCGCGGTGCGGATCAGACGCGCCTGGTCAGGGTTTTGCGCCACGATAAACCACGGGTCAACCGCGATACAGTGGCCGCCTACGCCCGGACCGGGCTGCAGAATATTAACGCGCGGATGGCGGTTCGCCAGACGAATAAGTTCCCAGACGTTAATCCCCTGATCGGCACAAATCAGCGACAGCTCATTGGCGAACGCGATGTTGACATCACGGAAGCTGTTTTCAGTCAGCTTGCACATTTCAGCCGTGCGGGAGTTAGTGACCACACACTCGCCTTCGAGGAAGATGTTATACAGCTCGCTGGCGCGCGCAGAACAGACGGGCGTCATTCCGCCAATGACGCGGTCATTTTTAATAAGCTCTACCATCACCTGACCCGGCAATACGCGCTCCGGACAATAGGCGATATTGATATCAGCCTGCTCACCCTCTTGCTGCGGGAAGGTCAAATCCGGGCGAGCCTCTGCCAGCCACTGCGCCATTTGCTCAGTCGCGCCAACGGGAGACGTTGACTCGAGAATCACCAGCGCGCCTTTTTTTAGCACGGGTGCAATCGATTTTGCCGCCGCTTCGACGTAAACCATATCCGGCTCGTGATCGCCCTTAAACGGCGTCGGAACGGCAATCAGATAGGCATCCGCTTCAACGGGTGCGGTCGTTGCTTTCAGAAAACCACCTTCAACGGCGGTTTTCACCACTTTGTCGAGATCGGGTTCGACAATATGAATTTCACCCCGGTTGATGGTATCAACCGCATGCTGGTTGATATCCACTCCGACAACCTGCTTTTGACGCGATGCAAAGGCTGCCGCAGTAGGCAGTCCAATGTAGCCAAGACCAATGACAGAGATGGTTGTAAAACTCATAGCGATACCCGATTGTGTTTAAGTGCATGCAAAATACGGCTGCAGGCCTCCCCGTCACCATAAGGATTATGGGCGTGGCTCATGGCCTGGTACTCTTTTTCGTCGCGCAGCAGGTTGGTCACCTCGTCCACGATACGTTTCATGTCGGTCCCCACCAGCCGCACGGTTCCGGCTTTTACGGCCTCCGGTCGTTCAGTGGTTTCGCGCATCACCAGCACCGGTTTACCCAGCGATGGTGCCTCTTCCTGAATGCCACCGGAATCGGTCAAAATTAGCCAGGCGTGATTCATCAGCCAGACGAACGGCAGGTAATCCTGCGGCTCAATCAAAATGACATTGTCGATATGACCCAGAATGCGGTTGACCGGCTCGCTGACATTCGGGTTGAGGTGGACGGGATAAACGATCTGCACATCGCTGTTCTGTGCGGCGATCTCCGCCAGCGCGTGACAGATTTGCTCAAACCCGCGGCCAAAACTTTCGCGGCGATGGCCCGTCACCAGAATCATTTTTTTACCGGTAGAGAGGAACGGATAACGTTCGGCCAACTCTGCGCGCAGCGTGTCGCTGGCCATCACGCGATCGCGAACCCAAATCAGCGCATCAATCACCGTGTTGCCGGTGACAAAAATTTTGTTATCCGCGATATTTTCGCGCAGCAAGTTCTGCCGCGAGTTTTCGGTTGGCGCAAAGTGATACATCGCCAGATGCCCGGTGAGAGTACGGTTCGCTTCTTCTGGCCATGGAGAATAGAGATCGCCCGTGCGTAAACCGGCTTCAACGTGCCCAACAGGAATACGCTGATAAAAAGCGGCCAGGCTCGTTGCGATAGTCGTGGTGGTATCACCATGAACCAGAACAACGTCTGGCTTAAATGACTCCAGAATGGGTTTTAACCCTTCCAGAATACGGCAGGTAATTTCGGTCAATCCTTGTCCCGGTTTCATAATATTGAGATCGTAATCCGGGACGATAGAAAAGAGATTTAAGACCTGATCAAGCATCTCCCGATGCTGCGCAGTGACGCAAACTTTCGCCTCAAACCAGGGATCATTTGCCAGCGCATGGACCAGCGGCGCCATCTTGATGGCTTCCGGCCTTGTGCCAAATACGGTTAGTACTTTCACATCGATTCTCTTCGATTAGGCGATGAAGGCCGAAGCCTTCATCGTAGACGGCGTTCTTAAATTGTGCGACGACGCGTGAGTGCCACCCCTGCGCCAATCAGCGCGCCCACAATACCCCACATAATCATCAGGAATGCGCGACGCGGACTATCGCGTTTTACAGGTTCTTCAGGCGTTCGCAAATAACGATAGGTCTGAAAACGTGGGTCAAGCGTAGGCCCTACATTCAGAGTGTTGAGCATGGCGCGGTTTTGATCGTAGTCGAGATCAAAATCTGGCCCCACTGCCTGCAAATTCTCCAGGCGAGCCTGTAGCATCGGGCGCCCCAGCAGGAACATCTCTGAGTCAGGTAATTCATCGGCGGGTACATCGGTTTCACTGCGAGAAATATTGCGCTGTTCAGCAATTTTCAGAGCCTGTTCGATGTTGTGTACACGGCGGGAGAAAATCGTTTTAGCCACTTCTTCCTGGCGTTTGACCTGCGCTTTCATCTGGATAGTACGCGCAGCCCAGGCACCTTTGAGCTCATCGTTCAGATGACTGGCCGCCCGCTGGCTGGCAAAAGCAACGTACTGACGCAACAGATTGTTGGCGTCTGGCGCGGTCTCAGCAATCAGCTTCACGTTATCGTTGATGTTGCGCATAACGTCGCCGGGCATAAACTGGATGTTATTAATCAGATCATCCAGAAGCGCAGCATCCGCTTTGCTGTTACCCACCATGCGCTGCTTGTAGTAATCCGTCTGGGACCAGAAGTCGCGACGGGTATCCCAGGAAGCCAGCTGCATGATGAACTCTTTGTAGGATTCATCCATCACCGAAGGTTGATCGGTTGATGCAAGGCTAGCCTTGATGTCGAGATTGCGCAGGAATTGCTGCTGGGAGTAAAAACCCCCCAGCATATTCACCGTTGGCCTGTCAGTAATCGCCGTTGCGCTCCATTCTTGTTTTGCAAAAAAGGTATACGCTAGCGCGAGCAATGCGAATGCCAGCGCGATTCCTGCAATCCACAGCTTGCCCGCCCACAAAACACGAAACAAACCACGAATATCCAGTTCATTTTCAGTTACTACTGATTTCGATCCTGCCAACGGTTGAGTCATCACAATCCCGGTTTTACTTAGTTAGTGTTGGATTTTTACCACTGTTTTTACGCATCCGGCGTTTCACACGTTTGATAAAGCGCGCGACTTTCCATGCGCGTTTAATACAGTATCCGTACAGGAAGAATGCTAGCAAGAATAATACCAACATTACCCATTCAGGAATAAAATGCGCATATTCTGCAGCCACGCCAATACCAGCCAGAAGCGCAGCGGCAAGGGTGATCAGCACAAATGCCTGACGTGAAGTAAAGCCCGCACGCATGATCAGATGATGAATATGCTGGCGGTCTGGAGAAAAAGGACTCATCCCTTTGCGCAGTCGACGGTACATGATGGCGACCATGTCCATCAGTGGGATCGCAATAATCCACAGCGCCGTGACAGGGCTGATAGGGTGTGTTTTGCCCTGCGTGGTTTCTAGCAAAATCCAGATAACCGTAAAACCAATCAGCGTGCTGCCCGCATCGCCCATAAAGACTTTATAGCGACGTCCAAGAACACCGAGATTCAGAAGGATATAAGGAAGAATGGCGGCGATCATGGCGAAACACCACATCGACAGGCTGTACTGGCCATCAAACCATAAAATAATGCCGATAGCGGCAAACGAAACGGATGACAACCCGCCGAGCAAACCGTCGATACCATCGACCATATTGAAGGCATTGATGGCTGCCCAAACGGCGAAAAGCGTCAGGAAGAAACCGAACGGCCCGAGAACCATTTCCCAGGTGCCAAAAATATAGCCGAGACTGCTGAGATACAGTTTGCCGACGACCATCATAATGATGCCGATGGCAGCCTGAACCGATGCACGGAATTTTACGCTGATATCATATCGGTCATCGAGAGCACCGACCAACACCAGAACACCTGCGCAGGCCAGATAGAGCGCCGCGTGAGGAATATAATAATCTGCGATACCGAACGTAAAGCAAATGCCTGCGTAAACGGAGATCCCGCCGACCAATGGGATCAGACCTTGATGACGTTTACGATAATTAGGCTTGTCCACTAACCCTATTCTCTTCGCCACTTTTCGGGCAAAGAATAAAAAACAGGTTGTGAATAAAAAAATACTGATTAGCTCAGTAACCGCCGTGAGTAGATTCACAATGCTTGCTCTCAACAAATGTTAGTCCTGGAGTATAACCATGACGCCAACGCCCCCGAAGGATTAAAGCTGGCCTCTTACAACTCCCTTTGTATGTTTTTCAATCAATTAATCTTTGACGTTACAAACATTCTAATTGTCGCATTGGCAGGTCAAAAATGGGAGTCTGCGGTTATAGCGTATAGTCCAAAAAAAGAAAACGCCACGTAAAAACGTGGCGTTTGCTGGGTTTATTTGTTTTACGAGCGTTTCATCATGTCGAAGAAATCATCGTTGGTCTTCGTCATTGCCAGCTTATTGATGAGGAACTCCATTGCGTCGATTTCGCCCATTGGGTGAATGATCTTACGCAGGATCCACATTTTCTGCAGCTCTTCCTGAGTGGTGAGCAGCTCTTCTTTACGCGTACCGGAACGGTTGTAATCAATCGCCGGGAAGACACGCTTCTCTGCAATTTTACGCGCCAGGTGCAGTTCCATGTTACCGGTGCCTTTAAACTCTTCGTAGATAACTTCATCCATTTTAGAGCCGGTATCGACCAGGGCTGTCGCGATAATCGTCAGGCTTCCGCCCTCTTCTACGTTACGCGCGGCACCAAAGAAACGCTTCGGACGGTGTAATGCGTTCGCATCCACACCACCGGTCAGTACTTTACCGGACGCTGGAACCACGGTGTTGTAAGCACGCGCCAGACGAGTAATGGAGTCGAGCAGAATGATAACGTCTTTCTTGTGCTCAACCAGACGTTTAGCTTTCTCGATAACCATTTCAGCAACCTGAACGTGGCGAGACGCTGGCTCATCAAAGGTAGAAGCAATCACTTCACCTTTAACCAGACGCTGCATCTCGGTCACTTCTTCTGGACGCTCGTCGATCAGCAGAACCATCAGTACGCAATCAGGATGGTTGTAAGCAATGCTCTGCGCGATGTTCTGCAGCAGCATGGTCTTACCTGCTTTCGGCGGTGCCACGATCAGACCACGCTGACCACGACCAATCGGAGAAGCCAGATCCAGAACGCGAGCCGTCAGGTCTTCGGTAGAACCGTTACCACGCTCCATGCGCAGGCGAGAGTTTGCGTGCAGCGGCGTTAAGTTTTCAAACAGGATCTTATTACGCGAGTTTTCAGGCTTGTCGTAGTTAACTTCGTTAACTTTCAACAGCGCAAAGTAGCGTTCACCCTCTTTAGGAGGACGAATCTTACCTGAAATGGTGTCACCAGTACGAAGGTTGAAACGGCGGATTTGGCTAGGGGATACGTAGATGTCATCAGGACCGGCGAGGTAGGAGCTGTCTCCAGAACGGAGGAAACCAAATCCGTCTTGCAATATCTCCAGTACACCGTCGCCAAAGA
>Ga0308165_1004398_pt1 | contig 13955 bp, 13 predicted proteins | sample PhyWR2_FD_201032 | JGI IMG/M metagenome (GOLD analysis project Ga0308165, IMG submission 201032) | Phyllosphere microbial communities from UC Gill Tract Community Farm, Albany, California, United States - DLSLW.R2 | ecosystem: Host-associated > Plants > Phyllosphere > Unclassified | place: USA...
GACCGCCTCGATTTCTTCGTCCTAATGGGTACTTGCATTGTCCCAGGCAACGTAGATTCGTTCGTGTTTGTGGCGCTCGAGCAAAGCTTCAAGCAACTCGGCCACTTCTCGGCGCCGTTTGTGCTTGCGCGTGATGACAAGCGTCTGTCCGGTGTACCAGTTAACCGCGCCCAGACCGTACTGGCGGATCGGCTGCATGGGCGTTGAAACCATCACCTGCTGTCCGCGCGGGCTCCACAGCGCACGCAAGGTCGGGAGCCAGCTGATATTGAACTCATCGGCGTAAGAGAACACTTGGCCCGGCATCAAGCCGTCGCGGGCATCTTCGACCGCCTTTTTTTTGAGTGCATAGTCCGGATCCGGACTGGTGATCCGGTGCTGCGGGCGGCTCAGCGCCATGTTGGCTCCTCGCAGCAGCCGCAGCACGCTTGGGATACTCATGCGCAAGCCCGTTTGCTCAGCCAAATAGTCAGCGAGTCGGGCTGCTGTCCACATCGAATACGGCAGACCCAGGGCTCGCGACCGGCGCCGCACCGCTTCGAGCAGTCGCTCGCGATAGCCAGGCGTCACTTTAGGTGGCGCACCCGAGCGAGGCGCATCAATAAAGGCCAACGGTGCCTTTGGCCTGGTATCGCGCTATTCCTGCGCCGCACGGTTTCTTCATGCTGGCGCAGCAGCGAAGCAATCTGCCCCCCACCATCCGGCGTTCAGCGGCCAACAGCACCATCAGCGCCCGGATACGCACCTGCGAATCACGGCTGGTCTGGTCCAGCGCATCGATTTCCTTCAGCTGCTCGGCAGTGACTCCGTCCAGGTGAATTGGTTGCATGACTGTCTCCTTGTAGGCCAGCCTTTATGCGCCCAACATACCACTGAAATTCTGACGCTGCACTTAGAGCGTGTTATTAACTCAGGAGTGGTGGTTCCTGAAGCCTTTTTATCATCACGCAATGAACCGAAAGCCCTACTCCAGCGACGTGAGCGACGAGGAATGGAATTTTGTAGCGCCCTACCTGGCCTTGATTGACGAGCAGGCGCCCCAGCGGCGGCACAGCCTGCGCGAGGGGTTCAACGCCCTTCGCTGGCTCGCTCGCGCAGGCGCTGCCTGGCGCTAAGCTGCCCAACGACTTGCCACCCTGGGCAGTGGTGTACCAGCAGTTCAGGCGCTGGGATGAGGCCGGGTGCTTTGAGGCGCTGGTGAGCGACATGCGCTCGATCATCCGAACTGCCCAAGGCCGCAAGGGCCAGCCCAGTGCCGTCATCTTCGATGGCCGCACCTTGCAAAGCAGTTGCGAAAGCGGGCCACGCGCCGGGTATGACGGGTACAAGCGGCGCAACAGCTCGAAAGTTCACGCAGCTGTCGATACGCTGGGCCACCTGATTGCGCTGACGGTGACACCGGCCGATGAACAGGAGCGCGCCCAGGTCGATGCGCTGTGCCAGCGGGTGCAACAGGCCACGGGCGAGACGGTCAAGTTGGCTTGGGCAGACCAGGGCTACACGGGCGAGCAGGCCAAAAGCGACGCAGCAGCAAACGGCATCGAGCTGCAAGTGGTCCGGCTGCCCGAGGCCAAGAAGGGCTTTGTACTGCTGCCTAAGCGCTGGATCGTCGAGCGCAGCTTTGCCTGGCTGGCCCGGTTCAGGCGCCTGAGCCGCGATTTCGAACGCATGCCCCAGGTGCTCGCCGGGCTGCACTTTGTAGTCTTTGCCATGCTCATGCGGCCAAAGGTCGCACTGCTTTTGGCTTCAGACGCGAGTTCATAACACGCTCTAACGTCGAAGTTCAGTGGGCGGCGAAGCCGATCCACTGCAACGCCGGGTTAGAACCTTGGTGCCAAAACCGCCACGCTTGGCGCAACCCGAATGCACCAAGCGAAAAAATGACTAAACCGACGGAGGCTAATTCTTATGTAGAAGGCGGTTACGAAGTAATATTTCTATTATTTTCTATTGAAGGTGTGTTTGATAAAAGATTGCTGTATGTTAAATATGTGCCAATAAAAAATGCAAAAATTGCCCAGAGCTTTATTTCATATTTACCATCTGTCATATTGGATATGATAAAAATATCAACTATCCATTTCATTAAAGTAATAACTATTATGCAGTAAAATATTTTATTTCTGTTTTTTTCAAAAATAAAAAACGATGATATAAGAGCTAAAAATAATAATAATAAATAATATGAAAATTCTATGCGTGAATTTATTGATGAGCTGTAAGCCCAAGAGAATAATATGCCATCGAAAAATCCAATGGATTGTGGTTTTGCTACAAGCATTTTTGAAAAAATGAACATGAGCAATATGCCAAATCCGCCATGAATCAAAAACTTATTTTTCTCTATGAAAATTTTTGGAGAAACATCGGCAGTTTGCTCCGTGTTCTCCTTTGTCAGTGGTGGTTTGGTTTCATTTTTAGAGTTGGGTTCTTCTATGCTTACTTGCGATAAATCATCTGACCACCTCCAAGTGGTTTTGCACATTGGGCATGTTAGTTCAACTGTCCCTTTATCTGTTGGTACCCTAAGCTTCTGATTACATTTAATGCATTTAATAATTGTTTGCATATTTGATATATTACTTTTATTTTCTATCAGAAGGTTAAAGCTACTGACTTGAGCCGGTAGCGCTTGGTGTTGGAACCGACAAGCCCCACGCACCTCGAAAGCGCACAGCGCGGATGTGCCGACACTACACAAAGCATAGCTGCCAGCACAAGCAGGGCCTACGCTTGCGGCATTTTTGGCTTGAGCTTTGGCATAAGTGACATTGTGCAAGCTAACGTTGAAGTTCAGCGGGCGGCAAAGCCGATCCACTGCAATGCCGGGTTAGACCTCTGCTTCAAAGATTCATCGCTTGATCGCGAATTTTCAAAGGAAAGCCGGATCTACAAACGCATTCGATGTAGCCCTCGTAGATAAAGCGATCGCTTGAAACTAGAAACGAACTGACGAAACTGAAATCGGCGGGTAGAAGCCAACCATGAATACTCAGGCGGTGAAGGTACTCAGCTGCATCCTTTCCAACAGTATTGCGCATAAAATATTTTCTTAAGAGAAAAAAACTTTTGTGTAAAAAAAGGCTAATCCTATACCAAAAATTATACTCAACGGAAATAAGATTTTCAAAAGTTGTGGAAATAAAAAACGACACAAAAAAAATATTCCTAATGGAATTGACAGCGGAAGCAAAAAACTTCCGCATGCTACCAGCAATGAAAATAATGCAGCAGCTATCAAAGCAATAAATGAACCGATTGCACTAACAATACCAATTACAATACTTAAAAATATTGGTACAACAATGGGCAACAAAAATATAATTATTGCAACAATAATTACTGCAAATAAAACAAACAACAATAAATTAATTATTAACGGGATAAAAAATAACAAAATTACAACTACGGCGATTATCAGAACGATAGCTAAAATTCCCAATACTTACTCCAGATTTATAAAATAATTAGTTTATAAAGTTTTAATTGTAAAATATTTAAATGCGTAAAATATTTTTACACTTTATTATTTTTACAATAAAAATAATAAAATTATGGAAGCTTTAAAAGTGTTGATTATTTAAAATCAGATATAAATTTATATTGTATTTTGTATTTTATATCTATTAAAATAGCTGCATGTATTTTACGCTAAAACGCGTCATTATTTAATATAATAATTTATATGGAATTTAATGGGGTTTGCAGTTGTTCACAGGCTAGAATATTAATGTCTACAAATTCTTCCCAAGAATAATTGGCATGGTATTTCAATTGGTATTGCCGATCAACACGGCAAATATCTGGTCGGTTCTCGTAAATGCTGCAGTTATTCTCTGCACTGTTGAAGTGGCGGCAGGTTCCATCGCCACGATCCAAAAACTCCGTTTCCAGAGCTGCATTGACATGGCGGCAACAAGCACCGCAACGAACGCAGGGAAATGGCGTCACTGGCCAGCAAGGCCTGCCAGCCATTTTCTGGTGGAAGCATGGTTGCCTATTGCAAAAGGCAAAGCGATCTGCCTGCGCTCAATTTCTTTTTGCAAAACCAGGCTTTTTTCAAATTTGCTCTTTTGACGTGCCAGGCTGGACGCAAATTCCTCCATCTCCCAAGGGTCCATGTTGAATTCGATTTGAGCAAGCTCTTGCAGGTAGATGTCCAGTTTTGCATTGGCAGCACGGAACTGCTCAAGCGTACGGCTATGGTCCAGGGTGCCCAAAGCGTCCCACACTTTCTTCATGACACCGCTGTGGCTGATGAAGTACTGCATGCCCAGCGTGAGGATGCCGGTTGACAGCGCACTAATGAAGGCTGCCAACTCGGCACCGAACGGAAAATTGAGCACAGGTACCAAGGCGCTGTAGAGCATGGTGCCCACTACGGTGGAAACGCCAACGGCCAGAACATTGGATACTCCTTTGATCAGGTCCACAGTGCTCAACTTTTCTGGATTGAACGCGATCATTTTGATTGCCTGGACCAAGCTGCTCCACATCTCGCGAATGAGTTTGACAATCATTTTTTGCGAGGTGGCAAAGATGTTGAGGATTGTCGTGCTCACACTGGACAAGATGCCTGCAAACACACCGTCCTTGAATTGAATCAAAAAATCTGTAAAGCGAGTGCAGATGCGTTCCCAGATATTTTTCAGCGTATCTGTCATTAGATCGATGAACGCTTTAAATTCAAAGCCGGATTTGACTTTTTCAAGGATGCGTGGAAACTGCTCACGCAGTTCAAACCATACTTCTGCAAGGACCAGGCCCAACATCTGTCGCGTTCCCATCATCAAGCCTGATTTGCCGGCAGCGACTGCTGTAGCGTTGATGAACTTGCTGCTGGTGTAATACGCTTTATTAACCGATGTCTCGTAAGCCGCCCTAGCTTCACGGTCAACTTTGCGCATGCTTTCGGGATCGACCGATTTCAATTGCTCGAGTTTGTTTTCCTTACCGCGGATATCGTCTTCCAAACGGCGGTACTTGTCTTGCTGCGCAGGTGTGTTCCGGGGAAGCTGAGCCAAACGCTCTTTTTGCTTTTGCAATCCAGCCTCTTGCGCGGGTATGGCCGTTTTCAGGTACACCAGAAAATCCTCGACAGGTTTGTCCTGCTTGGATCGGTTGATGCTGCGGTGAGTCGACGTAAAGTTACTGTCTGTGTTCGCCAGTGTCATGCCTTCGAGGCCGGCCAGCACACGCCCCGCATCATGGTGAATTTCTTTTGCGGCGATGACGTGGTCCAAGTCCCTTTTGTCATGGGCTGCCATGGGTTTTTGGCGATAAGCGTCTTCAAGCGTCCCAGCTTGTTGACGCTCTTTGTCCAGCTGACCACGCTCTATGTAGGCAGAATCTTTATGGTATGCAGCCGAATCGTAATCTCCACGTTGTTGGTATTTTTGCTCTTCTGTCGTGCTGGCATACACGCCTTGACGGGCGTTGTGAACTGTGTCGACATCTCCGCCACGTTTATCCTTGAAAAGGAGGAAATCAAGACCGAAAGAGGTTGTCAGCGTTTTAACAACCGTATTTTCCAGCTCCTTCGTCCAGTCGAATTCAGCGGCTATGTTCATGTCGATGCTCGGGTAAGTAGTGTGAGACAAAAGGGGCCGCAAGCCCCTTTATTAAAAGAACCAAAAATACTTCAGCTTTGCGTACGGCTACTGAAATCTTTGCGACCTTGAGTGATCGCCTCATTGACGGCTGAACTGTTCAAGATCATTGAGCCTTCGCCATCCTTTTGCATTTCAGGCATGCCGTCTTTATCCAAGACCGTCTGGCCATATACGACCTTGACCTTGAACAAAGGGGTAGTGATGATGTCAGTAAGAATTGCCGCCAGGGCATAACCGTTTTCAACGCTTTGCATGACCTCGTCACTCTTTGATTCGAGCAACTGCTGAGCGTTTTCATTGCGTTGCTTGGCTTGCTTGATCAGGCGGTCGACTTCGCGCAAGTGGCTAAGGTAGTCGTGAAAAACGGCATAAATCTCATTGAGTGCATTGCGAACTCTGCCTGCGTATTCGTCAGTTCTTTGCAATGATTTTTCTGCTTTGCCTAGCTTTTCCATGGCTCTGTCTGCTTCGTCACGAGCTTTGCGGGCATTGCTCAACGCCTCTTCACCATGGCTTGCATAAGCCCAGCCAGCAATTGCCAGTACCGGAGCTGCTACCGCTGCACTCAGAATGGCTGCTCCTCCGGCCATGCCCAGGCCACCTGCACTCAGTGCCCCGCCACCAATGGCTGCCATCGTGGCATTGGTAGCAGCTGCGCCCGACAAGGCTGAGATGGCCGTTCCAGTGGAAGCTGCAGCAAATGTCATCACGCCGCCATACACTGCAAAGCCTGCGGCCGTGCCAGCAACACCTGCGCCTGCTACGCTGCCCAACACGCCCAGAGCCGTAAATTTGTAGCTTTCAATTTTTTCCAGCTGGTGCTTTGGCAGGGTGACTTTAAGTTTGTTCTGTCTGCCGCGGTTGAGTTGCTGGAGTAGGTCTTGGGCAATGGTTGAGAACTCGTCAAACTTTGCGCCAATGTCCAATTCCAGGGCGCCAAGTTGCTCCAAGGATGTCTGCGTCTTTTTGTTTTGATTGTCAAAAGCAGTTTTTTTCTCGTCGTATAGGCGTTTAGCCTTGGTAATGATCTCGTCTGCTTCCGAATGGCTTTTATACCCATCGACGCCTTTTTTGACGCCGTAGCCGCCTGCGAGCAATGCAGCGCCGGCAATGATGAAAGGTAGAGGCATGTTCTATTTACTCGTGGTTAAGGTTTCAGGAAATTTGTAGTTATTTCTTTAGGTGCTTTGTGGCTTTTTCAGAATCGAACTGCGGTGGGCATGGGTGCTGGAAAACTTAAGCAAGTTGTGCAGTCGAAAAGCCCACGACTATGCGAGAAACCCTTGAATTTGCTCATGATTGCGCCAAGGAAGGAGAACTGATTAAATACTTCTGCATCTGGCGCTCCATCTGCACTTGGAGCCCTTCCGGGCTGACGATGCGCACGCTCGGAATCCAGTAGCGCACGATGGGCAGGATCTCGTTGGCATGCGCCACCCTGCAGGAGACAAGCAGGCCCCCGCCTTCAAGTTCTTTTTCGATGACCTGCCCGGCAACGAGCTTGCGCCGGCGAAAGTACCCGGCGGCCTCGCGCGCGACCTTGAGCAGCACTTCGGTCTTGCGCTCGCTCAGCCAGACGCTGTCCTCCTGCGCCAGCGTGGCGTGGACGGCCGGGTCGGACGTAAACGTGTCGCCACCGACCTGCAGGCTTTCCATCTTGCTGAAGGTGTAGGACTTGAGCCGGGCGCCGTCGCGCGCGGCCAGGTACCAGATGCCGCTGTGGTTGACCAGCTTGTACGGCTGCACGCCCGCATAGGTCTTGATGCTTTCGCCTTTTTGGTAGCCAAAGCCAATGCACCGGTGCTCCAGGATGGCTTCTTCCAGGCGCCGAAAGTCGCCTTGGCGCTCGCCCAGGTCTTCATAGTTGTGGCCCCTGATGAGAAGGGCCGACTGCAGGCGGCTGTCCAGGATGTCACGCAGGAAATCGTCCGAGAGCGAAGGAAAGAGACCCCGCACCCCGGCCAGGGCCGCAAAGCGCCCGAGGTCCCTCAGGCTGAGCTTGCCCAGGTAGGCGGCGTCCAGGAAATACTTCTCGCCCGCCTTTTGCAGCGGCAGAAAAGCAAAGCGTTCCTTGAGGTCGCGCTGGATCGTGCGCACGTGCACCGCGAACTCCGCAGCCAGCGCCTGCGGCTCGAGCCTTTCGCCCTGGTTGAGCTTGCATAGGATCCGGGTCAGCCGGTAGGCAAGCTTGTCGTGGTCAGCGGTGTCATGGGACATTGAAAGGTACATCAAGGCGTCCGGCAAAGGATCGACTTGTTATTTTTTGTTTTAAGTGCTTCATGATATGTCCGAGCTTGGACAGGTCATGTCGCTTTCGGCAAATAAATTCGCTGAATTCAGGAAATTTGTCAGGTTATGGAGTGCACTTTCTGTGCAGGGCTCGCAGGAATGCAGCCGCGGTACGGCGTTGCATGCTCAGGCTCAATGCTTGAGGCACTCCAGGCGGCTTTTGCCTTGGTCGCGAGATATCACATGGCAGCCGAGCACTGGCTTGCGCCTTTGCTGTACCAGCCCGTGAGCGCGAGCAGCAGCTTTTCACGTCCTGTGCATTTGGCGCAGCGCCTGGCGTGCCTCGGTGGTCACCATAGACCCAGTGCTGAAGTGTTCCTTGCCCAAGCGTTGCAACCACCGGCCAGCTCGCTCCTCGGTCAGTTGTGTGCCAGCGGCAGCCGCAAAATAAAAGTACTGCCCAGCCCTGGCCCGTTGCTCTGTGCGCTGAGCATGCCGCCATGGCCCTCGGCGATCTGGCGCACCAGCGCGAGCCCCCCGCCCATGCCCGTGCTGGCTGCGTCCGGGTTCATGCCGCCCTGGGGCGCCTGACCCGGCACTCCAGACGCTGCCTCAAGCGCGCCTGCGCCCATGTCCATGCCGATGCCGCTGCCGCTCACGGCGATGACGGCCTCCTCGCCCTCGCGGCGGGCCGACAGCTCGATGCGCTCGCCGCTGGGCGTGTACTTGGCTGCGTTGCCGAGCAGATAGCTGATGGCCTGCTCCAGGCGCACCGGGTCCGCGTCGAGCACCAAGGAGTCATCGACCACCTGCACGTCCAGCGTATGGCCCGCAGCTTCGATGCCCGGCAGGCTCGTCTCGATGGCAGCGAAGATGACCTTGGTGAGAGCCACCGGCTCGCGCTGGAGCGCAAGCTCGCTGCTGCCCATGCGCGATGCTTCCAGCAACTGCTCGCCCAGGTGCTCGATCTGCGCGGCCTGGCGCGCCATGATCTCCACGACACAGGCGCTTTGCGCCTTGCCGGCGCCCCGGGCCAGCAGCGCCAGGCCGGTGTTGAGCGGCGAGAGCAGCTGGCGCAGCTCGTGCGCAGCCTCGGCCAGCAAAGTGCTGCTGCGCGCATCGAGCGCAGCGAGCTCGTCCAGCTGCTCGTCTAGTTGCTCGTCCAGGTGCCGCTGGCGCGCTTGACCGCGCTGCGCCTGCCCGGCCCTGCTGGCAAACACCACCACCGCCCCGGCCGGCCTGCTTTCGCGCGTCATGGGTGAGACCGAGCACGAGACGGGCAGCCGCGTGCCATCCTTGCGCCAGAACACCTCACCCTGCAGGCGCACTGCCGAGCCGCCTTGCGCCACGGCGTCGATCGCGCAGGGAAGGGCAGTGCCTGATGCGCTGGCCAGGGCCTCCCTGCGGACGGCTTGGTCCACCGGGCGGTGGTGCACCAAGGCGTGCAGCGCCCGGCCCACGAGCTCGCCAGGGGCGTAGCCGAGCAGGTCCGCACCCGCCTGGTTGATGAAGAGGCACCGGCCCTCGCGGTCCGTGCAGTAAACGCCTTCAAGCATGGACTGCAGCATGAGCGAGAACATGTTGCCGCCTGCCGGCGCCTGAAGGCTTTCTTGCGCTTGGCTGCTGCCCGGCTGCGCTTCGTTGGCCGCCCCTTCATTGCCGCACGAAGCGTGCTGGCGACCCACGCCCAGCACTCCCGCCCCCGGCGCGGGCTGCACGCGCCAGCGGGCCCTTGGTTCAGGTGCGATGTCCGAGTCGATGTCCGTGTTGAAGTCGAACAGCACGGGCCAGCTCAGCGAAGGCATGGCGGGATGGGAAAGTGCGAAGGAGGCGGCGGCGGCATTGGTGGGCATGTTGTTCTGGGCTCCTTGAGGTGGCGTGTGACAGTTGGGCAGTTCGGGCCTTGCACGGGCTAGCTCGGCAGCAAGCCTGGGTGCGTTTGTTGTTGTGAGGCAGTATACAAATTGTACGCATACTTTTTATGCTCGTACACAAAGTAGACTATCGGCATGAAAATAAATTCTGAAAGCCTTCAGGCATCAGAGCTCGACGGCAAAAAGCCCGTGCGCTGGAGCCAGGAGCGGCGATTGCAGTTCATCGACTTTCGGCTGCAGTGGGACGGGCGGCTCAACCGCTCGGACCTGACCGGCTTCTTCAAGATCTCCGTGCCCCAAGCTTCGGCCGATATCGGCGCCTACAGCGCCATGGCGCCCGGCAACCTCACCTACGACCGGAGTTCGCGCACCTACCTGGCTGCGCCCGGCTTTGCACCGTGCTACCCGACCTCCGGGACGGAGCAGTACATGGTGCAGCTGCTGGCGCTGGAGCGCCAGACCCTGGCGCCGGCGCAGTCGTTCGTCGAGATGCGCCCGCCGCTGGCCCTGGTGGAGCTGCCTGCGCGGCGCATCGACCAGGCAGCGCTCAAGATCCTCTTGAGAGCCATTGCCGAGCGGGGCACGGTCAAAGCGTGCTACCAGTCGATCACGCGGGATGAAGCGGTGTGGCGCGAGATCAGCCCGCACGCCTTGGGCTACGACGGCGTGCGCTGGCACGTGCGGGCCTACTGCCACCTGCGCAGGAGCTTTCGCGACTTCGTGCTCGGGCGGCTGCTGCAGGTGCAGGCGGGCGGCGCTTCTGCCATCAAGGCGCAGGACGACGTGGAGTGGAGCACCTTGGTCGAGCTCGAGCTCGTGCCGCACCCGAACCTGTCCGAAGCGCAGCGCCACGGCGTGGAGATGGACTACGCGATGCAGGGCGGCAAGGTCACGCTCAAGTGCCGCCAGGCCATGCTCTTTTACACGCTGCGCTCGCTCAACTTCGAGATGTCGGGCAAGCCGTGCGAGGGCAGCGTGCTGCAGCTGTGCATTGCCAACCTGCACGACATTGCCCACCTGCTGCCCAGAATGGGGCAGTATTAGGCGGGCAAGCGCTGCAGCAGCGCAGGATGCAGAAACTGCGGCACGAACAAGCATCTGTGCAAGCTCCTTGGGTGTTGAGGCTGGGAAGGGCAAGCTTAGAAAGCCGGCACGACAGGTGGTGTCGCAGCCGGGCAGATACGCAGGAATTTTTGCCAAGCCCGGCACGCATTGGGGGCCCCAGACCTGCAGGGTTGTCAATGCGCTGGCGGCGGGGTCAGAAATCCCGCACCATCTGGAGCAAGGCCGGCGAAGGCGCGCCGCGGCTGACCACCCGCACGTCCAGCGCAAAGCCGGCGGCTTTGTCCAGGGCGCGGCGCATGGCCGCATCGATCCACCCGTCGGCGTTGCCAAAGGCCCCGCCGCCCAGGCGCGTGAGCAGCACGGTGCTGGAGTTGCCGCGCCTGGCGTTGAGCACAGCCGCCCAGAGCGTTGCCTCGTACGCCGCCTCGAGCACCAGGCGGGCAAAGGGCGCCCAGGCTGCCGCTGGCACCGGGCTGTAGGCCACTGGCAGCGCCGAGCAAAAGGCTTGAGAGACCTGCTGGCCGGTCCGATGCCTGGGCCCATCGCCATCGGTGACCTCCACATCCGAGTGCACGCCGATGCGCAGGCAGTTTCTCAGCCGATCGAGCTCGCCGGGTGTGGCCCCCGCCAGGAAAGCGTTGATGGCCTCGAGCCCTTCGCGCCTGGCCAGGGCATAGCCGTTGCGCATCTGCCAGAGCCGATCGACCGGCCGGCCCAGTGCCTGCGAGAGCGCCGCGCCCAGGTCGGCCAGCCCGTCGAGCTGGCGAGTCGCCGTCTGGCCAGCTTCACCAGCCACGGGCGCAAAGTAGTTGCGGTAGACGGTGGCCGCGCCCGCGGCGATCGCGCAGGCTGGTCCCTGCGTCGGGTCGCCCGCGTAGCGCGCAACGCCGTCCTCGGGCGCCACATCAGGGCCCGTCATCTCGAGCAGGTTGAACTGCGAGGCGACCTGAAACAGCGCGCCGGCGTACTCGGGAGCGCGGTGCAGGGCGCGCACGTCGCCGCGCACCACCTGGAGCTTGAGCTGCCGGGAAGAAGCGGCGTCCTCCTGCGTACTCATACCTTCCTGCACGCGCTGGCGTAGCTCGCCCAGCGAGACGAGCTCGAGCGTGCCGATACCATAGCTGTGGCCGTTGACGCGCGAGCGCAGCCGGGTGCCGTGGACCTCCAGTTGCCTGCGTGTGGCCTCGTAGTCCGTTTCGCGAAATCCGGTGAGCCGTTCAAACCAGTCCATGGCGCGCCTTTCCTGTTGGCGCTTCGCACCTGCGCTGCCCGGGCGCCCGAGGTTGAGTGTTTTGGGTGCTGCGGTTCATGCGGGCCTTCCTTTCTGGTTGTTAGTGGCACAATGCAACTACTTTACCCTACTTATTTACTTAAAGCAACTATGCAGCCGATCCGCATGCTCTATCCCCTGGTCTCGGCCGATGTGGCGCTCTTTAGCGTCGAGCAGGGTCGCCTGCGCGTCCTCTTGGTGCAGCGCGCCGAGGCGCCGGACGCCGGCCAGTGGGCCCTGCCCGGGGCCATCCTCCGGCCCGAGGAGGACTCAGACCTGCATGCCACGGCCTGCCGGGCGCTGCACGAGAAGGTGGGCGTCACGGTTCCCCATCTGGCGCAGGTGGGCGCCTTCAGCGGCATAGAGCGCGATCCGCGCGGCTGGTCGGTGAGCGTGCTTTTTTACGCGCTGCTGCCGGCTGACCAGGTGAGCGCCGTGGTCAAAAGCCGCATCGAAGCCGTGGGCTGGGTGGACGCGGCCGAGCCGGGCGGCCCGCTGGCGTTTGACCATGCGCGGCTGCTGGGCGCAGCGCTCGAGGTGCTGCGCAGCAAGGTCGAGCGCCACGCGCTGCCGCTGCACCTGCTGCCCGCGCGCTTTACGCTCACGGCCTTGCAGCGCGCCTGCGAGGCCGTGCTGGGCCGGCCACTGGACAAGAGCGTCTTTCGCCGGCGCCTGAAGGACTGCGCGGACCTGGTCGAGCTGCCGGGCGAGTTCGCCATCGGCCCCCAGCGCCCGGCGCAGCTGTACCGGGCGCGGGAGGGCTTTGCGTTCTAGCCGCTGGCCTGTTGGCCTGATGGGCCTGGGTGCATGGCGGACAATCAGGCCATCAAGCTCAACAGCAACTGAAGCCTGCCGGCATTTTCGCACGATGGTTCTTTGGGCAGGTACTCACATATCGGGAAGACACTGGATTGATGAAAAGCTACGGGAATTTCGTACGGCTTGAAGGCGCTGGCGGTATCGAACACTGGCATAAATTGCCGCTGGGAAGTACTGCCGGGAAGAACGAAGCCTGGCTGCGCGACATGCTGCAGCGCGAGCCCGGCCTTGTGCCGATCGATGACATTGATCCCGCCTACGGGCCGCTGCTTTCAGTCTGCACTGAGCTCAAGACCGAGGCAGGGCCAATTGACAACCTGTTCATCAATCCGCAGGGGCGCCTCACGCTGATCGAGTGCAAGCTCTGGCGCAACCCCGAGTCGCGCCGCAAGGTCGTGGCGCAGATCCTCGACTATGCACGCGCTATTTCGTCATGGTCGTACTCGGACCTGCAGCGCCAGGTCAATGCAAGGACGGGCATGAAGGGAAACCACCTGTTCGAGCTGGCAAGGGCCGCGCGCCCGGAATTGCTCGAGCAGCGGTTTGTCGACATGACTTCTGCCGCGCTGAGGCAGGGCCGCTTCTTGCTATTGGTGGCCGGTGACGGCATCCGCGAGGATGTGCAGGTGATGGGCGAGCTGATCAACCGCAACGCGGCGTCGGGGTTTTCCTTCGGCATGTTCGAGGTGGCGATTTACCAAGGGCCTAGTCAAGCACTCCTCGTGCAGCCGCGGGTGGTTGCCAGGACGCAGTTGATCGAGCGCACCGTCGTTCTTTTGCAGGATAGAACGCTGGACAGCTTCGCACCGGAAGAGTCAGATGAAGACGCAAGTTCAGACAGCAGTGGAGCATCTGCCGCGCAACAGGCCCACGCCATGCTGGACGCCTGGTGGGCACCTGTCATCACCGCTCAGCTCGATGACCCGGATCAGCCTGCACTGCGCTATTTCTGGCCCAACAACGTCCGTGCGACCCTGCCGTGGCCTGGCACCTGGCTGCTGGGGTACAGGACCAGCGGGCCGAAGGCCCGCGTTGGCGTTTGCCTGCGCGGGCGGCAGGCGCCTCTGGCCGAGCTGCTTCGCGCCC
>Ga0308165_1004399_pt1 | contig 13951 bp, 15 predicted proteins | sample PhyWR2_FD_201032 | JGI IMG/M metagenome (GOLD analysis project Ga0308165, IMG submission 201032) | Phyllosphere microbial communities from UC Gill Tract Community Farm, Albany, California, United States - DLSLW.R2 | ecosystem: Host-associated > Plants > Phyllosphere > Unclassified | place: USA...
AAAGCACAATTGCAGATGCTATTCTTGACCGGATAGTTTTCTCCTCGCACAGGATCGAGCTCGAAGGTGAATCCCTTAGAAAAAATAAACAATTGAGTACTTAAAAAAAATCATTTATAATTGTAAGAGGAAAGTGGCCCGTTGATTCCCGAAATGACTGGCCCGCTATGCTCCGAAATCCTTGGCCCATCAATGCCGTTATACACAACTAGAGATAAACTCTGTTTTTTGCACATCTCTAGTAGAGATAAATGCGTGTTTTTATACACATAAAAATACCCCACTAGAGACTGCAACTGCATCATTTGATCTGAGTTGATTGGTGCTTGGATAAGATAATTATCTGCCAAATTTCACTGTGTAAGCTATTTTTCATTCTTTTTCTTTTTCCAGGTTCGCTTATATTTTAACGCAAAATCTCTACTAAGGGGTTCCTGGGTAACCAACTCACTAATCCTTGCGATTTTGCTTAAATCATCAATAAATTTTTTTGAGTTCAGTTCGAAAGGGAGCACTTAAAGGGATGATTTAAAAATCATCCCTTTTTTGTGTCCAATCACGTATTTTAATCAACTCACTTTTAGATTATTACGCGATTTTATGTCTGTCATAAGTGTTCGGCAAATGCCGTTTTCATAATAGAAGTTCGGGTCTAAAACCAAATCAATAAATTTCCGCTTTTCTAGCGTATCAAATCGGTGAAAGTCTGATTTGTAGCAGAGATTCTAAATCACCTTTTACAACTTAGAAACAAAATTGACCATTAACCAGTTGGCATTAAGAATAATGGCACAGGCAAACCTAATGTTAATTAAATTTCCGGGCAAAATGAACGGGTTTTTCATTTAAGTTAAATTATTTGCAGGTAATTCTTTATTGAAAATTATTTTTTTGAAACTCAATAGTTTATGGTTTTGCATTTGTATTTCTCGGTTCTGCGATTAAATTTGCCACATGACTGTGACTGTACTGCCGATTTTAGAGACCGATTTTAAGCCCGAAAAAGCACTGGCCAAAGTAATGAACGATAAGTTGATTCGTATGGCGAAAGATTTACAAAACGTTCATTTTAAACCTTTAACAGGATGGGGATTTTCGGATGATGACCTTGTGGTTTATATCAGTTATAACCCTAAATATAAAATCCGTTTCCGTATTGTTAATGATGTTCCTGCAGATGTTGAGTATTTTGTGGCTGAATGCTGCGGAAGGCTTGGGTTTATACTTTGGAGGGCTAATGCAATTGGTGTAACGAATGAAATAGGCCTGTAGTTTGATTTAAGCCTTTAATTGTGAAGAAAATGTTTAGTTTTGAGCCGGAAATTAATTCCGGTAATAAAATTAATGAAACGGGCATCCGCCCATTAAAAAAACAATTATGGACAAATTCAAACAGGTGCAGGAAGTGATCGCTTCAGTAGAAGCTGATGTAGCAAAATTTTATGATGGTGGTAACGCGGCAGCTGGAACACGTGTACGTAAAGCTATGCAAGACCTTAAAGTGTTGGCTCAGGAGATTAGAGCGGAAGTTACCGAGAAAAAAAACAGCGAAAAATAAAACATTAAATTGTTTTGGGATATAAGCCACTGATTTTCATCAGTGGCTTTTTTTTTAGTTTTCCCTCTTAATAAATACCAACAACTTCTTGCAACTATGGTTCAAATCCTACCTGCTTTTTCCAATTAATCCGCTGTTCAAAAAATCAAGAATAACCTTATTCAGCTGATCTGGTTTTTCAAAAGGTATGTAATGTGTAGCATGGGGGATGATTTGCAGCTGAGATTTACTAATGTGTGCGGCAATCAGTTTCGTATGCTCTGGCTTAATTACATCATCACTTCCTGCAATTACCAGTACAGGATTTGGGATCGTCTGCAATTGCTCTGTAGTAATATTGGGCTGTTCCAGCATCAGGCTCACCAACCGGGGGTTGTTCGGCTGGTTTTGTGCCGCAAGCTGGTTTTTAAAAGAGTTCAGCAAGCTATCTGCTACTCCCGAAGGGGAAAGGTTGGCACCAATGGTTACTATATTGTTTACCAACTCCGGATGGGCAAGATTAAAGCTCAGTGCAGTATTACCTCCATCGCTCCAGCCTACAATATTCACTTTTTTCAGTTCCATTGCTGTAAGTACTTTAAATAGGTCGTTGGCAAATCCATCGTAACTATAGGCTTCAGTAGATAGATCTGTACTTCTGCCTTGTCCACGCGTATCGATTGCGATTACCCTGAAGTGTTTCGCGAAAACAGGAATTTGGCGATAAAAATCTTCTATACTTCCGTTGTTGCCGTGCAAGAGTACTAAAGGTTCGCCCTTGCCGTATTCCTCCGTGTAAATCCGGGCGTCGCCCAGGTCAATGTATCTGCCCTTTTTGTTTTTACCATATCCACTCTCTCGGGCAGCCTGTTTATAGCGGTAATAATTGACTAAAGCGCTTATCTCGGGCTTTTCATCTATTACAGGTTTGGTTGATAGTTCCGGTTTTTTGTCTCCCTTGCTGTATCTCAGATCAAGATTGGCAATGAAAGTTCCGGCGTTGTTTTCCCAGTTTCCCTGGCTTTGATATCGGAACAACAAATCTTTAGCTATTGTTTTCTTTGCCGAAACACCAAATACAAAGTTATTGCTGCTGTCAGGCGCATAGGCTACCAGTTGTAGTGTTACGGCGATCTTATCCAGTCCATCAAAATTGAGTTGATAAGGGGCAAGATCTATATGTTGCCAACCAGTAGCGGTAGCGCGATAAGTAATATTTTTACGCAAAAGATTGCTGTCGGGCAAATCGTTCTTGATCGCGTATATATTAAGTTTTAAGGTAATAAAAGAGAACCTCGAACTAGGCATAACATAGAAGTTATAAGCTTTAAGTACCGTTCGATCATATATTTCAAAGATATTTCCCTGTTCAATACTTGGAACGTTTTGATCAAACATTTTAGAAAAAGTGATCATAGGCCTGGACTGTTGTCCTATAATCCGCTCTTTCAATTTTGTTCCCTTAACAATAACCTCAGCCATGTCGAATACCTTTTCTTTGAGTGTAACAATCACTTCCGATTTGAGCTCATTTTGCTGAAGATGCCGGTCAATAAAGCCAATGGCACTGAAAGTAACACTGCTCCCCACAAGGCTGTCTGGGATAACCAGTTTAAAAAATCCATCTTCGCTTGCAACAGTGGCAACCTTACTGTTTTTGATACCTATTGAACAATAAGGAACCGGATGTTGCTGAGTATCTTTTACAATACCCGTTAAAATATGTTGCGCTCTGGCATTGAATAATATAGATAAGGCTGCCAGCGTTAAAAACAGCCTGTTAAATAGGTATGGAGTGTTGCTCATATACAGCAAAGACGGCAGGGCTTGTTAAACGGTTGCATACTCATCTAACTTTTTAGCTACTCGCGATCCTCAGCTGTCAAATCATGTGTATAATCATACATTCACAACAAACTGTAGGTTAATTAGTCTGGAAACGATGTTGTTAACGGATATATTACTTATCCATTAACTCAATCCAGGTATTGACCATTTTTTCGATAAGTGCTTTGTTTGCCGTTACCTGTTCCATCGAATAAAACTTGGCATAAACCTTTCCTTTGGTAGCTTCTTCAAGAAAATCAGATTCGATATTCAGGAGTTGTCCTTTATGAAAGATAAGCGCAACATAGTTTTTGATTCTTGGATTAAAAGTGGCAAAGTCTTCTTTGTAGAAAAAGCTGGGACCGCCCCATTTTACATCTTCTTCTATTTTAGAATTGGCACCTGCAATGATTGATCTCACTGCTTCCATTTCAGCTTTCAGCGGATGTTCGAGTTTGGCTAAAAATTCGTCTACTTTTTTTGAATTGTTCATGATATTCTGCGTTGTTGTACAACAAATATCAGTTTTTTCTCTCCTGAAAGTTGAGTGCAAAAGCGACAAACATTAGGGTTAAATGCGACTGAAAAGAGATTTTTGACATTGGAATCTCCAATGTCAAAAAAACAGTTATTTCCTTCTAAACAATCCAAAGCTGTACCTGAAGCCTACAATGCAATTTGTATTTTGATTGGCATGAGCTGTTTTTGCGAAAAATTCGAGATTATCACCTTTTTTAAGCGGCAGCTGGTAACCGATGCCATAAGCCTGGTAAAAACTATTAGTAGCATAGGTTCCGTAACTATAGCTTATACCTTTATCTCCTGAAATATTGGTTTTATAGCTGTCTTCATATCCGAGGTCAGCAGATATATACACCTGACCCAGATAGTATTTCGCGCCGCCATAAATCGCATTCTGTAAAAATTTTAGTTTTGGTGTTACCGATCCGTTAGCGGCGTAGTTTTTTTGCGTGTAGGCAATATTCATTCCTGCAGTTAAGCCTAATCTTTTATTAAGCCTGTACTCGTAACCTATTTCGGCACCGTAAACGGGTGCTTTTAGGCTAGTGTTAAAACCAACAAATGGCGAAACATGGACTGAATTTTTGATCAAAGTATCTTGAGCTTTGAGTTTGCCTATACTTATTACCAGGATAAGGATAGCGAGGGGTATGTTTTTAGTTTTCATAAAGCCAAAGTAAGAAGCTCTTAGTTATTATGTTGACTATTAACTTAGTTTAACTCTTTTTACCTATTTTAACTTAAATTTTGTTAAATTAAGTTCGGTTTGAGGTGTTAAAGCCTTAAGTTTTAATTAAAAGTGGAGCTGATTATTTGGTTGATGAAGCAACAGCACTAAAGAATATTTTGTAAAATGTAAAAATGGCACAAGAATCTTTGCATGATGGGAGAAATGTCATTAAAACGGCGCTTTTTTAAATAAATCCTCAATTATAAAAGGCTTGTAAATTAATAATTGTATATTTGCAGCCTCGAAAGTGCATGGTTATTTAATTGATTATTAACTAAAATGTGCGTTATTTTCGATAAAGCCATAGGAATACGGCTTTTTTTAATTTTGAAGACAACCTAAACAACCTGAATGCTTAATTTAGTACTCTTTGGCCCTCCGGGGGCGGGTAAAGGCACCCAATCTGAAAAGCTGATTGAAAAATATCAGTTGGTACACGTTTCAACTGGCGATCTTTTTAGAGCACACGTTAAAGGTGAAACCGAATTAGGAAAAAAAGTTAGTCAATTGTTAGCTGATGGAGAATTGGTTCCGGATGCGATTACAATTGCCATGCTTGAAGAAGAAGTAGACAAAAATCCTGATGCAAAAGGATTTGTGTTTGACGGATTCCCACGCACAGTTCCGCAAGCAAAAGAGCTTGATTTATTTTTAGAGCGTAAAGGCAGCAAAATTGCTGGTGTTATTGCTTTGGATGTTGATCAGGACGAATTGACTAAACGTATTGCTGAGCGCCATAAAGTAAGTGGCCGCCCGGATGATGATGCTGAAAAACTAAAAAAACGGATTTCAGAATATTTCGATAAAACGATCCATGTTTTACCTTACTATGAGGAACAAGGAAAGTTGAGCAAAGTGAATGGTATTGGTGAAATTGAAACCATTTACAGCAATCTTTGCGAAGTAATCGATCAGTTTAGCAACGGTATCGAGGTTAAATAAATAGCTGCAAAGCAAGATCATAATAAAGTACCGGATTAATTTTTCTGGTACTACAGTATAAAACATAAGAAGAGTTATAATGTTAAAACGTTATAACTCTTTAATTTTAACAGAAAGGTTATCGCAACATTTCAACGTTAAAACATAAAACATTCAACAATAACAATATGTCACAGGGTTCAAATTTCGTAGATTATGTAAAAATCTGTTGCCGTTCTGGTAAAGGCGGTGCAGGTTCGGCACATTTACATCGTGATATTTTAACATCAATGGGTGGTCCTGATGGTGGTGATGGTGGCCGTGGTGGTCATATCATTGTTAAAGGAAGTATCCATATCTGGACATTGTTACACCTTAAATACCGCAAGCACATTATTGCCGAAGATGGTGGTGCAGGTGGCAGTTCGCATAAGTCTGGTAAACAGGGTACTGATGAAATTCTGGAAGTTCCACTTGGAACCATTGCCCGTGATGCAGAAACAGGGGAAGTTCTCTTTGAAATTACTAAAGATGGTGAAACTAAAGTATTAACGGCTGGCGGTCGTGGTGGCCAGGGCAATGCACATTTTAAATCATCAACACAGCAAACGCCTCGTTTTGCACAGCCAGGTGAGCAAGGCAAGGAAGTATGGAACATACTTGAACTAAAAGTTTTGGCCGATGTAGGTTTGGTGGGTTTCCCAAATGCAGGTAAATCTACTTTACTTTCAGTGGTTTCAGCAGCAAAGCCAGAAATTGCCGATTATCCATTTACTACTATTGTACCTAACCTGGGTATTGTGAGTTACCGTGGAGGTAAATCATTTGTAATGGCCGATATTCCAGGGATTATTGAAGGTGCTTCGAAAGGTAAAGGTTTAGGTTATCGTTTTTTACGTCACATAGAGCGTAATTCTGTATTGCTTTTTATGGTTCCGGCTGATACGAGCCGCACGATTAAAGAAGAGTACGAAATTTTGAAACGTGAGCTGGAATCGTACAATCCCGAACTGATGCAAAAGCCGCATGTATTGGCCATCACCAAATCGGATATGCTGGATGAGGAATTAATGGCCGAAATGAAGCAGGATTTGCCTAAAATACCTTCAATTTTTATTTCTTCGGTAGCTGAAAAGAATATTCTGGAGCTGAAAGATATGCTTTGGAAAGCGATAGAAGGGTAGGTTTGGTTGATTAGTTTAGCGGTTCATTTGTCATTAGTTGATTTAATAGATCAACAAACAGTTAACCGCTTAATCATTTTGGCTAATTCTACTCAAGAAGTTAACAAACGGTTAACCAGTTTAAACAATTAACCGATTAACCATTTAACTATTCTCTAAAGCGATCTACCACCAAACCAATCCATTCTTTAAACAACATATCCCAGGTGCCGAAAACACCGGGGTTTGGGATGATGAAATCTTCGAAATTATAATCTGTTTTACCTATATAATTGGTTGGCAGGTAATCTAATCCATCACCAAAAAAGCGCTTAAAAATTACCTTTGCCCTGGGAATATGCCATGCACTGGTAACCACTACAATTTTAGCATGAGGCATTGTTTTTTTAATTAAGATGTAGCTGAATTTGGCATTTTCGACAGTATTTCTGCTCTGGTTTTCGATGAATACTGCGCTATCGGGAATGCAGATTTGATGCAGGAAGTTTTTAACCAGATCAGCCTCCTTTACTTCGTTGTTAACCAGGTTTGCATTGCCACTGGTAATTAATATTTTTTTAATTCGGCCTTGCTGGTACAGGGATATGGCTTGAAACAAACGATCGCAGTTTCCGTTCAACTTTATTTCGTTGTTGCGTTTGTTTAAGCCAGAAAAGCCACCCAGAACAATAGCTATATCGTAGCTTTTCTTCTGCACAGGATATTCAGGCTCGTACAGGTTAACTGCTTTTCCGGCCAGAAAAGGGTTGGAAAAAATTAATAGTACAAGTGCCGCTGCGATTATTAACTTCTTTCTCGCTTTATCTTTTTTAGCGAAAATAGCCGCAACAACTAAAGCACAAAACCATACAAATGGCTTGATTAGAAACAATAAAATTTTGGAGAGGATAAAAATCATGGCTTGCAGATGACTGCTGCAAAACTAAGATTTTAATCTGCTTTTATTGTACTTATCCCTGACCTTCCTGCACCTGACCGTTTTTATACGCATCATCTAATATGTCTTTTACATCAGATTTACGTTTTCGTTCTACTTTATGTTTAAAATGAGGTACTTCGTGCTCTACAATATCATCTTCTATGGCTTCTACGCCAAAAACCTTTTCTTTTAAAAGGTTATATTTATCCTGAAAACCGTAGCGTAAATTTTTAGCCTTGCCTGCAATTTTACCGCGGGTGCCGGCGCCGCTATCAGGGGCAAATAAAACACTAATTACAGCACCTGCCGCTAAGCCTGCCACTAATGCAAGTGCAATTTGAACCTTGTTGTCCGATCTTTGCGTTAAATATTTTCCGATTAACTTTCTGTATTTCATAACATCACATTTGGAAAAAGAACAAATACGGTGAAAGAATGTTTCAAAAAAATAACTAAAAATAAGGCAGAAAAAGATTGGGAGTAAATGTATTATGGGGGGTTTTTTGTTAAAAGCCACAGATTTACAGATTGTATTGCCGGGAACTTATTTTTAATAGTAAGGTTTGCCGGGGTAAAATAAACCTGACAAGAGCGGGCATCCCGATTCATCGGGAGCAGGACTACCGGTAATAGTTGTGCAGGAACCTGCTTTTCGAAAAAAATAGTGCAATTGAGTAAGCAGGTAATGTTTAACGTGCCATTCAAGCGGGAAATATTTGTTATGTTTAGCGTTTTTAACAGCTAAAATAATATGGTAAAAGCAACAATAAACCGCGAGCATTATGCCTGCTCGGTAAGTAACGGATCACACGAAATTATAGCCGACGAGCCTTTGGAATATGGGGGGACGCACAAAGGATTTGCTCCAAAGGGGCTGCTGATGGCGTCGTTGGCTTCGTGTGTGGCCATTACTTTAAGGATGTATATTGATAGGAAAGGCTGGCCGGTAGACCGGATTGAGGTGGAAGTGAATGTGGATACGGAAAATGGTGAGACCATTTTTTTAGAAGAAATTACCTGTACCGGTGTGCTTAGCGAAGAACAGAAATTACGACTGGAAGATATTGCAACGAAATGCCCTGTGAGTAAAATTTTGGCTGCCGGTAATGAAATCAGATCGAAAGTGCTTTAATACCGACGGTGCAAAACTCGTTTACACATTGATGAAAAGCTTTAATATCTTTGTAGTCCCCCTGATTTTTTAAGGAGTAAAAATATTTATGCCTACCGAAATAAAGTGCCCCAACTGTGCCCATGTTTTTCCGATGGAAGAAGCCATGGCCGAAGATTATAAAAAAGAGCTGCGTGAGAAGATGGTTACTTTTACCAAGCAAAAGGACGAAGAATACCAGCGTAAGCTTGCTGCTGTAGAAAACGAAAAACAACAACAGCAAAAGGCCTTTGATGTTAAACTTGCTGAAGAAAAGGTTAAGCTAAAAGATGATTTGGAGGGCAACTTGCGCAAAAGTATTGCTTCCGATTTTGAAACCAAGCTGCAAATGCTCGAAGGTAATGCAAAAGAGAACGAAGAGAAATTAAAGCTTGCCCGCGAAAAGGAGCTGGAGTTTTTAAGGCGCGAACAAAGCCTGAAGCTGAAAGAGGAAGAAATGGAACTGGCCTTTCAGCGTAAAATGCAGGAACAACGCAACGAGCTGGTAGAGCAGATTAGAAAGCAGGAGGCTGAAAAAAACAGCATCAAAGAAACAGAACACCAGCTGCGCTTAAAGGAGCTGGAAAAACAACTGGATGATCAGAAAAAGCTTGCTGAAGAAATGAAACGTAAAGCCGAGCAGGGCAGTATGCAATTGCAGGGTGAAGTGCAGGAGTTGATTTTGGAAGAGCTGTTGCGCAGCAATTTCCCTTTTGATTTGATTGAGGAAGTGGGCAAAGGTGTACGCGGGGCTGATTGTGTGCAGGTGGTGCGCAATCAGTTTGGACAGGAGTGCGGCAAAATTATATATGAAAGTAAGCGTACCAAAGATTTTGGTGGCGACTGGATTGAAAAGCTGAAAAAGGACATGCGCAGCATGGGCGTAGATGTAGCAGTGATTGTGAGTCAGTGTTACCCTAAAGGCATGACGAGCTTTGGTCAGCGCGATGGTGTTTGGATTTGTTCTTTCGAAGAAGTAAATGCCGTAGCTTATGTTTTGCGCGATGGGATTTTGCGTTTAGCGAGTGCGATGAAATCGCAGGAAAACCGTGGCGATAAAATGCACATGTTGTACGATTATTTAACGGGAGTAGAATTTTCAGAGCAATGGAAAGCGATTAGAGAAGGTTTTATGAGTATGAAATTATCGATACAGCGCGAGCGCGATGCGATGGAACGTTTGTGGAAAGCCCGCGAAAAACAACTGGAAAAGGTACTTTTAAATGCAACCCACATTCGGGGCTCTATTGAAGGCATTGCCGGTAGTGACAGCATTCAGTTGAGCTTAACGGATGAAGATGATGATGCGTTACTTTTAGAATAAGTTATCGCAAAGGTTTGGACCTTGCAGGTTTTTAGAAAATGGTTCGTGGCGAGAGCCTACTCGACATAAATTAAATGTTAATCGGTTCTTATTTGAAGCTATTCCACTCAAATAAGAACCATTTAATATCTGATTAAATACATTTTGAGTGTTGCGAGAGATGATTTGTCTTTAATTAAGTACATTTGGAGCGTTGCCAGATATAAAATGTATTTAATTAAATTCGTTTTTAGTATTAGGGAAACCAAACCTGTAAGTGCTAATGCGATATAAATAGTAGTAATAATAAATAAATTATAGCATGAATAAGAAACCAAACCAATTCAGTAACCGCTCTATAATCCTTACTTTAATCTGCACTTTGCTTTTTTTTGGTAATGTTTTCGGGAACGTTCCCGGAGCAGAGTTGAAGTCGCCGGATGGCAATCTGGTAGCCAGTTTTGCTTTGGCTGATGGGGGAGTACCTACCTATAGCTTAAAGTACAAAGGAAAAGACGTTATTAAAACCAGTAAGCTCGGTTTAGAACTTAAAGACGGCAAATCTTTAATGAACGGTTTTGCTGTAAGTGATACCAAAACGAGTACTTTTAACGAAACCTGGAAACCAGTTTGGGGCGAGGTAAAAGAAATTGTAAACCACTACAATGAACTGGCAGTTACCTTAACCCAAAAGGAAAGCAACCGCTTTATTGTAGTACGCATGCGTTTATTTAATGATGGCCTGGGGTTCAGGTATGAATTTCCGGAGCAGAAAAACCTCGATTACTTTGTAATTAAAGAAGAGAGAACGCAATTTGCACTGGCTGGAGACCATAAAGCTTTCTGGTTACCAGGTGATTACGATACGCAAGAATACAGTACGGTAACCTCGAATTTATCAGAAGTGCGTGGCAAAATGAAAGCTGCGGTAACCCCCAATGCATCGCAAACTACTTTTTCGCCTACGGGTTTGCAAACGCCTTTAATGATGAAGAGCAAAGATGGCCTGTACATCAATATTCACGAAGCGGCTTTAATCAACTATTCGTTAATGTCGTTAAACCTCGACGATAAAAATATGGTTTTAGAATCGTGGCTAACACCCGATGCGGTTGGCGATAAAGGTTATATGCAGGCACCTTGCGTGTCGCCATGGCGCACCATTATTGTGAGCGATAAGGCTGGCGATATTTTAACTTCTAAACTGACTTATAACCTAAACGAACCTACTAAATTTAAAGATGTATCGTGGATTAAACCAACCAAGTATGTAGGTGTTTGGTGGGAAATGATTACCGGAAAAAGTACCTGGGCTTACAACGATTTAACCAGTGTACAATTGGGGGTAACCGATTATTCGAAAACAAAACCTAACGGAAAGCATGCTGCCAATACTGCCCATGTAAAAGAATACATTGATTTTGCCGCTAAAAATGGTCTGGATGCGGTTTTGGTTGAAGGTTGGAATGAAGGCTGGGAAGACTGGTTTGGTAAAACAAAAGATTATGTTTTCGATTTCGTAACTCCATATCCTGATTTTGATGTGCAGGAATTGCATCGCTATGCGGCAAGCAAGGGCATCAAAATGATTATGCACCACGAAACTTCCTCGTCGGTACGAAATTACGAACGCCATTTGGATACGGCCTACAAGTTTATGAAAGCCAATGGTTACGATGCCGTAAAAAGCGGTTATGTGGGTAATATGATCCCAAGGGGAGAGCACCACTACGGTCAGTGGCTTAACAATCACTACCTGTATGCTATACAAAAGGCTGCAGAATATAAAATTATGGTGAATGCCCATGAAGCGGTCAGGCCAACAGGTTTGGCACGTACTTATCCTAATTTAATCGGTAACGAATCGGCACGGGGTACAGAGTATGAGGCTTTTGGCGGTAACAATGCCGACCATACCACTATTTTACCTTTTACGCGTTTAATTGGCGGCCCAATGGATTATACCCCTGGTATTTTCGAAACTAAGGTAAGTGTTTACAATCCCGAAAATACGTCGTTTGTACACAGTACTTTGGCACGCCAGCTGGCGCTTTATGTAACGATGTATAGTCCGCTGCAAATGGCGGCCGATTTGCCTGAAACTTATAACAAGTATATGGATGCTTTCCAGTTTATTAAAGATGTGGCTGTTGATTGGGACGATACCAAAGTGTTAGAGGCAGAGCCTGGCGACTACATTACCTTTGCGCGTAAAGCAAAAGGTAAAAACAACTGGTTTGTTGGCCGTACCAATGATGAGGTGGCGCGCACTTCGCAAATAGATTTCAGCTTTTTAGATGCCGGTAAAAAATATACCGCAACCATTTACGCTGATGCTAAGGATGCACACTTTGAAACCAATCCGAAAGCTTACACCATCCGTAAAATAGAAGTAACCAGGAAAAGCAAGCTTAGCCAATATTGCGCACCGGGTGGGGGTTACGCGATTAGTATTATAGCGAAGTAATTTGGGTTAACTGTTTAAATTGGTTAAGCGGTTAATTGTGTGGAAGGCACATAACTGTGTGGTGTCAGCTGTTACCAGCTGACACTGATTTATTTACTGATTTGGAGGATCATAACCTTCTATATAGATGAAATTTAGTGGTTTTTGCCACAAAGGCACCAAGACACTTCCTGCAATCTTCATGATCCCCGTGGTGTCGGTTGCTACCAACTGAAACTGTAAAATTATTGTTTTTTTACCACGGATGGACACTCCTGCGCGACCGTTCAGGCGGAGATAACCCCAGATCAAATTTGTATCTGTGGTTAAAATGTTATTTGGAGAGTGTGTTTTTCTTGAAGTTGATGTTTTTTAGGTTTTTTTGATTTATTTCTCTGTGTTTTATCGATTTTATTCAAGTTGTTTATTGTTTTTGTGTGAGTATTTGAGTTGTTATTTTGTTTGTGTTAAGTGGTTGTTGAATTTCTGCTAAATAAACATGATAAAAATCATAATTTTCTGTTGTTGTAAGTGATTTTGTAATATATTAGCGACATAACAACCAAACCTTCTAAAGTATTGCAAAATGGCACGACCAAAAAATCATATCGAACTTCAGTTTTTAAGTGAACCCTCTGACGTAAATTACGGTGGTAAAGTACACGGGGGGATGATGATGAAGTGGATTGATCAGGCAGCTTTTGCCTGTGCCTTGCAGTGGAGCCAATCGTATTGTGTAACGGTATATGTTGGTGGTATTCGTTTTTTTTACCCGGTGCACATTGGCCATTTGGTTAAAATGGATGCACGCATTATTTACACAGGCAAAACCAGTATGCACATTGCAGTTGATGCTTACTCGAAACCCGTAGGTAAAACCGATTTTGTAAAAAATACACACTGTATTATCGTTTTTGTTGCTGTAGATGATAATGGAAATCCGCAACGTATACCTGAGTTTAAACCCAAAACTGAAAAGGAAATTGCTATGCACGGCTACGCTGTTAAGCTAATGGAGCTACGCAAAAGCATTGATAAGGAAATGGAACCTTATATTGTGTAGCGGAGGGCGTTAAGCGTTTGGCGTATAGTTTCTTTTATTTACCACCGGGGAAACGGAGGTGAGGCACAGAGTGCACAAAGTTTTTAAATGTTGTGAGCTTCTTTGTGTGCTTAGTGTCTCCTATGTTTACAAAAGTTTAAATTCGTAAATATAATTGAAGAAAGATGAGAGCGCATTTGTGTCTAAATAACTATCAAGTATATTGTCGCAAAGATTATGCCTTCATCTTTTTCCATCTTTTGGAGTTTGAACAGAATGTAAGGAACTATGCATGTCATATTATCCAGAATATCCAACCAGGAGAAAAAACGAAGGGAGATTCATCAATTATAAAAAAAAACTAATCGAT
>Ga0308165_1004403_pt1 | contig 13940 bp, 7 predicted proteins | sample PhyWR2_FD_201032 | JGI IMG/M metagenome (GOLD analysis project Ga0308165, IMG submission 201032) | Phyllosphere microbial communities from UC Gill Tract Community Farm, Albany, California, United States - DLSLW.R2 | ecosystem: Host-associated > Plants > Phyllosphere > Unclassified | place: USA...
CTTGCCGAGCACCGGCTTGCGATCCAACTCCTCCTTGATCCGTTGAAACTGCGCCTGGATCACCGCATCGGTGTAACGCGTGCCGGTGGCCAAGTTGTCGATATAAATCGCCACCGCGCCATCGAGCGCGCTGCGGCCATTGGTGATGGCCATGTCAAACAGCTGCGCGCTGGCCTCGTCCTTGTTGTCCAGGGCCTGCTGGCGACTCTTCTGCAGGTTGGCCAGGCGGATGTTGTAGTTGGCGATGGTTTCGGCCACCAACGCGGCCGACTGGATCAGGTTGCCCGCCGCCTCTTCGCGTTGCTGGGCGATCAGCGAGACGTTGCGCTTGAGCTCTTCATTGACCAACCCCAGCTCGGCTTGCAGCTTGGGGTCGACGCTGGCGGCGATGATGCTGTCCAGGCGCTTGGTCGGGTCCTGGGCGTCGTCGATGGCGTCGGTCAGCGAGGCGAGGCGACCTTCTTTCTGCCACTGGGCGAACAGTTCCTTGTAGCGCGAACGCGGTGCCGACAGTGCGCCGATCGCCACGCGAAAACCGGTGGTCTCGTTGCTTTGCTCGGTGCCGTCGGCGGCGAACAGTGGGTACTCACGGCGCATGCCGGTAAACAGCGTGCCCTCGCCTTCGAGGTAGTTGCCGCCCTTGACCACAAAGCCGCCATAAGCGCCGTGGCGACGCCCGGCGTGCACCAGCTGGAAGGATTCCTGAACCATTTCGGCCGCATTGCCGATCACATCAAACAGGCCAATCGGGTTGGGCAATTTGGTGCCGATAGGCATCAGGCGCGCGGCTTGGCCGGTACCGCCGGCCACCTGGTTGAACACAGCGTAATCGCCGAGCGGGCCGTCGCTGTCACTGCCGTCGACACGACGGGGGAACAGGCGCCCTTCCAAGTCCTGGCGGCTGACCGCATGGCCGCCGCGTGCGGCGAATTCCCACTCCACTTCGGTGGGCAGGCGCACAAAACCGAGGCCACCGTCATCCGACGAAGAGCCGCGACCACTCACCGGCAGTAGCTCACGGTGGTATTTCATCAGCCAGGCGCTGTACACCGCCGAGAAACGCTCGGCCTCAAAGCGCGACAGCTTCACCTTGGGCAAGCGCGCGGCCATGCCAGTGGGCGCATCGCACGCAGGCGCGGGTTCACCGCTGGCCAGCGACTGGGCCTGGGACATCACCTGGGCGTACTGGCGTGCGGTCACTTCGTACTTGCCGATGAAGTACAACATGGGCTTGAGCGGGGTCTTGGCGTCGGTCTTCGGCATCAACGGCGCGATGACTTTGTTCCAGTCTTTCGGGAGATCCTTGAGGGTGAACTGGCCATTGATGAAGTCGCGACGGTAGCCGGAAATAAACGACTGCTGATAGCCCGCCTCGCCTTCGGCAAAGGGGTAGCCGAGGTTGATTTCGCGGTCGTCCAGGGAGCCCTGGGCCAGCACATAGGCATAGCGGAACAACATGTTGCCTTCGCACGGCAGCGGCAGGCTGACGTCGCCTTCCAACGGCTTGGGGTTGTCGAGCTTGTCGCTTGCCTCGTCGGCCCAGGCCATTGAGGCCAGGCTCAGCGCCACACAGGCGCCCAGTAACTTAAACATCTCTGATTCCTTCAGAAGCCTGGATCCGCGCCACTCGCCAACCACCACAGGCCGCCGCCACGGCGCTGACGCCCATGACTGCAATCAGGGCCAGGCCGTAATGACGCGCCAACAGGTGGCTGGCGTATTCGCCCGGCACCTGCACAAAAAGCTTATTCAACGCCGCCTCGGCCACGCCATACAGCCCAGCACTGAGCACGGCAGCAAACCCTGCGCTGTACAGCGCCTGCACCACCAGGAACAACAGCAGCCCGCCCGTGGAAAACCCCAGCAGGCGCAGCACCGACAATTCCCGCCGCTTGCGCGCGACGGCGGCCAGGGCCCCGGCAAAGATCGCCGCAAACGCCCCCGCCAACGCCAAGCCGCAGATCACCCAGAACACGATCGACAGGTTGCGGCTCAACGACTGCACCTGCGCGATGGTCTGTGCCTGGGTCGACACTAATAAATTCTGCCCCGCGAAGTACACCCGCAGCGGCTCCACATCAGTGAGGTTACGGGCATACAAGCGAAACGCCGGGTAAACCCGCTGCTCATTCGTCCCCACCGCCTCACCGCTCCAACCCAACGCGGGCACTGCACGACCGTCGCGGTAGTCTTCCGCCCCTTCCAGCAGTTTCAGATCGGCAAACAAGCCGTCACGGGCAAAGGCTTCCAACGGCAATACCGCCAGCACCTGCAGGCGCGTGCGTTGGGCTTCCACGCGTCCCGCCACTTGCCGTGCAAAGCTGGTTTCCAGCCAATCCCCTGGCCGCGCCGCAAGCTTCTCGGCGGCGGTGTGGCTCAGCACGATCTGACCCAGGCCCTGCGGCACCGGCAGGCCGGCCAGCAACGGGTCACCCGAGGCGGTCGGTAGCATCTCCAGGACCAGCGTGCCCACCTGCGCGGTCGCCGCAATCTGCCGCGTACGCGGCAGCGCGAATGCCACATCGTTGCGCTGACCGAGCTGCTCGATAAAGGCGCTGCTGAATCGACCACCGCCCAGCGGAATAATTTCACGGGTGGCGGGGTCGGTCTGCAAACGTTCGGTCAAACTGCTAACCAGTCCAAATTTCAGGCCGAATAACACCAACAACGGTGCGATGACGGCGACCAGCGCCAGCACCGAACAGGCGGACAGCCAGGCATCGTTGCGATAGTCCTGCCAGGCCAGCGACGCCACCAGACCGATGCGCATCAGCACACCTCCCCGAGGGTCGCCGTAACGCCGCCATCGGCGTCGCGACGGCAACTGATGCGCCGCACCTGCAAGCCACTGGCGCGGGCCAGGGGTTCATCATGGGTAGCGATCACACACGCCGCACGGTGTTCGCGAGCCTGGGCCAGCAACGCCTGCATCACGCGCTCGGCATTCAAGGGGTCGAGGGACGCCGTCGGTTCATCCGCCAGCACCAGTTGTGGCGCATGGGCCAGGGCGCGGGCACAGCTGACGCGTTGGCGTTGGCCCACCGAAAGCGCCGTCGGCTTCTTGGTCAACTGGTCGCTGATCTCCAACTGCTCGGCCAGGCGCGCCACGCTGCCATCGTCCTTCAAACCCAACAGTTGCCGGGACAACGCGATATTGCCGCGCACATCGAGAAACCCCAGCAGACCGCCGGTTTGCAGCACATACCCCAGATGCTGGCTACGCAGCGCGGCCAGGGTGGATTGCTGATCGCCGTGCCATAGCCCGGCTATGTCCTGCTGATGGAATTCGAACTGCCCGACCTGATCCGGCGCCAATACCAGCGCCAGCAAATCCAGCAAGGTGCTCTTGCCGCAACCACTGGGCCCGACAATCGCCAGTTGCTCACCCGCACGCAGCGCCAGCGCCGGGATCACCAGGCTATAGCGCTGGCTACCGACGCCTCGGCTCTTGTGCACCGCGCTCAGGTTCAGCATTACGGCAACGTCGACAACGGCACGCGGTACAACGCATCGCCCGGCTCGGCATCGCCGAAACGGACCCAGTTGGCCAGGTCATTGTGGAAGGTTTCGTAGAGGCGGATCTTCGAGTCCAGCTCATCGATGAAGTCTTCCTGCTCGGCCACGCTCAACGACAACCACAGGTCCTGGGTCATGTTCAGCGACTTGCTGCGGTACGGCAGGCCTTCCAGGTATTCGCCGAGAATGCCGCCGTCGGCCAGGTTGCCGCCCTTGCGCAGGGCCTGCGGGTCGCGACTCATGTAGGCCGAAGCGCTGGCGATTTCCTGAAAGAAGTCCTTGGGCGAGGTCTGCGTCTTGCGCGCCGCGTCGACGATCAACTTCAGCGACTGCTGCAGATCGTTGAGCTGCAGCTTGGTCAGCATCACGCACACCTGGAACGCCGGCAGTGTCGGGTTGGTCAGGTCGCGGTCGGCGGTCCAGGCGCTGACCAGTTGCGGCGCCTGGCTTGCGGTTTTGCGACCGAGGAAATCCATGTGCATGGCATAACCGACGGCGGCGGATTTGTCCGCCAGGTTCGGTGCGCTGTTCAGCAACGGCACCGGCTGCGGCGTGTTGCTGCGCACCTGGTGCACCAGGTTGGCGAACACCGTACCGATCTCATCCACACGCTCACCGAGTTTGCGCACGTCGCCACCGGGCACCGCGGTGTAGAGGTCGCCGATCTGCGGGTTGGCGTCGGCGGTGAGGATGCGGTACTGGCTCTCGGCGCTGGCATGGGTTTTCTTGCCGGCGTCGGTGCGCAAGTGCAGGGCGTAGATCTTGATCTGCTTGCCCAACGCGGCCTGGCGCACTTCGGCTTCGTTCATCTGGGTGGCGGCAAACGGATCGTTCTTGCGCAGCGCACCCGCATCGGTGACCAGCAGAATGATGCGCCCGCCATAGCCGGACCAATCCATGCCATCCACCGCCTGCATCACCCCGGCGAACGCGTCTTCGTTGAACGAGTGGCTGGACACAGTGGACGCCTTGACCTGGCGCGCCATGTCGAGGAAACGCTGCGGGTCGCGGCCCTGGTCGAGGGTGATCAGGGTCTTGGCGACGTATTCCAGGCCAGGGGTTTTCTTGATGCTGCTGCGAAAGCCCACCATGCCGAAGCTCACGCTGTCCAACTCGCCCCGCTCGCCGATACGGGTTTGCAGCTCATGCACGACGTCGCGGACCTGGTCGATGTAGGGCTGCATGGAAACGGTGGTATCGACCACGAGAACCACCGCCGTGCGAAAGGCGTCGGCATTGGCGCTGATCACCGGTGTAGCCGGTTTGGCGGCGCTGGTGCCTGGGTCGATGGAGGCCACATTGAGCAACTGCACCGGCTGGCCGTTTTCGTCGAAGCTCTCTTTGGCGTCGAAGATCGGCAGCAGGTAGAACTGGTTTTGCGGCACGGCGCTGGCGGCCGGCTCCAGCGCCAGGATCTGGCTGTTGTCTTCGCTGTTTTTCTGCGCCTTGACCAGTACGCCTTTGGCGGCGGCCGGGTCAGCCAGCAGCTTTTCCACTTCAGCGGATTGGCGCAGGAACATCACCGGCGCCCGCCCCGAACGCTCGGTGAATTTGAGCACCAGGCTCTGCTTCCAGTCGCTGACCTGGGACGCAGGCAACCAACCGTCGCTGCGACCATCGGTGGCGGCGCCGACACGTACCCACGGGCTGCCGTCAACGTCTTTGCGTTGGTAGACGTAGAGCACGGAGAACGCCGGCAGGGCTTTGCCCGGCGCGCTGCCGGCGTCAGCGGACAGCTTGGCGCCCGGCTTGCTGAGCACGCGCTGGAACAGCGTCTTCTTGCCTGCCATGAGCAACGGACGTTGACCGCCATCCGCTTCGGCCACAGGCGAAGCCACCGTAGGCACTGCCGCAGCGGGCGGTTTGGCCACAGGCTCATCGCTGCCACTCAACCACCAATAGCTCGCGCCACCAATGGCCAACGCAACCGCCACCGCAACAGCGGCCAGTGCCAACACCGGACCACGGCGCTGCTCGCTGTGCTGGATCGGCGGCACCACCGGTTGGCGCACCGGCTGGGGTTTTTCGGTAGGGATTTCGATGGATTCCGGGGTGATGCCGGCTAAATCAAAACTCATCGGGATCGGCAGCGGCCGCACTAACGTGGCTTCCGGCGACTCCGACGGCAGGTTATCCAACGCCTGTAACAACGCCGCCGCATCCGGAAAACGCTCCGCGGGATCCTTGGCCAACAGCTTGCGCAGCACGTCCTGATAACGGCCGTGGTGCACCGGTAATTCGGGCAGCGGTTCGGTCAGGTGCGCCAGCGCCGTCGACAGTGCATCCGTGCCGGTGTACGGCAGCTTGCCGACGAGAATCTCGTAAAGCACCACGCCCAGCGCGTACAAGTCCGCCCGACCATCAATCTCTTGGCCCCGCGCCTGCTCCGGGCTCATATAGCTCGGCGTGCCCACGGCAAACCCGGCCTGGGTGAACTGGGTGCGATCATCCAGCGACTTGGCGATACCAAAGTCGGACAACACTGCCGTGCCATCAGCGCGGAACAGAATGTTCGCCGGTTTCACATCGCGGTGTACCAGGCCCTGAGCATGGGCATAGCCCAGTGCCGAGGCGATCTGGCGGATCAGCGTCACCCCCTGCTCCGGCGTCATGCCGGCGGCGATGCGCTCTTTGAGCGTGCCGTTGGGCAGGTATTCCATGGCCATGTAGTACAGCTCACCGACATTGCCGATGTCATGGATGGTCACCGTGTGCGGATGCGACAAGCGCGCCAGGGTCTTGCCCTCGCGCAGGAAGCGCTCGCAGAAGCTCGGGTCGGCCGCCAATGCCGCCGCCATCACCTTCAAGGCCACTTTGCGCTCCAGGGAACGCTGGGTCGCCAGGTACACGCTGGCCATGGCGCCTTCGCCAATTTCGCCTTCGATGTCATAACCCGGGATGACGATGTTCATGGTGATACCTTCACGACGATGGCAGTGATGTTGTCCGGCGCACCCCGGCTGAGCCCCAGATGCACCAGGCTGCGCACGATTTCATCCGGCGTGTCGTGGCCCAGGACTTCGCGGATTTCATGGTCTTCAACGGTCTTGTTCAGGCCGTCGCTGCACAACAGGTAGCTGTCACCGGGGGCGATCAGCAGGTCGACCACCGCCAATTCCAGGTACGCCTCCACGCCAATCGCTCGGGTGACGATGTTGGCGCGTGGATGCGTGCGCGCATCAGCTTCGCTGAGCAGACCGCTGTCTTGCAGGTCTTGCACGTAACTGTGGTCGCGGGAGATCCCTTCGAGCACGCCATCGCGCAGGCGGTACAAGCGACTGTCACCAGCCCACAAGCACACGCCGCGCAAGCCACGCGCGGCCAACAGCACCACGGTGCTGCCCATCATGGTTACGCCACGGTGGGCGGTTTCTTCGCGCACGGCGGCATTGATGCGCAGCAGGTCATTGCGCAGCGCTGCGGTGTATTCATCCAGGGAACGCCCTACCGGCACGCTGCGCAGGCTGTCGACGATCAGGCTGCTTACATAGTCCCCCGCCGCATGCCCGCCCATGCCGTCGGCCACCACCCACAGGCGGTTTTCCGGCAGGTCCAGGCAGGCGTCTTCGTTGACCTGGCGGACCATGCCCACATGGCTTTTGCTCGCGGATTTGTACGTCGACCCCATCTACACCACACCTTCTTGTCCGAGCAAAAACTGCGCAAAATCGCCAGCGGCAGGCAGGCCCTGACACCGCAACAAACCAGGGGAAATACGTTGTGACCCACGGCCCCACCACAGGCTCGCGCCGTCGCAGGCCTGTTCGGCGAGGGCGGTCATACGCTGGTGCGGTTCGGTGGCGGCCACCCGTTGCAGGCCGGCGAAACGGCTGTCTACCGCGCGCGACTCAGTCGACGGGAGGCCCAGGGCATCGAGGCCTTCATTGAAGCTTTCGAAGGTAGCCCCGGCATCCAAGGTGCTGAGCAACAGCGCTTCGGTCTGCTCGAACCAGCTGTCCGGGCCACCTACCAGGGAGGCAGGATTGGTGTCGTGATCGAGCAACGCCACCACCGCCAGCGGGAAGTAGCGACCGACCCGATCGATGCTCGGCATCACCACGCCTGCCGCCGCGTCCGGCCCGCACACCCCGGGCGCCAGCACAAAACGCCACAACGGGCTGACCAGGTACGTGTTGAGCCAGTCAGCGCCGAGGCTGTTTTGACTGGCAAGCAAACCTGCTGCCAGCCAACTGTCCCATGGACCGATGAAACTCTGGGGCAAGGCGCGGCTGACAAAGTCACCGCGGCTGGCCAACTTGCCGTAGAAACCCACAGTCGTCATAACCGCTCCGGCAGGCTGAAGCCACTGAGCACGCGGCTCTTGAACGGGTTGAAGGCGCTGTTGGCGCGCAATTCGTAGGCGATGCTTGCGCCATCGACGCGCAGGCGAAGGTTGAAACGGTCCGGCGAGTTACCGGCGGTAAGGTCCGACTGCTCCAACAAGCGGAACCAGGCCCAGGGCCCGTCCAGGGTCACGCCGGAACGGCCACTGGCCGACGGCGGCATGATGGAGATACGCACCACGCCAATGCTGCCGGGGTTTGGCCATTGCATCGCTACCGGGCGGCTCGGGCCGTGATCGTAGCTCAGTTGTTGGCCGTCGAGGTCCAACAGGAACTGAGTGATGGTCGGGTCCATCGACACCGGCTTGAGTTCGAAACGCACAATCGGCTGGGTGCCACCGGCGCGGAAGAACGCATCGCGAATGGTCGCGGCACGCTGGAAGGTTTGCAGCACACCCGGCGCAATCCCAAGCTTCTGCGCCGCGCCCGGCTGCCAGCGCCAGGTCTGCGCGGACGTGTCGACGTAAGGCTGCAGGTACTTGCGGAAGTAGTTGTCCATCACCCCGCCCACGCCAAAGAACTGCCCGAAGTCATCCAGGGTCGCGTCACGCGCGCTGCCCGGCGACATCGGGTAACGCCCGGCCAGCGACTGGCGATACACGTTGACCACTTCGCTGACCCAGGCCGCGTTCAGTTGATTGCGCACCCCGCCCATCATGCTATTGGTGGTGGAATTGACCACCGACTTGACCATGCCCTGCACCAGCGGTGGCTGGCGCTCGGCATTCAGGCTGACGCGCGTGGCCGCAGCCGCCGCTTGGTTTTTCGCCTCACCGAGCAACGCGTCGCCGCTGGCGCCGACCATGGCGCTGACCTGCACATACAGCGCATTCATGTCCGTGAGCAGGCCATCGATGGCCGCCGGCTCGCCTTCGTTCTTGCTGACGATGCTGTTGAGTTCGGCAAAGTGCGCGGTCACAGGATCATCCGCCGCCGCTGGCGCATTCGCAGCCGGCTGCTCTTGGCCGAGCAGGCTGCCCAGGCGCTCCTTGAGCTTGTCGACCCCCCCTTCCACCGGCACGCCTTTGGCGGCCAACTGGCGTTCTTCGGCTTGCAGATCGGTTTCCTTGGCCACGGCCACCAGCAGCTTTTTCAGCGGCGAGGTCGGGCCGGAAATCACCCGCAGCACGTCGGCCGCCTGGGCCACGCTGGTGATCGGCACGAAGTCGATATCCGCCAGCAACGCATCCCACTGGCGCTGGTAATCCTGGAAATACAGGCGCCGCACATCGGCAGCCAGGCTCACCACGTTCTGCTGGTCGGCCTGTTCGTGCCCCAACACCCATTGTTCTTCAGCGAGGGTGCCGGTCTGGTTCAGGCTGCTCAGCAGAAACGCCTGGCGATAGCCCTTGGCGGTGAAGAACCCACTCAACGGCTCGCCCAATGGCTTGCCACTTTTGCGGCTGAACACCAGCGCAGCGTCACGCCCGGCAGCTTCGTTGAGGCGAAAGTCCGGGATGCCTTCAGGCAGTTTCTGGCGCTTGACCCTGTCATACACACGTTGGGCCACCGGCAGTTGTTGCAACTGGCGACGCAGGTCGTCGATCAGCCGGGGATCCAGGCGCGCAGTGGGCGGATGGCGTTCGAACAGCGACTGCAAGTGCCCGGCCAGCGCCTGGCGCTGATCCGCTGGCAGGTCGCGTGGCAGGTTGCGGTCCCAGTCGAGGGCGATCCAGGCCTTGATGAAGTCCGGGTCGTAATGCTCGGAATCGGCGAGCATCAGGTAGGCCTTGAGGCCTTCGTAAAGGAAGTCGGAATTGCCGCCGCCGTGCAGTTGTTCTTCGATACGCGTCACCAGGCGTGGTGCGAACACCGCGATCAACAGCTTGCGGTAGACGCTGGCAGACTCGGCTTCAAGCATGTCGCCCTGGTACAGCCCCAACCCTTCGGACCAGCTTGGAGAGTCGCCCGCCAGGTTCTTCACAGCGTTGAGCAATGGCAGCACAGCGAGGATGTCACGCTGCGCCGGGCTCAGGTTCTGCACAGTCTGGCCCAGCGGCGCGACCTTCTGGTCGACCTGGGCGATATACGCCTGGTTGGCGCGGTAACTCACCCACCACAAACTGCTGACCACCACGACCAACGCAACGGTGGCGGCGAGCACACCGCGCGCAATCCACTTGCGTCGACGCTCGACCTTGGGGTTCACACCCACTAGGCCACGCTCGGCAAACGCCACGGCGGTGAAGAGTTTTTCGATGAAGTAACTGCGCCCTGTGCCGCTCTGACGCGCCAGGTGCTGGCGGTCCAGGTTCATGCTCTGCGCCATCGCACCGATCAAGCGATCAATCGGGCTGCCTTCCTGGGTGCCGCTGGTGAAATACACACCGCGCAGCAGCACACGCTCTTCAAAGGCATTGGGCTTGAACACACCTTCGAGGAAGCTTTGTAGGCAATCCTTCAACGCACCGAACTGCTGCGGGAAGCCGTAGATCAGGTCGCGCCGCGCAGGGTCACGCTCCTGTTGCAGGCGTTCGACCAGGCGTTCGTTGAGGCGCTGTTCCAGGCCGGCGAACTCGCTTTGCAGGTGCGCCAGCGGGCTGTCAGTGTTTTTGCCGTCGTCCAGGGCAAAGGTCATGCCCCACACCTGGGCGCGCTCTTCCTTGCTCAGGTTGTCGAAGAACTCCATGAACCCTGGCACCAGGTCGAGTTTGGTGAGCATCAGGTAGATCGGGAAACGCACACCCAGCTGGGTGTACAGCTCCTGGATACGCAGGCGGATAGCGGCGGCATGGGCGGCGCGCTCGGCGTCGGTGCCGAGCAACAGGTCCGACAGGCTGATGGCAATGAAGGCACCATCGATGGGGCGGCGCGAGCGCTGCTTTTTCAGCAGGTCGAGAAAGCCCAGCCACGCGGCTTTGTCCACCGTGGAGTTGCTGTCCTGGGTGGTGTAGCGGCCGGCGGTGTCGAGCAACACCGCTTGATCGGTAAACCACCAGTCGCAGTTGCGCGTACCGCCGACGCCGCGCACGGCACCGGCGCCCAACTGGGCAGCCAACGGGAAGTGCAAGCCGGAGTTGACCAACGCAGTGGTCTTGCCCGAACCCGGAGGGCCGATGATCACGTACCACGGCAGCTCGTAGAGGTTGCGGCGTTCGTCGCCGCCCAACTTGGCCTTTTTCAGCAGCGCCAGGGCCTCGTCCATGCGCTGACGCAGGGTGGTGAGCTCTTCGGCAGTAGCAACGCTGTTGGGGTCGGCCGGGGTTTCGGCCGCCAGGCTGCGCATCACTTCGGCCGCTTGGCGCCGCGCCTGGATGATGCGAAACACGCGGTAGGCGATCCACACCGCGAACACCAGGATAATCAGCGCCCAGCGGCGCCCTTCCGGCACCAGCACGTCGAGCAACGGCCCCACAAACCAGATGATCAGGCTCAGCGCGATCAAGCCCAGCACGGGGATCACCCAGCGAATCATGAAACTGAAAAACGCCTTCACTCGACGCCCTCCGCCAATACGGTGATTTCAACCCGACGATTGCGGGCACGGCCTTCGGCGGTGGCGTTGGTCGCCACCGGCTCGGTGTCGCTGCGACCCTCGGCGCTGAAGCGATCCGCCTGGCCCGTCTTGGCCGCCAGGATCTCCAGCACCGACTTGGCCCGCGCTTCGGACAGCGCCCAGTTGGACGGGAAGCGCAGCGTGGCAATCGGGCGATTGTCGCTGTGTCCGGTGACGCGCACCTGGCCCTTGACCTTGCGGATGGCGTCGGCGATGCGCAGCATCAGTGGCTGGTAGTCATCGACGATGCTCGAGCTGGCGGACGCAAACAGTTCATCGCCACGGATGGTCACCACGGAACGGTCGACTGCATCTTCAACGGCAACGCGCCCGGCCTTGATATCTTCCACCAGGAAGCCAGCCAGGCGCGGGCGTTCGATGACTTTGGGCTGCGCCACCGGGCGGTCGATGGCCTGCACCGGTATCTCGCCCAGGGCATGGATATTCTTGAACACCGGCTCGGCATCCGACGCCAGCTTGAGGCGCAAGCCGAACAGCAGCGCCAGCAGCAGCGCGACACCGATGGCCACGGCGATCCACGGTGGCATGAATTGCGCCAGGCGATCACGGGCCACGGTCACGCCACGCCAGTGCGGCGACAGTTCACGCTCGTGTTCGCCACGCGCACTGCGAATGGCCGCAGCGGTACGTTCACGCAGGGTTTCCAACTGGCTGCGACCGTCGTTCATCACGCGGTAGCGGCCTTCAAAACCCAGGCACATGCACAGGTACAACAGCTCCAGCAGATACAGGCGTTCCCGTGGGCTTTGCAGGCAGTGATCGAGCAACTGGAAGACCTTTTCGCCACCCCAGGCTTCGTTATGCACGGTGATCAACAGGCTCTGTTTACCCCAGTCACTGGTGCTGCCCCAGGGTGTGCTCAACACCGCTTCATCCAGCGCGGTGCACAGCGCATAACGGGCCAGCAGCACTTCGTTGCGGGCGATACCGGCCGCTTCGGCGCGCTCTTCGAACTGGCGCAGGTAGGCCAGCAACTGCGCGCGCAGGCTGGCCGGCGCTGGATGGGCGATGGTGTTGCGCAGGCGCGTCAGCAGTGCCAACAGCGGGCCAGCGGCGCTTTCCAGCGGGTTGAGGCCCTGGCTCTTGCCGGTAAGCATCGGCGCGGCCGGCATGGCCAAAGGCGCAGGTTCGGCACGCGCAGGTTCCGGCGCCCGGCCACCCGGACGCGGCATGAACTGGGTGCGGTCATCATCATTGGGATGCATTGCGGATTATCCTCGGATCGCCCAGAAGGCCAGGTTCAAGCCCGGGAACTGCCCGGCGATGTGGAAGGCGAAGCCGCCGGAGTTGCCCAGCTGTTGCCAGGCTTCGCTGCCGCGATCCAGCTCGTAATAGGTGGAACCTGCGTGGTACGGCAATTGGCGCGGCGCCACGGGCAGAGGCAACAGGGTGATGCCCGGCAGTTGCAGGTTGACCAGGTCGCGGATGTGCTCTACCGAGCCGACCTTGCTCTGCTGGCCGAAGCGCGCACGCAGGGTCTCGCCGGGGACATCGGCACGCACCACCAGAATGAAGCTGGCGCTATCGAGCAGGGTCTTGTCGGCCAGCATCGCCACGTGGACACCGTAGGCTTTCTCGACAATCGGGATCGGCGTGGCCTTGCTGTCGATCAGCATCGACAGCGCTTCACGCAGGGCGGCCATCACTGGGGCAAAGCTCAGGGCCAGGTCGTCGTGCTGATACTGCGGGTATTCCTGGGGGCGTCGGCCCGAGGTCGAGAATGTCGAGAACTCACCCGCCAGGCTCACCAGTTCGCTGAAGAAACGCTCCGGGTGCAGCGGGCTCAGTTGGTTCAAATGCTGGATCAGCGGTTGGGCACGGTTGACCAGTTGCAGCAGCATGAAGTCGGCAATCTCCGATGCGCCACCGGCGCCCGAGGCGACCACGCGTCCCGCCAGGGCTTCGCCGCGTTGGTGCAGCAGGCCAAGCAGTTCGCTGCGAAATGCCGTCAGCGGCTTGCTCGCGGCCACGTCCAACACCGGCGGGATGTAGGTGTCGTCGAGTACCAGTGCGCGGTCGGCGCGCTTTTCCTTGATGCGCACCAGGCCGATGGCGGCGTAATCGCTGATGCCATCCTGGGCGGTCAGCAGGCGCAGGGCCCGGGCGCCCACGGCCACCGGAGCGCGGTTTTCGAACGGTGCGTTGTCGTCGCGCACTTCGCGCACCTGGCTCACGTAACGCGCGGCTTCCAGGGCTTCGCCTTCATCCACCGTATCGCGAGCACCGGCACGCTTGAGCGGCAGCGCCAGGTACACCAGACCATCGCGCAGGTTGTCATCGATGTTCAACGGGCTCGGCGACAGGTCGTCCTGGGGAATGTTGAACGGCGTGCCGTCGGGCAACAGACCGCGCGCCGAAACAATCGCCAGCTTGCCCTGGGCCAGCAGGCCCTGGTCGATCAGCAATTCGGAAAAACCCCAACTGCCTGCGGACAGCGGGCGGCTACGGGCGTCGATCAGGTTTTCCAGGTAACGGTCATGCTGCTGGAAGTGCTGCGTTCCGATGAACATGCCTTCCGACCAGACCACGCGATTGTTCCAGGACATGGGGGCTCCGATTGCTTC
>Ga0308165_1004404_pt1 | contig 13938 bp, 12 predicted proteins | sample PhyWR2_FD_201032 | JGI IMG/M metagenome (GOLD analysis project Ga0308165, IMG submission 201032) | Phyllosphere microbial communities from UC Gill Tract Community Farm, Albany, California, United States - DLSLW.R2 | ecosystem: Host-associated > Plants > Phyllosphere > Unclassified | place: USA...
AAGTTTCCTTCACCATCGAAAGCGGCGCTAAAGGCCCAGCAGCTGGTAACGTTGTAAGCCTGTAAGCTTCCAACTCAGCAGCAAAGAATTTAAAAACCCGCCTCTGGCGGGTTTTTTTCGTTTAGGCTTTAACGTGCGGATTCACACAGTTTTTCTCAACCTTGCCGTTGAGCGCATCAATGAGATTATCCACGGCAGTTGCCGCCATGTTGTAGCGGGTTTCATGCGTAGCGGACCCGATATGCGGCAGGGCGACCACATTGGGCAATGTCAGCAGCGGCGAATCAACCGGTAGCGGCTCCTGTTCAAACACGTCCAGACCGGCGGCGTGGATCTCACCGTTCTGCAGCGCCTCAACTAACGCTTTCTCATCGACGACAGGTCCGCGACCAGCGTTAATGAAAATCGCTGATTTCTTCATTTTTTCAAACTCTGCTTTACCGATCAGATGATGCGTCTCATCCGTCAGCGGCAGGATCAGGCAAACATAGTCGGCTTCCTGTAAAAGCGTCTCTAATTCGCAGTAACGCGCCTCGAAACGCTCTTCCGCTTCGCGGTGATGACGACGGGCGTTGTACAGAATCGGCATGTTAAAACCGAAGTGCGCGCGCTGGGCTAACGCCAGTCCGATGCGGCCCATCCCGACGATCCCCAACGTCTTACCATGCACATCCACACCAAACCAGTCGGGACCGATACTTTTCGTCCACTCACCTGCTTTCACACGCTCAGCGACTTCCACCACGCGGCGCGCAGTGCTCAGGACCAGCGCCATCAGCGTATCTGCGACCGTTTCAGTCAGTGCATACGGCGTGTGCATCAGCAGGATTTTGCGTGCGTTAAGGGCATCGACGTCAAAATTGTCATAACCAACCGAAATCGTCGACGTCGCACGGAGATTTGGCATTTTTTCCAGCAATGCGGTATCCACTTTTTCGCTTGATCCCAGCAATCCTGCTGCGTTGGCGAATGCGTCAGCATGCTGTGCGACGGTTTCCGGATTCAGATTCTTCACCTGAGTGACGGTGAAATGCTCTTCAAGACGTTTTTGCAGATCTTCGGGTAAGGCTTTATACAAAATGACGGACGGCTTCATGCTAATCTCCGTTGATTTTAAAGGGTTCAGGCGTGGCGTGCGCCAGCAGGGATATGTTGATTATTAGCAGGCTTAACAATCAAAGTAAGCCACACTGAAGCGAAAAGCGCCACCCCCATAAAAATGTACGAGGCCGACGGGCTGCCGGTCGTGCCGTTCAGATAACCCACAAACCACGAGCCAAAGAACGACCCCAGCGCACCCATACTGTTGATGAGCGCCATCGCGCCGCCCGCAACGTTACGCGGCAGCATCTCGGGAATGATGGCGAAGAAGGGACCGTATGGTGCGTACATCGCGGCACCTGCAATGACCAGCAGGGTATAAGAAATCCAGAAGTGATCAGGCCCAACCGCCCATGAGCCAATAAACGCGAATGCAGCAATCAGCAGCAGCGGCCAGACGAAAAGTTTACGGTTTTGCAGTTTGTCCGATGCCCATGACACCACAATCATCGCGATAGTGGCCGCCAGATAGGGCACGGATGACAGCCAGCCCACTTCGACCATCCCGAGGTTTTCTCCGCCGCTGCGAATAATCGACGGCAGCCACAGCACAAATCCGTACACACCAATACTCCACGTAAAGTACTGCATGCAAAGTAACACCACATTACGGGAGCGGAACGCTTCGCCGTAGTTACGTACCGGTTTCAGTCCCTGCTGTTCTTTCTCCAGTTCTGCCTGCAGCGCGGCTTTTTCGCCTTCGGAGAGCCATGTGGTCTGCGACGGTTTGTCTTTTACCAGCACCCACCAGCAGAAGGCCCAGATAATCGCGGGGATCCCTTCGATGATGAACATATGACGCCAGCCGAACGATTGAATCAGGTAGCCAGAGACGACGGACATCCACAGCACCGTGACCGGATTACCCAGGATCAGAAAAGTATTGGCGCGCGAACGTTCGGATTTGGTAAACCAGTTGCTGATATAAATCAGCATCGCTGGCATCACTGCGGCTTCTACCACGCCAAGAATAAATCGAATGGCGGCGAGTGCCGGAATGTTGTTAACCATGCCGGTCAGCGATGCACAGGCTCCCCACAGAATCAGGCACACGAAGATCAGTTTGCGCACGCTGCGGCGCTCGGCATAAATCGCGCCAGGGATCTGGAAGAAGAAATAGCCGAGGAAGAACAGCGCGCCGAGTAGCGAAGAGACGCCTTTGGTGATCCCCAGATCTTCAGTGATCCCGGCGGCGGAAGCGAAGCTAAAATTCGCGCGATCGAGATACGCCAGGCTGTACGTGATAAACACGATTGGCATGATGTACCACCAGCGTTTGACTGCATTGGTCGATTTGTTCATAGACTTGCCTCTGTTGTTGAGGTGACTTCCGCCGCTGTATGTAGGGTACGCGGGGTTTTTTTCATGTAGCGGTTGAGGGGATTTATTCCCCTAATTGTTCCCGCGTCGGTAATCCTTCGCTGTCGCCTTGTACCTGGATGGCCAGCGAGCCGATTTTATTGCCGCGAGCCACCGCCTGCGTTAGCGTTTTGCCTTCGAGTAATGCGCTGATCACGCCGACAGCGAAACCATCGCCAGCGCCAACGGTATCGACCACGTTGTCGATTTTAATCGCCGCAACGGCCCCTTTTTCACCTTCTGCCGTCTTGAACCATGCGCCATCGGCTCCTGTTTTCAGCACCACGGCTTTCACGCCCTGATTGAGATAGAAATCGGCGATGTCTTCAGGCGATTTCTCACCCGTCAGGATCATGCCCTCTTTCAAACCGGGCAAAACCCAGTCAGCCTGGAAGGCGAGGCGATTGAGCTTTTCAATCATCTCGGCCTCGCTATTCCACAGCACCGGACGCAGATTGGGATCGAATGAAATCGTCTTACCCTGAGCTTTCATGCTGCTGGCCGCATACTCGAGCAATTCATACGAACTGGCTGATAATGCCGCCGCGACGCCGCTTAAATGCAGATGCCGCGCTGAAGAAAAATAATCAGGATGATAATCGTCTGCTGAGAGATGACTGGCCGCTGACCCTTTACGGAAATACTCCACAATGGGATCGGTTCCATTTTCAACTTTAGATTTCAACTGGAAACCCGTGGCGAAACGGCTATCAAGCGTGACGCCAGCCGCATCGATTCCCTCTTTTTTAAGAGAATCCACCACAAACTGACCGAAACTGTCGTCGCCTACGCGACTGACCCAGCCGACGTTCAAACCCAGGCGCGCCAGTCCGGTCGCGACGTTGAGTTCTGCACCTGCCACGCGTTTGAGAAACTGTTCAACGGTGCTTAACTCACCCGTTTCAGTGGCAACAAACATCGCCATGGCTTCTCCGATGGTAATAACGTCCAAAGTTTTAGACATGGCGTGACTCCTCGCGCAGCAGATTGACGTAATGGCGAGTTACCGCGGCTAAATCCGGCCCTTCGAGTGGGAATTCAATACCGCGCGGGGCATCCGCGGGAAGTTGATCCAGAAGCGCCATCCAGCGCGCATCAGCGTTGTCCGGTGCGATAGCGCGGTAATGATGATTATGCGGAATTGCCGCTTTGACGTGGATATAGCTCACCGCAGGAGCGAGAAGACGCGCGGCCTCTTCGGGTGAATCGCCCACCCATAACCAATTTCCCGTATCGAACGTCAGCGTAACGGGCAATTGCATCACCCGACAGGCCGCTTTGAAGCGCTGCATGGGTGCAAGCTGGCCGCAATCGGTTTGATCGTTTTCGACCACTAATGCCATGCCGCTGTCATTGAGTAATTCACGCAGCGCTTCCAGCGGCTGTTTATCGCAGAAATGGCCGAGGGAAACCTTCAGCCATAGCGCATTCAACGTGTTGGCTTCAGCAAGATAACGCGGCAGGTCTGGGTTAAGCGTCCCATCTGGCATCAGCAATGCCACAGGCGCGGAGTAACAGGCCAGCAGGCCGAGCAGCTCGATAGATTGAGCCAGCATGGGAAGGGTTTGTAGCTCTTGCTCGTTGAAAAGCTCGCGGCGTATTTCGACGCCATCTGCGCCACCCGATGCGATGACCGGCAGCATGGCCCGCTGGCCGCCTGCCTGACGTATTTGATCCGCGCCGTATGCCGCGGTCACGACGATAATTTTCCTGCCCATTGGCTGACTCCCATTCGTAGCTGATAGTTATCACGCTAGATGGAACCGGTTCCAAAGAAAAGGCCAGGGTGTTGAATTTATGATCGCCATCACGAAGGGCATTTAACGGGAGGTAGAACCACGCACGATCAGCTCGCCAGAGAAAACCTGCTCACGGACTGCGTCCGTCACGCCTTCAATACGGCGAACGACCTGCTCTACCGCGGCATAGCCAATCTGCCAGGTCGGCTGTTTGAGCGTGGTGATTCCAACCCCCGCCAGCTCGGCCCATTCCAGTTCGTCAAAGCCGAGCAGGCCAATATCGCTGCCCCAGTGCAGGCCAATCCGTTTGAGGGATCGCGCCACCTGGAGCGTGAGTGCGCCATTGGCAGAAATCACCGCTTTACGCATTCCGCGGTGGCGGGTGTGAAATTGACGCAGCGTGTTATCCATCTGGTCGGCTTCATGCAGCGGCGTTTCGGCATTTTCGGCAATCACGCCGGGATAACGTGCCAGTGTCGCGCGAAAAGCGCTGAGGCGATCGCGACGCGTATTCACCATTCCCAGCGGTTCGCTCATAAACAAAATCGCTTCGAAACCTTGTTCTAAGAGATGTTCCGTGGCGGTAGTGGCGGCCTGTGTGTTATCCAGCCCGACGACATCGCAGGCAAATTCCGGGATTTTGCGGTCAATGAGCACCATTGGAAGCGCGGATTGTTGCAGGCGGTTAAGCCCCTCTTCGCGCATGCCCACGGCATTGACCACGATACCTTCCACCTGATAGCTGCGCAGCAGGTCGAGGTAGTGTAATTCCTGGTCCAGCTCGTTATTGGTATTACACACCAACGGCGTGAAGCCCTTTTCACGACACGCGGCTTCGATACCACTCAGCACATTGACGGAATAGGGATTGGTGATATCGGCGATAATCAGACCGATAAGGCGGGTGCGACCATGCTTTAGCCCGCGAGCCATCAGGCTAGGGCGATAATCGAGTTCAGCGATCGCGTGTTCGATACGAGCCAGCAGCGCGTCGGAAAGCAGGTGTTTCTCGCCGTTGAGATAGCGTGAAATACTGGTTTTACCGGTTTTTGCCGCTTTCGCCACATCGCTTATGGTGGCCCGTGTTGATTTGCTCATCGCTGATTTCTCTGAATTAAGTGAGAACACCTTAACGTGAAAATCAGCGATGGCAAGGGGTTCATATCGGATGATACCGGTGGACTGATGGCGCATCCGACCCTCTCCCACAGGGAGAGGGGGAAACATAAAAAACTTATTGAGTTGGGCTGAGAGTGATCTCGACGCGACGGTTCTGCGCTTTGCCGTCTGCCGTGCTGTTGCTGGCGATGGGATTTGCCGGGCCCATCCCGCTGGTGCGGATGCGGTTAGCGGCCACGCCCTGAGCGATCAGCGAGCTAGCAACGGAGTCCGCGCGCTGCTGAGACAGGCGCATATTCAGATCCTGGCTGCCGGTGCTGTCGGTGTAGCCGATAACGTTCACCGCCGTTTTGCCGTACTCTTTCAGCACCATCGCGACGCCCGTCAGGGTGTTCGCTCCAGCAGGTTTCAGCGTAGCGCTGCTGCTGTCAAAGGTCACATTGCTTGGCATGTTCAAAATGATGTTGTCACCACTTCGGGTCACGCTCACGCCGGTTCCCTGCATCTTGTCACGCAATTTTGCTTCCTGAACATCCATGTAATAACCGGCACCGCCACCCAACGCTGCCCCTGCCGCTGCGCCAATGAGTGCGCCTTTGCCGCGATCTTTTTTGGACGAGGAGAGAACGCCAACACCTGCGCCAACCAGTGAGCCGATGCCTGCGCCAATGCCGGATTTACCCGCTTCACGCTCGCCGGTGTAAGGGTTTGTTGTGCAGCCAGAAACAGCCAGTGCGCCACTTACCAGAGCGGCAATAACCAATACGCGTTTATTCATCTTCTTTCCTTAATCCTTTTTATTCTTTGCCACGACGGACGTGGCGGTTGATTATGACGCCCAGTTATGCAGAAAATTCCGGGGATAACTCTGAAATTTGTGTCAAACCATAAACAGCCTCAAAGAAGGCCGTGAAACCTGCAACAGGCAACCCAGGAGCGCACGCTTTGACCACCTCAATAAAAACCATTCTGACCGCAGCCCACTGGGGGCCGATGCTGGTTGAAACCGACGGCGAGAAAGTGCTGTCTTCACGCGGGGCGCTGCCCACCCAACATCCCAACTCCTTACAGACCGCGGTACGCGATCAGGTGCACAGTAAAACGCGCGTGCGCTGGCCGATGGTGCGTAAAGGTTTTCTGGCCTCGCCGGATAATCCACAGGGCGTGCGTGGGCAAGATGAATTTGTACGCGTGAGCTGGGACGATGCGCTGGCGCTGATCCACGGACAACACAAACGTATCCGCGACAGTTACGGCCCGTCGTCGATTTTTGCCGGATCCTACGGATGGCGCTCCAACGGCGTGCTGCATAAGGCGGCGACGCTGCTACAACGCTATATGAGCCTGGCGGGCGGCTACACGGGGCATCTGGGTGATTATTCGACCGGTGCGGCCCAGGCGATCATGCCGTATGTCGTGGGGGGCAATGAGGTGTATCAGCAGCAGACCAGTTGGCCGCTGGTGCTTGAACATACCGACGTGGTGGTATTGTGGAGCGCCAACCCGCTTAACACGTTGAAGATCGCCTGGAACGCCAGCGATGAACAGGGCATTGCCTATTTTGACGCGCTGCGTAAAAGCGGTAAGCGTTTGATCTGCATCGATCCGATGCGTTCCGAAACCATGGATTTTCTCGGGGAAAGTGCCGAGTGGATCGCGCCGCATATGGGCACAGACGTGGCGATGATGCTGGGTGTGGCGCATACGCTGGTGGAAAACGGCTGGCATGACGCAGAATTTCTGGCGCGCTGTACGACGGGTTTCGACAAATTTGCGGAATACCTGACCGGCAAAACCGACGGTGTGGCAAAAAACGCCGAATGGGCAGCCGAAATTTGTGGCGTTGATGCGGCTAAAATCCGCGAGCTGGCAGCGTTATTTCATCAAAATACCACCATGTTGATGTCCGGCTGGGGTATGCAGCGCCAGCAGTTTGGCGAGCAAAAACACTGGATGCTGGTGACGCTTGCCGCCATGCTCGGCCAGATCGGTACGCCGGGCGGCGGTTTTGGCTTGTCGTATCACTTCGCCAACGGTGGGAATCCAACCCGTCGTGCGGCGGTGCTGGCGTCTATGCAAGGTTCCGTGCAAAACGGCATCGATGCGGTCGATAAAATTCCGGTCGCACGTATCGTTGAAGCACTGGAAAACCCAGGCGGTTTTTATCAGCACAACGGCATGGATCGGCATTTCCCGGATATTCGTTTTGTCTGGTGGGCGGGCGGCGCGAACTTTACCCACCATCAGGATACCAACCGCCTGATTCGCGCCTGGCAGAAGCCTGAGCTGGTGGTCATTTCAGAGTGCTTCTGGACCGCAGCGGCGAAGCACGCGGATATCGTGTTGCCAGCGACCACCTCCTTTGAGCGTAACGACCTGACCATGACCGGTGATTACAGCAATCAGCACATGGTGCCGATGAAGCGTGTGGTTGCTCCGCGTGAAGAAGCGCGTGACGATTTTGAGGTGTTTGCAGCGCTGAGCGAGCTGTGGGAGCCGGGCGGTCAGGAACGTTTTACGGAAGGCAAAACGGATCTGGAATGGCTGGAGACGTTTTATCAGATTGCCGGGCAGCGCGGTGAATCGCAGGGCGTGACGTTGCCGCCGTTTGCGGAATTCTGGCAAGCGAATGCGATCTTCGAAATGCCGGAGAGCGAGCAGAACGCGCAGTTTGTTCGTTTCGCTGATTTCCGCCACGATCCGCAGAGTCATCCCCTTAAAACGGAAAGTGGAAAAATCGAAATCTATTCGCAGCGGATCGCCAGCTTTAACTATGCCGATTGCCCACCGCATCCGATGTGGCTTGAGCCAGACGAGTGGCACGGCAATGCCCAGCCGAAGCAGTTGCAGGTGCTGTCCGCGCACCCGGCACATCGTTTGCATAGCCAGCTTAACTATTCGTCACTGCGCGAACAGTATGCCGTGGCGGGGCGTGAACCGATAACCGTGCATCCGGATGATGCCAAAGCGCGGGGGATTGCCGATGGCGACGTGGTTCGGGTCTGGAACGCGCGCGGACAGGTGCTGGCCGGAGCGGTGGTCAGCGCAGGAATTAAACCAGGCGTTATCTGTATTCACCAGGGCGCGTGGCCCGATCTGGATCGCGATGAGGGCGGGATCTGTAAAAATGGCGCTGTGAACGTGTTAACCAAAGATCTCCCCAGCTCGAAGCTGGGGAATGGTTGCGCGGGGAATACGGCGCTGGCCTGGGTTGAGAAATATCAGGGACCGGAACTTACGCTGACGGCGTTTGATCCGCCTGCCAGCTCATAATCCACGTCGGGTGTTGAGTCTCCTCCTGCCAGGCGCTGTCTTCGATACGAAAACCCTGAGCATGGTAGAAATTCACCGCCCGACTGTTTTTCTGGTAAACCTCAAGGCTTAAGTACGGGTACGCCTGCTGAACATGCTGAATCAGCGCATGCCCAATGCCTTTTCCCAGATGGGGAGTGGCAACAAACAGCGCACCGATAAACTGTAACTGCATGACGCTGATAAATCCTCGGACTTCGCCAGACTCTTCCCAAACCCACGTTTGTGCTGAGGGTAAATAAGCATCTCGCACAAGGGCTTCGCTTTCTATCCAGTACTGCGCATCAATAAACGGATGCGCATCGGTGGTGCTTTCCAGCCATAAACTCAGCAGCGGCGCGGTGTTCTCACTTTGCCATTTGCGGATCATGTTGTCCTCCAGGGTGGCAGAAACAGCCCGTCACATGATCGTTGACCAGGCCGCAGGCTTGCATGAAAGAGTAGCAAATGGTGGTGCCAACAAATTTGAAGCCGCGCTTTTTCAGCGCCTTTGAAAGGGCATCTGATGCGGGTGTAGACGTGTCGATCTCAGCCAGCGTGGCGGCCTGAGTGATTTTCGGGCTGTGGTCGACAAACGACCAGACAAAATCTGAAAAGGGCTCGCCGTTTTCTTCCATCGCCCTATAGGCGCGTGCGTTGCCGATAATGGCCTGAATCTTGCCGCGATGGCGGATAATACCGGCGTCCAGCACCAGTCTTTCGACGTCTTCTTCCGTCATCGCGGCAACGCGGACCGGATCAAAATGATGGAAGGCGTTACGGTAATTTTCTCGTTTTTTCAATACGGTAATCCATGACAGCCCCGCCTGCTGGCCCTCCAGACAGATCATCTCAAAGAGATTTTTGCCGTCTTTTTCCGGCACGCCCCACTCTTTATCGTGATAATCGATGTAGAGTTGATCCTGGCTTACCCATCCGCAACGTTGCATAGGTTGTTTCCCTTTTGATTGTGAATCCGCAAAAAATACAGCCGATGTGGCTTGACGTGTGTCTTAAAAAGACAATATTTAATTAAGGGTTATGCCCTCATACCTCTTCTTAAACAATGACAAATATCGCCGAACTCGGCTCTCTCTGGAGTCGCTTTGATGATGATAAAAAAAATCAGTGGCCGCCATGCTGTTTCTGGCCTGGTGGGTGTATCAGTCTGTTTGTTTTTTTGTAGCACAGCTTATGCCTGGCAACAGGAATATATCGTTTCAGACGCGCAAAGTAATACGACAGAACGCTATACATGGGACGCCGATCACCAACCAAGCTATGACGATATTCTCGCGGAGCGAATTCGCTCGTCGCAAAACACGCCGGGACTGACGCTAAATATGCCAGAAAATTACCCGGCGGAATCGGCGAGCACCATGAGCGTGGGGTTGAATATCCCCGTCACCCGCAATACCACCACCGGGCCTGTGGCGGCGTGGCATTACGATGGCTCAACGCCAATGATGTATAACGAGTTTGGTGATAACGGCAGTCCGACGTCGTTGACCGATCCGCTGTGGCACGCCAGCGTATCCACGCTCGGCTGGCGGGTTGATACCCGTCTGGGGGATTTACGCCCCTGGGCGCAGGTGAGTTATAACCAGCAGTTTGGCGATAACCAATGGAAATCCCAGTCCGGGATGAGCCGACTCCCGACGTCAATGCAGTATGACAACTGGATGGATGTGACGGTGGGCGCCGATGTGCTGCTTTATCCCCATCTGGCGGCGTATGCATCGTTATCGCAGGCTGATAGTACGATGACGGGTGAAGACTATTTGTACACCCTGGGCGTGAGTGCGAGATTCTAAAGTTGTTATTTCCTATAACCCTACGATAACATCTTCAACACAATGGCAGCCGGGTCTGTGGCGATAGCGGGCACTAACAAACGCGCGTTGCACAATCCGGCAAGGTCATTCATTCCTGATTCCAGGCATTTCATTCCGTCCCTACTGCATTTCATGCCGTTTCTCCCCTGGTCATAAAGGGATTTGTATATCGTTGTCTGCAGCGAATTCCCTTAATTTCTCTTGCAGGACAACTGCCATGAACACATCAACCTATAACCGTACTCGTTGGCTGACACTCTTCGGCACCATCGTGACGCAATTTGCGTTGGGATCGGTTTATACCTGGAGCCTGTTTAACAGCGCGCTCTCCGACAAACTGGGTGCGCCGGTCAGTCAGGTGGCTTTTTCCTTCGGCTTGCTGAGTCTGGGCTTAGCGCTTTCTTCTTCAGTCGCGGGGAAATTGCAGGAGCGTTTTGGTGTTAAGCGCGTGACCATGGCATCCGGCATTATGCTGGGCGTGGGCTTTTTCCTGACCGCGCATTCCAATAGTCTGATGATGTTATGGCTGAGCGCGGGCGTGCTGGTGGGCCTGGCGGACGGTGCGGGCTATCTGCTGACCTTGTCCAACTGCGTTAAATGGTTCCCGGAGCGTAAAGGGTTAATCTCCGCGTTCTCGATTGGTTCTTACGGTTTGGGCAGTCTCGGTTTTAAATTTATCGACTCGCATTTGCTTGAATCTGTCGGTCTGGAAAAGACGTTCATGATCTGGGGGGCGATTGTGCTGGTGATGATTCTGTTCGGCGCAACGCTGATGACAGATGCGCCTCAGCAGACCGTCAAAACGGTGAATGGCGTGGTGGAAAATGACTTCACGCTGGCGCAGTCCATGCGTCAACCGCAGTACTGGATGTTGGCCGTGATGTTCCTGACCGCCTGCATGAGCGGCCTGTATGTTATCGGTGTGGCGAAGGATATTGCGCAGGGGATGGTGAAACTGGATGTGGCAACGGCGGCCAATGCTGTGACCGTGATTTCCATCGCTAACCTGTCGGGCCGACTGGTGCTGGGTATTCTGTCTGACAAAATCTCGCGTATTCGTGTGATTACTATGGGGCAGGTCGTGTCGTTGGTCGGTATGGCCGCGCTGCTGTTCGCGCCGCTGAACGAAGTGACCTTCTTTGCCGCTATCGCCTGCGTTGCCTTCAACTTTGGCGGCACCATTACCGTGTTCCCGTCTCTGGTGAGCGAATTCTTTGGTCTGAACAATCTGGCGAAGAATTACGGCGTGATTTATTTAGGATTTGGTATCGGCAGTATTTGCGGTTCGCTCATCGCGTCGCTGTTCGGGGGCTTCTACGTGACGTTCTGCGTGATATTCGCCTTGCTGATTATTTCGCTGGCGCTGTCCACCACGATTCGCCAGCCGCAGCGCGAAATCTACAATGAAGCGCATGCGTAAATAAGCGACAAAAGGCCGGGTTTCCGGCCTTTTTTAACGATGAATTCTAAGGCTATCTTAAGGTTGTCGAGCTTTAGTTTGTTTTTTTGTAAATATCCGCTTCAATCACACACTCTCCTGCCACTTTTCTTTATCGCTGTGGTCTACTTACCACGCTTTAGACGTTTCTGATAACGAATTCCTGAGCGCTTATATAGTCTGTTCACTTTTAATACGAAAGTGAGGCGGGGTTACTCTCCCTTTTTCCGGGTTGCTTGCATGAAATACATCAAATCGATGACACAACAAAAGCTGAGCTTTTTGCTGGCGTTGTACATCGGCCTGTTTATGAATGGTGCTGTTTTTTTCCGTCGGTTTGACGGTTATGCACAAGATTTTACTGCCTGGAAAGGAATCTCAGCAGTCGTTGAATTGGTCGCTACCGTTCTGGTAACGTTCTTCCTGTTACGCCTGCTATCGCTGTTTGGTCGACGGATGTGGCGCGTTCTCGCCTCGCTGGTGGTCTTATTCTCAGCGGGTGCCAGTTATTACATGACGTTCATGAACGTGGTCATAGGCTACGGTATTATTGCCTCTGTCATGACGACGGATATCGACCTCTCGAAAGAGGTGGTTGGTCTGCACTTTATTCTCTGGCTGGTGTGCGTAAGCGCGCTGCCGCTGCTGTTCATCTGGAGCAACCGTTGCCGCTATACCTTGCTGCGGCAAATGCGTACGCCCGGGCAGCGCATCAGAAGCGTCACGCTGGTGGTGCTGGCAGGTTTGATGGTCTGGGGACCGATTCGCCTGCTGGATGTGAAGCAAAAACACGATGAGCGTACCTCTGGCGTCGATATGCCGAGCTACGGCGGCGTCGTGGCTAACTCCTATCTTCCTTCTAACTGGATTTCCGCGCTGGGGCTGTACGCCTGGGCGCAGGTTGATGAGTCTTCCGATAACAAATCGTTGAAGAACCCAGTCAAAGAGTTCACCTACGAAGCGCCTAAAGACATCGACGATACCTATGTCGTCTTTATTATCGGTGAAACCACGCGCTGGGATCATATGGGCCTTCTTGGTTACGATCGCGACACAACGCCGAAACTGTCGCAAGAAAAGAACCTGATCGCCTATCGCGGATACTCCTGTGATACCGCCACAAAACTCTCTTTACGCTGCATGTTTGTGCGTGAGGGCGGGGCGGATGATAATCCTCAGCGCACGCTGAAAGAGCAAAATGTCTTCTCCGTTCTGCGCCAGCTTGGGTTTACGTCTGACCTGTACGCGATGCAGAGCGAGATGTGGTTCTACAGCAATACGATGGCGCAGAACATTGCTTACCGCGAGCAAATCGGTGCTGAGCCGCGTAACCGCGGTAAGAGCGTGGATGACATGCTGCTGATTGACGAAATGAAGAATTCGTTGAATGGCAATCCGGACGGTAAGCACATGATTATCCTGCATACCAAAGGCTCGCACTTCAACTATACGCAGCGTTACCCGCGTAGCTTTGCCAAGTGGACGCCGGAATGCGTTGGTGTCGATAAAGACTGTACTAAAGACGAGCTGATTAACTCGTTTGATAATTCGGTGATGTATGTCGACCACTTTATCGATAGCGTGATTGACCAGGTTCGCGATAAGAAAGCGATTGTGTTCTATGCCGCTGACCACGGTGAGTCAATCAATGAGTTTGAGCACCTGCACGGTACGCCGCGCAAGATGGCTCCGCCAGAGCAGTTCCGCGTGCCAATGATGGTCTGGATGTCAGATAAATATCTGGAGAACCCGGATAAAGCGAAAATGTTCGCCCAACTGAAAAAAGAGGCCGACATGAAGGTGCCGCGCCGCCACGTTGAGCTGTACGACACCATTATGGGTTGCCTCGGTTACACCTCGCCGAACGGTGGGATTAACGAGAATAACAACTGGTGCCATCTCCCTGATGGTGCAACAAAAGCCACTCAATAACCGGTCTGGCGAGTTTATCGCCGATCGAATGGCTTTTTCATGATAAGGGATTGACGGGAGCGCACCCCAGCAGTAAGATGCGCTCCGCATTCGGCGAGTAGCGCAGCTTGGTAGCGCAACTGGT
>Ga0308165_1004405_pt1 | contig 13938 bp, 12 predicted proteins | sample PhyWR2_FD_201032 | JGI IMG/M metagenome (GOLD analysis project Ga0308165, IMG submission 201032) | Phyllosphere microbial communities from UC Gill Tract Community Farm, Albany, California, United States - DLSLW.R2 | ecosystem: Host-associated > Plants > Phyllosphere > Unclassified | place: USA...
GGCATTCTGCGCCAGGGATTCCACAACCGTATGGAGAAGGTGAAAATCACCAATGGCCGTTTCAGCCGCTTGCAGGGCGACGCTATCGAATGGAACGTGGCGATTAACGACCATGACCTGCTTATCTCCGATCATGTGATTGATAATATTGATTGCACCAACGGCAAGATAAACTGGGGGATCGGTATCGGGCTTGCGGGAAGTACCTACAATAACGACTATCCGGAAGACCAGGCGGTGAAGAATTTCGTGGTGGCCAACATCACCGGCAGCAATTGTCGCCAGCTTGTTCACGTGGAGAACGGCAAGCATTTTATTATCAGAAATGTGAAGGCGCGCAATATTAATCATACTTTTAGCAAAAAGGCCGGGATTGATAATGCCACGGTAGCAATTTATGGCTGTGATAATTTCGTGATTGATAATATCGATATGGTTAATAGCGCCGGCTTTCTTATTGGCTACGGCGTTATCAGGGGCAACTATTTGTCTATCCCACAAAACTTCAGGCTTAATGACATCACGCTTGATAATACTAACATGCAGTATAAGGCCCGGGGCATTCAGATCTCGTCCGGTAACGCCACCTCGTTTGTGGCCATTACGAACGTGACCACAAAGGGCGCGACGCTTGAGCTGAATAACAAGCCTCAGCATCTTTTCCTCAGAAATGTCAATGTGATGCAGCGCGCAAGCACGGGACCGGCGCTGAAGCTTCGCTTTGATTTACGCAAGGATGTAAGAGGCCGGTTTATGGCAAAAGAGGACACGCTGCTGTCGCTCGCCAGCGTTCGGGCGGTCAATGATAAAGGTGAGAGTTCGGTGGATATCGACAGGGTGGACCATCAGCACGTGAATACCAGTAACCTTAATTTTGAGCTGCCTTCGTTGGGTAAATAAACAATCGAGTGACTTTACGACTTTTCTGAGCCCTTATTGACTTTAATAAGGGCTTTTTAGTTTTGTATCTCCTGAACCTGGGGATAAGATGAAGTACAAATTTTGGGGATCAATTCATGCTGGCATCAGAGCACGAAAAGACTATAATCCAGCCACAAAATCAGATGTAAAAGCGAGTGTGCATCTGAACATTACCATTGATAAACAGGCGATTTTTACCCTGTCAATTTCATTGGAACAAAATTTACTCACTGGGTATGGTATGAAAGAAAAGGTTATTTTTGTTGGCGCATCGGGTTTTGTAGGAACCCGCCTTATCGAGACAGCAACTTCTGAATTCGATATCAAAAATTTAGATAAGCAGAGTAGCCACTTCTATCAAGGCATTACCGTGAGCGGGGATGTCAGAGACCAAAGTTCACTTGATGAGCATTTTGCTGGTCAACAAACTGTAGTGTTACTTGCGGCGGAGCACCGCGATGATGTAAGTCCTATCTCGCTTTACTATGACGTAAACGTGCAGGGCACCCGCAACGTCCTGGCCGCGATGGATCAAAATGGCATTAAAAATATCGTCTTTACGAGCTCTGTCGCCGTATATGGTTTGAACAAAATAAACCCTGACGAAAACCACCCAATCGATCCCTTCAATCATTACGGCAAGAGCAAATGGCAGGCGGAAGAGGTGTTGCGCGCCTGGCACGCCGAAGCGCCGGAAGAACGCTCCCTTACTATTATTCGTCCTACTGTTATCTTCGGGGAACGTAATCGCGGCAATGTCTATAACCTTCTAAAACAGATTGCCAGCGGTAAATTTGCGATGGTGGGGGCAGGTAACAATTACAAGTCCATGGCTTACGTTGGCAACATTGTCGAATTCATCAAATACAAACTTCAAAATGTCGAAAAGGGATACCAGGTTTATAATTACGTTGATAAACCTGATCTCAACATGAATCAGCTCGTTTCAGAAGTTGAAAAAAGTCTCAACAAAAAAATCCCATCCGTTCACTTACCTTATGCACTGGGCATGCTCGGTGGTTTTTGCTTTGATGTGTTGAGTAAGGTTACCGGTAAAAAATATTCGATAAGCTCAGTAAGAGTGAAGAAATTCTGCGCAACAACACAGTTTGATGCGAGTAAAGTGCATGGTTCTGGTTTCAAAGCACCTTATAGCCTGTCTCAGGGGCTCGATCGCACTTTACAATACGAATTCGTAACGGCGAAAAAAGACGACATCACTTTTGTATCTGAATAACTGCTGTTCATCGTTTTTGGGAGAGTTATCTGATTTAGCGCTCGGACGGCAAGCAGTATCGTGATGGCCGTTTGCGTATGAATCAACGCAAGAATTAACGTGGCATTTGTTATTGAAATCGATATTTTAAGATGGATATGCTCTTGCGAGAGGCTATAATCCTCCAACCATTTAAGAGGTGGGTAAACATGACTAATTTAAAAGCAGTTATTCCGGTAGCCGGACTTGGCATGCATATGTTGCCTGCTACAAAAGCCATCCCGAAAGAGATGCTGCCGATTGTCGATAAGCCGATGATCCAGTACATCGTCGATGAAATCGTGGCTGCGGGTATTAAAGAAATTGTCCTGGTAACCCACTCTTCCAAGAACGCGGTCGAAAACCATTTCGATACGTCTTATGAGCTTGAAGCGCTGCTGGAACAGCGCGTTAAGCGCCAGTTGCTGGCCGAAGTACAGTCTATCTGTCCGCCGGGTGTGACCATTATGAACGTGCGTCAGGCCCAGCCGCTCGGACTTGGCCATTCCATCCTCTGCGCTCAACCTATCGTTGGTGATAACCCGTTTGTTGTTGTACTCCCGGATGTGGTGCTGGACAACGCAAGCGCCGATCCACTGCGCTATAATTTGGCTGCTATGGTTGCGCGTTTTAATGAAACAGGGCGCAGTCAGGTGCTGGCTAAGCATATGCCGAATGAAGATCTGTCAGCGTATTCCGTTATCACTACCAAAGAATCTCTGAATAATGATGGCCAGGTGAGCCGCATAGTCGACTTCGTTGAAAAACCAGACGAGCCGCAGACGCTGGATTCTGACCTTGCTGCCGTAGGACGTTATGTCCTGTCAGCTGACATCTGGCCTGAGCTTGAAAAAACCGAAGCGGGTGCATGGGGCCGTATTCAGCTGACAGACGCCATAGCTGCGCTGAATGAAAAACAGCCGGTTGAAGCCGCACTAATGACAGGCGAAAGCTATGACTGCGGCAAGAAAATGGGTTACATGAAGGCGTTTGTTAACTACGGCCTGCGTAACCATAAAGAAGGGCAAAAGTTCCGGGAAAGCATCCAGAAGATGCTGGCACGTTAAACGTAACCCTGTGAAAATAAAATGTTTATGAAAAGCGGCGGTTAAGTGGCTGTGAAGATGTAGCGAACATCTTTACGGGACTAACTGCCGTTTTTTATGTAAACTCTTGATAAAGTAAAGGAATATTTTGATGCGTAACGCATTCGAAGAGACATTTATCTAGGTATCTCTTCGAATGTCTTGCCTCCACCCGTTAGTTTTTCAGTGCACTGGTAGCTGTTGAGCCAGGGGCGGTAGCATGGATAATAACCTGGCTTCATCTATTTCTTTTTTAAATCCCTCCGGAATAATCATCTTCAATAAGCAACTGTGAAGATAAACCTTATATTAGAGAGAACCTTTTTGTGAAAATTCTTGTTACTGGTGGCGCCGGTTTTATCGGTTCTGCGGTCGTTCGTCATATTATAAATAATACTCAAGACAGCGTCGTAAACGTCGATAAATTGACCTATGCGGGTAATCTGGAATCCTTGGCAGATATTTCAGATAGCGAGCGTTATGCGTTTGTGCAGGCCGATATTTGTGACAGAAACGCAATGGATAAAATTTTTGTAGAATTTCAACCAGACGCGGTAATGCACCTGGCAGCGGAAAGTCATGTCGATCGCTCTATCTCCGGGCCTGCTGAGTTTATTGAAACCAATATTGTCGGGACTTATACCCTTCTGGAAGCTGCGCGGGCTTACTGGTCCCAATTGGATAAAAACCGTCAATCGGGCTTCCGTTTCCATCATATCTCGACAGATGAAGTTTATGGCGATTTACCGCATCCGGACGAACATCCAGCTGGTGAAGAATTACCTCTGTTTACAGAAACAACTTCTTATGCGCCGAGCAGCCCTTACTCAGCTTCGAAAGCATCAAGCGATCACCTGGTTCGGGCATGGCAGCGTACTTACGGTTTGCCTTGCATCGTAACGAACTGTTCTAACAATTACGGGCCATTTCACTTCCCGGAAAAGCTGGTTCCATTAGTTATTCTTAATGCCCTTGAAGGGAAAAATCTCCCTGTTTATGGTAAAGGCGATCAGATCCGCGATTGGTTATATGTGGAAGACCATGCGCGTGCGCTTTATACCGTGGTAACCCAAGGTAAACTTGGTGAAACCTACAATATCGGCGGTCATAATGAGAAGAAAAATCTCGATGTTGTGCTGACGATTTGCGATCTACTTGATGACATGGTTCCTAAGACTACTTCATATCGTGAACAAATTACTTACGTTGCGGACCGACCAGGCCATGACCGCCGTTATGCTATTGATGCCAGTAAGATCAGTCATGATTTGAACTGGAAACCACAGGAAACCTTTGAGAGCGGTATTCGCAAAACCGTACAGTGGTATCTGACAAATCAACAGTGGGTCGAGAATATTAAAAGCGGAGTCTATAAAAATTGGATTGAGCAAAATTATGGGGATCGCAAGTAATGAATATTCTTCTGTTTGGTAAAACAGGTCAGGTAGGTTGGGAATTACAACGTTCTCTGGCCCCATTAGGTAACATAATTGCAGTTGATGTACATTCAACTGAGTATTGTGGTGATTTCAGTAACCCAAATGGTGTTGCGGAAACAGTACGCCGAGTTAAACCCGATGTAATTGTAAACGCAGCGGCACATACAGCAGTTGATAAAGCAGAAAGTGAGCGTGATTTTGCGCAGATGCTAAATGCAACCAGCGTAGAAGCTATTGCTAAAGAAGCAGAAAAAATAAGTGCATGGCTGGTTCATTATTCTACTGATTATGTTTTCCCTGGGAACGGTGAAAAGCCGTGGCAGGAGACAGACACTACAGCACCCCTTAACGTGTATGGTGAAACTAAATTAGCGGGTGAGATTGCTGTACAGAAATATTGTTCGAAGCATCTGATCTTTCGCACCAGCTGGGTGTATGCAGGTAAAGGAAATAACTTTGCTAAAACCATGTTGCGCCTGGCACAAGATCGCGAAGAGTTAGCCATCATTAACGATCAAGTTGGTGCCCCAACGGGGGCTGAGTTATTAGCGGATTGTACGGCTCATGCCATTATTACAGCGATGAGTAAGCCTGAAGTTGCAGGGTTATATCATTTGGTGGCATCTGGAACGACAACCTGGTTTGATTATGCGAATCTGGTATTCACGGAAGCCAGGAAAGCAGGTATGGCACTGGCGGTTAGTAAAACCAAACCCGTTCCGACTTCTGCCTATCCAACACCGGCCCGTCGCCCTAATAATTCACGATTAGATACAAACAAGTTCCAGACGACCTTTGGATTAACCTTACCGTCCTGGGACATTGGTGTAAAACGAATGCTTGCTGAATTATTTACCGCAGCAAATATCTAAAAAAGATTAATAAGTATCCTTCCAACAGGATATCAACGAATTGAGATATTATTATGACTAAGCGTAAAGGGATTATTCTTGCTGGTGGTTCTGGTACTCGTCTGTATCCAGTAACAATGGCCGTCAGCAAACAACTTTTGCCTATTTATGACAAACCAATGATTTACTATCCGTTGTCAACACTGATGCTGGCAGGGATTAAGGATATCCTGATCATCAGTACTCCTCAGGATACACCGCGATTTGAACAGTTGCTGGGAGATGGTAGCCAGTGGGGCTTAAATCTCCAATATAAAGTACAGGAAAGCCCGGATGGTCTTGCACAGGCATTTATCATTGGTGAAGAATTTATTGGCAATGATGATTGTGCATTAGTACTGGGTGATAATATTTTCTACGGTCATGATTTACAAAAACAGCTTGAAAATGCCGTGGCAAAACAGTCTGGCGCAACGGTATTTGCCTATCACGTACACGACCCGGAACGCTATGGTGTTGTTGAGTTCGATAAAGATGGAAAGGCCATTTCTCTTGAAGAGAAGCCCGTTGAGCCGAAAAGTAATTATGCCGTAACTGGCTTGTATTTTTATGACAACTGCGTTGTTGAAATGGCAAAAAGTCTCAAGCCATCAGCTCGTGGTGAATTGGAAATTACAGATATTAACCGTATCTATATGGAACAAGGCCGTATGTCTGTTGCCATGATGGGCCGTGGTTACGCCTGGTTAGATACTGGCACCCATCAGAGTCTTATCGAGGCGAGCAACTTCATTCAGACTATTGAGCTTCGTCAGGGATTAAAGGTAGCCTGCCCAGAAGAGATTGCTTTCCGAAAAGGTTTTATTGATGCTGAGCAGGTTAAGAAATTGGCTGCGCCATTATCTAAAAACGATTACGGTAAGTATTTACTGAAGATGGTTAAAGGTTATTAAATAATGAACGTTATTCAAACTGATATTCCAGATGTACTAATTTTTGAACCTAAGGTTTTTGGTGATGAACGAGGATTTTTCTTTGAAAGCTTCAGTCAGAAAGTATTTGAAGAAGCCGTTGGTTATGAAGTTAATTTTGTGCAGGATAATCATTCAAAGTCCAGTAAAGGTGTACTGCGCGGGCTTCATTATCAGTTAGCCCCACACGCTCAAGGTAAGCTGGTTCGCTGTGTTGCTGGCGAAGTCTTTGATGTAGCTGTAGATATTCGTAAAGAATCTCCTACCTTTGGGAAATGGGTTGGGGTAAATCTTTCTGCTGAAAATAAAAGACAATTATGGATTCCGGAAGGCTTTGCTCATGGTTTTTTGGTGTTAACGGAAACGGCCGAGTTTGTTTATAAAACAACTAATTACTACCATCCTGAAAGTGATAGAGGAATAATATGGAAAGATGAAACCTTAAATATAGATTGGCCTATTTCATCTAAACTTGTTATGTCTGATAAAGACAAGACACATCCTGTATTTGCACAGGCCAAGGGCCTATTTTAACCCATAGACCAAAATAACTTTAGGCCGCGTTATGGTAATTGTGCTTTGTTTCGTTGTCTTAGTGATAAGACTATTCTGGCTTTTATATTTTAAGAAAAGTTATCATATTGGTTTCCTTTTGCCTTTTTTTCTTGAGATAATTTTTGTTTACCCATATATGGCCATGGATGCGCTTGGGCTAAAATGGAGTTATTTCGGTTTTATAATGAATTACTCGATTACGTTAACCGTACAAGTAGGTGCGGCTTTTTCCACTAACCTGCCAAGAAGAGATGTAATATTTTACACTTCAAAACATATATATAAATTAATAAGTTTTCTTATTATATTGTCATTTGCTGGTGTTGTTTCGAATATTAGTTCGTATATGATTTTATTTAGAGGAATTAATGCAATATTCGAATTATCACATCAAAATGCTGTGGCTCGATATGATGGTAGTTTAAATGTAAGTTTTCTTTACAAAATAAGCTCGATTTTTGCTTATTTTACTACATTCTTACTGAGCATGTTATATGCGTCAGCGAAAGAGAAGAGAATATTATTTTATATCGTATTACATTTCTTAGTATTGTTGCTTGATAGTGTATTAATGGCGGCAAGGGCTGGGATGATGCTTCAGTTGTTCTGCTTTCTAGCTAATTTTTATGCTTTCTCCTATTATACGCAAGCAAGAAAAAATTACAAAGTTTCAATTAAGAAGATAATTTATGCATTTAGTTTTATATTTTTAGTTTTCTCATTTTTTGTAATTATTCAAGTCTTCAGAGGAGGAAAAACAGAATATGATATTCTCCCTATTATTTCACATGTGATCACATGGTTTGTCGGTTATATTCCATGTTTTGATATCTGGATAAATAGTATATATAACTATGAACTTACCTTCGGTCAACGGACTTTTGTTGGTGTGTTTGACCTATTAGGCATAACTGAAAGAGTTTCTGGGGTTTATCCTGCAGTAGATATAGGTAATGATCGATATTCAAATATTTTTACTGCTTATAGAGGTTTGATTGAAGATTTTTCATTTGTTGGATTATATATCATTATTTTTATTACCGGCTTATTGCTATCATTCATCCCTAACTATGTGACTAAAAGCGGTAATATTTTTCTTGCGCCTATTACTGGTTTTGTTGTATTTTTCTTCTTTTGGTCTTATGTGATAAATCCATATTCATATAATGTTATACTTTTTTCTGCTATATTATTTTGGATTTATTTTATATTTTTTGTGAGAGCAAAACTTTGTGATTAAAGATATCTTAAAAGATGGGTTTTATTATCTCATTTCGAAGTCGATAGTTGGTATACTTAGTCTATTAGTTATATGGATTACTCTTAAAGTATATGGTGTTGAAATATATGGTCAATATTCCGTCTTATATGTGCTAACGTTAACCGTATCGAATTTGTGTTTTACATGGTTAGCGCAATCGTATATCAGGATGTACAAAAAAGACCAAAAAGAGAGCTATCTTACTAAAATAGGTTTTATTTATTCTTCCTTCAGTTGCTTATGTATTTTAATCATTGTTTCAATCTATTTTGACTATAATTATTTTTTTTGTGCATTATTGGCCATTTCTAATGGTGCTTATTGTGTTGGGCGTTCAGTTCTTCAAGCTCAGAGAAATATAAGAAAGTTTTTTTATTATGATTTGATAAGAATTTTGATACAGCTATGTTTGGCTTATATTCTCTCTTTTGTTTTAAAGGGTTTTCAAGGGTTAGTATATGCTAACGCCATTTCATGTTTAGTTTTTATATATGCGTTTAGGAGTTTTTTTGGGATCTCAAAAACGCAACTTTACCGTCATGAGTTATTACGCTGGGTAAAGTTTGGTGCACCTGTTGCATTGTGGTTAACTATAGCATCGGGGCAGTTATTATTAGATCGCAAGATTATTAGTGTATATCTACCATCCAGTGATCTTGGTTCATATTCTGCCGTATATGATTCTATTATTCGTATTTGTGCTTTAATTGTTATTCCACTTTCTAATGCCTGTTATCCAATACTAGTTGCTAATGATTCAAAGAATATATCGTATCGAAAAATTGGTTTTTATTTAAGTATTTCCTCAATAATCATTGCGTTACTGATGTCTCTTTTGGTTTATATAACATATAACTATGCAACTCAATATATTAATTTATACCTGCCACGCATCGATCTGTGCTTTTTAATATTTGGTGTAATTCTTTGGCAATTAGGGATGTTATATCAAAAGCCGCTCGAGATGCAAAATAAGACCATTGCTATGTTAATTAATATTTTGTTTTGCTTAGTTTTATCTGGAGTAATTAATATTTATTATGTAAAATCGTTAGGTATAGGAATTTTCCCAATTACAGTGTCAATTAGTGCCCTTGTTTACTTAATACTGACCTTTTTATGGATAAAAAATGATTTGTAGATCTCTTTTTATTACAGTTTCGTATAATAATACAAAAGTAACAGAATGCTATATAAATTCTTGGCGAAAATTAACTCATAGCGAAGAAAATTTCTTGATTATCGTAGATAATTCAAAAAAAGAAGATGTTTTACTTCAAGAAAATATTAAGCAGTATAAGAATATATACTATTTGAGGCAAAGTGAAAATAAAGGGTATATGGCTGGATGTAATTTTGGTCTAGAGTACGCGAAAAATATACTCGGTATTAAATGTGATTCTATAATTTATACAAATAACGATATTACGTTTGAAACTGCTGACTTTATTGAACGGGTAAATTGTAAATTTGAACATGCTTTAGAGCTGGCCGTTATTGCTCCGTCTATATGGGATATTAATGAAAATAAAGAATTGAATCCGTTTATGTTAAAAAGACCAAGTCTCAGACGCTTTAAGATAATGAAAGCTATCTATACGTTATACGTCACGGCAAAATTAGTTGATTGGATTTCTAAACATAGACCAAGGAAAAAGAAAATACTTCCATCCCCGGAAACGGCCATATATGCCCCACATGGATCAATCTTTATTTTAAGGGGAAGTTTATTTTATGATTATGCCCCTGATGACTCTTATTTTTTATATGGTGAAGAAATCTCAGTCGCAGAGCAATGTGTAGTAATGAATAAAAAAATTGAAATTGATTCTAATATAATTATTTATCATCATTCGCATGCAACTACTGGTGGCGGCCTGTCCCTCTTTACATACAAGGCAAAAAAGAACGCTATTAATTACCTTATGACACGGTATACATGGTGCTAGTTTTATGAAAATTCTTCTCGTTGGGTCCTTAAATACAATTTTTATATACTCTTATGCTGATTATTTTCTTGGTAAAGGATATGATGTGTTTATATTAAACACATCTACAATAGTTGACATAAATAGTACTCGCTATGACGGTACTAATTTATATAAAATGCAATTAAGCTGTACAACAAAATATGGAACAATAAAAAAAATCATAAGTACATTTAAGTTAGATACTATAAATGTTTTTTGGTGGTTTTATTCCTTGTTGTTTGAAAGGAAAAGCTTATCCCAAGATAAATATCTGCAAGTAGAGGAGTTATTACTTAATAATAGCTTTGATCTGGCATTTTGTTTCTGGGGTACATCTTTAAGAAAAGAGATTTTAGCATTAAAAACTGTTATTAAAAGCAGAAAACTAAATTTAAAAATTGTTCTGAGTGTAAGCACATACCCTGTAAGGTATAATGTACCCAAGAAAAAAAACCTATCGTGGTATTTCCTTAAAAAGGATAAGGCTTATTTTGAGCTATGTGACGGATTAATCTTATCAGGAGAGCTAATGAAGTCTGTGATAGTTGATTACTTAGGCTTTACAGGTGATTATATATTGTTTAAAGATTTCCTTCCAACAAAATACTTTGCTGAAAATATAGCTGAATCACGCTCAGATCTAATTTTTTTAGGAAACGTACGATTTAATGAACGGACGATCGATAATGTAACTCAGCAGTTGATAGATATAGCAGATAATGGAATTAGGGTCTGGATACAAGAACCATGCAATGTCAAACATCCAAATATTAATACATTTAAGCCATTTACTCTTCAAGAGATCTCTTCTGGTAAGTTGGGTGGTTTCCTAAATAATTTTAAAGCAAGCGTTGTGCTTTATAATAAAGTTGATAATTTACGAATGGGAACAACCTTTCCTACAAGGTTTGCATTAGCTACTTTAGGCCGCCATGATATTTTTATACCAAAAGGTGTTTTTGATACGCTTGAGGGATTGAATGAAAATGTTTCTACATATAATGATATCCCTGACTTGGTAAATAGGTATACATCATCAGAAAGTTTTATAGATGATATTGAGTATTTTTCACTTGATGGTCAGACAAACTCAAATATATTTGATAGTTTCATCAAAAGAATTTTGGCTAATAATCAATAAATTTACTAATGAAATAAAAAGCGATTAAAAAATGAATGAGCCACTCGTTTCTATAATTATGCCTTCTTATAACAGCGAGACAACAATCGGATCGGCTATTGCATCTGTTATTGACCAAACATATTCAAATTGGGAGCTTATTGTGTCTGATGATAATTCATCGGACTCAACGGTGGATATCATTGAAGAGTTAATGCGTACTGAGAATCGAATAAAATTAATAAAACACGTGAAGAATAATGGAGCAGGATTTTCCAGAAATGCTGCAATTGCTGAAGCTTATGGGAAATATATAGCCTTTCTTGATAGTGACGATTTATGGCATAAATTAAAATTACAAAAACAGATCACTTTTATGCTTGAAAATAGAACGGCTTTATCATATACAAACTATCAAAAAATAGATATGCAAGGTAATCTGGGGAAAGTTATAATCCCACCAAATAGTATTACTTATTCGGAATTATTAAAATCTAACATCATCGGATGCTTAACTGCTGTTTATGATCAAGAAATATTAGGTAAGATGTTTATGCCTCTTATTAGAAAACGCCAGGATATGGCGTTATGGCTTGATATCTTAAAAAAAACGGATGCGGCTAATTGCGTTCCAGATGTCTTGGCTTACTATCGTGAAGGGCAGCAAAGTTTATCTTCCAATAAACTAAAAATCTTATCGTCACAATGGATGTTTTATAGAGAGTATTTAAATTTTGGAATTGCAAAGAGTGGATATTATTTCTTTTTTTATGCTTATAGGGCATTAAAAAAACATAAAGGATGATCGAAAAGCGTCGTTTTATGCTATTCAAAGAAAAAAAGCTGAGTTAACATCTAAGCCACATTTCAAGCCGCGCACATGTCGCGGTGAGCACACCTGACAGGAGTATGTAATGTCCAAACAGCAGATCGGCGTCGTTGGTATGGCCGTGATGGGGCGCAACCTGGCGCTAAACATCGAAAGCCGTGGCTATACCGTTTCCGTGTTCAACCGCTCCGGCGACAAAACTGAAGAAGTCATCGCTGAGAACCCGGGCAAGAAGCTGGTTCCTTACTATACGGTACAAGAGTTTGTGGAATCCCTGGAAACTCCTCGCCGCATCCTGTTAATGGTTAAGGCGGGTGTTGCTACTGATAAAACCATCGATTCTCTTAAGCCATATCTTGAGAAGGGCGACATCCTGATCGACGGTGGGAACACCTTCTTCCTGGATACTATTCGTCGTAACCGTGAACTGTCTGCTGAAGGCTTCAACTTTATCGGTACCGGTGTCTCTGGTGGCGAAGAGGGCGCGCTGAAAGGCCCATCCATCATGCCTGGCGGTCAGAAAGAAGCTTATGAACTAGTTGCGCCAATTCTTAAACAAATCGCAGCGGTTGCTGAAGATGGTGAACCTTGCGTGACTTATATCGGTGCAGATGGCGCAGGTCACTATGTGAAGATGGTTCATAACGGTATCGAATATGGCGACATGCAGTTAATCGCTGAAGCTTATTCGCTGCTTAAAAATGGCCTGAATCTCTCCAACGAAGAGCTGGCGACTACCTTTACCGAATGGAATAAAGGTGAGTTGAGCAGCTACCTCATCGACATCACCAAAGATATCTTCACTAAAAAAGATGAAGAAGGTAAATACCTGGTCGATGTGATTCTTGATGAAGCGGCCAACAAAGGTACCGGTAAGTGGACCAGCCAGAGCTCGCTGGATCTTGGTGAACCCCTGTCCCTGATCACCGAGTCTGTGTTCGCACGCTATATTTCTTCTCTGAAAGAGCAGCGCGTTGCAGCCTCTAAAGTATTGAGCGGCCCACAGGCTAAGCTATTTACCGGTGATAAAACCGAGTTTGCTGAGAAAGTCCGTCGCGCGCTGTATCTGGGCAAAATCGTTTCTTACGCACAGGGTTTCTCTCAGCTGCGTGCTGCATCAGAAGAGAACAACTGGGATTTGAACTACGGTGAGATTGCAAAAATCTTCCGTGCGGGCTGTATTATCCGAGCCCAGTTCCTGCAGAAAATCACTGATGCTTATGCAGAAAACCCAGCCATTGCTAACCTGCTGCTGGCACCTTACTTTAAGAAAATCGCAGACGAGTATCAGCAAGCGCTGCGCGATGTGGTTTCTTATGCGGTGCAAAATGGTATCCCAACGCCTACTTTCTCCGCGGCGATCTCTTACTACGATAGCTACCGCTCGGCAGTCCTGCCTGCGAACCTGATTCAGGCGCAACGCGACTACTTTGGCGCGCATACTTATAAGCGCATAGACAAAGAAGGCGTATTCCATACCGAGTGGCTCGGCTAATCTAATCTGTCGTTAGACACAAGCCCGGAGAATTCCTCCGGGTTTTTTATTGTCTCTCATCCGACATAAATTCAATAAAGCAGTACATTAAACATCAATATTACAATTGAACACTTACCCATTTTTTGCTGTAAACGGCTTTCCTTATGGGATTAAATATATTCAAGTTTGCTTATCACAATGGTA
>Ga0308165_1004406_pt1 | contig 13937 bp, 15 predicted proteins | sample PhyWR2_FD_201032 | JGI IMG/M metagenome (GOLD analysis project Ga0308165, IMG submission 201032) | Phyllosphere microbial communities from UC Gill Tract Community Farm, Albany, California, United States - DLSLW.R2 | ecosystem: Host-associated > Plants > Phyllosphere > Unclassified | place: USA...
TTAGGCCTTGTTTCACAAAATCGCGCTGTTCATATCCAATTCTCAAATCAGTCTTTAAATCAGCAAGTCTTCTTACAACGTATTGAAGGCGAGCATACGCTCAACCAAGGTAGCGTTGCTGAGTTACTGTGTCTGTCGACTAACGCACACATTGCATTAAAACAATTTATTGGCTGTCAGGTTGCCGTCGATCAGGTCACTGACATGGGTCAGTTCTTTAGAACCACAGGCATTATTACCGAAGCGAGCCAAGGGCAAAGCGACGGCTCACTCACTATTTATAACCTCACTTTAAAAGACTCAACTGCACTCTGGCATAAACGCCGTAACAGCCGCGTGTTTATGAATAAAAGCGTGCGAGATATTAGCGAAATTCTGTTTAAAGAATGGCAGGGGAAAAGCCCGCTATTTGCCTCAAGCTTAACGCTCGACACATCTGGCTTAACTAAAGACTACGATGTGCGTCCATTTGTGATGCAGTCAAACGAAAGCGATTATGATTTTTTAACCCGTTTGTGGCGTAGCGAAGGCATTAACTGGCTGGTCGATGAATCTCAGCTTTTCGTAGTTGACCCGAATGCTGCCATCCAGCCACAAGTACTACGTTTAATTGACGATAATCAAAATTATCAGGCCCTTGAACGCCGTAGCCTACGCTACCAGCGCAGCAGTGCGACAGAACAGTTCGATACCATTACCCAAGTTAAGGCAGAACGCCGTTTACAGCCGACATCGGTTCATGTGCAACGCTGGCAAGCCGATGCCCTGCAACAAGAAGAAGGTAGTGGCAGCGTACAAGGCACCCAGCAGCACAGCGAACACTATGACAATGCGAGCTTAAACCTTGAAGATGCGTGGCACGTTAGCCCCGCTTGGATGCAAGACTTAAAAGGCGAAGACCAAGCCACAGCATCTGGTAATAACCAGATTGAACAGTTTAACCAACACATTAATGCTTACCATCACCTGAGTTCTAAACAGTTTACTGTTTCAGGTAACGTCCGTGATGCACAGGTGGGTTACTGGTTTGAACTCAATGACCACTCAGAACTCGATCAACATGACAGTGCTGACAAAGAATTTTTAATCTTAAGCAAACACTACTATAACCAGAATAATTTACCGAAAGAATTACAACAGCAACTCGAGCGCCTATTACCCAAAGACAAGCTCAAAGCAGCCCAACTCGACAGCCAAAATCCTGAGCAGCGTCACTATGCTGAGCTGAATGTCGTTCGACGCAACATTAAAGCTGTGCCTGAATATAGCCCGCTAGAACACCGACCAGCCGCTCACCCGCAGCGCGCTAGAGTAGTGGGGTTGGAAGGCGAAAGCATTCATGTTGACCAGTGGGGACGTATTAAAGTCCGCTTCCTGTTTACCCGAACTGATGACCATAGCCATGACGGTGGAGCGGGAAGTAACGACAATGACACCGACTCGGCTTGGGTCGATGTGCTGACTCCGTGGGCGGGCGCCGGTTATGGCGCACGCTTCTTGCCTCGCGTGGGTGAGATCGTTGTCATCGACTTTTTTGACGGTAACATTGACCGTCCATTTGTGGTGGGCCGTATTCACGAAGCTGAACGCTATCCGACTCAGTTCGACCAGAAAGGCCAACTACCTGACACCAAAAAGCTCAGTGGCATCCGCTCCGAAGAGGTTGATGGTAAAGGTTTTAACCAGCTACGCTTTGATGACACTACAGGGCAAATCAGTGCCCAGCTACAAAGTAGCCATGCGGCCAGTCAGCTCAACTTGGGTAACTTAAGCCATCCAAAAGACAAAGCGGAAAGTGATGGTCGTGGTGAAGGCTTTGAGCTGAGAACTGACCAGTGGGGGGCAGTTCGAGCTGGCAGTGGTTTACTCGTTAGCACCCATAAACAAGACCAAGCTCAAGGCGTACACCTAGACGCAAATGAGGCCAAACAGCAAATCGAAGGCGGCCTTAACAATGCCAAGGCACTCAGTGAAGTTGCTAAAAACCAGCAAACTGACCCGTTAGAAAATTTAGAAAACCTAAAATCTTTTATTGAAAAACTCGAGCAGCAAGACAACGCAAAAGCTAAAACATTTAAAGAGGCGATTATGCTGTTGGCGAGTCCAAATAGCATCGCGCTGAGCAGTAACGAAGATATTCACCTAAGTGCAGATGGACAGCTAAATCAAACTGCCGGAGACAGCATTAACTTGTCTACACAAAAGAACCTGATTGCACATGCCCAAAATAAAATCAGCCTTTTTGCGGCTCAAGAAGGCGCAAGACTCTATGCTGGCAAGGGTAAAGTTGAGATACAAGCGCAAGGTGACGGAGCAGATTTAATTGCCCGCAAAGCTGTTCAGATTATTTCAGCAGAAGACAAAATCGAAGCGACCGCAGCCAAAGAAATTGTGCTTACCGCAGGCGGCTCTCAAGTCAAAATTACTGGTTCGGGTATTTTTATGACCACAGGCGGTAAGTTTGAAGTAAAGGCAGGGCAGCATTTGTTTATGGGGGGCGGGAGTGCGAATAGTTCATTACCGCAATTACCTGAAGCTGATAATCCTTTTGTGCTTCAGTATTTAGTCAAGAATAAAGAAAATCAGGTAATGTCTGGAAAGCCTTATATCTTCTTGGATGATGAGGGAAATATTCATAGAGGGACAACAGATAAAGATGGATTTATGAAGCTAAAAACGACATCAGCCTCACAGAACGTGACTACAAGAATTATGATGAATGAAATTGAACAAGCAGAGGAAGAAGAGGCTGGGTCAGAGGAATGAGTGCGTATTTCAGTCGTTTAAAGCTTAATGTTCAAGCTCCATTAAAGTTAAAAGATTTAACTTATAAATTTGTTGTTACGACCAATAGTACTAAAAAGAAAATAGTTTTTGATGGTCGATTTAATGATGAAGGGTTAACAAGCTGGACTCAGATAAATAATTTAAATACGACTTTAATTTATGAAATTTATCTACGTGGAGAACTTTTGCAGAAAGTTTCTGTAAAGGCATACTCAGAGAAAAAAAAGCATAGCGTTTATACGCTTAAAACAACCACGGAAATTACAAAGAAAGTTAAAGAAAATATTAAAGAAATTTATTTGGACGATGGTGAGGTGGCTTGGTACTTAATCAAGAGAAAAGAAACGATGTTGGATTGGTCAAAGAGAGTGTTTAAAAAGGCTTTGACATCATCTGATTGGGATATGCTTAAAGCTAATAATCCCCATCTAGCGAATATTGCACCAATTACAATATTAAGACCAGGACAAGTGGTGATCCTGTCAAATTCAACAACAGCAAAGGAATTGCCAAAGTACAAAAAAGATGCGCAGGAAGCACAAAAGAATCTAGAACAAATGATCAAAGATAAGGATTTTGACGCTCAGTTTTTTGCTCAGAATTATGAATTTTTTTATGATTCTTTAAAAGATCATAGGACTAAAGTAACGACCAAAAATATTTTTGGAGATAATGACCCTTTGACAGTGAAATTCGAATCTGATTCAAAAGAAGGGTTCTTAGAAGGCAAAATGGTTCCTGATGCTGCATTAGTTCTTGGGGAAGGAGCTATGGGGAAGATATATCAAAAGCATGGTGAATTAGCGAAGAGATGGGCGGAGGAACGATCAAGAAATTTGTTATTTAGTCAGCAGGATTTTGAACACCGAAATTCAAAACTTTATAATGAGCTTAGATCGGTTAAAGGAATATTAAGATGGGATCAGCCTATTAGCACACATAATATGCGTAATATTATTAGCCAATCAGCCATGGCAAGAAATGAAAATTATCGAGGTGGGATGAAAGCCTATATTGAACAAATGAGTGAAATAGGCAAAATGAGTAAAGTTCTGAAAGCTGGTGGATATCTGTCCTTGGCTGTAGACGTGGTTAATTCAGGTGTAGAAGTAGCTAATGCAAAACCGGCCGACAAAACGAGAACGGCTGTGGTTGAAACAACTAAATTAGCTACTGGAATATTTGTTGGGGGGGTTACTAGCTATCTTATATTAGGTGTTGCTACAGGTGGGGTTGGCTTAGTGGGAGGATTAGTGGTTATTGGTATTGTTGCCGTTGCTGCCCCTATAGTAGGTAAAGCTGCTGGTGATATTGCTGGTTCCAAAGCTGGTGAGATTTATGATGTTGTTGATGGTTGGAGTAAATAATTTTGGATATTATATTCTATTTATATGAAGAGAGATTGGATTTATTTTTAGCTGGATTAGGCATTATTTTCGTTGCTTTAGGTTTAGTTTTAATGATTGTATCTTACATATATGTAAGTGTTAATTTGAAAGGAATGTGTGAAATTTTTTTTAGAGATGAGAAAAAATACACGATACCACTTGAACCCTTTAATTTCTTTTTTATGAGTATGTTGCCTACTACTTTTTGGAGGGAGATACTGAATATTAAGTATAATAAGTCATTTAAAAATTTGTATAGTAAGGAGTTTTATTATCCCATTGATAAAATTCAATTGATTGAATTGTTGAATAAATATCCTTTATTTTTTAAAATTCAATATATGGTTTTTTGTTCAGGTGGTTTCGCTTTATTTTTTATAATATGTTCTTTTGTTTTTGATAAATATTTTATGTGATATAGGAAAATATATAGGTGCCTTTTTTTTGTGCGACTGCTACGTTTTTCTGATAAAATAACTTGCAATGAACATTTTTTTGATTTTATTTGAAAAATTTCCATATTTTTTATTATTTCTAGTTTTTTTGTCTATTTATTTTTTTATTTATACTTTTTTGTACCTTTATGTTAATTTTAATATAAAAGGAATTTCTTATATTATGTTTAATGATGAAGAACGATATAGTGCTCCGTTGGAACCTTTTAGCTTCTTTTTTATTAGCATGTTGCCAACTGTTTTTTGGAGAGAGGTACTAAATATAAAATTCAATAAGTCTTTTAAAAAACTGTATGGGAAGGAGTTTTATTATGCAATTGATAGTGATCAGTTAAAAAATATTTTAGATAAATATCCTAAATTTTTTAAAATACAATATATGGCAATGTTGTCAATTTTAATAGGTATGTTTTTTTTATTTTTAGATTTTATTTCAACTAAATATTTTTAATTTGCTTAAATCATAGCGGTTGGGGTGGAGATTTTTTATACTAGATACGGAATGTAACTTATATGGAACTTGTAGTTGTTTTATTTAATACTATTCCATTAATAGTGATGAGTTTGTTTTTTGTTTTTTGTTTTGTTATTTGATGTTGTATGTATATATAAATATTAATTTTAGAGGGGTTTTAGAAATTATTTTTCCAGAGGATAGAGAATATAAACGGCCATTGGAGCCTTTTAGGTTTTTCTTTATAAGTATATTGCCAACGACATTCTGGAGAGAAATTTTGAATATTAAATATGATAAGAAATTTAAGAATTTGTATGGGAAAGAATTCTACTATCCTATTGATGAAGTGAAATTAGTTGGATTACTTGAAAAATATCCTTATTTTTTTAAAATACAATATTTAGCTTGTTTGTTTGGAATATTCTGGTTGATTTTTCTGGGCTTGGCATATGTTACTGATAAATTTTTTTAAGTTAAGTATTTGGTAATTGGATGCCTAAAGAAAGGACCAGAACTACCGTTGTACGAACCTCTAAAATTATTGGTGGATTAGATGAGGGTGTTATCGCAAGCTTCATTTTTCTAGATCTGCTACAGGTAGGACTTTATGGATGTCTTAGATGTCAGCGGGTGTTGGTGCACTCGTTCGTTGGGAAGTATAACTAGATAGTTGCATGGCCTATATATGATGAGGTTGATCAGCAGATGAAGAAGAGATTTTAAGTGCCTTGCCTAAAGATGAACTTTAAAAAGGTAATAATATTTTTTTAATGACAAGCTTTTTAGGGGGTAGTAGAGATTACAATATTGAATCGCATGAGCTTCCAGTAGCCTACGTTGGAAAGTTATATACACAGTTTATTAAAATTACAGATGGTAAAGTCTCTGAGCAACATTTTGAATTAACTTCTAATATCCCAGAGAATCAGGAGTTTAAAATTACTCCCGTAGATGATATAGATGGATACAATCATATAAAAATTGATGGAATTCCTAAATATAAAGGAAAATACGAAATCATAATTAATACATATTTTTATGGGCGAGGCGATGACAAGCTAACTAAAACCTATGAATTTATAGTTAAAGAATAAAAGATATTTTTAATAAGAAGTAGATATGAAAAAGAATTTATTAATTACCATACTAATTTTACTTTTCATCGTTCAGTCTTTATTAAACTATTACTTCTGGAAACTTACAAAACACCAGAAATTCATGTTCTGGAAAGACCATTACAAATAGCATCTAATTTCGATAATTATTCAGAATATACAATCCTTCCAGCTGGAACAATTCTATATAATGATAGTGACTCTTTGAACAGAAAGGTTATGGTTTACTTTAATTTGCAAGGTGTGGATTTTAATTTCGAAGAACAAGATCCTGATATTTTAAAGCAACCTAGTGAAGTTAGTGCTATAAGGTCGACGGACTTGCCTGATTTACTAAAAGAAATTCCTCTGACTAAAAAGATATTTATTTAATTATTAAACATGATGAAGATATAAATTATTCTGCACGCTCTATTTTATTTAAAAAATACAAAATTGATCCTTCAGAATATGAGAAATAATCAAATAATTCAGTTCCATACAAACTTAAAATTAAAAAAGTTCAGAGAAGCGTAATTTATTACGCTTCTTCTACTTTTACTTAATTGGACTTTTCATTAACCACTACAATCTTGCCAATTGTCTTATTAGATTCAACCAACTGGTGTGCTTGCTTAATTTTTTCAGCGTTAATAGGGTGTAGCGATGTAAGTCGTGGTGAAATAATAATATTTTGATCAATTAACTTTGCAATATGATCTAAAATTTCAGATTGTTTTGCCATATCTGTAGTTTGAAAACTAGAGCGTGTAAACATAAGTTCCCAATGGAATGACAGGCTTTTTTTCATCAATAGATTGAAATCTTGCGAATGAGAAAAAGGCACAATATTACAAATTTTTCCAAATGGCTTAGTAATACTTGGCAGAATATTAAAATATGAATCTGGTGAGTTACAGATCAAGACATAGTCGACCTCAGAGTAACCCAATTTGGCTAATTGAGTTGGAATGTCTTGAGTATGATCTACGATATGATCGGCACCTAATTTTCGACACCAGTTACTCGTTTCTTGCCGTGAAGCAGTGGCGATAACGGTTAACTGTGGTACAAGTTTAGCAAGTTGAATTGCCATTGAGCCTACACCACCAGCACCTCCAATCACCAATAAAGATGCCGATTTATTGGTGTTTTGAAGCAGGCTGTTTGGATGAACAGAGCTAATCTGAAGTGATAATCTTTCAGATAGTGCTTCCCATGCAGTTAATGATACTAAGGGAAGAGCCGCTGCATCTTCTATAGAAATAGTGGTAGGCACATGAGCAATTAATCTTGAGTCAATTGCATGATACGTACAATTACCTCCGGAACGACTAATATCACCTGCATAATAGACAGTATCTCCGATTTTAAATTTTTCAGAAACATGTGAGCCAATTTCAGTAACAGTTCCAACAACATCCCATCCTAAAACTGTAGTTTGGTTATCTTTAGTTTTTCTACGTCGCGCACGCGTATCGGCAGGATTAATAGAGATTGCTAGAACTTTTACAATAACATCGTGTGGCAGTGCTTGTGGGTAAGGAACTTGAACATCCAGAAACGAATCTGGATGTTCAAGTTCTAATGGCTCACAAATAGCAACTGCATAATTTATTTTGCTATTCATAGGGTCTAAGAAATTTGAGGGAGTTGATGAGTAACACTACAAATAATTTTTGTATTACCAAGAATTGAATAGATGTCGGCTTTTCGCCAATCATGGTCGCCAGCTTTATAGCGTCGTACATTATCTAAACGAGTAAAGATAGGGTGAGAAGCATCCATATTTGGTCGATCTGATAGAAAGTGAATTTCTGTCTTTTTCATCCATAAGGTATTACTTTCAGCCCGACTAATTGAATCTAATTGGTACAGCAAAATTTGCCCAAGCTGTAAACCAACTGAAAATAAACAAGATGTTGACCAAGGTTCAATATTCTCATTTAAAATTCGTTTATTATTTACTAATGCAGAAGCTTTAAGTTCATCTACATTAATCATGACGTCGTTAATTTCTAGTGGAGTTTTGAGGTATTCCTCAAATTCACTAGGTTCCATTTTACTTGCGTCATTTTTATAAAGAATCTCAATACTCATATTTGAAATATTTAGATTCATTACATTGTTATCACGAGTTGCTTTAGACATGCTTCCACTAATCGCAATCTTATCAAAGTCAGATTCAATCGGGCTTTTACCTGCACGAATCACCATCTTATGGATTAGCTTTTTATAACAAATTGTGCGGTTGTGGAACGTCTGAATCATTTGATCAAACGTGAGTAAAGCAAGCTCAATAATATCGATTGTACTTAAATGCGGTTTTTGGCTTCCATTGTCTTTGATAGACCATGTTTGGGGCAAAACAACCTTGCCTAAGCAGCTGAATTTATTAGTTTCAAGATCATCGGACTCATACTGAAAGTTATAGATGTCATGAGCACTGTTAATATATCCTGCGCCAAAATAACGCGTATTTTTATCACCTAAAAATTCATCAACTTCTTTGAAAAATGATAGATTCACTTCACACCTCTATGATGTTTGGATGTTGAATGGCTGTTTTATTTAAAATGAAATTTACATAATTAGTGTTTTGTATTTTTCATTAGCCGAAGCGATTGATTCCTCAATTGTTTTCACAGGTTTAATATTTAAAATTTCTGAAATAGTATTTGCGCGTTCTTCTAAACTACCGCCGACAATGTGGTATTTGATTCCCAACTCATCAAATGTTTCTTTTAAAAGATCATCTGACGCTGAACGGAATAATTCATTGACTGGACGATGTCCATCTTTTGCTAAAGGAAGTTCATTCGGTAAATGAATGAATGCATCAAATGATTCTTTTACATGACGCTTAAATACTTTACCTAACTCGCTCATGATACTTTCGAAATAGGCAAGTTCAGCGGTCTTAGAGACGGTTTCTCCTTGTTTTAAGTGGATCGATTGATTTGGGTTCATGCCATATTTGACTCGAACACTTCCATAAATCCACTCTTGTAAAGAACAACCATCAGAAATAAAGCGTTCTTTATGTTTGTATTCATGAATCACACGATCCATGTGTCTAGTAATAATCATTTGAATTAGTTCGGGAGAGCTAACTTCTTCAAGTGTTTTACCAGGTGCAGCATGAGGCAAGATTTCACGCATTGTTCTTGCTTCTGTACGAGGGAGATTTAAATAATCACTAATAATTAAAGAAGTTAAAGTTTTACCAGATGAATAGGTGCCGGTTAAGCCAATACGCATTATTATGGACCTTATTGTCAAAATTTATTATTCAGTTAAATAGGCGAGGTCTATTAAAAAATTAATAAACCTCTTTTTTTATGATTAAGCGATTAATTTCTCAAGATCACTCATCACTTCTTTCTTTGTTTTTTCATAATCTGTATTAAGTACAGTTGGTGAAATACGGATATTTTCAATATCGTTTACGCCAATAAACTTTAACCAGTCATTGAGGTAAGGCGTTGCAAAGTCAGAGCCAAAGTTATTAGAAATACCTTCGTAGTAAACACCACTCGCAACTACTAAATATGCTTTTTTACCATTTAACAAACCTGTGTAACCTGTAGATGGGTCAAAACCAAACGACCAACCTGGTTGAGTTACAACGTCGATAAGCTGTTTTAGGATATAAGGAATATTATTGTTCCAAAGAGGTACGTTAAATACATAGATGTCGGCAGACGCAAAACGGTCATAAACCTCTTTAATTTTTGCCCATGCTTCTTTTTCTTTAGAGTTTGAATCTTGTCCAGTAAATAATGCCATTTTTGCACCAACAGCATTTTGATCGAACGCAGGTAGATCATCTTCAAAAAGATTGAACTCATCAATAACCAAATCACTATGCTTCGCTTTAAGCTTAGCAATTACTTGTTCAGCAATAAGTAGTGATTGGCTATTCTCACCACGAGTTGATGAGTTGATATGAAGTACTTTCATAATTTCCTCTATATTAGAGATGTTGTTAAGATATTGTTATTTAATAAATATTTTATCTATTAAATGCGTTGTTGATAATGAATTCTAAAATTTAAGCGACTTTAATCGTTTTACCGCACAATACAGAGGTTTCTTTCTTATGTTGTTGTAAAGACCAAAACTGCTCTGCAATAGTTTCTGGATGTACTGTATAAGCTTTATCTTCTGATCCTGGTGTTCCATCTACAAAGCCATTAACAATTACCTGACTCACGTAAACATCTGAATCCACTAGACTATGAGCAAGCAAATTTGTTGTTTTATATTGGGCTGCTGCAGCGATTGCCAAAGATGAGTATTCTTTTGCGACTAAGTCTACGCCGACCAAATCGAGCGCAAATATTCCATTTGTCGACAAGATACTTCCTTGATTTCTTTTTAAATCATTTAAACAAGCTTGTACGGTTGCAATATAGCTTGAAATCCGAATGTGAAAACTTTTAGTCAGATCGAGTGGATTGGCTTCTAATAAATTCCCTTCAATTTCATGGAAAGCATTCCAGTGAATATTTTTAATCTCTCCAAATTGATTTTTAATTTTTTTGATGAGTTCAGGGATATTTTCAATATCACTTAGATCACTTGAAAATGCATAAGCTTCAATATTATGTACATTGAGTTCTAGGATAGCCTGTTTAAGTTTTTCTGCATTTCGTGCAACTAAACCAACTGAGTAACCCTCTCTACCAAAGCGGTATGCGAGAGCTCTAGAAATTCCTGTTCCATAACCAAAAATTATAATATTGTTGCGCATTATGAAGTTCCAAAAAATCCAACTAATTGGTTGGATACACCTTATAATATTTTTTTATAATATATGCAAGAGGAAAAATTATGTCTTGGGATACGGAAGGGACAAAACAAAAGATTCTGGATGCGGCAGTTGGTGAATTTGCTCGGCAAGGCCCTGATGGCACGACTATTGATAAAATTGCAAAGATTGCAGGTGTTAATAAAGAGCGTGTCTACAATTATTTTGGTCCTAAAAAAGAGCTATTTGCTGTTGTTTTAAGTAATGAGTTAATTAAAGTTGCTAAAGCTGTACCGCTTAAATCCTTTGAAGAAGAAGATATTGCTGAGTACGCAGGCCGTGCTTATGACTATCATCGTGCTCATCCTGAACTTAGCCGTTTATTACTTTGGGAAGGGTTGATTTATTCTTCACAAGAAGTACCAAATGAAAGTAGCCGTCGTGAAAACTATAATTATAAAATTCAAGCAATTAAAAAAGAGCAAGAGGAAGGTAGGGCGACCAATGAAATTGAAGCGAGCTATTTGGCTTTCCTGATTTTAGCTCTTGCGAATAGTTGGTTTATGCTGCCTCAGGTAGCCAGAATGTTAACCCCTGTAGAAGATGCTGATAATCATGAAAAACGTAGAGCGATTATTATTGAATCAGCTAAACGATTGCTGGTGAAATAGTTTTTATAAGTAATATTGATCTTAATCAAAAACATTCTAAATAAATCACCTAAAATAATTTTTAATTTGACTTATTTATCTTCATACCATAAATTAATTGGAACGATCGTTCCTGTTAAGTCTGCTTATGCGAACAAAAGAATTTGAAACTGATGAAATTGCCGATGCAGCCATGCATGTTTTTTGGCGCCATGGATATGCAGCGACTTCAGTTCAAGACTTAGTTGAAGGTACAGGATTATCTAGAAGTAGCCTTTACAGTACTTTTGAAAGTAAGCAAGGGCTTTATCAAAAAGCATTACAACGCTATGAACTTTTAACTACACTTAATAATGTGAAGTTGTTGTCTGGTACAGGCTCTCCGAAAGCACTGATTCGGCAATTACTTGTCAATGTAGTTGAAGATGAGCTAAATGATGCAGAACACAAAGGCTGTCTGGTCGCGAATGCTTGTTTAGAGTTGTCGGGCCATGATGAAGATGTCGCTCAATTCGTTGTAAGTAATCTACAGAAACTACAGCATGCTTTAGAGAATTTATTAATTAAAGCTCAACAATCTGGCGAAATTGCTTCTACCCAAAATCCACGTGCGTTAGCAAGTTTCTTTCTAAATACCATGCAAGGTTTACGTGTTTTAGGCAAAGGCAGCCTGCTTGAACAAAGAAAGCAATGTTTAATGGACGTTGTTGAGGTTGCTTTAAACGTTTTATAAAATTCATTTAAACCTTAACTATGGTTGAGCTGAATAGTTAAGGTTTTTATTTAACTTAAATTGGAATGATCATTCCTGAATAATATTTTTAGTTCACATGGAGAACAAATGTCTTTCCATCCTAACGTTGTAAAACAAACATATAGCTATGCAGAGCATGGTACGCCCGCTGAAAAAGAGTTTGAGAGTAAAGCTTTATGAATATTAAGAGTGATGAAACATCTCATCAGTTAAGTGAAGAGTTCTCTGCTCAATTACCGATTTGGAAACTGTTGGCTTTTACAGTGGCAGGTTTTCTCACCATTATGACAGAAACTATGCCAGCAGGGCTCTTGCCCCAAATCAGTCAAGGGCTAAATATTTCAGAGGCATACGCAGGGCAGCTTATAGCAGTGTATGCCTTGGGTTCAGTTTTAGCGGCAATACCTCTCATTAGTCTTACCCGTAGTTGGAATCGGAGACCCTTGTTACTCAGTGCGATTGCAGGGTTACTTTTATTTAATGCGATTACCGCTTTATCAAATGATTATATTTTGACTTTGATTGCTCGTTTCATTGCAGGTATGGCGGCGGGTGTTATATGGGGGCTTTTAGCGGGTTATGTAAGGCGCATGGTCCCAGCATCTTATCAAGGTCGAGCTTTAGCAATAGCTGGGGTTGGGCAGCCAATTGCTTTATCGATTGGTGTGCCTTTGGGTGCTTGGTTGGGAACGCTGTTTGAATGGCGTGGCGTATTCTGGATAATGTCTTTACTGGCATTGATTTTATTTTTCTGGATTCGTTTTGGTATTCCTGATTTTGCAGGACAGTCAGCACAAAAAAGGTTGCCCATTTTAAAAATTCTTTTAATGCCCGGCATTAGAGCTGTTTTAGCAGTCGTATTCCTTTGGATATTAGCCCATAGCATTCTTTATACTTATATTTCGCCTTTCTTGGCTTCAACAGGGCAGGCATACAAAGTCGAGACGATACTTTTTGTATTTGGTATTTCTTCAATTGTAGGCATCTTGATTACAGGGATGTTTATCGATCGTTCATTAAGAAAAATAACGCTTTTAAGCTTATTGGGATTTGCTATCGCAACAATACTGTTAGGTGCTTACAGTTCTTCGAGTTTTGTAGTGATAACTGGTGTTGTGCTGTGGGGAGTAACTTTTGGCGGCGCTCCAACATTATTACAGACTGCTTTAGCAAATACTGCGGGTCATGAAGCAGATGTCGCACAGTCGATGTTAGTCACTATGTTTAACCTTGCTATCGCATTCGGTGGAATGGTTGGCGGTGGGTTACTTGAAAGTTTTGGCGCAGCTTCTTTTCCATGGATTATGCTGGTGTTTGCTCTCATCGCGTTATGCACTGTTTACAGTGCTCGTAAGCATGGTTTTATCTCTTCATAAAAAATTTTGCCCTTCATGACTGAAGAAGTGAAGGGTGATTTAATTTTTATATTTTGATGCAATGCTATAAAAAATAGTTAATGACTTGGTAAAATAAACCGTAAAATACAAATAAAGTGGAATTTAAATTTAACTAATTATGCTGAAATGGGAATAAATTCTTTTTAATTTACTTAATGGCGTAAAAATTTCCAAAAATAATGAAAATTAGCTGTTCTTAGAA
>Ga0308165_1004410_pt1 | contig 13928 bp, 9 predicted proteins | sample PhyWR2_FD_201032 | JGI IMG/M metagenome (GOLD analysis project Ga0308165, IMG submission 201032) | Phyllosphere microbial communities from UC Gill Tract Community Farm, Albany, California, United States - DLSLW.R2 | ecosystem: Host-associated > Plants > Phyllosphere > Unclassified | place: USA...
AGGTGCTGGACTGGTACGACAAATACGGGCGTAAAACCCTGCCCTGGCAAATTGAAAAAACGCCGTACAAAGTATGGCTCTCTGAGGTGATGTTGCAACAAACGCAGGTCGCTACCGTTATTCCTTACTTTGAGCGCTTTATGGCGCGTTTCCCAACGGTAAGCGATTTAGCGCACGCCCCGCTCGATGAAGTATTACACCTGTGGACCGGGCTCGGCTATTACGCCCGCGCGCGCAATCTGCATAAAGCCGCGCAGCAGGTGGTCACCCAACATAACGGTAAATTCCCGGAAACCTTCGAGGAGGTCGCCGATCTGCCGGGCGTCGGGCGCTCTACCGCTGGGGCGATTCTCTCTCTTTCACTGGGCAAACACTTTCCTATTCTCGACGGCAACGTAAAACGCGTGCTGGCGCGCTGCTCCGCCGTAAGCGGCTGGCCGGGCAAGAAGGACGTTGAAAAACGTTTATGGGAAATCAGCGAAGCGGTTACCCCGGCCAAAGGCGTGGAACGCTTTAACCAGGCGATGATGGATTTAGGGGCGATGGTCTGCACCCGATCCAAACCCAAATGCGAGCTTTGCCCGCTGAATAACATCTGCGTGGCTTACGCCAACCACAGCTGGGCGCAATATCCCGGTAAAAAACCAAAGCAGACGCTACCGGAACGTACCGGTTATTTTCTGCTGATGCAGCACGACGAGACGGTGTTTCTTGCCCAGCGTCCACCGAGTGGGCTGTGGGGAAGCTTGTTCTGTTTTCCGCAGTTTGAAGATGAAGCCAGCCTGCGCGACTGGCTGGCGCAACGCGGCATCAGCGGTGATACTCTCAGGCAGTTAACCGCGTTTCGCCACACGTTTAGCCATTTCCACCTGGATATCGTGCCAATGTGGCTTCCCGTGTCCTCATTCACCGCGTGCATGGATGAAGGCAACGCTCTCTGGTATAACTTAGCGCAACCGCCGTCAGTGGGACTGGCGGCCCCTGTAGAGCGCCTGTTACAGCAATTACGTGTCGGAGCAATGGTTTAGCTCCGGGGCGACAAAGAGGAATGAGTATGGCCAGAACAATTTTTTGTACCTACCTGCAACGCGACGCGGACGGTCAGGATTTCCAGCTTTATCCAGGCGATCTGGGTAAGCGCATCTATAACGAGATCTCTAAAGAGGCGTGGGCGCAGTGGCAGAAGAAGCAGACCATGCTGATTAACGAGCAGAAGCTCAATATGATGAACGTTGAACACCGCAAGCTGCTCGAGCAGCAGATGGTCGATTTCCTGTTTGAAGGGAAAGACGTGCACATCGAAGGCTACACGCCGCCAGAAAAATAATAATCTGCGGGCTGATGCCCGGCGGCGCTACGCTTGCACGGGCCACGGTTTGTAGGCCGGGTAAGCGTAGCGCCACCCGGCGAAGCAGCACTAAAACAAACACAACACGCATCCCGGAATGATGAAAAAATTTTTAGCGCTGGCTCTTGTTGCACCGTTACTTGTTTCGTGTTCTTCCAGTAAAAAAGGCGATAGCTATAACGAAGCCTGGGTGAAGGACACTAACGGTTTTGACATTCTGATGGGGCAGTTTGCCCACAACATCGAAAATATCTGGGGATTTAACGAAGTCCTGATCGCAGGTCCAAAGGACTACGTTAAGTACACCGACGCTTATCAGACCCGCAGCCACATCAACTTTGATGATGGCACCATCACGGTCGAAACGATCGCAGGCACCGACCCCGCGGCGCGTTTACGCCAGGCGATCGTCAAAACTCTGCTGATGGGCGACGATCCGGGCTCTATCGACCTCTATTCCGACGTCGACGACATTACTATCTCCAAAGAGCCGTACCTGTATGGTCAGGTGGTGGATCAAACCGGACAGGCCATTCGCTGGGAAGGTCGCGCCAACAGCTTTGCCAACTATCTGCTGCAAACGCGCCTGAAAAGCCGCAGCAACGGCCTGCGCATTATCTACAGCGTAACCATCAACCTGGTGCCAAACCACCTCGACAAACGTGCGCATAAATACGTAGGGATGGTTCGCCAGGCGTCGCGTAAATACGGTGTTGATGAGTCGCTGATCCTGGCGATTATGCAGACCGAGTCGTCGTTTAACCCGTACGCCGTCAGCCGCTCCGATGCGCTGGGTCTGATGCAGGTTGTCCAGCACAGCGCCGGGAAAGACGTGTTCCGCTCGCAGGGGCGTTCCGGCACGCCGAGCCGTAACTATCTGTTCGATCCCGCCAGCAATATCGATACCGGTACCGCCTATCTCGCGATGCTGAACAACGTTTACCTGAGCGGCATTGATAACCCCACCTCACGCCGGTATGCGGTGATCACCGCCTATAACGGTGGTGCAGGCAGCGTGCTGCGGGTCTTCTCCAGCGATAAAATTAAAGCGGCCAGCATCATCAACAGCATGACGCCAGGGGATGTTTACCAGACCCTGACCACCCGTCACCCCGCAGCTGAGTCACGCCGCTACCTGTATAAGGTCAACACGGCTCAAAAGAACTATCGTCGTAAGTAATCCTCTACGATTCACCCTCTCCTGCGGGAGAGGGTCCTTGCCCCCGCGCGCCATCCATACGAAATTGTTATTTGCATCACAATCCAGACTGCAAATTAATAAGGATTGCATTTTTTTGCGGGAGGTAACAAAACATCACGCCACCTGCTGATAGAATTGCATCAAATACCGTACACAAATGTTTTTAATTCAACACACAGCCCGCTCTCTTGTGAGGAAAGTTACATGAACCTTAAGCTGCAGCTTAAAATCTTATCGTTTCTGCAGTTCTGCCTGTGGGGGAGCTGGCTCACCACGCTCGGCTCCTACATGTTTGTCACGCTCAAATTCGATGGCGCATCGATTGGCGCGGTCTACAGCTCTTTGGGTATCGCCGCCGTCCTTATGCCGACGTTACTCGGGATCGTAGCGGACAAATGGATAAGTGCGAAGTGGGTGTACGCCCTTTGTCACCTGGTCGGAGCCGGAACGCTGTTTATGGCAGCCGAGGTCACAACGCCAGGGGCGATGTTTATGGTTATCCTGTTCAACTCGCTGGCGTATATGCCAACGCTGGGCCTGATTAACACCATCTCCTACTATCGCCTGAAAGAAGCCGGTATGGACATCGTCACCGATTTCCCACCGATTCGTATCTGGGGCACCATCGGCTTTATCATGGCGATGTGGGCAGTGAGCTTCTCCGGCTTCGAGCTGAGCCATATGCAGCTGTATATCGGTGCTGTGCTCTCCGTGGTACTGGCGCTGTTCACCCTGACGCTGCCGCACATTCCGGTCTCTAATCAGCAGAAAGACCAAAGCTGGAGCAGCATGCTCGGCCTGGATGCCTTCGCGCTGTTTAAAAACAAACGCATGGCGATTTTCTTTATCTTCTCCATGCTGTTGGGTGCAGAACTGCAGATCACCAACATGTTCGGCAACACCTTCCTGCACAGCTTCGATAACGACCCGCTGTTCTCTGGCAGCTTTATCGTTGAACACGCGTCGGTGATGATGTCGATTTCGCAGATCTCTGAAACCCTGTTTATCCTGACCATCCCGTTCTTCCTGAGCCGCTACGGCATCAAGAACGTCATGATGATCAGTATCTTCGCGTGGATGCTGCGTTTCGGCCTGTTCGCCTACGGTGACCCATCGGCATTCGGTACCGTGCTGCTGGTTCTGTCGATGATCGTCTACGGCTGTGCCTTCGACTTCTTCAACATCTCAGGTTCGGTGTTTGTGGAAAAAGAAGTGCGTCCGGAAATCCGCGCCAGTGCTCAGGGTATGTTCCTGATGATGACCAACGGTTTCGGCTGTATTCTTGGCGGGATCGTGAGCGGTAAAGTGGTTGAGATGTACACCACTAACGGGATTACTAACTGGCAGCCGGTGTGGCTGATCTTCGCAGGCTACTCGCTGGTTCTGGCCTTCGCGTTCATGGTGCTGTTCAAGTACAAACATGTTCGTACCCCAACAGGTACCCAGTCCATCGCGCACTAATAGCTTTAACTTCCCCCTCCTGTCGGAGGGGGAAATCGTTTATTTCAGCACATATCCGTACAAGCGCTTAATCCCGTCCGCATCCTTCTCGCTATAGACGCCCTGCAACTCCGGTGAAAAACCGGGCAGCAGATTGACACCCTCTTCCAGCGCGAGGAAGTAGCGTTGCACCGCCCCGCCCCACAGCTCACCCGGCACCACGCACAGCACGCCCGGTGGATACGGCAGCGCGCCCTCGGCGGCAATGCGCCCTTCGGCTTCGCTGATGCGCACCAGCTCGACGTTACCGCGAATAAAGGCCTGGTTGGCATCCTGCGGGTTCATCGCCACGGCGGGCAGGCTCTCCTGGCGGAACATCGCCTTCTGCAGATCTTTGACGTCAAAACTGACGTACAGATCGTGCATCTCCTGGCAGAGCTGACGAAGGGTGTAGTCGCGATAGCGCACCGGGTATTTCTTCCAGATGGTCGGCAGAACGTCCGCAAGCGGGGTGTCATCTTCGATATGCTGTTCAAACTGGCCGAGCATCGCCACCAGCTGCGCCATCTTCTCTGCGCTCTCCGCCGGGGTCAGCAGGAACAGAATGGAGTTGAGGTCGCACTTCTCCGGCACGATGCCTTTCTCACGCAGGTAGTGCGCCAGAATGGTCGCCGGAATACCAAACTCGGTGTATTTCCCACTCTGGGCGTCGATTCCCGGCGTGGTCAGCAGCAGCTTGCACGGGTCGACAAAATATTGATCTTCGGCATAGCCTTCAAACCCATGCCATTTCGCCCCCGGTTCAAAGCTGAAGAAACGCAGCTCGCGGGCGATAGTCTCGGTGGGATGATCCTGCCACGGACGCCCGGCCACCACTGGCGGTATAAACGGCTGAATCATTTTGCAGTTGGCGATAATTGCCTTGCGCGCTTCAATGCCCAGCGCGACGCACTCCGCCCAGAGCCGACGTCCGCTCTCCCCTTCGTGGATCTTGGCGTTAACGTCCAACGCCGCAAACAGCGGGTAAAACGGACTGGTTGAGGCGTGCAGCATAAACGCGTTGTTAAGACGCTTATGCGGGCAAAAACGCGCCTGGCCGCGAAGATGGTTATCTTTTTTGTGGATCTGCGAAGTCTGGGAGAACCCGGCCTGTTGCTTATGCACCGACTGGGTGACGAAGATCCCCGGATCGTTCTCGTTAAGCTCCAGCAGCAGCGGCGAGCTATCCGCCATCATCGGGATAAACTGCTCGTAACCGACCCATGCAGAGTCAAACAGGATGTAATCGCACAGCTGGCCAATCTTGTCGATCACCTGGCGGGCGTTATAAATCGTCCCGTCATAGGTGCCAAGCTGGATCACCGCCAGGCGGAACGGACGCGCTTCATCAGCTTTTTCCGGGGCCACGTTACGGATCTGCTGGCGCAGGTAAGCTTCGTCAAAGCAGCGGTCATCAATGCCGCCAATAAAGCCAAACGGGTTGCGCGCCGCTTCAAGATAGACCGGCGTAGCCCCGGCCTGGATCAGCGCCCCGTGATGGTTAGATTTGTGGTTATTGCGGTCGAACAGCACCAGGTCACCGCGGGTCAGCAGCGCATTGGTCACCACCTTGTTGGCAGCCGAGGTGCCGTTCAGCACAAAGTAGGTTTTGTCGGCATTGAACACTTTCGCCGCGAACTTTTGCGCGTGTTTGGCAGAACCTTCGTGGATCAGCAGATCGCCAAGCTTCACGTCGGCGTTGCACATATCGGCCCGGAAAAGGTTCTCGCCGAAGAAATCGAAGAACTGGCGGCCTGCGGGATGCTTCTTGAAGAAAGCCCCGTGCTGATGCCCCGGACAGGCAAAGGTGCTGTTGTCCATCGCCACGTACTGGCTCAGGGTGTCGAAAAACGGCGGCAGCAGGTTCTCTTCATAGCGACAGGCGGCCGTTTCCAGCTCAAGCCACTCCTGCGCTTTGCCGCTGATCGCCGCGTCGACGCCAGCGGGCGCGTCTACCGACTCTTCTGAGAACATAAAAACAGGCAGCTGAAAGCCCGTACGTTTCAATAACGCGAGGATGCCGCTGTGACTATCAGCGACGGTAATGACGACTGCCGCCACGTCCGTAAAATCTGTGTTATCCAACGTCACCACTTCCCGGTGCGTAGACAGGGCGGACGCCAGCTCACGGCTGACGGCAATTTTCATTGTTTTCATAAGCGCAAATACCCGTGCAAGGCGAGAAAAGCCCCGGACAGGGAATCTTCCCTGCCCAACGAATGTGTCTGACCGGAGTTCAGCTCCGACCGCCAGACATCAGTAAAAGCAGAACGCGTCTGGTTTTACTGTTGTCCTGCAGTGAGCCTGCGTTACCCTCACCGCACGGTGAGCGTAGAATAAGAAGCGTAGATACGGCGAGGCATGTGCGCAGCAATAAAGAATGTGTTCATTGGCGGCCCCGTATCTGAGAGGAGAAAATTCGCGCAATAATGTCACCTTTCACCAGGGGGTGCAAGGAGGAATCATTATGCAAAAAAAGCATTAAAGCAGCGTGATTACTGCCTGAAAAGAGCAATAATAATGCAATATCAATGAGTAAATAACGGGAGTTTACTTTGGTTATTGGACCCTTTATCAACGCCAGCGCCGTGTTGCTGGGTGGCGTACTTGGCGCCGTGCTGAGCCAGCGATTACCGGAGCGTATTCGCTCCTCCATGCCCTCAATTTTTGGTCTGGCTTCGCTGGGGATCGGTATTCTGCTGGTGATCAAATGCGCCAACCTGCCGGTGATGGTGCTGGCCACGCTTGTCGGGGCGCTGATTGGCGAGTTTTGTTATCTTGAAAAAGGCATCAACAGCGCCGTCGGCAAAGCCAAAAACCTGCTCTCTCGGGGTCAGGCGAAAGGTGGCTCGCACGAGACATTTATCCAGAGCTATGTAGCGATCATTATTCTGTTCTGCGCCAGCGGCACCGGGATTTTTGGATCGATGCAGGAAGGGATGACCGGCGACCCCAGCATCCTGATCGCCAAATCATTTCTCGATTTCTTTACCGCCACCATCTTTGCCACCACGTTAGGGATTGCGGTGGCGGCGATCTGCGTGCCAATGCTGGCTATCCAGCTGGCGCTCGCGACCTGCGCCACGCTGATCTTACCGCTCACGACCCCGGCGATGATGGCAGACTTCACCGCCGTTGGTGGCCTGCTGCTGCTGGCAACGGGGCTTAGGATCTGCGGAATCAAGATGTTTGCGGTGGTCAATATGCTGCCCGCGCTGGTCATCGCGATGCCGCTCTCCGCCCTGTGGACCGCCTTTTTTGCCTGAGAAAGCAGCAAGCTGGCGACAGAGTGTGCGGTCAGTAGCGAATTCAGCAATTTTCGTTGACGACATGGAGCGGATCGGTTTTAATTCGCCCCGTTGCCCGGATAGCTCAGTCGGTAGAGCAGGGGATTGAAAATCCCCGTGTCCTTGGTTCGATTCCGAGTCCGGGCACCACTATTTAGAAAAACCAGCCTTAGGGCTGGTTTTTTGCTTTCTGCGAACCGAACACCGTTAACCGCTCGGGATTTCCCCCCGGCAAAAACGGCGCGTCGCACGACAAGTATTCCTGATATTCAGCGCCGTGCTGCAGAAGCGGCTCTGTGCAAAACTCCCGCTCACCGTAGTCGACCTTTGTTGAAAACTGCGTAAAGAAATTCATCATGATCGTTCACACCATCTGACCAGGCTCCCGGGTAAAGCATAAGGGAGCTTCGGGTTTATGCTTTTTTAGCGCTGTACACTTCATCGCCGGAGAACGCCGGTTCGGCCCAGAAATTGATATTAAACTGTGCGTCGTCGGTCATTTCGATACGGTGCCAGTACTGCGGTGGACTGGTGGCGAAAGTACCCGCATTAATCACCACTTTCACTTCAGGTTCAACCGCGTCTTCATTGGCGAAACCGTAGTAGGTCACGGTCCCTTCCATCACGCAAAGCTGGCCAAAAATACCGGCGGCGGTGTTGTGATGGCTCAGGAGTGCAGCGGGTACGCTGTCTTTAGTAAAAAAAGGGGTTGAACGTTTGATAGTCCAGTTTTTAGGGATTCTGTGATGGCTCATAATTGACTCCGGCTATAAACATGCATTTAAAATACATCTTTAATTTTAGCCCGTAAAGCATTTTTGATAATAAATCTCATTATCAATATTCGGCTCTCTTTTTCTCAGCAGTCAGGCAACCCCTTCGCCAGCAATTGCGGCCATACTGCTGGCCAGTCAGAGCCGTGCGCCATGCCGTCTATCGTCTCTACCTGAGCACATCGCCCGCCAACGGCCTGTTGAAAACGCCGGGCGACTGCGGGCGGCACGGTGTCATCCGCCCCACCGCTGTAGTGAACCTGCGGCAATCTGCGAAGTGCTGAAGCACTGTTGATAGCGCTGAGCGCCGCAGGCATTGGGGTAACACGATGTATCGCATTCACATAGGCAACGTCGAGATTGCCCGCCACGGTACGCAGCGAGCGCACATCGTCGCGGGTGGCCGCCAGCAGCGCGGCAATATTTCCTCCGCCCGAATAACCCACCAGGTCGAGCTTCACCCCCGGATAACGCTGCACAACGTGATTGAGTGCCTCGTTCATCGCCTCAACAACCGCTGGCGAGAATCGCTCGCTCGTCCACGCATTAACGCGGCACGTAACCGGTAACGGTGGCCCGATAAACTGGCAGGGCCGGGCGAGATACAGCACATTTTCGCGATTATCCGCAGCGGCCAGCATCAGGCCGACAGGGTTACGCGGTGTGGGGTTATTGGATGGCTGGGTGCGGCTTTTCCAGGCAAAGCCATCGCCCTCAATGTAGACCCGCAGTGAATGCACCGGAGGGGTCATTCGCTGCCAGGCGGCGATCGGGAACGACGACGTGTTAATTATTTCACTGATCAGACCACTACGGGCGGCGATCTGCTTTCCATCGCTATCGGGGTCGTGTGAAACACAGCCGGCGAACAATAAAGATAAACTAATCAATAGTGTTCCCTGCAAAATGTGAGGATATATCTTCATAACCGCTACCAGCCTAAAACCAAATTATAAACACTACAAAAATTAAGGGTTTGTTTCAGCAAGAAATAATTAAGCAAAGCTTATTGTTTTTAGCAACCAGTTGTATATTCTGCGCCCGAAGATATCGGATTAATCCGAAGAAAATCACACCTGCTATTGCACAACTCTCGCAACGTTATGACGGAACACCATGGAAAAGAAACGACTCAGCCAGCTTATTTCCCTGCTGCTGGCCTCAACGGCAGCGCAGTCTTACGCAACCTCAGACATGATCATCGACTCCCCGGTCAGCAATGTTCAGATTGCCAACTCCACGGACCTGGTGCACATCACCGAGCAGGGCACGATTATCGGCACACCTGCACCGGCGTTATCGGTCAATCAAGGCGTCACCGTCAACACCCTGACCAACGATGGTGTCATCAGTAGTGCTGATTCATTCCTGCTGTTTACCAGTAACAATACTGTTCAGATTGAGGGTACGGTCGGCACCTTTAATAACAACGGAACCATTACCAGTAATAATCAATATCAATCTGGCAATGTCGTGGCGGTGAGCGCCTCGGGCGTGGTGAATAATTTGACCAACAGCGGTACCCTTCAGGGCGACGCGGTAAATAATAACTACGGTATTAATCTCCCCGGGACTATCAGCAATGCGGGTACGATTGACAATCTGACCAATACCCTCGACGGCGAAATTATCGGTTATCGCGGTATCAGCAATCAGGGCACCATCAATAATTTAAATAATGCGGGCCTCATTACCTCAGCGAACAATACCGGTAATGTGTTTATGGGGCAGAACGGCGCCATTTATAACAGCGGCACCATTGGCACGCTGCACAATACCGGAACCATCCAGGCGGGTTTAACCAACTATTACGGCGCCTCGGGGATCGATAACCAGGGCACGATGACGACGCTCATCAATGATGGCGAGATTAATGGCAGCTGGTATGGCGTGTATAATTCGGGTGCCATCGACAGCCTTGAAAATAATGGTCAGATCACCGGCATTGAAACCGCTATCTACAGTGACAGTAATGATGGCAACACCCTCGGCACGATAGTCAACAACGGTGAACTCAACGGTGGCTGGAGTGGGATTTATCTCTGGAGCTACAAAAATCAAGGCCCGTCAACGCACATCGTTAATAATGGCCTGTTAACCGGCGGAAGCTATGCCCTGTATGTTAACACCCTTTCCAGCGAGGCGGTGACGCTGACCAACACCGGTGTCATCAGCGGTGATATTTATTCCAACAGCACGTTGCCGTTCGTTATTAACGGCGGCACCACCACACAGGGCACGCTGACCGGCCTCGAAGGCGCGACAGGCACCTTGACCAGCGCCAACGTGGTATTTGGCACCGGCTCGCTGCTGCTGAACGATGACGTGAATACCGCAAGCGGGATGATCATGAATCTGGCTTCGCTGGATATGGATGAGCCGGTGAACGTACCAAACGGCACGGTGGTGAATGAAGCAGCTTCCTTGCAGGTTAACAACAGCATCAATATTACCGGTGATTACCATCAGAAAGCGGCCGCCACGCTGATTTCCGGCGTGTCCGATCTGACCACCGCCAACGGCGATTTGCAGACTGATACTGGCTATGGTCGCCTGAACGTCAGCGGCAATGCCACGGTCGACCCGGGCTCCAGCATCAATCTGCTGCGCACCGGCAGCACCTACAAGTTTGCCGAAGGCCAGCGCTATGTGGTGATCAATGCCGCCGGTAGCGAGACCCACTACAACGCCGACAGCCTGAATTACCACGCGCTGGGCTACATCGGTGAAGTGAAAGGTTCCGTCTACGAAGAAGCAGAAAGCAAGGCGCTGGTGTTAACTCTGGCCGCGGCGCCAGTTATCCCGGAGCCGCAGCCTGAACCGCAGCCTGAGCCACAGCCAGAAGTAACCCAACCAACCGTCACCACTCCGGTTGTGACGGCACCAACGCAGCCTGCGCCAGCAGCTCCAGCCCCTGCGCAGCCTGCCAAACGTGACTGGGCAACCATCCCAAGCGCCACCGCGGCACTGGGTGGCCTGGCAAGCTACACCGGCATTTCCTCTCCTCAACTGCTGGATCTTTACAACGCCTCCCTGGCCGTTGAAGGCAAGTCCGAAGCGAACCGCGCAGGCGAACAGCTGTCCACCAGCCAGAACCTCAACGCCAGCTCGGCGGCAACCGTTGCCACCTCTACCGCGCAGGCCGTGGTGGGTGCACACATCGATGCCGTGCGTAATCCGCAAGCTGCAGGCACCAGCGGTGTGGCAACCGGCGACGACTACGCCAGCAACTGGATCGTCTGGGGTCAACCGTTTGGCGGTTATGCCCGTCAGGACAGCAGCGATCAGGTTAGCGGTTACACCGCGAAGTTTGGCGGTCTGATCATCGGTGCCGACCGTGCGCTGGGCGACGACTGGCGTCTGGGTGCCGCGGTGAACTACAGCAACACCTCGGTTCACGGCAAAGACAACCTGAGCGGCAATAACTCCACCGCCGACAACTACGGCGTGATTGGTTATGCAGGCTACACCGGCGAACCGTGGTACCTGAACCTCTCTGCGGGTCTGAACCGTCAGAACTACAGCTCCGTGCGTCGCGCTGATTTCACCGGCTTCTCCGGGGCCGCACAGGGTAAGTTCAACGGTCAGTCGGTCGCCCTGCAAACCGAGTTCGGCTATCCGTTCACGCTGCCAGCAGATGTGGTTCTGACCCCGCTGGCCGCGCTGACTTACGGTTATCAGCACGTTGATGGCTACAACGAAACCGGCGGCAACGGTATGGCGCTGGATGTTGGCAGCACGCACGCCCAGTCTGTGGTCAGCGACATCGGTGCCCGCATCGAGAAAACCTTCGCCACTGGCCTGGGTAACCTGACGCCGTTCGCACAAGTATCCTGGATCCATCAGTACGACAACCGTCAGGTCAGCAGCCATGCGACCTACGCCGCTGATGCCATCGGTGAGACCCGCTTTATCACCAAGGGTGCCTCACCGGTTGAAGATATGGCGGGTCTGGCAATCGGCAGCACGCTGTACGATGCGAATGAACTGAGCTTCGACGCGCGCTACGATCTGCAGGCAGGCGATCGCTATCAGGCGCACACCTTCAGCCTGCGCTTACGCAAGTCGTTCTAATCGTTAATGAAGCTAAACGGGGCCGCACAGGGCTCCGTTTTTTTATCCTGCGGCATCAAGCATTGTGTTTTTCACCGACCGAGGAGATAGTGATCATTTTCCGGCAAAGTTAACTGACATGACTCACTCTTTGGCATTAAAAAGCGGCGCGCTGCTCCTGCTGCTGGTTCTGATTTATACCGGTCTCTACACCGGGGACCGTATCACCTGGCTGATGGAAGTCACGCCGGTGGTGATTATCGTGCCCCTGCTGCTCGCCACCCAACAGCGCTACCCGCTGACCCCCCTGCTCTACACCCTGATTTTCTGGCATGCGATCGTCCTGATGGTCGGCGGCATGTACACCTACGCCAAAGTGCCGCTCGGTTTTGAGGTGCAGGAGATATTTAATCTGAGCCGCAATCCGTACGACAAGCTGGGTCACTTCTTCCAGGGGCTGGTGCCTGCGCTGGCGGCCCGGGAGATCTTAGTGCGCGGCGGCTACGTCAACGGCCGCAAAATGACCGCTTTCCTGGTGTGCTGTATTGCACTGGCGATCAGCGCCACCTATGAGCTTATTGAGTGGTGGGCTGCGCTGGCAATGGGTCAAGGTGCGGACGATTTTCTCGGCACCCAGGGCGATCCGTGGGATACCCAGTCCGACATGTTCTGCGCCCTGCTCGGCGCGCTCACCACGGTGCTGATCCTCGGGCCATGGCATCAGCGCCAGCTGGCGCGCCTCAGTCACAGGTCATAGTAAAAACGCTGCCCCTGTGGCAGATACTGACGCCTGAGGGTGATAACAGGTCAAAGCACAGTCCGGCACAAGCCCTAAACCTGTTCGCGGGAAAAAGGGCTTTTTGCCATCCGGAAAAATATGCAACCTTTATGGAGGTTAAAAAAAACCCGCCTTTTTCTCATTTTTTTGCGCTACTGCGGCTTAACATCCGCTCCCGCGCTCCTTCAAACGGGTATTTTTTACTTTAAAACTGGCCAGTGATGTCTTCCAAAGAAATGAAAACCACTCAATTTGATCACCCATCTTCTTATCCGCTTGTGGCCCCACACCAGGAAGAAATCGATTTACTGAACCTGTTATCTACACTTTATGCGGCCAAAAAACAGATAATCGCGATTACGCTGCTGTTTGCGCTCTGTGGGCTGGCGGCCAGTTTTATGCTGCCAAAAAAATGGACCAGCCAGGCCGTTATTACCCCGCCCGAAACGGCGGATGTGATGGAATTGAGTCGCGCGCTGGTCAACCTGACGATACTGAAAGTCGATACCACTTTCGATGCGGATACGCTCTATAAGTTATTTTTGAAGAAATTTGAATCACAGGAGCTTCACGAACAATTCCTGGCACAGTCCCCGTATGTCCAGGCATTACTGAAAAAGGGGAATGTGGATAAGAACGATGTCTATCGCACTATTGTTAACGTCTCGCAAAAATTCACTGCGGTAGACAACAGCGATCCTAAAAAGAAAGACGATTCCCCGTTCACGACCTGGACGCTGAACTTTACAGCACCTGATCCAGAAGAGGCCCAACAGGTGCTGCACGAGTACGTTGAATTTATTACCGCTGACGTTAAAAAAGAGGTTCTCGCGAGTATAAAAAATGCCGTCGGGTTAAAGATAGACGCTGAAAAAGAGCGCCTGATACTCGATCGCGTTAATCTTGAAAGCCAACACAAAGTGAAGCTGGAACGTCTGGGCTATGCTTTACAGGTCGCCAATGCTGCAGGTCTGAAAGCGCCGGTGTACAGCAACGGCCAGGCGGTTAA
>Ga0308165_1004412_pt1 | contig 13924 bp, 9 predicted proteins | sample PhyWR2_FD_201032 | JGI IMG/M metagenome (GOLD analysis project Ga0308165, IMG submission 201032) | Phyllosphere microbial communities from UC Gill Tract Community Farm, Albany, California, United States - DLSLW.R2 | ecosystem: Host-associated > Plants > Phyllosphere > Unclassified | place: USA...
AGCGATACCACTGTCATGTTTCAAACTAAAATCCCTATCTAATCTATTATTTATAATAAAATCAATCTCTCAAATTTATACTGTTATTTTTAATCTATCCAAAAGCGGATGCTCTTTTATTCCACAACCGATCAATGCTTTTTTCAAGCAATTCTTCGATTCTGAGCAACTAAAATTAATGATTGTTTTGTCAGTAAGAGAGCTATAAATATTATCAAAAACATCAAAAATCCCTACTAAATCTTTATCTTTGATTACATAATCATTTATCCCATGTTTATATTCAGAAGAAACTGAGATAAATGAGTTGTCATAATTTTCGATATGTAGAGTAGGACCAATCTGATCGTTAGTCCTGGAAGATAATGAAAAGGGATTTTTTTTGAACACCATCATATTGTCAAAGTCTCTCTCAATATAAGAAATACCAGCTGCAATTTTATTCATGGTTTCATTATTAATGTAGTATATTGATTGTTTTTTATCTTGAATATTTGAAATCACAATACGAATTAAATCTGTGTATTTAGGAATTACAGATCTCATCACTCCGTTGTTCGTTAAATCAAAATGGACGTGAACCTGCGTTCTGCGAAGAATATTTGGAGAATGATCAACAGTTAATGACTTTAGCGGAAACATTTCATAATCTTTGGCCGGAAAAATTAATTCGTATCTCTTTTTTCTAAGTTCTTCTAAATGCTCCATTCTTTTTTCATATTCTGAAAAGTATTCTTCATCTGCTTTTTTAGAATTAGCTCTTACTTGGATCAACTTATTTACATCTTCATTATAATGTTCTTTAAGTAGTCCTCTTGTAAATGAATGTTTGAAAAAATTCATAGTACTGATTTTTCCTTCTTCATATTTGATGAAAAATCTACCTAAAGGTAGCGAATCGGATTTTTCTAACAGACTCGCATTTAAAAGATCTTTAATTTTTGAAATAAGCAGTATAGTAAAATCCTCCTCTTCTTTAGAGGCTTCTTTCTTAGTTTTAAAAAAAGAATTTGACCGGTCTATTGATTTCATCATTTTAAAATATTCAGGCATCTTATTTTCGTGTAAGTTAATGATTTTTTTTTGTAAGCGCTCAACTTTTTCTATACTCTTACTATCATTCAGTTCACCAGAAACATAAGAAATATCACGAGGCATCGAATGCTCAAAATTGAACTTAGTAAATCCGTAATCATAATACTTTTGAACCCTTTCAATATCGCTCTCAATAGCTTGTAAAAATCTAGATATCTCAATTTCTTTGTTTTCTTTTTTGTTATTTGTACTCCACTTTAGTTTATTGGACTGTAAAAGAGATTCAAATTGGTTAAATCCTAAAAATGAAGATAAAAATTCCTCCATATAAAATGCTTCATAATAATCAAGCTCTTCTACCTCACATTCTGTAAGGATTTTCATACGAAGTTGCGTCAAATCACAATTATTTTCGATCATATACTTAAAAATTTTGCATGTTTTAAAAAAACCATCATAATAAGAGTGTTTTTTAGAAAAAAAGTATTCTTTGTAAGCTTCATAAGATAATCGATTGAGCGATAATAATTGAGTCAAATGATCTTTGTATCTTTTTTGTATGTTTCTAGATTGTCCAATATAAATTGGCAGAACTAAATTATCGTTATCACAATCTATATAGATTATGTATACACCGCTTAATTTATAATTTGTTAATCGGGTAACTTCTTTGTATTTTTCAGAAGAAAAAATTGCTCTCACTTCTGCTTTTATATCTTCAAATCGCTTTCGACTTTGAGTTTCCATGCTTAATCCTCCCATAATTCATCCATTAATTCCTCGATTTCTTTTGAGAGTCGTTGCCGTTCCTGTTCATCCTTTTCGATATGACCGTACTCATCGATCCAGATGACATCACCGGATTCAACCGTCATTGGAAAGCGGGAAATCAGGATGTCCCGCATTCCATCTTCGAACTCGACGACGACCCACTTTCCTTCAATGCGGTCGATGATCCCTTTACGCTTACTCATTTTGACTTCTTTATCGTGTAGGACGATCCGTTCCCTTCAAAGACGATTGTGCCACTCTTATCCGTCCGTAGCATCGTCGCCTTCGCACGCTTCAGGTTTGTCACGACTTCGTTCGTTGGATGTCCGTAAGCATTCTTGCCGACACTAATAACGGCATACTTCGGTTTAACATACTTAAGGAACGTCGCGCTCGTCGAGGTCTTCGCCCCATGATGCCCGACCTTAAGGACGTCAGCGCGGAGCGTCTTCTTCTTCGCGATCATGTCTTGCTCCGATTTCAGTTCCGCGTCGCCTGTGAACAGGAACGTATTCTTCTTATACGCAACGTGCAACACGGCGCTCCAATTGTTCAAATCACTGTTCGCATAATCCTTCACCGGTCCGACGAACTGCGCCTTCACTCCCTTCACAGGAAGCGAGACTCCTGCTTTCGCTGTCTTGATCGTCAGCTTCTCGCGTTTGACGGCCAGCAGGAAATCCTTATAGGCTTGCGTCGTGTGTTTGACCTTCGGGGCATAGACACTCTTGACCTTGAATGAGTCAAGTACCTCATCGAGTCCACCAATATGGTCGGCATCCGGATGCGTCGAGATCAGCATCTCGATGTCACCAACCTTCTGCTTCTTCAGATAGGCGACGAGTGCATCGCCTTTCCCTTTGTTACCACCATCCATGACGATATCCTCACCACTCGGCATCTTGATGTAGATCGCATCACCTTGTCCAACATCGATGTAATGGACTTTAATTTTCGGAGTCGCGGCCTCCGCACTCTGTAACGGTCCTACCAATAAGCCCACACTTGCGAGTACTAAGCTGGCGCCCATCCATTTTCTCTTCATCTTGCATCGCTCCATTTCTGATTTGTAAGTTATCTTCAGTATACCGTGAATACCAGGAGAATAATGGGTATATTTCCCACCCATCATTTTTTCTTGATAGGTCGCATCTTTTAACGAGAAACATATAAAAAAACAGACCTTTAACGGGCCTGTTCCAAATAGTGTTGCTGAATAAAAGCGAGCAGTATATCGACATCAACGAACCAAGTCACATGCTCGATCGAACCATCTACTTCTCGTACCAATCGAACTTGTGCATCAATGATAGTCACTTTTTGCGAGTGCTCCACCATGTCCATCCATTTTCTAGACTCTTCGTTTTCCAAAGTTGTATTCATTTTCGTCACTCCTCTTTGGTTTGCTTGAACACAGCATACAGTCGTGAAGGACATCGTACGAATCCGTTTAATCAAGATAAGCACGATAATAGCCGAATTAACGGAGGAGTTAAGGACGAATCTAGGACTATTTCCACTTCATTCTTTAGAACACAACGAATCATTTAGAATAGGAATCCCATCATAACTGGTACTTGCAGATTAAATCAGTTTGAGACTCCTAAACTTATTTTTCTGGTCTTTTCACGCTCCGTGCCTTTCGTCGCAAGGATCAGGAACGTAGAGATGCCTCACGCTAGTGAGTGGCAGCTCTCGTTATCGATCCGGCAGGAAGGCAGCGGTGCGATGAGGATGTTGCTGCTACGCAGCTTACAGCCTCACGCATGAGCCCGAAAGCTCTTCTCTTGTCTCTACCAACACATACAAACTAAGTCGAATCGTAAAGAGGATGATCCACTCAAAGATAAAAGATGGACATACGTACACTGACAACAACTCTACTACTTCTTCTATGACCACTTCCTCCACAACCAGCACCTCTCACGAATCGACACAAAACGATACGAAGCCTCTCTGGCCCGCAGTGGATTCGTCCACTGTGGGCTTCTTTCCTCACTTGGATTTGGTACAAATCCATTTCGTATCTGCTTGTACATCCTTCAAAGAAAAACGGATCCGTTTTTCGTCCATGCTTTACGCGCGGACAGGACGGGAGTGTCCCGCCTGTCTACGCTGAATGATACATTTAAAGCAATCCTTGGGCTTTTAAGCTGACGTAATCGTCTCCTGCCCCGACGACGATATGGTCAAGTAATGGAATACCGACGATACGTCCGACCTCAATCAATCGTTCTGTCACCTCAATGTCCTCGAGGGACGGTTTCGGGTCCCCGCTCGGATGTTGATGGCTGACGATGAGCGACGTTGCATTATTGAGGATAGCGGACTTGAAGATTTCACGGGGATGGATGATGCTCGAATTGATGCTCCCGATATGCGCCCGGTGGACCGCGATGACCCGGTTCTTTGTGTTCAGTAGGATGACAAGGAATACCTCACGGTCATCGTCCTGGATGAAGCGTCTGGCGACAAGGAAAGCATCCTCGGGTGACGTGATATGCGTCGTCTCAAGAGCGACGTCCGGCTCCCGAACCTCTTGGCGGATACGCGTGATTTCAACGAGTTTGGTCAGTTTCATGGAAAAGCTCCTTTCGCAAGTGGGATGCAGTCCGACACGGTGCCGTCCTGTTGACGGGAACGCAGCGAGCGTCGCGAGACGGGGCAAGGGTGACCGTAGGGAAAGATCAAAAAAAGCGGACAGCGCACCGGGACGAAGGCTTCCGGAGCCCGCGAGCGAAAAGCTTGCTTTGAGCCAAAACGCGGAGGAAGACGAGGAACGGTAGCGGCTTTTTTTGATGGCCCTTGCGCCGACGAGGAGCGAGCTAGAGTACGGAAACAGGACGGCTTGCGATCTCTTTCCATCAAACAGAGCGGTACCGCTCTGTTCCATGCTTTTGGATGTGACATGCGGTTCCCGAGCAAATACAATGAATGAGCGCGTGGACTACACTTTTGATAAGAAGACCAGAAAAAAGAACCTTCCTCTCGCGCTCTTACTCCAGTTGAAATCCCAGAAAGTCCGAAAAAAAGGAGACCGCCTTTGATGCAATCATCATTGCATAAAAAGAGGTCCCATCTAGATGAATCACACTGTTCGATTATGACTTCTATTTTCCGCTCACTCGATTAAGACGGATTTTCTCAATCAATACATAGATGACCTGGTCGTCTCGACCACTTCAAGTTCGATCAAACAGAATACGTTTGCCCTCGAACTTGAAGTACTCAAAGATAAGGGACATGTGGCGTTGCATATCTCCTCTTATGTTGAAGACATCGCTCTCATACAAAATCTCCAAACTCCTTCGAATGTCATCGATGTTCTATCGCAGCCTTTATGTCTGATTTTTTCAACACAAAGTAATCTTCGAAGATGAACTTATTCATCATTCAAACCATATCTCTTCTCGTACCTGCTCTTTGATAGCTACCACTTCGAGCTCGGAATAGCGAGGGATGTTCTCTTCTTCTTTTTTTAAGTCTGTTTCGAATGCACGGACAAGGGACCGAAAAGCTCCCAGCCTTTTGTTATACGACTTGAAATGAACGTCCTTAATGCCGACTCACTGATCGTCGAAAGAAAAATTGATTAGCTGTAAATTTTCACAAGTTCCGCAAGTTTAATTGCAACAACTTTTATTGAATTCTCATTCTCTTCGGTACTTAATCCGCTTCTAGATGCAAGTAGTGGGCTGACTTCTCGCAGTTTTTCGTATGTTGTGTTGTGTACAACTGGAATAAGACGCTCACCTGCAAGAAGAACTGAAAGCTCCTTATCGGCAATACCTTCTGTTCTAAGACGCTTTAAAAGTGCAGGTGTCACTAAAACGAGACCAATTCGTGAATTCGCCAAACCTTTATCTATAGCACGAAGTAATGGTACACCTAGAAGAACGTCCTTTTCACTGAACCAGACTGACACACCTTGTGATTCAAGCAAATCATGTAGCTCTTTCGCAGCTTCTTGTCGATCATCCCAAGCATGACATAAAAAAACATCTCTAAGATCCAGTTCAGGTTTCGCTGCTAATTCTTCGACACTATTGCGAATCGGAGTGAGTGCTCGAACTTCTTGCGTTGTATAAATTACAGATGAATTTGCGCTTGACCAGCGCGGTTTTGCTGCATTAGTAGAGCTACTTCTACTTCCACTTCCAGATTTGCTGGAAGACGGATTATAGGCAGGAGGCGAATACATACCATAATTGCTTCCATGATTACTTCTATAGTTCCCTCCTCCACACGCAGGACAATTTGCTCGGGCTTCTGCTGAGTGATGTCCTCTTACCGGGGCTGTACATCTCGCCATAAAAAAATCCCTCCATACTTATCGATTGACGTAGTGGGCATTTAACATTCTGAATACCCACTTTTACATTATATTACATATTTTACTTTTATAAATTATCAATAATCCTTTAATAATAATCAATATAACTTCGTTACATTACTACTTTTATGAATTTGATTATTTAATAAAATATAAGATGATTTCCATTACTATTTACACGTAATATTAACAGTATTTTCTTCAACATTATTTTTGTTAGTAACCGTCATACTCTGTTGCAGTAAGTAAATAAAGAGGAGTAGTATTAACATGATAATTAAATTTCTAATCAGACAGGATGATAGCATTGAATATTGAAGCGAATAGTTCAAAAAGTTTCGTTGAGTTAATCAACGAAATGGACGCACCGGATCGTCAACAACGTGACCGAGGAACGATGTTCGAACTACTCTCTCGTACATACTTTCAAAACGAACCTTTATACGAGCGTTTATTTGAAGCAGTCTGGACTTTAAACGAAGTACCAGAAGAATATGGAATACCTAAAAATGACACAGGAGTTGATCTGGTAGCAAAAGAGCGTGAAACAGGTGCTCTTGTTGCAATTCAGTGTAAATACCATGCAGTAAAGAATACCATTCAAAAAAGCAATATTGATTCTTTCTTAAATGAGGTTGGGAAAACCTATTATTCTTGGGGTATTATAGTCGCTTCTACAGATAAATGGAGCAAAAATGCAAATGATGCACTCGAGGGTCGAGACAAAAAAATCACACGCATTTCACTATCTCAGTTACAAGATAGTCAAATTGATTGGTCATCGTTTAGCTATACGAGTCCTGAAACAACAGCAACACAACCTAAAAAAACGCCTCGTAACCATCAGATACCAGCTATCACATCGGTTGTAAATGGCTTCAAATCTGCAGATCGTGGCAAACTAATTATGGCTCCGGGAACAGGTAAAACATATACATCAATGGCAATAGCAGAAGAAATGGCAAAAGAGAAAAATGGCGTATTTAAAGTACTTTACTTAGTACCAAGCATACAATTGTTATCTCAAACATTACGAGGATGGACCGCTGATACAAACTTTAATATGGATGCGATCGCTGTATGTTCTGATAGGAAAGTGACTAAAAAAACTGTAGGGAATGAAATTGATGATATCGCCGCATCTGATATTGGATATCCCGCTACAACTGACTATACTAAACTGCTAGCATACAAAGAGTTGATTGAATCAGACAAACTTAAAGGTGATTTTTTAACTGTATTTTCGACTTATCAATCCATTAATGTAATTGTTGAAGCGCAGAAACAGGGCTTCTATGACTTCGACCTGATTGTATGCGATGAAGCTCATCGAACTACTGGAGTAACTGAAAATGGGGAGGAAGATAGTAGTTTTAAAAAAGTACATAGTAATGATAATGTGCGAGCAGACAAGCGGCTATATCAAACAGCAACTCCTCGTATATATGGAGAATCAGCAAAAGAGAAAGCGAACGACGTATCAGCTCTTCTTGCAGACATGTCGGACGAAACCATTTATGGTGAGGAGCTTTATCGTATTGGTTTCGGTGAGGCTGTTCGGAAAGGTATTTTAACTGATTATAAAGTAATGGTCCTAGCAGTTGATGAGGAAATGGTCGCTCGGAATTTTCAACAAATGTTGGCGACAGACTCCGAATTAAACTTCGATGACGTTACAAAAATTATCGGATGTTGGAATGGTCTAGTACGACGTCGTAGCCATTCAGATGAGGTTCTCGGTCCTCCCATGAAACGCGCCATTGCTTTCGCAGGGACAATAAAAGAATCTAAACTTATTACAGATATGTTTAGCAATGTAGTCGATCAGTACCTATATCAAAACAATGATGAAGCCAATTTGCAATACAAAGTGGAGATTGAACATGCCGATGGTTCAATGAACGCTTTAGAAAAAAATAAAAAAATCTCTTGGTTAAAAGGCGAAGTCCCTAATCAGACTTGTCGTATTTTATCAAATGCTCGTTTCCTTACAGAAGGAGTAGACGTTCCTGACCTAGATGCAATCATGTTCTTAAAACCACGAAAATCAAAGATAGATATTGCACAGGCCGTTGGACGCGTAATGCGGAAATCACCTGGAAAAGATTATGGTTATGTGATTTTACCAATTGGTGTACCTGCCGGTACGAACGAAAATAATGTACTAGACAACAACGAAAAATATAAAGTCGTATGGGAAGTATTAAATGCACTTCGTTCTCTTGATGAACGATTCGATGCTACTATTAATAAACTTGATTTAAACAAAAGTCGATCAAAACATGTTCAAATTATCGGCGTAGGTGAAGCGCCTGAAGATGGAGAGCTAAAACCTCTTAAAGAGTCTCAACAATTAGCTATAGAATTTGATGCTGAAGAACTTTCAGATCTTGAAAAAGCAATCTACGGTAAAATTGTTCGTAAAGTTGGAAATGTGCGCTATTGGGAAGATTGGTCAAAAGACGTCTCAGAAATAGCAAGAAAACATGTTATGCGTATTAGTGTTCTTTTAGAAGATCATCAAAGTATTTATTACAAAGAATTTAAGCGGTTTGTAACGAGTTTACGACATAATATAAACGACTCAATATCAGAAGAACAAGCTATCCAAATGTTATCTCAACATTTAATAACAAAACCAGTCTTTGAAGCCTTATTTGATTCTTATAGTTTTGTTAATGATAATCCTGTGTCCCGCTCTATGGAGGCGGTATTAAAGATTCTAGATGAAAATCAATTAGAAAAAGAGCAAAAAACTTTAGAACCATTCTATGAAAGTGTTCGAATTCGTGCTCAAGGAATAGATAATTTAAAAGGGAAGCAAGATATAATCGTACAATTGTATGATAAATTTTTCAAAATTGGATTTGAAGAAACTACAAAAAGTTTAGGAATAGTTTTTACACCTGTAGAGGTTGTAGATTTTATCATCAACTCGGTTAACTATGCTTTAGAGAAACATTTAGGAAAATCGATTTTCGAAGAAAATATACATTTATTGGATCCATTTACGGGTACTGGGACCTTCATTACAAGACTACTTCAAAGTGGTTTAATTCCCAAAGAACATCTATTGAGAAAATATATGAAGGAATTACATGCCAACGAAATTGTTCTGTTAAGTTATTATATTGCAGCTATAAACATTGAAGAAACATTCCATTCATTAATTAGTAGTGATAGTAGTAATGAAAGTAACTATAAACAATTTGAAGGGATCGTATTAACTGACACCTTCGATTCAACTGAGCGAGACAACAGCTTTGAAGATCCTTTCTTTAGCGGAAACGACGTAAGATTAAAACGTCAGAAGGAACAACAAATAACTGTTATTTTAGGAAATCCACCTTATTCAATAGGACAAACAAGTGCTAACGATAATAATCAAAATGTTGAGTATCCTTCCTTAAATAAACGTATTGATGATACTTATGCAAAATATACAACTGGTTTAAATAAAAAATCTTTATTTGATTCTTATATTAAAGCGTTTAGATGGGCATCTGACAAAATCGGACAACAAGGTATTATCGCCTTTATTACACCAAATTCAATAATTGATAAGCCTAGTCATGAAGGATTCCGAAAGATAATTAATGAGGAATTTAATTATGTTTACTCTATAAACTTAAAAGGCGCTGTACGAGGGAAAATTGGAGAAGAGGCAAAAAAAGAAGGCCAAAGTGTTTTCAATATCTTGACTGGTGTTGCTATAACAATCTTAGTTAAAGATAATTCGGAAAACCATAAAATTTACTATCATGATATAGGGGATTATCTTAGTAGAAATGAAAAATTAGCAAAATTAGAAAGTCTTAAGTCTATTCAAGAGATAAATTTTATAGAAATAGATCCAGATTCAAATAATGACTGGATTAACCAACGAGATCAATCATATGCCACTTTCGACAATATGGATGGCGAAGTTTTTTTAACTAAAGCTATCGGTGTTACAACAAACAGAGATTCTTGGGTTTACAATTTCTCGAACTCAGAAGTTGCAAACAACTCCAGTCAGATGATTAATAATTTCAATCATGAAATAGATAGACTAGCTACAATAGATTCTCTAAAAGAACGTGCAAAATTAGTTAATACCGATGAAACTTACATTAAGTGGTCACGAGGACTTAAACACAAGTTTGATCGTTCTCAACGAATCGATTATAATTCTAACGCCATAATTGAAAGTTATTATAGACCTTTTACAAAAAAGTGGCTTTATTACGATAAAAGTATAGTTGAGTATCCGGGAATATACCATTCGGTATTTGGAAAAGAAAACAAAATTATATACGTTTCCGGCGGAGGAGCTCGTAGAGACTTTTCAGCTCTTGTAGTCGATAAAATACCGAACCTTCATTTAATGGAAAATGGACGTGGTTATCTTCTGTATAATAACGATACCAGTTCTTTATTTACAGATAATAATAATATTAACGAGAATTTCTCGAGAAAAATAAATCTTTCTCCTGAAGATGTTTTTTATTACGTGTATGGAGTATTACACTCTAAAGAATTTTGTTTGAAATACAACAATGACTTAAGAAAAGCCTCTCCAAGAATACCGATATTAAAAAATAAAGAGGAATTCGTACGCATAGGGAAAGCATTAGTTGAAATTCATCTTAACTTCGAAAAATATCCTTCAACATCTTTAGTTGATGTTATTTTCAATAGTAGTAATCCTTCGTATGAAGTTAAAAAAATTACATTCTTGAAAAACAAAAAACGAGATACGATTATTTTTAATCAGGATATAACAATTGCGAACATTCCTATCGAAGCACATGAATATATAGTAAACGGTAGAAGTGCAATAGAATGGATAATCAATCAATATCAATTAAAAACAAATGATGATCCTAATGAATATTCTACTGACAAAAAGTATATCTACAACTTGTTACTTTCAGTTATAAATGTTTCCATTCAAACTGTTAATTTGATAAACAGCTTACCTCCTCTCGAACTTGAATAATAATTAGAAATTTTTGCGAAAAGAACATGTCTGTTTAACGACCGTTTTTCATACATTATTGAAATCTAAATCACAAAAATTCAAAAGGGCTATAGATAGCCCTTTTATCTTTAGATAAATGTCTTTTTTCTTATCTTTTTATCAATGTACGTTTTTTGTTATTATTAATGAGAAAACACACAAAAGAGGTGTCTTATGACAAAAATCGGATATGCTCGTGTATCAACACTAGATCAAAATTTAGAAATGCAATTAGACGAGTTACAAAAAGTTGGTTGTTCAAGAATTTTTAAAGAAAAGGCATCCAGTATGAAAAAACGACCAGAATTTGAAAAGTGTCTCGAGTATTTGAGAGAGGGAGATACATTAGTTGTTTGGAAATTAGATCGACTTGGACGTACAACAAAGAAGTTATTAGAGCTGATTGATGATTTGAAAGAACGCAATATTAACTTGCAGATCACTACATTAGGAGTTGATACTTCGACTGCAGCGGGAAGACTCTTTTTTACTATGATGGCGGGTTTAGCGGAAATGGAACGCGAGTTAATTCGTGAGCGTACTAATGCCGGTCTTAAAGCTGCTCGTGCTAGAGGACGATTAGGTGGACGAAAAAAGATTGATACAGATATTTTAAATCGTGCATATATGATGTACGAAGCTAAAATGACGGTTGAGGACATAACCAAAACTTTAAAAATTTCTCGTTCAACATTCTACAAATACCTAAAAGAAAATAATATATGAATTTATTTTACAAAATAAAAAAGAAAGAATTGTCCATTTAAAGAGGACAATTCTTTCTTTTTTAGTCCACTAGTTACATTTCAGCTTTTTAAAATATAAAGAGAAGTTAGGCAATTCCACTTCTACCACCTATTACCCAACCGACAAAGTTTAATCCAATAGATGAGATATTCTCTTGTAGATAATCTGGAAATTCATCTAATCTTTTTGATCTTAGAATTCTAGAACTTAGTCTATCCCAGTTAGAACAAGCGGATATAGAAAATACTTTATCCTCATCTTCAAGAACATCCAAATCTATTCCAAGTTCCTCTATAACTGGCATATAGTAAGAAAGTAAATCTGTATCTTCTTGTAATTGTACTTTTTTTATTCCTTTTTTAAAGTCAATGAATAGTAGTCTATCACTGTAAGGGCTGTTTTCTAAATTAATTACGTTAGGACAAGGATTAAAGTTTCTGTTGTGCTCTATAAACCATGAAACTGGAAGTAGATTTTCCTTCTCATGTGCTTTGAGTGCAATAAAATTTATTATGTTATTTTTTCTATTTCTTTGGAACGCATTATAAGCTTTCAAATACGTAGTATCATTTGCAGGTATTCCTCTTGGATGTTTAATATCAGGATCGCAAATTATAAGGATCTTTTGATTATTAGATAATGATTGTTCAATAATAGAACCTATGTTCCCGCCAATTCCACTAATTGAATTAAAAGTCGTCATTTCATGATTTCTATAATATTGGCTCATATGCATTTGAGCTATCTTACTGTAAAAACTTATATCTGTTTCATTTTCAGAAATAACAGCAAAACTGTTTCCTAAAAAAATATGACTTTTAAAAGAAAGAATATTCACATTAAACATTATACCAGTAGAGTACATTGGGTTAGTCGATGCTCTTATCTCATCGATTGGAACTGCATTATCCCAAACTACGTTTATAAAATAAGGTAACCTAGTCAAAAAAGCATCATGATCTACTACATCTGAATTTCTAAGAAAATCGAGTTCACGTATACTACTCTGATCTAGTACATCATAGTAATTTTCCATTAAATATTCGATAACATCTGGATTTATCAAGAGTAAATGTTCTTTGTCTCTGCTAGAGAGTAAAATATTATTTAAAGAACGAATAATATTTTCATCACTTTTAATAGAGCTATTTGTTACCAAAATTTCTAAAGTAGAATAATCAAAATTTATAATCATATTTGATCGACTCCGGAGAAAAGAATCCAATTGGCCATTCTGTTAATTGACCTTTTTCATTAAATTCTATTGATTTAACTGATGAATTATTATCACTATCTATATTTACAATATTCACAGATACTGATTCTTTACTAAGTTTTTCTTTTCTAATTGATTCACTAATACGATTTATGATCGTTTGACTATGCGTCTCAATTACAAATTTAATTTTTTTATTATTTTTCCTTTGATTATACCCAACAATTTTTGTACACACATCAATAAATTCAGCCTGCATAGCAGGATGAAGATGAAGTTCTGGTTGTTCAATTACGATAGTATATGGAACTTTAATATTACGTGATGAGCCATTTTTTTCTCTATTAGATGTATTCCATATCTCAACAATTATAGGTAGCAATTGCGAATATCCGAAACCTAAATCAATTATATTTCTAGGTGTCTCTGTTCCAAACCTGATAAGTATAGAAATGTGACCTTGAGTAGGGCTTCGTTCAATAACAAAATTAAAGTTTTCATGTGTCCATGCTTGGAATCTTGAAAAATCTCTTTCGCTCATATTTGCTATTATCATTGGAATATTTGCCCCAGATGCATCCATCTCAGAAACAGCAATTCCTTGCATTCGATAATATCTCTGAACAGTTGCTCTCAAAGGAGCAATATACTTTACTCGAGAAAAATAAGATTTTAAGTGATTATCAATTCCAATTAAAAAATCATTAAAATAACAGACAATAAACATATCAATAATTGCATCAGTTTTTTCATATGGAAAATCTCGAATAAAAAATTCATTGATTCTATCTCTTAAATGAATTCTATCTAGAATTAAAAA
>Ga0308165_1004414_pt1 | contig 13911 bp, 14 predicted proteins | sample PhyWR2_FD_201032 | JGI IMG/M metagenome (GOLD analysis project Ga0308165, IMG submission 201032) | Phyllosphere microbial communities from UC Gill Tract Community Farm, Albany, California, United States - DLSLW.R2 | ecosystem: Host-associated > Plants > Phyllosphere > Unclassified | place: USA...
TAGGCCCCTCTGGTTCGGGTAAAACCACGCTGATCCGCCTGTTAAATGGTCTTGAGCAAATTGATAACGGTGAAATAAAAATTGATGGCCAACCCTTTATTCATCTTATCCGCCAGGGCCAGCAAAAACCGCGCTTTGTCGAAAATGACCAACATCGTCTGAATATTGGCATGGTCTTTCAGAGCTTCAACCTGTTTCCCCATCTGACGGTTCTGGGAAATATGTTACTGGCCCCGCGTTACCACCACCTGGCCTCAGAAGCAGAGTTGAAGCAGCAAGCCTGCGTACTACTCAACAAGGTAGGAATGCTTGACCATGCCTTTAAGTATCCGCACCAGCTTTCAGGCGGCCAGCAGCAGCGCGTGGCAATAGCCCGGGCGCTGATGAACCGTCCACAAATCATGTTATTCGATGAACCCACCTCAGCCCTCGACCCAGAAAAGGTAAATGAAGTCTTGCAGGTTATCGAGTCTCTGGCTGATGAAGGGATCACCATGGTGATAGTCACCCATGAAATGAACTTTGCTTTCAAAGTTTCGGACCGAATTGTCTTTATGGAAAAAGGTCGAGTGGTATGCGACGACACGCCTGAAGCCATGCGTAACGGCCAGCATCCAAGGGTTGAAGCCTTTCTTAAAGACGTCTCTTTAGTGTAATTATTTTTAAAGGACAAGATGATGATAACGCAGTCGCAAATTGAACAGTTCCAACAGCAAGGTTTTCTGGTTGTCGAAAATGTTCTTTCCGCTACAGAAATTGCTGATTTACAGAAAGACTTTGACCTGTGGGTGGAAGAAAGCAAACAACATAGCGAAGTGTGGGGAGAGACGCTCGATGGGCGTCCACGCTTTGATTTAGAAAGCGATCATAGTGCCGAGCATCCTTCACTCCGCCGGGTCAGCTCACCGACCGAGATCTCTTCTGCATTTTATCATGCGGCCTTAACCTCACGGATGGCAGATATCGCCGGACAGCTGCTTGGAGGCAGCGGAACGCGTTTCCATCACAGTAAGATTAATTCCAAGCTTCCACACACCGCGACCCAGGTTAAATGGCACCAGGATTTCCTTTTCACCCCTCACAGCAATGACGATATTGTCACCGCCCTGCTGATGATAAGTGATGTGACGCCAGAGAATGGCCCGCTGGTGGTGATACCTGAAAGTCATCAAGGTCCGTTATGGTCGCACTGGCAAAATGACAGCTTTACCGGCTCTGTCACCGATGAGGTAGTCGATTCCCACTGCCAGCAACCTGAAGCCTGTTTCGGCCCGTCCGGCTCAGTGTGCTTTATGCATACCCGACTGCTCCATGCTTCCAGCCATAACGGAACCGACTTCCCCCGCACACTGTTTATCACTGTTTATGCTGTTGAAGATGCGCTGCCATTTGGTGAGAACCCGTTACCCAGCATTCATGCCGGACAACTGGTCAGTGGTGAAGAAAGTGGCTTAGTACGCAGTACCGTTAATCAATTACGTCTTCCGCAAAAACCACGCGGAGCATCCTTTTTTGTCCAGCAGGCCGGCCGCGATAGCGCCAGCATGTAATAAGTCCATCCTTTGGAGGTTTATATGAAACGTTTTAATCTGTTGCGCCCTGTTGCTCTGTCGCTGTGTGTTGCGAGTGGACTGGCATCTTTTAGTTCTCAGGCTTTTTTACAGCCAGGGAAAATCTCTGCGGGTTCGGATATGACTTTCCCTCCCTATGAATATATTGAAAATAACCAGCCCGCTGGATTCGATGTAGAACTACTGAATGGAATTGCTCAAGCCCTGGGCCGTGAAGCGACTAACCTGGATACCCGTTTTCCTAACCTTATTCCTGGCTTACAAGGAGGACGTTTCGATATCACTAACTCCTCTATGTACATCACACCAGAACGCCTGAAAGTGATTGATATGATCCCTTACCTGAAAAGCGGTGAGTCGATACTGGTGCGTAAGGACAGTGCTTACCAGCCGAAACTTCCAGAGGATTTTTGCGGGCATAAAATCGGCTCGATGGGGGCAACCTCATGGCTGGCACAGTTAGAGAAGCTCTCTGTTGAGTACTGTGTCAAAGAAGGCCTGAAACCTATTGAACTGAGTGTCTATACCACGGATCCACAAACCACCCAGGCGCTGCTTTCCGGTGCGGTAGAGGCGCAAATTACCGATGCCGCAGTCGCGAAAGGGGTAGTGAGCAAACTCGGTAATCGCATCGCTATCTCTTCAGAAACGTTAATTTATCCGGTACTGAACGGTTTTGGCGTTAAGAAAGGCAATACTGAAGTGAAAACTGCTATGGAAGAAGGGCTGAAAAAATTCAGCGCTACGCCGGAATATACCGCCTTACTGAAAAAATATAATTTCCAGGCACCTACAGCTGAGGATATCAGCACCCTGATGCCAAAAACGGAGTAGCAGTATGGCCTATTCTCACGAAGAACAGACGCGTATCGACCTGGCGGTAACATTCCGGATTATCGCGCACTTAGGGATGCATGAAGCAGTAGCTAACCATTTTAGTGCCGCCATTTCCGCAGACGGGAAACAGTTTTTACTTAACCCCAAGTGGAAACATTTTTCGCGTATCCGTGCCAGCGACCTACTGTTACTGAATGCTGATGATGAAGATAACGCGAAACGCAGTGATGTTGACTCCACCGCTTGGGCGATTCACGGACAGATACATCAGCGCTTACCAGAGGTGAGGGTGATTCTGCATTTGCATCCGGTCTATACCACCAGCGTCGCTTGCCTGGAATCGCCGTGTATTCTCCCTATAGACCAGAATACCGCGCGTTATTTCAATCGCGTGGCGGTGGATAAACTCTACGGCGGCATGGCTGATAACATCGCTGAAGGGGCACGGCTGGCAGCGTTGCTGAGCGATAAACGTCGTTTGCTGATGGGAAATCATGGCATTCTGGTTACTTCTACCTCGATTGGTGAGGCCTTCGATGATATCTGGACCCTGGAACGAGCCTGTCAGATTTTAGTGACCGCCTGGTCTACCGGGCAGCCGCTGAAAATACTCTCTGATGACGTGGCAGAAAAAACAGCCCAAGACTGGGAAAAAATTAGTGATTTTTCTCGTCAGCATTTTGAAGAGATGAAACAGATAATTATTGCTAACGATGCTTCAGTACTCGATTAATCTGCATTATTCAGGCCGTGGTTTACATACTACGGTCTGAATTCTCACAACTCATTACACAAATCCATTACACCATCCTGATGTATTAGGTTTAACTGACACATTGCGTCGAATTATCTTGGTTTCGGTTACCAGCGCCTTGTTGCGACATGACTGGTATTCGTTTCGAAATGGACCTGGTGAAAGCAATGAAAAAACGTATTGTTATTATCGGCGGCGGTGTTATTGGCTTATCAACGGCTTATGTATTAATTAAAAACGGTCACCAGGTTCAATTGCTGGAACGTCAGGCACAGACCGGCCAGGCGACCAGTTTTGCTAATGGTGGCCAGCTCAGCTACCGGTATGTGGCCCCACTTGCCGATAGAGGCGTTCCCTTTCAGGGGATCAAATGGATAGGTAAGAGTGATTCGCCGTTAAATATGCGGCTAAAAATGTCATTTAATCAATGGCACTGGTTACTGAAATTTCTCCTGGCTTGCAATAGCAAGACTAACAAGGTCAATGGCGATCGTACCCTTCGCCTGTCTCTGCTCAGCCGCCAGGTGATGCAAGAGTGGATTGACCAGGATAATTTGGCTGATTTCCACTGGCGACAATCAGGAAAGTTAATCGTCCATCGCAATATCTACGATCTCAATAAAGCCGCCAAAGGCATTCACCCTCAATATCAGCAATCCTTAAATGCCGACGAATGTACTGATTTAGAACCCTCACTGAAGCACATACAGTCTTTACTACGAGGGGGGATTTATTCTCCTGGGGATGAAACCGCAGATTGCCATAAGTTTTGCCAGGCCCTGCTAGAGAAACTAAATGCCAGTCATAATTTTACCCTCACCGGTAACTGCGATGTTCTTCGCCTGAATAAAAAAGGCGATCGAATTCACTCGGTAGAGACCAGCCTGGGAAGTATTACTGGAGATGACTACGTGGTAACCGCAGGCAATGGCAGCAGTAAGCTGTTATCCGGAACCGGAATACGAGTTCCACTCTGTGCCCTTAAAGGATATAGCCTGACGCTGCCTTACCCTAAGCAGCCGGGTATTGCTCCAGATATCAGCGTAACTGACTATGGTAATAAGATTGTTTATGCCCGGCTCGGCGAGCAACTCCGTGTCGCAGCAATGGTCGATATTGGTTACGACGGAGATGAATTACGCCCGGATCGCATTCTGGCGTTAAAAAAGAAAGTCACTAGTACGTTTCCAGAATTACCAGGAGTCAATGATGCAGAGGCCTGGGCCGGCATGCGTCCCTCCACACCTGCCGGGCCACCGCAACTGGGCCGTGCTGGCTATCAAAACTTATGGATGAACCTTGGCCATGGTAGCCTGGGCTTTACGCTCGCAGCGGGCAGTGCCGTGATTATGGGGGCTTTGCTCAGTGGCGAAAAACCGGCCATAGATTTGGAAGGTCTGGCATGGAAACTATCAGTATAAAAAAATGCCAGCCTGGTTACAGGCTGGCATTTATCTTTCAAGCAAATATACCTTCATACTTCAAGTTGCAGGTACGTTGGCTGCAACTCGAATTATTTTGGATATAATTACATCAGCTTTTTGGTTAACTCGATAACTCGCAGTTTTGCGATCGCTTTAGCCAGTTCAGCAGAAGCCTGAGCGTAGTCCACGTCACCGTGAGAGCCATGGATGTTTTCTTCCGCTTGACGTTTCGCTTCCAGGGCCCGAGCTTCGTCGAGATCCTGACCGCGAATTGCGGTATCAGCCAGAACAATTACGTTATATGGCTGAACTTCTAACACTCCACCGGACAAATAGATGAACTCTTCTTGTCCGTTCTCTTTAACAATGCGGATCATACCAGGCTTAATGGCGGTAAGCAGCGGCGTATGACCAGGGAAAATACCCAGTTCACCTTCGCTACCTGTTACCTGGATCTTTTCGACTGCGCCGGAGAACAAACGTTGCTCCGCGCTGACGACATCCAGGTGATAAGTCGTTGCCATATCACCCTCCGATTAAGGCGTTAAAGTTTTTTAGCTTTCTCAACGGCTTCGTCGATAGAGCCAACCATATAGAACGCCTGCTCTGGCAGATGGTCGTATTCACCGTCCATAATGCCTTTAAAGCCACGGATGGTATCTTTCAGAGAAACATACTTGCCCGGAGAACCTGTAAAGACTTCTGCTACGAAGAATGGCTGAGACAGGAAGCGCTGAATCTTACGCGCACGTGCTACAACCAGTTTGTCTTCTTCTGACAGCTCGTCCATCCCGAGGATAGCGATGATGTCTTTCAGTTCCTGGTAACGTTGCAGAATAGACTGCACGCCACGCGCAACGTCATAGTGTTCCTGACCCACAACCAGTGGATCCAGCTGACGGCTGGTTGAGTCCAGCGGGTCTACTGCCGGGTAGATACCCAGAGAAGCAATCTGACGGCTCAGTACCACGGTTGCATCAAGGTGAGCAAAGGTGGTGGCTGGTGATGGGTCAGTCAAGTCATCCGCAGGTACGTATACCGCTTGAACAGAAGTGATTGAGCCAGTCTTGGTGGAGGTAATACGCTCCTGCAAGACACCCATCTCTTCTGCCAGAGTTGGCTGATAACCTACCGCTGAAGGCATACGACCCAGCAGAGCTGATACTTCAGTACCGGCCAGGGTATAACGATAGATGTTATCGACGAACAGCAGAACGTCACGGCCTTCATCACGGAACTTCTCCGCCATGGTCAGACCGGTCAGCGCTACGCGCAGACGGTTACCTGGTGGCTCGTTCATCTGACCGTATACCAGAGATACTTTATCCAGTACGTTTGAGTCATTCATTTCGTGGTAGAAGTCGTTACCCTCACGAGTACGCTCACCCACGCCGGCAAATACAGAATAACCGGAGTGTTCGATTGCGATGTTACGGATAAGCTCCATCATGTTAACGGTCTTACCAACACCCGCACCACCGAACAGACCCACTTTACCGCCTTTAGCAAACGGACACATCAGGTCGATAACTTTGATACCGGTTTCCAGCAAGTCTTGAGAACTAGCCAGTTCTTCATAGCTTGGTGCTGGACGGTGAATAGCCCAACGCTCTTCTTCACCGATGTCGCCTTTCATGTCGATAGGCTGGCCCAGAACGTTCATGATACGTCCCAGAGTCGCTTTACCAACAGGTACTTCAATTGGGTGCTGCAGGTTAGTCACGACCAGGCTGCGACGCAGGCCATCGGAAGAACCCATTGCGATGGTACGAACGACACCACCACCAAGCTGCTGCTGAACTTCCAGCACCAGACGCTCATCACCATTTGTCACCTCAAGGGCGTCGTACACTTTTGGTACGGCATCCTGAGGAAACTCGACGTCCACTACGGCGCCGATTACCTGGATAATCTTTCCAGTAGCCATCTTGTTGAATCCTCTACGTAATTCGTAAACCTGGTTATACCGCGGACGCTCCACCGACGATTTCGGTGAGTTCCTGAGTAATGCTGGCCTGACGTGCTTTGTTGTAAACCAACTGCAGCTCTTTAATCAGGCTGCCGCCGTTATCAGTAGCAGCTTTCATCGCCACCATTCGTGCGGCTTGCTCGCTGGCCAGGTTTTCTACAACGCCCTGATAAACCTGAGATTCCACATAACGACGCAGCAGGGTATCCAACAGCGCTTTAGGATCAGGTTCATACAGATAATCCCAGGTTTTCTTCTCCAGCTCACTTTCGCCTTCTGCCGGTGGTAATGGCAGTAGCTGAGTAATCGTTGGAGTCTGAGACATCGTGTTAATAAATTTGTTGCTGACAATATACAGCTTGTCCAGACGGCCTTCATCGTAGGCCTGCAACATCACTTTCACCGGGCCAATCAACTCGGACAGTGATGGCTTATCGCCCATACCTGTCACCTGAGCAACAATATTGCCGCCCACAGAGTTGAAGAAAGAGACGCCTTTAGAGCCGATCAGGGACATATCACACTGAACGCCTTTGTCAGACCACTCTTTCATGTCAGCCAGCAGCTTTTTGAACAGGTTAATGTTCAAGCCACCGCACAGACCACGGTCAGTGGACACCACCAGGTAGCCCACGCGTTTAACTTCGCGTTCATCCAGGTATGGGTGTTTGTATTCAAGATTGCCCAGAGCAAGATGACCAATCACTTTACGCATGGTGTCTGCGTAAGGACGGCTGGCTGCCATTCTTTCCTGCGATTTACGCATTTTAGAAGCGGCGACCATTTCCATTGCTTTGGTGATCTTCTGCGTGTTCTGGACGCTTGCGATCTTACTACGTATCTCTTTTGCGCCGGCCATGACCTTCTCCTCAATGCCTTGCGGCTTGCCCTAAGACAAGCCGCAAGATTTTACCAGGACTGTGTTGCTTTGAAGGAATCGAGGATGCCTTTCAGCTTGCCTTCGATTTCGTCGTTATAGCCACCAGTTTGGTTAATTTCTTGCATCAATGGAGCATAGTCACGGTCAACGTAAGCCATCAGAGCAGCTTCGAAGTTACCGATTTTTGCCAGCTCAACATCTTCGAGATAACCACGTTCAGCGGCGAACAGAACCAGAGACTGCTGCGCAACAGACATTGGCGCATACTGTTTCTGTTTCAGGAGCTCGGTCACTTTCTGACCGTGGCTCAGCTGCTTACGAGTAGCATCGTCAAGATCTGATGCAAACTGAGAGAACGCTGCCAGTTCACGATACTGTGCCAGAGCGGTACGGATACCACCGGACAGTTTTTTCATGATCTTAGTCTGAGCGGCACCACCAACACGGGATACAGAGATACCCGGGTTAACAGCAGGACGAATACCGGCGTTAAACAGGTTAGATTCCAGGAAGATCTGACCATCAGTAATCGAGATTACGTTAGTCGGAACGAACGCGGAAACGTCACCAGCTTGCGTTTCGATAATCGGCAGCGCAGTCAGAGAACCTGTTTTGCCTTTAACTTCACCCTTGGTGAAAGCTTCAACGTACTCGGCGTTAACACGCGCAGCACGCTCCAGCAGACGAGAGTGGAGATAGAAAACGTCACCAGGGAATGCTTCACGACCCGGTGGACGACGCAGCAACAGAGAAATCTGGCGGTAAGCAACGGCCTGTTTGGACAGGTCATCATAAACAATCAGTGCATCTTCGCCGCGGTCACGGAAGTATTCACCCATTGCACAACCGGCATATGGCGCCAGATATTGAAGTGCAGCAGATTCAGACGCCGTCGCAACCACTACGATGGTGTTAGCCAGTGCGCCATGTTCTTCCAGCTTACGTACCACGTTAGAGATGGTAGAAGCCTTTTGACCGATAGCAACATAGATACATTTGATACCAGAGTCGCGCTGGTTGATGATGGCATCGATCGCCAGAGCTGTTTTACCAGTCTGACGGTCACCGATAACCAGCTCACGCTGACCACGGCCGATTGGAATCATCGCATCGACAGACTTATAACCAGTCTGTACAGGCTGATCGACTGATTGACGCTCGATAACGCCAGGTGCGATAGCTTCAACAGCTGAGAAGCCGTCGTGGTCTAAAGCGCCTTTGCCATCGATAGGTGCACCCAGGGTGTTCACCACACGGCCTAACAGGCCACGGCCAACCGGTACTTCAAGAATACGGCCAGTACACTTCACTTTCATGCCTTCGGCAAGATCGGTGTAAGGACCCATAACTACAGCACCAACCGAGTCGCGCTCAAGGTTAAGTGCAATAGCGTAACGGTTACCCGGCAGGGAGATCATCTCACCCTGCATGACATCGGCCAGGCCGTGTACACGGATAATACCGTCACTTACAGAAACGATAGTACCTTCATTGTGAGCTTCGCTCACAACATTGAACTGAGCGATACGCTGCTTGATCAGTTCGCTGATTTCGGTGGAATTCAGTTGCATATGCTCCAGTCCCCTTAAGACTGCAAGACGTCTGCCAGGCGATCAAGACGGCCGCGTACGCTGCCATCTATGACCATATCACCCGCACGGATGATGACACCTGCCATTACAGACTTATCAATTTTGCAATTCAGCTTAACTTTGCGTGACAGACGTTTTTCCATCGCGGCATTGATTTTCGAAAGCTGGGCATCACTCAACGTACTGGCTGAAGTCACTTCGACTTCAACTATGGCCTCAAGGGCCGCACGCAGTTGAACGAACTGCTTAAGAACATCAGGAAGCACTTTAAGACGACCATTTTCAGCCATAACCCGAATCAGGTTCTGACCGTTGGCGTCCAGTTGCTCACCACAGATAGAGATAAACGACTCTGAGAGCGTTTCTGGCGCTAAAGCACCAGACAGGAGCTCTGTCATTTGTTCATTGTCAGCAACTTCTGCGGCAAAAGCGAGCATACGCTGCCAGCCTTCCACGCTGTTGTGTTCGACGGCAAAGTCAAAAGCTGCTTTAGCGTAGGGACGAGCTACCGTAACAAATTCAGACATCGGCCCCTCCCTCCTTACAGTTCAGCGACAAGTTTATCAACAATGTCGCTGTTAGCAGCTTCATCGACGGAACGTTCGATTATCTTCTCGGCACCGGCTAAAGCCAGCAGAGCCACCTGCTTACGCAGTTCTTCGCGAGCGCGTGAACGCTCTGCATCGATCTCTGCCTGAGCCTGTGCAACGATTTTAGCCCGTTCCTGCTCTGCTTCAGTTTTCGCTTCATCAAGGATCTGAGCACGACGTTTATTCGCCTGATCAATAATCACCTGAGCATCCGCTTTAGCTTGTTTCAGCTGGTCGGTCGCGCTGGCCTGTGCAAGGTCAAGGTCCTTTTTGGCACGTTCTGCAGAAGAAAGTCCGTCAGCAATTTCTTTTTGACGTTTTTCGATGGCAGCGATTAACGGCGGCCATACATACTTCATACAGAACAGAACAAACAGGACAAACGCGATGGCCTGGCCGAGGATTGTTGCGTTAAGATTCACAGCACAATGCCTCTTTATTAGTTAACGTTTGATATTGCTTTAATTTAATTAAAAGCAACGTTCACTACGCGACAGCAAACATCACGTACAGTCCCAGACCTACAGCGATCATAGGGATAGCATCCACCAGACCCATTACGATAAAGAACTGAGTACGCAGAAGTGGAATCAAGTCCGGCTGGCGAGCTGCGCCTTCCAGGAATTTTCCTCCGAGGATGCCGATACCGATTGCAGCACCGATTGCCGCTAACCCCATCATAATAGCGGCAGCCATGTACAGCAGATCCATATTCAGGTTTTCCATGACAGTCTCCAATTTATTTCAGTTAAAACGAACGTAGTAGTGGATAAAATTAATGCTCTTCAGACGCCATCGACAGATAGACTATCGTCAGAACCATGAAAATGAAGGCTTGCAATGTAATGATCAGGATGTGGAAAATGGCCCACGGCACATTCAGAAGCCACTGTGACCACCACGGCAACAAGCCAGCAATCAGAATGAAAATCAACTCACCGGCATACATGTTACCGAACAGTCGCAAACCTAATGAAATAGGTTTAGACAACAGGCTTACCCCTTCAAGGATTAAGTTGACAGGAATTAATGCCCAGTGGTTGAACGGCTGCAGCGTCAGCTCTTTCGTGAAGCCGCCAATGCCTTTCATTTTGATGCTGTAGAATAGAATCAGGATAAACACACCCAATGCCATAGAGAGTGTAACGTTCACATCCGCAGACGGAACAACACGCAATGCAGGCAATCCGAAGACATGCTCACCAAGCATTGGCAGCAAGTCGACCGGGATAAGGTCCATCAAGTTCATCAGGAAAACCCAGACGAAAATCGTCAGAGCCAGGGGAGCGATAACTTTGCTTTTGCCATGATACATGTCTTTGACATTACCATTAACAAAGCCAATCACCAGCTCGATTGCTGTTTGGAATTTGCCCGGAACACCGCTGGTTGCTGTTTTAGCAACTTTACGGAAGATCATCAGGAACAACAGACCCAGAACAACAGAGAAAAACATGGAGTCTAAATTGAGTGTCCAGAATGTGGCCGGGGCGTTATGCGGATCCACCAGCGAAAAAGTACGCAGGTCCAACTGAAGATGCGTCAGGTGGTGGCCTATATACTCTTGCGGTGTAGAGATTTCTCCTGCAGACATTACTCTTACCCTTTGTTGTTAATTACAGCTGGTGCGAGTATCTGCACAACCAGCACCGAAACCCAAGTGACTATCAGCGGTAATAAGACCGCTTTAAAGTATGCCAGCGCCAGAACCAGAATGGTAAAGGTCACTAACATCTTAACGACTTCACCCAGAGCAAATGACCAGGCTATACGTCCCTTACCGGGTGTATGTACCTGATGACGCCAGGCAAAAAAAGCAAATAATACATTTGGCAACCAGACTGCCATTCCCCCACCAACTGCTGAGGCACCCCAAACAGGGTCTTTAAAATAAAACAGCAATCCTAAAGCCATCATTACTACAAACTGCAGGGAAAGAAGCTTACGCGCAACATTTCCACTGTAAAGCGACGCTGACATGAGTTTCTCTACTCCTGTTTCCGTTGAGGAAGGTCGCGGGCTGTAATAAGACTGTCTTTGCGACCGAGAGTCAAGCCTCAAAAAGCGAGCAAATTATACGGTGCGGCCCAGTGATTTCAAACAATAAGTAGCGAAAAGATGAACAAATATTTAAATAATTATCTACACGCTGTTTTTATAACTTTTATTAAACCGCTCAAGGCACCTGACCCACGTCAAATGACTGAAAACCACTTGCAACAAAATGTGCCACCGATCACAAATCCCGTATTTTACTGAGATCGCTTTTTTCATCGGCACTGAAAGCTAAAAATATAACACAATGATTAATATGAACTAATCAAAGCAACCTTATTAAAACAATCAAAATACACAAAAAAACCTTTATTTGACATTCTGTTTAAAGTTTTAACATATCATTAATCTGTGATTTTGCTTATTTTTAGGTTGGTTATATTTAAAATGATAATTATAACCAATGAAACTAATTGTCTAATGTTATTATTTATTGAATACAAAGTTAATCATTTGTTAAATGACAGGATAGCTATCAATATCACCCTGCCATTCTGTTAACTTTTGAAAATCGCTATCTATCACTCGATTTTTTGATAAGGATTAATATTTAACGCACTTAATGCGAACTAAATGACGCTCACCTTCCAGATTTTTCACCGTTAGTCTGACGACATCTTCGACAACAAACTGTTCAGGCAAGGCGGCAATTTCATCATCAGGGCGAATTCCTTTTAACGCATAGAAGCGACCAGACTCACCGGGTAAATGCTGACACCAGTTCACCATATCGGTGAGTGAGGCAAAAGCACGACTGATGACACCATCAAATGGCGGCTCTGCCGGGAAGTCTTCAACACGGCTCTGTACCGGCGTGACGTTTTCCAGTTTAAGCTCATGTTTCACTTGATGCAGAAAGCGGATCCGTTTTCCCAGGCTATCCAGCAAGGTAAAGTGCGAATCGGGACGGATGATAGCGAGTGGGATCCCCGGTAATCCTGGGCCGGTTCCGACATCAATAAAACGACTGCCTTCGAGATAGGGTTCAACCACGATACTGTCGAGAATATGGCGTACCAGCATATCTTCAGGATTACGCACCGAAGTGAGGTTGTAGGCCTTATTCCACTTATGCAATAAAGCCACATAGCCTACCAGCTGCTGCTGTTGGTTTTCAGGAAGAGTAATGCCTGCATCGTTGAGCAGACGAGATAATTTAGTCAGCACTTTTAAACCTATTAAAAAAGGCCAGGGTGTCCTGGCCTGATATCCGTTCTGTTTACGCGCTACGGCGTAGCAGCCCTTGCTTTTTTAGCCAGATAAGCAAAATCGAGATAGCTGCTGGCGTGATGCCAGAGATCCTCGATGCCTGACCAATAGAGACAGGCTTACTATCATTGAGCTTGGCTATCACTTCGTTGGATAACCCATTGACCTGCCGGTAGTCGAGAGTTTCAGGTAACAAGGTATTCTCGTTACGCTGTTGTTTATTAATCTCGTCTTGCTGGCGAGCAATGTAGCCTTCATATTTTATCTGAATTTCAACTTGCTCGGCAGCCTGAATATCATCAAGCCCTGGTGCAAACGCCGACAGTTTAACCATCGACTGATAAGTCATTTCAGGACGACGGAGTAAGTCTTCACCGTTAGCTTCGCGAGAAAGTGGCGCGCTAAGCTGTGTGTTCACTTCTGCAATGGTTTCAGATTGTGGATGCAGCCAGATATCTTTCAGACGCTGACGTTCACGTTCGATCATTTCCAGCTTGTTGTTAAAGCGAGCCCAACGAGCGTCGTCCACCAGACCTAATTCACGACCGGCTTCGGTTAAACGCAGATCCGCGTTGTCTTCACGCAGCATCAGACGATATTCAGCGCGTGAGGTAAACATACGGTAGGGTTCTTTAGTTCCAAGAGTACAAAGATCGTCGACCAGTACTCCCAGATAAGCTTGATCGCGACGTGGTGACCAACCCTCTTTTTCAGCAGAGGAACGCGCTGCGTTAAGACCTGCCAGTAAGCCCTGCGCACCCGCTTCTTCATAACCGGTGGTGCCGTTGATCTGCCCGGCAAAGAACAGGCCTTGAATATACTTACTTTCAAGCGTCGGTTTCAGATCGCGTGGATCGAAGAAGTCATACTCGATAGCGTAGCCAGGTCGAACGATCTTCGCATTTTCCATGCCATTCATCGATCGAACGATCTGCATCTGCACATCAAATGGCAAGCTGGTGGAGATGCCATTTGGATAAATTTCGTTGCTGGTCAGGCCTTCTGGTTCAAGGAAAATCTGGTGTGCGTT
>Ga0308165_1004415_pt1 | contig 13911 bp, 16 predicted proteins | sample PhyWR2_FD_201032 | JGI IMG/M metagenome (GOLD analysis project Ga0308165, IMG submission 201032) | Phyllosphere microbial communities from UC Gill Tract Community Farm, Albany, California, United States - DLSLW.R2 | ecosystem: Host-associated > Plants > Phyllosphere > Unclassified | place: USA...
TGATTCTGAATCATAGCCTTTATCAGCACACAATATTTCTGTTTCTTGAAAATCCAAACAGTCAATTAAATCAGGTGCAACTTTCACATCATGAGTTGTACCATCAGCAATGATAAATTCGATAGGATTTCCATTTGCATCCACCGCTAAGTGGATTTTAGAACTATTCCCACCCACGCTCTTGGAAATAGCTTGATCTTTGATTCCTGTCGCATGTTGATGTGCCCGAACATGACTAGCATCAATAAATATCCATTCTAAATCTGCATGACTTGACAATAATTTAAATATTTTTAATAGCTTGCTATCTTTACACCAACGAGTGAACTTCTTAAAAATGGAGTTTGGCTTACCGAAAACTTCAGGTAAATCACGCCAAGGGCACCCAGTACGAATCCGATAAAGAATAGCTTCAATAAAATTTCGAAGATTGTGTTTGAGGTAAATACCAAAATTATGGACAATAGATTTCAGCTTTAACCAGTGTTGATCAGTCAGCATTGTACGAGGCATAGCGAGAAGTGAATTTGGTTTGGCGATTGAATTTTACTTTCTCGCTATTTTTTTGAACAGCAAATGTCAACAGACCCTAATTTTGTAATTACATTGTCAGATAAATGATAAAAAAGCCGAGTTATAGAATATAAGCCGCTAAATCAAATAAAGCTCTTATGAAAGAGCTTTATTTGATTGTAGAATATATATTTTAATGGTGTCTTTTTTTCTTGCCGCCACCATCTTGCTTATTTACGGTAGCCCACGCAATGCGTTCAGCATCTTCCTCGGGAAGTCCACGTTCTTTTTCACTTTCCTCAATGTGTTTGGCTTGCCGCTTTTGTTTGTCTGTATAAGATGATTTATCGCCTTTAGACATAATTAATCCCTCTTTAGATTGACAACTTTATTCATTTAATCAAAATAAAATGAATGATAAGTAATAATATGTCGCTGTTTGGTTCTGAATCTAATTCAGGTGATTTACGGTATTTAAAATATTTAACCATTAATGATCGTACCGCCATTTACATGAATAACCTGTCCGGAGATATAACTGGCTTCATCTGAAGCAAGGAATAAATAAGCAGGAGCGACTTCACTTGGCTGTCCCATTCTTCCCATAGGAGTATCTTTACCAAAATCTTTTAGTTGCTCTTCATCAAAACTGCTTGGAATTAAAGGGGTCCAAATCGGACCAGGCGCTACACCATTTATCCTGATTCCAGTTTTATTTTTTAATAAATTTGTAGAGAGACTACGGGTAAACGAAGTAATTGCTCCTTTGGTACTTGCATAATCAATTAACAGATCATGGCCATGATAGCTGGTAATACTTGTGGTATTGATGATGGAGTCACCTTCCTTCATATAAGGAATGACCAATTGAGCCAAGTAAAACATGGAAAAAATATTGGTCTCAAAAGTCTTGAAAAGCTGCTGGGTATTAATGTCGGTAATATATTTTTGAGGGTATTGCACACCGGCATTATTAATCAAGATATTGATGGCTCCGAATTCTTGCAGCGTCTTTTCTACCATTTTGCTGATTTCATCATGATTTTGTAAATCGCATTTTAAGAGCAGGCAACGGCGACCTTCTGCTTCGACCATTTTCTTGGTTTCTTCGGCATCTTCATCTTCTTCCAAATAACAGATGGCAATATCGGCACCTTCGCGTGCAAATAACACCGCGATTGATCTGCCAATACCGCTATCGCCACCTGTAATTAGAGCCACTTTATCTTTTAACTTATTGCTTCCTTGATAGTTGGGTTTAATAACTTCAGGCTGTGGATGCATTTTAGACTGAATGCCAGGTTGATGTGTCTGTACTTCAGTAGACGGAGTTTTAGAATAATCAGTCATCTTCTTTTCCATTATTGTTGAAATGTCTGGAAAATATACTAGGGACTTTTTTGAATAATCTATCTTGTCTCAACATTAAATAACATAATGTATGAAAAACTTATCAATCATTAACTTTGATATTTCTTTTTCTATCTTTTTTCTTTTTAGAATTAAAAGCTAAAACAATTTACATTCAAGCTAACAAATTAATTCACACCTTAACCTTTAATTCCTTATGATAAAGATTAAAAATAGAGATGAAGATAAATCATTATGATCAAAATTAAAAATCCTACTTCAGGCGAAGAGCGAATGATTAACAAGGTTTTGGGTGATGAAGTCACCTTGGCGCAAGCACAAGATCATGCGGGTTATTATGATATGGAAAATAATCAGTTTATTCCTAAGCTGAATGAAAATGATGAAGTGGTAGGTTTTTTTGAAAATTCAGAAAATTCTATCTTATGGGAAATTGTGACCTAAATGTTCTCTCATTAAAAATGATGTTTACTTATTTATAAGCATAAACAAACAGTGAAGCATCGAACAAAATCCTTCTCTTTTAAACTGGAGTACGAAATGGGAAAGTTAGTAGTAAATTTTTTGAAGATAATTAAAATGCAATTGCAGTGACGATTTACTGAAGAGTTTACTAAAACTGAAGATCATCATAAAGAGAAGATATCCTCAGTCAATTTAAAAAGAGCATTGGGATCTCTTAAAACTCCGAATTCATTAAATCTATTCAAAATTATTCGAAATTCTTTACTTTTTGAAATTTTTTAAAGCCGATTTGCTCCTATGTTTATAAAAATGTTAAATACAAAACTCAATGAATAAACCATTTTTACATTTTTGCTGTAAAAATTGAACCGTGTAATCGAATATCTTTTATATGCTTAATTTTTAATGAATATAAGGAACGATAATGAAAAAGCTATTATTTGTAGGATTAATCATTATGGTGGGTCTAAGTGCATGTCAAAAACAGGATACTGATACTTCACAGCAAGATAAAACCACGACTCCTCATTCCATGGATAAAGATCAATAAACCTTCAAACTGCTGAATGATTTTATAATTTTGATCTACTTCTTTCTCTTAATATTTGAAAGTTATGCTGTTTGTACCCATATTATGTATTAAGTAGAGATACTTTTTCTAAACCATTAAGGGAAGTTAAAGATATGCTTAATACCATTCGTCAAGTTTTCTGTATGCATGTTTATGAGTTCAATTGGGACTGCAAGCATGGGTACATTCAGGAATGCCGCAAATGTGGTAAAAATGACTAAGGTATTTTACCAGTTTCAATAAGTTATAAAGACATTTCTGAAGCCGTTTAAATCGCTTCTCTTTAATTGAATGGAGAGTAGGTGTTACCTAAAAAGGGCAAAATGTTAAGGGATTTAAACCAGCACTGTTATGAATCAATTATATATAATTTTACAAATTACATTGAACGAAATTGACACAAAGTTAAGGTTGGATCAGAAGGATTAAATAGTAGATTAAGTCATGTATAGATTCTAAATAAAGGAAGTAAACTGACATGGTTAATCAACACAGCCTACAAATGAGCCAACATAATCAAGAGCGCGATCGCGATCAACACAAACAGCAACAAGAAAATCCACAGAGTAATCAACAAAATCAGCAGTCCAATATAAAACAGCAACCTAATCAACAAAATAATTCGCAAAAACAACATAAATAGTATGTTGTTCTTTTTCCAATAGAATGCGTATTTGATTGATTTAGGTTATATCATTGCTCAAAAAAAGCCCTCTTAGGAGGGCTAAATTATTTCTTTGTTTTATTTAAGATTGTTAAACTTAAGCACCATACGACGATTACTATCAAATAACTTTAATTCGCTATCATTCGCGTCATAGCTCACCACCTGATTTAAAGTTTGTGAAAATTTTTGCGGTAAATCGGTGGGATTTAAACAGGCTTTTTCAGTCATTACTAAGTTGGAAAATTTAATTTGACGGCCTTTTACCGCATATCCTCCCATAAACTGGTTACAGCCATCACTACCGCTGAGTTGGCTATGACCAAAACTAAGCATGGGAACTGCAGATAAACTCGGATCAGCCTTATAAGTCATTTGATTAATTTCAGTCATTACCCAATTTTTGTTTTGCAATTTCGCTAAATTTCTTTCCGTGGAAAGGTTAGGCATTGAAGATGTACAACCTGCCAACAGCATAGAGGTAGCGATGCCGGTAGCGATCATCATTTTATTTAACATTTGCTTTCTCCAATTGATTTAAAGATAAAATTGTGAGGCAAATAACAAAGGTTAATTTTATAAAAAATTTCTTAATTCAATTGATTATTAAACAATAATCCACATAAACTGCTTGAAAAATAAACATGAATTGTTCCCGACTAATAGAATGTGTTAACCGGGAAATTGGGAGCAGGTCAATAGTGTGCAAAATTTAGAGCGTGTAAATTACAAGCAACTCAGCTCCTTCAATGAACACCAAGGTTACTGTTAAGTTTATATACAAGAACCTTATAAATAAGCGCCTATGTTTTTATCACTGTTAATACACAACATAAATATTATTGATGTTTAATAGCATATGGCATATCTATTTGTTAATCATCGGCAAAGAAGGAATAACCATGACTACTCAACCAGATCAAGAGTCAAATCCGCAAAAAGAATCCAATGATGATAAGGGCAATCAAAAGTCTTATCAGAATTCTGAGCCACAGAAAAAGCCCAACGCAGAACCCGAGAATCCGCTTAGGGAACAAAAATAGCTTTTTCAAATTAAAAAGCCCTCTAAGTGAGGGTTTTTTATGCACATAAAATTTAATTATAAATCTAAGAAAAATTGATCTCTTAAAGGATCATCTACTAATTTTTGAAAAAATCATTTTTTAGCGTTTTATAGATTGATGAACTGCAATTATAAGCAAAGCCATGCCATACTATGCACCCCTTAATATTTTTAAAATATTGAAAATGCAAGGATAAGCAACTTAATGCACGGTATTCCAATTCAACATAAACTGGCAGGATTCTACTTCTTCTACTATTCCATAGTAGGGACGTTTATGCCTTTTTGGAGTCTGTATCTGGAAGACCAGGGCTTTAATTACCAAGAGATTGGATTATTATCTTCAATCGCAATTATTACCCGTTTTTTCGCGCCGTTCATTTGGGGATGGATCGCCGACAAGTCGGGTAAAAGAATGCTACTGGTACGCATAGCCACATGGATGGAAGCCTGCATCTGGTTCATGATTTTTCTGATTCCAAATACTTTCCAGTCTGTGGCACTGCTCATGCTCATTTTCAGCTTTTTTCAGAATGCCATTTTGGCGCAATTTGAAGGAGTCACGCTGTTCTGGTTAGCTGAAAAACGGACTCAGCTGTACGGAAAAGTCAGAAAATGGGGTTCGGTCGGTTTTATTGTGGGCGTTTTTGGCATTGGTGCCTTACTTGAAATTGTTCCTATTTCCATGCTTCCCATCATGTTGTTGTGCATCGCATTTTTAGCTTTCCTGTGGTCTTTTAGTATTAAAGAGCCCAGTACAGCACCTCGGTCGCAACAACAGTTAGAACCCTTATGGCCGATATTAAAACGCCCTGTAGTTGCCGCATTTTTTGCTATTGAATTGGTTCTATTATTTTCCCATGCGCCATTTTATAGTTTCTATAGTAACTACTTGCATCAAGCCGGTTTTTCGACCACTGAAATTGGCTTTTTGTGGTCAGTTGGGGTAGTCGCTGAAATTATCATGTTTGCCTTTGCGCATCTTTTCTTAACCCGATTTTCATGGCGCAGTCTGGTCAGTGTTTGTCTGGTCTTGACTGGTATACGCTGGGTTGTAGTGGGACTATTGCCTCATATATTTATGGCACAGTTTTTAGCACAAAGCATTCATGCTTTTAGTTTTGGCCTGTTTCATATGATTGCCATGCGCATTATCTTTCAAAACTTTTCCGCAGGTCAGCAAGGCCGTGGCCAAGCCATGTATAGCACCATGTGGGGCTTAGGCGTTGCTTTAGGAAGTATCTTGGCTGGAAGATATTGGCAGGTGATCTCTGGAGAAATGGTTTTTATTCTTGCGGGGCTTTCAACAGTTATAGGTTTACTGTTTGTACGCTGGCTACCGAAACATATTCAACAAAGCTAAAACCTGTAATAAGTCAGTATCCCGAGTCTTGCGACTCAAATTTCTACCATGTTGTCCGTTATAGCTTTAATTAGGATGCAAAGGGATTTTTCAAGAAGCGATAGTGATCTGGTTTCGTCCTAAAGCTTTTGACCGATACAGGGCGTGGTCCGCCTGATTAATAATATGCTGCAAGCTCAGCTCAGTGGGTAAGCTGTGATGGGCGATGCCAATACTGGTGGTAATAAACAATAAATCTCCCTCAGGCAGTTGCATCGGGGTTAGCTCGGTTTTAATCCGGATTCTTTCAGCAATAGCTTGGGTTTCCTGTAAAGTCGTGTTCATCATCAGAATCAGGAACTCTTCACCGCCTACACGAGCAAAAAGTTCATTGGTACGGATATTGTCCTCAACCAATTGCGAGAAATGTTTGAGTACCAAATCCCCGACATGATGTCCATACTGATCATTCATTCTTTTAAAATGATCCAGATCAAGCATGATCAGTGAGACTGCGTGGCTTTTGGCCTCGCTCAGATATCTTTCGCCTTTTTCAAACAGATGACGCCGGTTTATGGTATTGGTCAAACTGTCATGATTGGCCATATGTAATACTTTTTTATAAAGTTCACGGCGGTTACTGGTAATGATGCAAAGAATGAGTGGAGCTAAACCCAGCATACATAAACCAATACGTACCGAAATCGTGGTGGTTAAATATGCCGATGATGAATGGGACAAGTAAAAATAGGTCAAACTATGATAAGTCACCAAACATACGATGCTGTTGATCAGGGCAACAGTGAAAATGGGATAGGTTAAGGCTGCCCAGATTAATGCGGCCAGAGGATAAAGCAGGGCGCCTGGTCCAAAGAAAATATGGGTAAAGGTTACTGAAATAACAATAGCAATCAGCGGCAGCAATTTAGCCAAACGAAATTGGTTAAGCCTGATACTTTTAAATTTTTTACCTATTTCATTCAGGGTCGGAAAAAATAAAATAATCGGCAGAATGGTAATGTAATTAACAATTTCACCGGCCCACCACATACCAAAATCTATCCATAGACGTTGCGTGGACATAAACGTGTCGGAAAGATAAGGAACCGTGGCAATCGCAAACAGGGCACTGACCAGAGATCCCCCCAAGGCGCAAATGAGAAATAAATATAAGAAAGTAAAACCCTGATTGTAATTACGATAATTTAATTTCCACAGGTGGATTAAAAATAACGAAACCGTAACGTTAATCAGATTTGCGAGGGTAAGAATAAAGGTGAGTTGTAAAGAACTGCCTGTGCTTAAATCTGCCAGCATATAACCGCTAAATGCACCTAACCATCCACCCCAGATTTTTAAATGCTTAAAGCGTAAAAATAGTCCCAGTAAAACCGCATTTACCGGCCATAGATAGGCTAAGAAAGTGACTGGTCTGGATAGAATCCCGCATAAACAGCAAATCAGGACTACAGTACCCACAATAAAAAAGGCACTGGCCTGTTGCTGTCTCAGAGATGATTTAGATGAAGTCAGCAAGATATGCAAAGATCACATCCTTGTCACTCTAACATGGTGACTTGGTAGAAAATATTAAAAAAAATATTTTGCTATACTCGCCGTTAAATAGAAATATTTTCATGACGAATGAACATTTATTATTCGATTTTATTTGTATGAAGGGGAATTTTTATTTCAGGATTGCAGGCAAAGAGTTGATTATTTTCAAGTTGAACAACTACATTTTATGCAGATAGCTTGTGAAATTATATTGTTGTAATATGGTGATAAATACTGGTTTTTCATGAAAATATGATAAGTTATAACAAAGGATTTTTAGCACTGAATTTATGTATGAAAAAAACATATTTTACAATTTTACTTGCATTGTGCTCATCTGTTGCGATGGCAAATGATAATCAAGCTGTAGTGGCAACAGAAGAAACGGATCGAGCTGAAAATTCGAATACCATTCGTATTGTGACACGTCCCGAAATAGTTGGCTTATGGGGGATGCAGGTAGCCAACAATAATAAATGTATTGAGTATTATAATTTTAAAAGTAATAACAATGTCATTATTAAAAGTGGGCAGGAGTGGTCATCTGGAATTTATGACTTTCAACCGGCTCAAGAGGAACGTTCTTTATTGTCTGCACTGGTTTTACAGGTAAAATATGACAATAATGAAAAAGATTGCTCAGGACTGCAGGAAGACCAAACTGGAGAAATTTCCCAATATTTCGTACAGTGGAAAAATCCATCTACCATTAATTTCTGTAGTAATGAAAAGGCGGACCAATGTTTTGCCACATTACGCCGTGTGTTGCCTTAAGAATTATTGATAATTTTATAGATATACTTTCATCAGTATAAAAAACCGCTCATATAGAGCGGTTTTTTAAGTCTTAATACAATATTAAGAAGCTTCCTGATAGGCTTCAAGCTTTTTCAACAAGTGTTTTTCCAGATAATGAATATCCATCGCTTCTTTACAGAAATTCTCGTCTTCCAGAATTAAATCTCGATGCAAAGGAATGTTGGTTTTAATTCCCGTTAAGATGGTTTCTTCTAAAGCCTGTTTCATACGTGCAATAGCAGTTTCACGATCTTTACCATGTGCAATGAGCTTTGCAATCATTGAGTCATAGTAAGGTGGAATGCTGTAGCCTGGATAAATATGCGAATCTAAACGGATACCTGCGCCACCTGGAGCATAATAGTTTTCAATTTTGCCCGGAGAAGGAAGGAATGTAGTTGGATCTTCCGCATTAATACGGCACTCTATCGCATGACCACGACATTCAACATCAGCTTGCTCAATCTCTAGACCAAGCCCGCCAGCAATACGCAGTTGTTGTTCAATGATATCGATACCCGTTACCATTTCAGTGACTGGATGCTCAACCTGAACACGAGTGTTCATTTCAATGAAGAAGAATTCATCATCTTCAAACAGAAATTCAAATGTGCCTGCACCGCGATACTGCATCATTTTACAAGCATTCACACAGGCTTCTAAAATTTCAGCACGCGCCTGTTCCGGTAAACCTGGAGCAGGTGCTTCTTCTAATACTTTTTGATGGCGACGCTGTAAAGAACAGTCACGATCATACAAGTGAATGGCATGGCCATTACCATCAGCTAGAATCTGTACTTCGACGTGGCGAGGTTTTTGCAGGAAGCGTTCCATATACACTGTATCATCACCAAACCACATTTCAGCATCACGCTGTGCAGCCTGAACAGACTCAAGTAGGGTATCAACGCGTTCAACAATACGCATACCGCGACCACCACCACCAGAAGCAGCTTTTACAATCAGCGGGAAGCCAATCTCTTTGGCTTCAGCCAGGGCATTGTGAATAGTTACAGCATGGTCACAACCAGGAACAGTCGGTACGCCTGCTTTTTTCATCGCAATAATGGCAGAAACCTTGTTCCCCATCAGGCGAATATGTTCTGGACGTGGTCCAATAAAGATAAAACCAGAATTTTCGACAATTTCTGCAAACTCGGCATTTTCAGACAGGAAACCATAACCAGGATGGATCGCATCTGCACCGGTAATTTCCGCAGCAGTAATAATTGCCGGAATGTTTAAATAGCTTTCGCTACTTGCACCCGGACCAATACATACCGCTTCATCACAAAAGCGTAAATGCATCAGGTCTTTATCGGCATCGGAATAAATACCTACGGTTTTAATTCCTAAAGTTTTGCAAGCTCGGGTAATGCGTAAAGCAATTTCACCCCGGTTTGCAATTAAAACTTTTTGCAACATTGTGAATCCCCGTGGTCTTAAGCGCGATAGCGGAACAATGGTTGACCGAATTGAATCACTTCGCCATTTTTCACCAGAATTTCTTCAATCACACCGCTTTGAGTCGCTTCAATTGGGTTCATGATTTTCATGGCTTCAATAATACCCAGTGTCTCACCCGCAGAAACGGTCTGACCGACTTTAACGAATGGTGCTTCACCCGGGTTTGGTGCTGCATAAAACACACCCACCATAGGAGAAGTTTCAACAGCACCGCGCGGTGTTTTTGCAACAGGTGCCGCTGCGGCAGCTACAGGCATTGCAGGAACAGCTGCTGCTACTACAGGATTGCGACGAGTAAGGGCGATCGACTGATCTCCTTCCTTAACTTCGATCGCTTGTAAGTCAGATTCAATCATCAGGTCGATGAGTTTCTTGATTTTACGGATATCCATGAGACAGTATTCCTAATTATGATTGCGTAGAAGGTTGAATTTTGTCGATGACGAAGTCTAGTGCCGCGGTATAACCCTGAGCACCTAAACCACAAATTACGCCAACGGCTTTATCTGATAAATATGAATGATGTCGGAATGCTTCACGTGCGTGTACATTGGACAAATGAACTTCAATAAAGGGAATGGCAACGCCAAGAAGCGCATCACGCACTGCAACAGAGGTATGCGTTAAAGCTGCAGGGTTGATAATGATGAACTGAACGCCTTCTTTTTGTGCCTGATGAATTCGGTCGACAATGGCACCTTCCCAGTTGCTTTGAAAAGTATCTAGAGAAAGAGATGCATTTTGAGCTTGAGCGATGAGCTTTTGATTTATATCATCTAGAGTAAGGTGTCCATAAACTTCTGGTTCACGCATACCTAGTAAATTTAGATTCGGTCCATGAATAACCAAAATGGTTGAGCTCATTCAGCTTGCTCCAATTATAAGTTTGCAAATATACCTTGCAAGATGTCAGCAAAGTTTGCGTATTATGGCATATATTTCCGTATTTCTATTATAGATTGTTTGAATTGATACGGAAGCTATGTGTCAAAACTGAGCTATATAATGGGAACTTTGCAAGGAATTGGCAATGTTAAAAAATGACATTTTTTATAATTATTACTATTTTTTACATTGTAAGCTGAATTGACCAAAACAGTTCATTTATTTTGTGTAACGGTCAGCGCAGAGTCATCAATTGTGAGCATTTCTTGCCAACAGGTAGTATAGCGTGGGGAGCGGTGCTGCTGTTTCATCTGCCAGGCCGGATTGGCAGAATGATAGCCTACTTGGATGCAATCCGGGCCATAGCGTTGTTGCATTTGCACTAAGGTTTTCATTAAATCATCCCGTTGTTGAATCATGGCGACGGGTTGCCATAAGTCATGCATATAGTGCTGTTTAATATGTAATGCACTAAACATGACTTCTACTTTAATGTATTTCTGATTTTCCTTAAATAAAACATCTATTTGCTTTAATGCTGCGCAATTTAAAGCAAGTAAGTCATCGCTTGCATATTCCAGACCTAGTGCATAAGAAATACTCTTTTTATAGGGTGGATTGGGTATCTTTATATAAAGTGAAACATGGACGCAGGCACAAAGTTGCTGTTGTTTAACTAAGCGTTTATGGGCACGGTTAACATGAAAAATGACAGCCTGTTTAATGATTGATTTTTCAGTCAAGGCTGAAGCAAAACTTCGTGATGAAAGGATTCTTTTTGCCGGTATTGCAGGGTCATCTAGTGCAATACAGGATTGACCTTTTAGTTCACGAATGGTCCGTGCAATCAGCACCGAAAATTGTTTGGCAAGATGATGTTCATTGGCAAAAGTTAAGTCATAGCAACTATAAATTTCATAGTCTTGAAGCTGTTTGCTGATTTTACGACCAATGCCCCAAACCTCGCTCGCCGCTGTTTCCAAGAGTAAGCTTTCATAGCTGCATAAGTCTAAATTCGGTAAATAACACAGAGAATTAAAACCAGGTCTTTTTTTTGCAAAATAATTGGCCAGTTTGGCTTGGGTTTTGGTTGTCCCAATGCCTATACAGCAGGGCAAACCCAGCCATTGTTCAATAAGCCTGATTAATTCTTGGCAATAGTGTTCGATATCAAAAAATTCCGAATAACTGCTGAGCTGGATAAAACACTCATCAATCGAATAAGGTTCCAGGTCATCCGGATGAAAGTGCTGTTCCAGAATCGAAAAAAAGCGCCGTGACATATCTGCGTATAAAGGGTAATTACTGGAAAATACTTTTACTCCTCTGGCTAAAGCCTGTTGCTTGACTTCATGCCATGGAATGGCCATACCAATACTTAACGCTTTGGCTTCATTGCTTCGAGAAACGACGCAACCATCGTTATTAGAGAGTACGACCACGGGCTGACCATTTAAACGAGGGTTGAATACCCGTTCGCAGCTGACATAACAGTTATTAATATCAATTAAAGCAAACAGTTGTGTTTTCATTTTTTATTCTTGAAATTGTAACGTTTTCAAGATAAGAATAATAAAATTCCAGATCAATTTCAAATTTAAAAAATTTGGAGAATCAAGAGGGCATTCGATAAAGACGTTCAGTGACTTGTAAGGTTCGGTGTACTTCACGTTAATAGCGTAAAGCTGTAATTGAGTGATGCACTAAAAATCAGCAAATTAATATTCTGAAAATTACAATGAATTAAGTCGATACAGTTTGCGGGTTGGTTAAGTAAAAATATCCGTTAGATTAATAAGAGTCGTAATACATACGGCATATCCCTAGCACTCAGAGCTAGTAATCAATCTAAAGGATGGATATGAAAATGGCTAATCAACAACAATCGAATCAGCAAAGCGATAATCAAAAGCATCAACAGCAACAGCAGCAAGACAATCAACGTCAGCAAAATCAGGGTAATCAACGCCAACAGCAGCAAAAGAACCCTCAACAGCAAAAATAATCCTCAGCCTGGCTAAGGATTTAGCATAAAGCCTCAAGTTTACTTGGGGCTTTTGTTGGTCTATTTAAAAGTAAAAATATAATTTATTCCGGTTGCATAGCAATCTATATAACTTATTAGCGTAGTTTTTTTAAAATACAGGTCACGACACCCCAGATAATCAGCTGTTCTTCGCTACGCAAATAAATATCGGGATATTCAGGATTTTCTGCTTTTAACCAGATTTTCAGTTCGCTATTTTTCTGTTTCTCTTTCATTAACCGTTTCACGGTAAATTCATTATTAATTAAAGCGAGAACGATATCGCCATGTTCTGCCTTTAAGCTGCGATCAATTAGAATCTGGTCATCAATATCTATGCCTGCATTCTTCATAGACAGCGAATTTACCCGTAATACAAAGGTACTTGCAGGGTTATGCACCAGATATTGATTTAAATCGATAACATCTTCCGTGTAATCCTGAGCCGGAGAGGGAAAACCTGCTGCAACCGATTCCAAAGGATAAGGAATATCGAGTCGGGTCTGAATCTGTATAGGATGCAGTTCAATCTTCTGACTACGGTCATCTGCTGGTTTGGGTTTTAACCATGACTTGATTTCCAGTACTTTAGACTCAGGCACGCGCATGACTACGGTTTTTTCCTGATACTGGGTTTTGCGACCGGCATTCTTGCGTTTGCCGCCGTGGCCATGTTCAGGACTTATTATCGATTTTGTTGTATCTTGTGGTTTCATGGATATCTTTTTGATTTTGTAACTTTTTCAAGCTTAGCAAAAAATACTGAAAATAAAAAGTTTAGCTATGGGAAATCGTTCTAAGTTAAACTATCACTATTCGGTTTTTATATACCAGAGAAACGCAATGCCAAAAAACTCCCAACAACTTTCACCCTTAGAAGAACTGATTGCAGAACAAAAGTTATTATGTGAAGAATTTGATTCTGCCTATATTCAAGTGAGTGGTGATGACGTCGTAGCCATTGCGGTTCAAACCTTAAATAAAGAACCTATTGTCGGGATTCGTAAAAAGCCTGAAACGGATGAAAATATTGGCTGGTTTATTTATGGTGGTGAACTGGAAGCAGGAGAAGACTTTTTCCAGACCATGACCGTTCGCGAGTTACAGGATATTTTTCCTGAAGCGCTACCATACCTGGCTCTGGCTGAAGGTTTCCGTTTTATGATTGATCGTGAAGACTATGAAGATG
>Ga0308165_1004425_pt1 | contig 13852 bp, 8 predicted proteins | sample PhyWR2_FD_201032 | JGI IMG/M metagenome (GOLD analysis project Ga0308165, IMG submission 201032) | Phyllosphere microbial communities from UC Gill Tract Community Farm, Albany, California, United States - DLSLW.R2 | ecosystem: Host-associated > Plants > Phyllosphere > Unclassified | place: USA...
GCCGGTCGCGATGGTCGTTACCGCATAAAGATCAGCCAGCGCGGGGAGCAAAAAGATGTAACCGCGCTGAGCCGATGCCCGAACTTGCAAGGAAAAAGCAGATGGTGTGATCGATCGATCCCGACGTGGGAAAATCCGGTAGCCCCAATGGCCTTCGAGGTCGCACACTTGGCTGGAACCGACGTCGCGGAAACCATCTTGGCCAGCGTTCATTCGAGCGCGAAAAAAGGCCGGACATATGGAAGCAAGCGATCTGATCAAATCAATGCCCAAGACCTTGTAAGAGGGGGTCGTCCACATATGGGGATCGGCACTGACCCACCATCCGCACGTGCACATGATCGTGCCTGGCGGTGGCATCGCGCTCGACGGCACGCGCTGGATCTCGTCGCGCCCCGCATTCCTGCTGCCGGTGCGTGTGCTGGGCGCCTTGTTCCGCCGTCTGTTCCTCACTCGCCTGTTGGCATTGTTCGATGCCGGCAAGCTGGCCTTCTTCAGCACCTTGGCTGGCCTCGCGACACGCAAGGCCTTCCTGCGGCATCTCTCGCCGATCCGGAAGAAGCGCTGGGTGGTCTATGCCAAGCCGCCCTTCGCCGGGCCGCAGGCGGTGCTGGCCTATCTCTCGCGCTACACGCACCGGGTTGCCATCTCGAACGGGCGGCTCCTCGGCTTCGACGAGACCGGCGTGACGTTGCGCTACAAAGACTATCGCCGCCCTGCTGCTGAACGCCAGCAGGTCATGACGCTGGCGACCGACGAGTTCGTCCGCCGCTTCCTGATCCACGTTCTGCCGCGCGGCTTCCACCGCATCCGGCATTACGGCCTGCTCGCCAGTTCGACCCACAAGGACACCATGGCGCTGGCCCGCAAACTGCTGGGCGTTGCTGTACCGGTCGAGGAGCCCGAACCCGACGAACCTCCCGACCATCGCCCGCCATGCCCATGTTGCGGCGGGCCCATGACCATCATCGAGGCCTTCGCCCGCTGGTGCCAGCCCCGCGCATCGCCATCATCGGCATCGCCAATCCGGGGGAATGCGCCATGATCCGGCATGGCTCAGGCTGCACGACGGTCACGCCCATGGCGTCCTGGCCGATGACCCAGTGCATGCCCATTCCGGAAGCGAGCCCAGCGCAGGGCACACCGACCAGCAAAACCACCACCGTCCGCACTCTGACGCCGCACAAAGTCACGTTGATCCGGCCAGAACCGACACTTCCGGATCAGCCTCGCTTACCCGTCCGAACCACCCCAAAGCCGCTTTACCCATAGACCAGCGCGTGGGGCCCGCGGGTTCCTGCACTGGAGGCTTTCGTACGCAAGCGCCCGAAACCCTTCACAGACCCAGTCATAAACGGACTGACCGCTCATTGGCAGGCCATTTTCACACTCGAACGGCTTGGGTGGGCGCGAAGCGGACGGGCACCACACGCCCCAAAGCAGCCGCTATGGTCTTTCGCGGCCATTAGAAAGGCGGGCTCATTAGTCCCCCGCCTTGGGGCAAGACCCGGCCTCGCCTCGATCCGCCGGGGGGCCACACCTCTCAACCTGACCGACAGGACGAGCAATCGCAAATCGCAAAGCGGCTCCGTCGATAAATCCGGCCTCGATTTGTCTTTATGTCAACGTTGTCGCCGCCACGGCGGGAATTCACGTCGAGTTTGACTACACCCCCCCGCTTTGGCATAGGTGTCCGGGATTGTCGGCGAATTCGTACCGTTTTTGCCGAACCGCGCCGAGTCGGATCAAAAGGGGCATGTTCATGTTGTCGGGGCAAATTCTCGATGCAATGATAAGTTCGTGCGAGAACGCAAAGAGTGTCCTGCGCCAGGCGGCGATCGATCCTTCAGACCGCAAGACATTGAATATCTCGATGGGTGCGACGGTAGCAGCCGAGCTGTTGGGCCGCACACCCGAGGCGCTTTCCAAGGCCGAAGCGCGTGGGCGGCTTCCTGCTCCGAAGACCGCGAACAATGGCCGCCGATTCTACACGGTCGAAGACCTGATATCGATCCGGGAGACTCTCGGAATCAAGATGGGCAAACTTCCGGAAGAGCGTGCGGTCGTTCTGGCGGTCCAGAACTTCAAGGGCGGGGTCAGCAAGTCAACAACCGCGAAGCATCTAGCCGACTATCTCGCGCTGCGAGGGTACCGGGTCCTCGTTGTGGATTGCGATCCCCAAGCGTCCATGAGCGTCATGTTCGACGTCAATCTCGAAGCGATGGTCGAGGAGACGCATACGCTCTCCAACTTCCTTTCTCCGCGGATGGACGATGCGGATTCGTTTCGCAAGACGATCCGGCCGACCGCCTGGCCCAATATCGACATTTGCCCTGCGAACCTCGGCTTGCAGGACACCGAGTGGGAGTTGACAGCTACGATCGAGGAAGGACCAACGGCCATTGCTGGCGCCTTCCGGATGCTTCGGATCGGCCTCGAAGAGGTGCGCCTCGATTACGACGTCGTCATTCTCGATCCGCCGCCGGCCATGGGCTTTTTGGGAGTCAACACGCTGACGGCGGCGGACGGACTGCTCATACCAGTCCCGGCGCGCCAGCTTGATTACCTCTCCACAATCCATTTCATGCAAACCTGTCGCGAGGCAATGAGCCTGGTTTCGCGCTTCGACACCTCGATTGACTACGGTTTCATCCGCATCGTGTGCACTATGTTCCAGCCCAATCGCACAAACGAGGCGCAGATGCTGCAGGTGATGGAGAAGACCTACGCCGGTCAGATGCTGTCGACCCCGATCCTCCTCTCTGAAGAGATTAAGAACGCGGGTCTGCAGATGTCGTCCATCTACGAAGTGAACAAACCCTATGGCTCGCACCAGACGTACACACGGTGTCGGGACAACCTGAATATGGTCTTTCGCGAAGTCGAGAAGGACATCTGCAAACAGTGGCCTTCGCGCATGGCGCAGGTCGGCACTGACAGACTGACGGAGGCGGCATGAGCGCGGCAGGCGGACGCAGGCGCAGCCTTCTGGCCAGCGCCATCGAGAGCATCGGGGCAGCGCCGGTAGCGACGGCTGAACCTGGCGCCCCCCTGCCCGCGGCCATCGATGAGCAAACTCCGGCCGAGAAGTCGAGCGCTCCATCCTTCCTGGAGCGCCGTGGCGCCGCTTTCGACGAGCTGACCCGGTCGGTCAAAGGCCTTACCATTCGCCTCAAACCCTCTGAGTGCTCAATTTGGCCCGGCAACGCCCGGGATTATGCGCTTCTGACCGAGGATCGGTGTGCCAGCCTGATCGATTCCATTCGCGAGGAGGGGGCGAACCGGGAGGCCGTGGTCGTTCGCCGCACACGCGGCGGTAACCTGCCTTATGAATTGATTGTCGGCACCCGGCGGCACTTTTGCGTCGCCTGGCTTAACGCGAACAATCGGTCCGAAATTGACCTTATTGCACGCATAGAAACGCTGGATGACGAAGCGGCGTTTAGGCTCGCGGACCTGGAGAATCGGGAGCGCGAGGACGTCACCGACCTCGAGCGTGCGCGGAACTACCGTCATGCCGTCGAAACCTATTATGGCGGAGTGCGGACCCGGATGGCCGACCGGCTCGCCATTCCCAAGCAGAACCTGCACAACCTGCTCCAGTTGGCCGAGCTTCCCGACGCCGTGATTGCAGCGTTCGCCGAGGTCGGCGACCTCAAGGTCCGACACGGCATGCGCCTGTCCCCGCTGATCAAGGATGATGGGCACCGAGCGAGCATCGTCGCAGAGGCGCTGACCATCGCTGCGGAGCAGGCGGACAGGAAAGCGGGAGGGCTCGACAAAATCGACGGCAGCAAGGTGTTCGAGCGCCTTGTTACCGCGTCGTCGAAACCGAAGGCGCCGGTTGTCGCGCGCCGTAAAGCGGTGATCGCCGGTGCCGAAGGCAAGGAGATTGGCCAGGTGATTGCCGATACCCGGGCCAAGGGGATTACCGTCAACATCCATCCGAAGGCTTCGGCCTCGGTGGACGAGATCCTCGAAGCGTTGCGGCCGGTCCTCGAACGCGCCAAGTTCGCGCGGTAACAGAATATCGGTAAAAGGAATTTTACCGATGGATAACAATGGTTTACACGGAGGTAAAACGTGTTTTACCTCCGCCCTCGGGGTATACGATGTCCAAGGACTCGCGCGAAGAACGGCAAGTCGATCTGTTTTTGCCGCAGCTCACTACCCTTCCCTTGCGCGACCAGCGCGAGACCATGGAACGGCCTTTCTTTTCACTGTCCAAGCGCAAGCGTCTCAAGCCAATCGACTACGTCAGTCCGGACAAAAAAGTGACGGTTCACGTCTCTGCCAACTCCGAATACGGTCTTGCCACCATCTACGATCTCGATATCCTCATCTATTGCGCGTCCGTGCTTATGGAGCACAAGCGCCGCGGCGCGAACGACATCCCGCAGACCCTGCATATCGTTCCCTATGACATGCTCCGCACGCTCAAGCGGGATGTCGGCGGACGGGCTTACGAGCTGCTGGGAAATGCCCTCGATCGCCTGCAGTCGACGACGGTCAAGACCAACATCCGTTCCGGTGACGCAGTGGATACCACCTTCTCCTGGCTCGACAGTCATTCGCAAATACGCGATCGCAGCGGCACCATCCGGGGAATGCGAATAACGCTCGCCAAATGGTTCTATGACGGTGTGCTGATGGAGGGAGGCGTTCTAGCGATTGATCCGACCTACTTTTCGCTCACGGGCGGACGCGAGCGGTGGTTGTATCGCGTAGCGCGCAAGCATGCGGGCGGTGCCGGCAGTGACGGCTTCGCCATCTCGATGCCGACCCTGTTCGAAAAGTCGGGCGCGGAGGGAGATTACCGCCGCTTTAAATTTGAAATCGGGAAGATCGCCAAGGAGGATGCCCTACCAGGATATAGCCTGACGCTGGAAGCTCGGGACGGAGCCGAACCCATGCTGCGCATGACTCGGCGCGCAAAAGAGGACAGCGTCACTAGTCAAGCCCCCTCCCCTGCCCTCGCCGCCCAGCATGAAGAGGCCGCTCCCGAGGCGCCCGCGATCGCGTTCCCGGACCGGGGGCATATCGCGTTCACCGCCTTCGGCGCCATAGCGCGCGCCAATCTGCCCAGTCCGCAGAGGGATCACGGTCTGGTAGCTGACGACTTCCGGTCGTTCCTGAGGCAGCGTGAAATCGCGCTAGATGCGAAGAACATCACGACGATTTTCGCGACCTTCTGCACCAAACAGCGAGCGGCCTCCTAAGCGCCTCTGCGCCGCCGGACAACGATCTACGGTACTTCGGGAACGGGGCCGCATTTTTTTCTGACCGGGACATCGAGCGACGGCATACCGCCCGGCGCCAAGTGCCGGACGCACGGGCTGTTTTCTCGGTGACTGGCGAGCTGTGTTCCCGAAGTACCGGTATCTTAACCGCCAACCGCCAACCGCCAACCGCCAACCGCCAACCCAGCCCCCCTGCCCTGCCCCTCCCCGGGCCCCGGGGCAGCTCCGCCGTCGCCGAGCGATAGCGCACGAGTGTCCGCGCAGATGGTCTGCAGAGGCATTCGATGACGCGGGGTAAGCCGGCCCGAGGGTCTTCACTTCGCACAGTGTGAAGATTTTTGAGGCATCCCCTGTCTCGACGCGCCGACACCCAGCGCACCTTGATGGGCGTGCGCGCAATGGTTTCCGGTCCCCGCCTCACCGTTCCCGATCATGGCCCAGGCGCGTAGTTTAGCGTAGTACCCCCGACGCGCTCGCCCAGATATTCGGTCTGCTGAAGTGGGGTTGTTTGGTCTCGCGGATACAGGGTGCCGTGCGGGGCTGACCCCGCGACGCAGGGCAGGGTCGTCGATCGGCGTCAATCTCGCGTGCAGGCTGCAAAACCGGTCACAGCGTCGTCCATGGCTTCCGGTTCGCGAAGCTTGCCTCGCCGGTCGTTTGGGCAAGCAACGAAGGGGGCCTTGTAGGCCTAACGGTTTTTCCGAATCTAGTCGTGCATGGCGTTCCTTATGTGCCATGCCCAATCTTCACATGCTGCCATCCAGCAGCGCCCGAGCGGCTTACATCGCGTTCCCGAAGAACCGGGGCACTGACCGAGAAGGAGCGAAGCGGATAGGCGCAAGACACAGCTGCCTCACTCCGCATTGACCGCTCAACGACGGGACCCTGCCGAAAAAGCCCCAAGGAAAAAGCAAGCGAAGCGGCCGACGTTGGGTCGAAAGGGGAACGGCTTGTCTTGAAATGAAAAGGACGCGTTCCCGAAATACCGTTCGCACGAGTCAGCGCGCCTCGACCGCCGAACTCCACTGGTTCTTGAGTCGGCGGCCCTCCTAATTGCTTGGGCCTTGCAAGACACGAGCATAACCTACGATACGCGCGGCATTCCGGCGGGTAAAACGCGTTTTACCGCGCAGTCAGGCGCCAATTCCCGCGAGCCAGGCCACGGGTGCATTGCTGACGCAGCTACGTCGGTCACGCGCAATGCAGGGGAGGGGAGGGGAGGGGAGGGGGGATCTATCGGAAGGCGGCATTGTGTTCCCGAAGTACCGCGTCGCTCGCCGCAGGGCCTAGCTCTGCGACGCCGGGATCCGCGCCGCGCCCCTAGAGTCCGCCAGCAGTTGGCGGCGGCAGCAGACAATCATCGCGGACGGGGACGACCTTCGTCGAACGTAAACCGCTGGTTCCGCGCCACCGCGCGAGCCATCACGGCGCGTAGACTCAGGGCGTACCGCCCCGCAGGCGCCGCCTCATCGTAGGAGAATGGCGAGGAAGCGACGGGCTCGTAGAGATCGGAAGGCTGCGTTCCTGAAATACCGTCATCACACGGCCAACAGCGCTTCCGCGGTCAGGGATGGATCGCCCGGCCGTGGTACCGAGGCCAGCGGCACACCAAGCGCCGTTGCATTGAAATGAGGTGCAAAACGGCTGATCCGTGGGCGAAACCGGCCCAGTAAAACGCGTTTTACCGGGCCACGGACCGCTAATCTTGATGGGCTTATCCACGGGATATCAGGAACGCACGCACGGTACTCCAGGAACGCATCCACGGGACTTCCGGAACGCTGACCGGGTACTTCGGGAACGCGCCTACGGGTTTTCAGGAACACACTCGAAACTCCGACTCACGGGTGCTCCGCGAGTCGCATCACCAGAGGCCATCGGGTAACTTATTATCCTTATCCTAAAAGAGATAACCGACGCCTCCGGCGTTCTCCTTCTTTTTTTGAAAAGAAATCTGAAGGCAATCACGCGTTCAGCGCAAAATTTGAATTTCACTACGGCGACTGCCAACCCGGCGGCCGCGAGACGCCCTTACCCGCCCCCCCGATCCTGCCACCACATATCGATAGGACGCTGATGTTGTAGCCCGCCCGGCACGCCAGCGCTGGCGCCCCATTCTATCGAACCAGAATTTGTAGCGCGGCGGGATACGCTCCACTGTGTGCTACGCCTACGCAGAAACATCAGAGTTGGTCGCGTCTGGCTTTCACAGCCTCGGTTAGGCTGGGCACTTGGGCGATGAAGGGACTAGAGGTGTCCGTTGCGGTCGGTATGTGCCCTTTCAATAACAGGTTGGCCCGCAAGCCCAACCATGTGACCGCGTCATTCCTCAATAGCGAGAAAGGTGAACGGCATCCCCTAAGCTGGATCGGTGATCACGCCGAGGCGCAAATTGCAGGGTAGGGCGCACGGATTTAGGTCGGTCGGTAACGCCCATCTCGGAGTTGAATAGCAGTGCGCCCGCACCGTACGGTACAACCACGAGATCGCGGTGCGACATCATCGTTGTTTGGCCTCACCTCTCGCGCGAGATGGCTAGTCGGATCACGGGTCACCATACGACATTAGCGGGCACAAAGGAGCCCACCGGCTCTACGTGCTGGCGGCGAGCAAATCTCGATCTTGACCAGATGCTCGAGGTGCTAGCGGAACAACCATAGAACTTGCTTATAAAGCGCCTCAGGCGGCCGCTGAGGCTAGCTAGGCGCTTTATGGCCTCATGCCCTGGCGTCGTCAATTTAAGTGCTCCAGCAGCTTCCTAGGCGATGCGATTTGCCCCCACATCACCTCCGCAATGCGGCCCATTGCCCGGATCCACGCTCACGCGGGTGGCGCCACGGAATTCCAGGTTTGTCTTTCGATGAAATCTGCCACTGCCGTCGTTTCCCATCCTGATGCCGATCCGGCGTGGCGGACTGCGCTGGATTAGGTAGCCCCAGGTCCCCCTTTGAAACGCCGAGCTACACGCGACCGAGGATTTGCTCCCTGGGCTAAGAACGCGACGATCTAGTGCTGCTGCTGCAGTAGCTGGACGCGAGCGGAGGAGCTTCGGACTTGGTGGAGATGCCGATGCGAATGCCCGCCACAATTAGCACACGGATAGCCGGCGCTGAGGACTAGTCCATTTTTGACGGGCTTTGTAGGGCGATAGAGCATTCAGGCTCCCTGCAGCTTATCAAGCTTTGCCCTAGTCTCCGGACCGCATTACGGGTTCTCTCACATCGATAACCACGGCGCCTTCATCAAAGCGGTCGTATAGCGCCGATGGGTAATCTTTCACACGACGTACTTTTGGGCCGGGGGGTGGCAGACGGCTCTCATGGCGTACGCGACGGCGACGTTCTCGTAGCTACCAAAGACCCGCGCCGCAGTCGTCTTGGTTGGTCTTCCAAGACTTCGGAGCTCCGCAGCGAGGGGGCTCTCCCGGGCGCGGAGCGCAAAAAAAGCGTGCCCGTTGCCGCTTGCTCGAAAGATTTATTGAGACTAAATAAGGACTGAATTTAGTCTCCTAGGAGAATGCTTAATGCGACTGTCGACACAGGTCCGACCGATTAGTTACCTGAAGGCGAACGCTGCCGAGGTGCTCTCGGACCTTGCCGATAGCCGGCAGCCGATGGTGATCACTCAGAATGGCGAGGCGAAGGCGGTACTGCAGGATGTTGCGTCCTTCGAGCAAGGCCAAGAAACTCTGGCGATGCTCAAACTGCTCGCGCTGGGGCAGGGGGATATTGAGGCAGGTCGTACGCGGCCAGCTAGAGCAGTCGTAGAGCGACTGCGGGCAAAGGCAGCGCGCCCCGGATGACTGATCGGCGGTTTGTTGTTGAACTGGCGCAGGGAGCCGAGGATGATCTCGAAGAAATTCACGGATACTTGACGGCGGGCCGGGAGTTGGACGACGCCGACGCGCTGCTCGATGAATTGCTGCGATCCGTCGACACGCTGGAGCAATTTCCCGATCGGGGCGCAATTCCGAACGAACTGCAAGATCTTGGAATGCGGGAATTTCGCCAGATCCTTCTGCGGCATTACCGGCTGATCTACCGGGTTTTTGAACGGCGTGTTGTCATTCTGATCATCGCCGACGGGCGGCGCGGTATGCAGACTTTACTCGAGCGGCGGCTGCTCGGCCGGCCGCACTAAATCTCATCTCATGGGGGACAATGGCCCGTGTGCGGTCCCCTTAAAGCAAGAGCGCGGCGTGTGTGGGCGCCGAATTCGGCCTTGGCTGTCGCTGAGGCGCGCCGGGATAGCTGCGCCAGCAAAATCCCCGTCTGCAATGGCGATAGTTGGTAGCGCCGCTGACCGAGACTGTCCCTCGGACCGGGACCAGTCGAAAACGAGGGCATATCGCCGCAGCAAGGAGAGGGGCCATTCTCCCTCTCTCTGAATTGGGCCCAGAGTTTCCATCCGGCGATAGGGGGAAGCCAATATGGAGAATGTGCGGGCATATATAATCGCGTAAAATCAGCCGGTTACGCTAAACTGTAAAGCTAACGGCCGATAAATATACATGTACTGCTACTATGGTGATATTAACATACGATAAGTGCAGTTATTGCAGAACCATATTATCGGCGTTAGGATGGTGGCCAGAACGCCGAATGTCGGTTTCGGAATATGGCCGGACTCGTGGGCCTTCCACGTCGCAGCCCGTCGGAGTGTCAGAATAACCCCGGACTCTTTTCAGAATAATCCGGACTCCGCCGCGCGCGCTCAAAACCCGCAACAAGAAGGGTCGTCACAGGCTCTGGTTAAACACGCGCGAGCGACGATCCGATCCTTGCTATTCGGCTCTCAAGATCAGCGATCCGGGCGTTACGTCGCCTTCCGCGTTGAGCGACGACAACGCGGTCGACAAAAGCAGGTGACCAGCGTTTCATCGCTTCGATATTTTGTTGGAGCGCGTCTTCGTCCACCGAGGCGACAAACGTCTCAATTGCCGGCGGCTTATGCTCGCCAAACAGAACTCTCCCAGTCTCGATGCGAGGGTCGAGAATGCCTTTGACCGCGGAGAGCATAGAGCGACGCATGGCTATGCTGGCGATCGCCATCGGGTGCAACTTGTCACTCGAGTGAAATTCGGGCGGATCCGATCCGGGGGTCATGGCCGGACAGACGTAGCTGTTCAGGGGGATGTCGGTCCGTGCCCAGGAACGATGATGGCCGACGAGCAACTGCCAGATGTCGCGCACTTCGTTGAGCAGTTGGTCGGCCGAAGTGAAGTTGAAACGGTGTTGGTCTGGTGTCCTGCCACGAAGGGCGGTCGCCACTGCAACCTCCAACTCGATGACGTGATCCCAGCAATTCACGGCGTTTTGATCGGCGACAAGTGTCTCGGGAGCCGCCCTCTCAAGCGGGCGCCAGCAGCCCCGGCAGATCATGCGCAACGGGCCGCTCGCAGCAGCTGAGAGCCTCCAGCGAAAGCAGCCGCACGCAGCACATCGGTCCTGGAGCGGCCATTTGTGTTTGTGGCAAAAGCCGGATACCGCCAGTACCCAGTGCCGGCGCAGATAGGCTGGCTGGCCAGCGGCATAATCTTCGGCCAGACACCGCGTACACCAGCTCACGTGCAGTCTTGGAATGGGGCGAAGGGTCTCATGCTCAGTCTGGAATGGCGGCGCGTCCCACGCGAGGAAATCAAGCGGTATGCCCGGATGGCGGCGGCCGATGGTGATCTCTGCGAGGCTGGAGGGAGGTACGCCGAACTCTAGTGACACCGCTTTCAACCAGGCAGCTGGCGGGTGAATGTCCGGGAGACGCCAGCGGCCCCTGCGATCGAGAACGACCTCCGGGTCCTGAAAAACTCGACCGCGGACACGGCAGTTCTGTCGGGCAAGCCAAGAAGTCAGCAGCTCATCGGGAAATGGCGCCGGAGGCGGGATCACGCGACGCGCCGACGCAAAGTCCGGTTGGTATTGGCGATCACCTGCATCGATACTAGGGGAAGCAACAGCGCCTCGTCATCGAAGCTGCTCGCGTCGATCATCTCCCGCTTGTTACGGATCGCGGCGATGGCGAGGGCTTCCATAAGGCGGAAAATCCGACCCGTTACGCCCTGGCTCAGGTTGAGGACGCGTTGACGCACGTCATTTGCATCGAGCTGCGAGGGCAGGCGCAGCGGAAGCAGTCCGGAAAAGCTGGCCATGAGCTGTCGGAACGCCTGATCGTTGCGCCACGGGACCAGTTCGAATGCAGCAAAACGATCAGCAAGGTTAGGATCGGTCAAGACCGCAATCCGCGCGTCTTCGGTACCGGCGCATACGATTGGTATCTTCAAATCGTTTGTCAGGAAGCGGATCGTATTGAGGAAGATGCGCTGCTGCCGCGGCGACCCGGCCAGCATCTTGTCGATCTCGTCGAGCACGAGAACCCTCACGCCGAGTTCAGCGAGCATTCGACGCGAAAGCGAGCGGAGCGATCGCAGGGACATATGCTCGAACTCTGTGAGGTTCATCGCCAACAGCAGCTCGGTGTAGAACTCCTCCTCGCTTGGCTGCGGAGGCATCTGAACGACCACCACCGGCATTGTCGTGAGCCCGGCGCGCTGGTCGTACGACGAGGCGTGCAGCTCAGCGAACCTATTCACGATCTCGCTCTTGCCCATGCCGGTGGTACCGAACAGCAGGAGGCACGGCATCCGGCCGCGTTGGGGATAGGTCAGCACATCCTCCAGCCGTCTGAGCGCTTCTCCGGCTTGCGGAAGCGCCATCCAGCGGTCTCGCCGCAGCCAGTCGATCCGTTCATCGTCCGGCATCGATGCCGTATCCCGGTAAGCGGGAAACAGGTGATCGTAGAGGTCGGTCATGTTCGCTCCTCGATCGTGAAGGGCACGACAGGTTCGGTATCACAGGGCGGTGCCGCGTCCATTGGCGTTGGCAATGAGAGCATCTCTGAGTGTGGCGGGTCTTGCCCCAGGGCGTAGGATATTCGCTGTGTCGATCTGCGCGCGGATTTAGTCCGGTCGATGGCCTCGACGATTATCCGCCGCTGTTCGCGCACCATTTCGAACAAGGAGTTTTCATCGACTGCAAGGCGTCCGCGTTCGCGCAATGCCTTCACGGCAAGGTCATGCTCAAATTTGGTGATTGGAGGACGGCGCCGATCGCGTAGGGGCACCGTGAGATGCTCGCCATCTGGCAGCTCGACGTAGACGCTCGAAAGATTGAGCGGGCTGTATTTGATCGGGAGCTTTCTGTCGCAGTTCGCGGCGAGGGGCGCCAAAGCGCCGTGCCAGTAGAAAGCGTGGAACAGCTCGACACCTTCCCGCCGAATGCGGCGCATCTCGAAGGGCAGAAAATCGAGAAGGAAACGGTCCGCGTCAGCCGGCAGCCGCAGCGGCACCGCGCGTGTAGTATTGGCATCGTTCCACGCCGTCAGCGGTGGAACGCCCAGTTCGCGATGAACTGAACCATGATAGATTCCGACCTGAAGCGTGAACCAGAGCTCAAATTCCTTAAGGGTCATGCACGACTGACCCTCTGCGTCGTAATCGCCTTTTGCCTTCACGTTGGAGAAGGTCGTGCCCGGGAGCAGATGCACTTCGCCAATCATCGTGCCGATCAGGCGCTCAATGTGACCCCCATAGTGCGGTGTGGCGATGGGACGATATTTCAGTTCGATCCCATGCTGCTGGCATCCACGCGCGAGTGCATGGGAATGAAACTCCCGAGCGTTGTCGAGATGGAGGGCATCGGGAATACCATAGACGGGGTATTCGAGCCTGATCTCCCGCTCTTCAAGCCAAGCTGTCTTTCCGAGGACTGCATGGCGAATGGCCATGCCCACCGACGTAGCCGAGGGGCTCTCGAGCGAGATGTAGAAACCAGGGATGACGCGGGTTGCAAGATCGATCTGCAGGGTGAGAGTTGGCCTGCAGAGCGGCCTCCGAAAATGCTCGTCGACTATGATGATATCGGCGGGAGTGTGATCCATCTGGACCACCTGCAAGGCGTGGTCGGCGAAGTATGATCCCACCACAGGCCGGTGACGATCGCTGGCGGCTTTGCGACCGTCGCGTGCCTTCACCAGTCGGTTTCGTTCTACGAGAGCGACGCGTGCTGCGATCGTCCCACGGGCGGGCGGTTTGAGGCTGCCTTCGTGGCATACTTCTTTGACCCTCCGGACCAGTTGAGCCATCGTCGGCTTCGGGCGGGTCAGGTAGAAGCTTTCGATCGTCGTATCGATGATCTGATCCAGTTGTGGATCCAGGCGGGATCCGCCTTTCGGAAAGCCGCGTCCTTGATCCAGAAGCGAGGTTGTGACGGGATCCTTTCGGTATCGTGCGACAAGTTCGAAGACCCTCGTCCTGCTCAGGCTGAGTTCGGCGCAGGCGCACAGGAGGGCAGAACGGGTGAGGGTTGGCATCGCGACGAGCGCACGAATTACCGGCTCGCGATCGCAAGCGATGCGCCATGCGCCGGTATCGGCGCGCGTCAGGGTAGTGCCTGTATCGGCCATCACCTTACCCACGAAAGCGCTGGAGACTCGCTCAGCGCAGTCCACGGTTATTCTATCAAAAAATGCTTCAGACCGCGAGAGTCCGCTGTTATTTAGAAATATGAATGACCGAAATGCGCCATTTTCCAGTCCGGTCTTATTCTGAAACCGACACC
>Ga0308165_1004429_pt1 | contig 13850 bp, 12 predicted proteins | sample PhyWR2_FD_201032 | JGI IMG/M metagenome (GOLD analysis project Ga0308165, IMG submission 201032) | Phyllosphere microbial communities from UC Gill Tract Community Farm, Albany, California, United States - DLSLW.R2 | ecosystem: Host-associated > Plants > Phyllosphere > Unclassified | place: USA...
AAAGTGACGCCCTTAACCGCACCGTGCGCTATGCCTATGCCGACGACGCCAGCTCGCAGCCCTGTACGATGACCGATGCCGGCGGCGGGCAAAAATCCCTCACATGGACACGCAGCGGCCAGCTCTCTCGCTACACCGACTGCTCGGGCAACACCACCGAATACCGCTATGACCGCTGGGGGCAGCGTCGTGAGATTTGCCGCCCCGAAGGCCTCACGCAGCGTTATGAATACGATACCCGTGGCCGTCTGATAAGCACGGAAAATAACGCCGGTGAACGCACCCAGTATCACTACAATCTCGCGGGCGACTTAGTCACGCTGACCGAACCCGACGGCAGTCAAACCGTGATGACCTACGATGACAACGGCCGTCTGCTCACGCGCACACACGGCGGTGCCACCCAGCAGTTTGCCTATGACGCTGCCGACCGACTAATTACGCTCACCAATGAAAACGATGCCCAGATGCGCTTTAGCTATGACGTGATGGACCGACTGGTGGAAGAAGTGGGCTTTGACGGACGGGTTCAGCGCTACCGATACAACGCGGCTGGGGAATTAATAGAAAGCGACGATGCCGGCCTGATAACCCAGTGGCAGCATGATATTTTGGGGCGATTAGTGAGTCGCACCCACGCAGTGAGTCACGATGATGAAGGCAAAGAAAATACAGAAAACGAGATAACGCGTTGGGAATATAACCTCGACGGCCAGTTGATGGCCGCGCATCACGTTAGCGAAGGCTATCCCGTCAGCGTGTTGTTTGAACGCAACCTGTCTGGGCAAATTAACCAAGAACAGCAGATTGTCAGCGCCCCCGACGGCAGCGTGTTGTGGCAACATCGCATCCAACATCGTTATGATGCCAACAGCGCCCTGCTGTTCACCACGCCCGATGGCCTGCCTACCCTACACTGGCACACCTACGGCCCCGGCCATCTGCTCGGCGTGGCGCTCGGCGAGCAGAGCCTGCTGGAATTTGACCGCGATACCTTACACCGAGAAACGCAGCGCCGCTTTGGCGAAAGCATGTTGGAAACAAGCTATACCGAGGTTGGACGGCTACACAGCCTTACGCTCAGCACGCCCAACGCCGACCCGCGCACACAGGAATACCGCTACACGCCGCGTGGCCAGCTAAGCGATATCGTCAGCCCGTTCTCATCCCTGCATTATGAGTATGACGCCGCCGGCCGCCTCATCCATGAACGCAGCGCCCACCGCAGCACCGACTATCACCTTGACCTTGCGGGCAACCGGCTCATCAACCGCTATATGCCCGAGGCCTTTATGGCCGACATGCGCCATCCAGGCAATCGCCTAAGTGAAGATGCGCATTTTCATTATCAGTACGATGCCCACGGCAACCTCAGCCAAAAAACCCGCAAACGCGACGCGGGCGAAGTGCATCACTACCGCTACGACCGCAGTCATCGGCTCGTCAGCTACCTCTGCGCGCAAGACGGCGAAGCCCTACGCGGCGGCCGCTACTGCTACGACCCGTTAGGGCGACGCATCGGTAAACAGGTCATGCAGCGCAATCAGCCTAAACACATCAGCTGGTTCGGCTGGGACGGCGACAGACTGGTGCTCACCGAACGCGATGGTACGCGCATTCACACGGTCTATTTGCCCCATAGCTTTGTGCCCCTGTTGCGCTTTGAAGGCGATAAGCCGCCCACAGTCACCCCGCTGGCCGACAAACTTGAGCAGGAAGTGGGTATCACGTTGCCGCCGGAGTTTAAGCAAACGCTGCACCACATCGAGCAGGCGCTGCGCGCCAACTGCCTCAGCGAGGAACAGCACGCGTGGCTCAATCAGGTTCAGCTTAGCCCTGACTATCTAGCCACCCTGCTCGACCCGCTGCCGGATACGCCCTACGCCGCCCAGTTGTACGACTGCAACCACCTCGGCACACCGCAGCAGCTTATCAACCTCAACGGCGATATCGACTGGTCCATCACGCTGGATGCTTGGGGCAATATGTTAAGCGAAGAAAATCCGCACCAATTGCACCAACCAATCAGAATGCAGGGCCAGCAATACGATGAAGAGTCCGGCCTGCACTACAACCGCCATCGGTATTACGACCCAACGATAGGTCGGTATATTACTCAGGATCCGATTGGGTTGAGGGGCGGGTTAAATTTTTATGGTTATCCGTTAAGTCCTCTGCAATTTATAGATCCATTGGGTTTAGCATCAACTAAGCTGGATGGAAAAAAAATACAGGTACATAACAATGACGTTGATCCTTGGCCGAGTAAGCCGCACGGCCATATTTATGATGAAAATCAAGTAATTGACAAGAATGGAAGAATATTCGATAAGTCAACAGGTAAAGAAATATGTTCTTTATCTAAAAAATCATTGGTCAAATGGACAGAATTTCTTGGGAAGATTGGTAAACTTTCATTAGTCGGTGATATTGTGATGCTCCATGATCTTCTTATTAATGAAGCTAAAGAAGGGTGTTCAAATGGGGATTTTGGCATGTGTGGTGTTTTAAATATTTTAGATGATGAACAGAGAAATCCAAATAAAATATAAATTTTTGCTTAGCGTCCGAAAGGAAAAATAAATGAAAAAAATAAAAACGCCCTCTATCATCGATGAACAAAATTATTTATTTCTTTGTAAAACTTGGGATGAAAATGATGATATTTGGGTAGACTCTTCTGAGTTAACCTTCTCAGATGACATTATAAAATATGCAAACCTAGCGTTTTCTTTCCCTAATGAAAATTTCACCCCAGTGATACTTGGTGAGATAGCAGAAAAAAAACAGACTCCAATGGCATTGCTAAAAAAAATCATCTTATTCGGCGATCAAGGAGCCATTGAAAGTGTCTGTATGCGAACTGATCTTAATGAAGATCTTGAATGCACATGCAATTCACTTAAATTGCAACATGAAAAGAAAAAATTATAATTCATACTTTAGTTTAAAATTGACACAACAAAAAGTAACAACTTGCATATTAATAAAATATTCTAAAAAATACAACAATAGAAATTATTACCATTAGTTGATAGAAATCATATACTCATGAGATACTCCTGCAGTTTTTTTTGCAAGGCGATTCAAGCATGTGCTTTATATTCAAAAGCCTCGATGGAGAAATTCAGAATGCTAACGAAACCTAAAGATGGCGTTAATATGAAAAAAAAGAATTTCTTAGTCTAATGAAGTTCCCAGATGAATGGGCAGAGCTAGATATGTATCCCGATGAGTTATTTACTGGACAGTTAAAATTATATAAATCAGATAATAACAGTGACGGTTCTGAACATTATAGAAATGGTGCATTTCATTGGTGGATAAAAATAAATCCAAGCAATTTATTTTTATTAAACTTAGTTAAGCTAAGTTTTCTAGACCCTGACCAATTGATGGGAGAGGATATAATATCCTATATAATAAAACAAATAAACTATGACGAAAAGGTTGAGGGGATGATGAAAGAAATGTATATATAGCACCTAAAATCTATCGCAAATGCACGAGAAAAACCATAAATTGATAACGATAAATCTAAATAAATCACACTCAAATATTGTAATAGAATATTACTAGATTTCCGGCTAGTGCAATGGTTAATAAACCTCATCTAAGTACTGGTTGGATCTTCTTTCTTAGCTAGATCCGTAGTCATTGAATACAGATAATTTCACCGTAGAAGTGTACATCACTAACTAGGGATTAGAATATTGGATGGGGCAATAGGCAGAGTGCCTCCCATCAACTTCACCAATCAATAAGAATACAAAGGCAACAATACGATGATGAATCAAGCCTGCACTACAACCGCCACCGGTATTACGATCCGACAATAGGACGATAAATTACTCAGGATCCGATTGGGTTGGATGGGGGATTAAACCTGTACACCTATTCGCTAAACACTATCAAAAATATAAAACCATTAGGACTGACAGTAATTTTTAATGGTAATTAGGAAAAAAAATTGAAAATAAATTCATTACTTTGTTATATGCTTTTTTCTCTAAACTTTCCTGCTGCATCAGCAGATTATCCACCCATCATCCCCGTACACAAACAAGCTGAGATAACTTCAGAAAATACTGCTTTTGAATTTTACTTGTTATCTGAGAAAAAAATAAAGGCATATGAATTTGTTTGCCGAGATGGCGATTATTATAACGAATCAGGCTTCGGTAATTTCTCGGGATTTTATCAGTGTAAATTGATACAAATCATAAAGAACGGTCGTTTGGGGGCCGATGTACTAGCCCCTGACATAAGCTGGCGATCATCGGTAACGCGTGCTCGTTTTGATGTGTCATCGATTATTGGAGGATGTAGAAATCATCCAGAATATGGGCATGAAAGAGTGTTTTTTGTTCAAGGAATGAAAGTCATTATTAACATCCACGATCTCAAACCCACTGCTGGCATGGTAAATCTCTTTGATAAATATAAATTCACTCTAGATGTGAACATAAATAACCACCCATCATCGAGTTCAGAATTCTCAGGGTATGAGAAAGAGATGTGTACAGCTGAATATGAAAGGATCGATCAATCAGGGAATTATGTTGATAAAGTAAAAATAATAAAACAAAAGGAGTAATGCACAAGTTTTCTTAATACGGAGTGTAACTAACCCCAATCCGTGACCTACCACACAGTTTTATCGCCATGAATGCTCATTCCTGAACCCCGCTCTCGCTTTGCTTCTTTCTTTATAGAAACCGGTTTCAAAAACCTATCCAATGTGGCTCTGCAAGTCGTCTTTTTGGCCTTTGGGAGCCGCAAAACGGCGAAAGCAGCTCTGATGCAAGGGCGGACAAACGGGCCAATGAACTGGCGAGAAATTCATAACAGGAGCATTTATGACACATTCATTTCCAACAGGATTTTGGTGGGGTAGCGCCAGTTCGGCACCGCAGACGGAAGGCAATACGCTTGGTGGCGGCAAAAGCGCTACCGTTTGGGATCACTGGTTTGCCGAGCAGCCAAACCGTTTTCATCAGAACGTTGGTCCACAGGACACGTCAACGTTTTACCAGCACTGGCGCGAAGATATCGTGCTGTTAAAACGCGTTGGGCACAATAGCTTTCGCACCTCGATTTCATGGGCTCGGCTTATTCCTGAAGGTCGTGGAGCAGTCAATCCTGAAGCCGTCGCATTTTATAATCAGGTGATTAATGAAATGCTCGCTCAGGGCATTACGCCGTTCATTAACCTTTTCCATTTCGATATGCCTATGGCGATGCAGCAGATCGGCGGCTGGGAAAATCGCGAAGTAGCAGATGCCTACGCGGAGTATGCCGAAACCTGTTTCCGCCTGTTTGGTGACCGCGTTAACCACTGGTTTACCTTCAATGAGCCGGTTGTTCCGGTGGAAGGCGGTTATCTATATGACTTCCATTACCCTAACGTGGTGGATTTCAAACGCGCGGCCACCGTGGCCTATCACACCATGATCGCGCATGCTCAGGCGGTGCAACGTTATCGCCAGCTGGATCAGGGCGGTGACATCGGCATCATTCTCAACCTCACGCCGTCATACCCTCGTTCTGAAAATCCTGCTGACGTGAAAGCGGCTAACATTGCCGATCTGATGTTTAATCGCAGCTTCCTAGACCCAGCGCTTTTAGGGAAATATCCCGATGAGTTAGTGGACTTGCTGAAATCTCATCATCAGCTACCGGAGTGCCGCAGCGGTGACCGCGAGCTATTGGCTCAAGGCGTCGTCTCACTTTTGGGCATCAATTACTATCAGCCACGGCGCATTAAATGCCGCGATAGCCTAGTTAATCCCGATAGTCCATTTATGCCTGAATGGTTCTTTGAAAACTATGAAATGCCAGGTCGTAAAATGAACCCTCATCGCGGATGGGAAATTTATGAGAAAGGCATTTACGACATTCTGACCAATCTACGTATTGAATACGGTAATCCGCGCTGCTTTATTTCTGAAAATGGCATGGGCGTGGAAAATGAGCAGCGTTTTATCGAAAACGGGCAAGTCCAAGACGACTATCGCATCGAATTTGTGCGTGAGCATCTGCGATGGGTGCATAAAGCGATTCAGGAAGGCAGCCAATGTTTGGGCTATCACATGTGGACATTTATTGATAACTGGTCTTGGTGTAATGCCTACAAAAACCGCTACGGCTTTGTTCAGCTCGATCTCGCAACCCAAACCCGCAGCGTGAAAAAGAGCGGTGAATGGTTTGCACAGGTTTCGCGCGCGAATGGTTTTTAATGTGATTCCTCGCTAAGTCACTGAGATTGTTTATTGAAATCGCAGCTAAACGGCTGCGATTTCAGTCCACATTTGTTTTATACGTCACATTGTTTTTTTGCTAAACTGTGTGCATCCGTCCGAACATTAGTTATTTCATTGAAAATGAAGAAAAAACGCCCTGTACTTCAAGATGTGGCAGATAAAGTTGGTGTGACAAAAATGACGGTAAGCCGTTATTTGCGCAACCCATCACAGGTCTCTGCTGCACTTCAAACGAAAATTGCAGTGGCGCTGGACGAACTGGGCTACATCCCTAACCGCGCACCGGATATTCTTTCCAACTCTACCAGCCGCGCCATTGGCGTACTGCTTCCTTCTCTGACCAACCAAGTTTTCGCCGATGTGATTCGCGGAATCGAAAGCGTCACCGACGCACATGGTTATCAAACCATGCTGGCGCACTATGGTTATCGGCCAGAAAAAGAAGAGGAGCGTTTGCTTTCTCTGCTCTCGTATAACGTTGATGGGCTGATCCTATCTGAAAGAAACCACACCGCGCGCACGCGTAAAATGATCGAAGTATCCGGTGTTCCGGTCGTCGAAATGATGGACTGCATTACGCCGTGCATTGATATCGCCGTTGGGTTCGACAACTTTGAAGCCGCTCGACAAATGACACAGGCCATTATCGACCGCGGGCATCGCAAAGTTGTTTACTTTGGCGCTCGTCAGGATGAACGTACCGTCATCAAACAGCAGGGCTATGAAGCGGCGATGAATCATGCCGGTTTGCAGCCACGTAGCGTCATGATACCGCGCGGCTCTTCTTATTCGGTGGGCAGTGAACTGTTGCGTGAAGCGCTAGATCGTTATCCTGATATGGACAGTATTTTCTGCACCAACGATGACTTAGCGGCCGGTGCGGCTTTCGAGTGCCAACGTTTAGGCCTACGTATTCCTCAAGATATGGCGATTGCTGGGTTCCACGGCCACGACATCGGTCAGGTAATGACGCCTAAATTAGCCAGCGTACTGACGCCACGTCAGCGTATGGGACAAATCGCAGCAGAACGGATGTTGTCTCGTCTGCGCGGTGAAGCCATTTCATCCCAGATGGTCGATGTCGGTTTCACGCTACTTTATGGTGGCAGCATCTAATTACCCAGCTATCCCCCCTCATATTAGTTAATCCCCGTTAGTAACTGAGAGTAACCTCACAGTTATTGAAGCTACTTTGTCACAAATCTTGCTAATTATTATCGCTGCTCAGACAATGTTACCCATAACAAGTTACCAGTAACATTGCATTTAGTGGATGGAAAACCGTCCCCTCTCTGGAGTAGAAATGAGCGATAAAAAACCACAACACCACGTTTTTATTCTGATGGGCGTATCTGGCAGCGGTAAATCTGCTGTAGCAACCTCTGTAGCCCAACAGCTCGGCGCAGGTTTTCTGGATGGCGACTTCTTGCACCCGCGTGCCAATATCCAAAAAATGTCTGAAGGCCACGCGCTGAATGATGAAGACCGCACGCCATGGCTGAAAGCGGTTAATGACGCCATTTTCGCTATGCAACGGACCAATGATGTCTCTCTGATCGTTTGCTCCGCGCTTAAAAAGCGCTACCGCGACATGCTGCGCGACGGTAACAAAAACGTTTCCTTTATCTACCTGAAAGGCGATTTCGATCTTATTGAAAGCCGTCTGCTGGCACGTAAAGGCCACTTCTTTAAACCTCAGATGCTTGTTTCTCAATTTGAAGCGTTAGAAGAACCTACCAGCGTTGAGCAGGACGTTCACGCTGTCGACATCAGCCTCCCTCTGGACGGCGTTGTTGAAAACACAATTAAAACCATTAAATCTGTGATTTCTCAGGGGTCATAATGAGTACTTTTACTCTCGTATTTACCGCAGTAGGCTCGGTCTTACTGCTGCTATTTTTGGTAATGAAAGCCCGTATGCATGCCTTCGTTGCTCTGATGCTGGTCTCTATCGGCGCGGGCATTTTCTCTGGCATGCCGCTGGATGATATTGCCAAAACCATGGAAAAAGGCATGGGAGGCACATTAGGCTTCCTCGCCATCGTAGTTGCGTTGGGTGCCATGTTCGGCAAAATCTTGCATGAAACCGGCGCGTTAGATCAGATAGCCGCTAAGTTGCTAGATAGCTTTGGTGAAAAACGTGCCCACTATGCGTTGGGTATCGCCGGTCTAGTCTGTGCGCTGCCGCTGTTCTTCGACGTAGCTATCGTATTGTTGATTGGCGTGGTGTTCGCCGTTGCCCGTCGTACCAATGGCAACGTTGTGAAACTGGCTATCCCACTGTTTGCAGGTGTTGCTGGCGCGGCGGCATTCTTGCTGCCAGGGCCAACACCGATGCTGCTAGCTTCCCAGATGGGCGCTGACTATGGCTGGATGATCCTGATTGGTCTGTGCGCAGCGATTCCAGGCATGATTTTAGCCGGTCCTCTGTTTGGTAACTTCATCAGCAAACACGTGACGCTGGATCTGCCTGAAGATATCCAAGAGCCAAGCTTGGATAAGAGCAAACTGCCTTCATTCGGTTTTAGTCTGGCGCTGGTTCTGTTCCCGCTGGTTCTAGTTGGTATGAAAACCATCGGTGCACGCTTTGTTGAAACCGGCACTGAACTGCACAAATGGCTGGAATTTATCGGTCACCCATTCACGGCTATCCTGATCGCCTGTCTGGTGGCGATTTATGGTCTGGCAATCCGTCGTGGCATGAGCAAAGAGAAAGTGATGGAAGTGTGTTCTGCGGCAATTCAGCCAGCAGGTATCATTCTTCTGGTTACCGGTGCCGGTGGCGTGTTCAAACAGATTCTGGTGGATTCCGGCGTTGGTCCAGCGTTAGGTAACTCTCTGATTGGTGCAGGTCTGCCAATTGCGGTCGCCTGTTTTGTACTGGCCGCTGCGGTGCGCGTGATTCAAGGTTCTGCTACCGTTGCCTGTTTAACCACCGTAGGTTTGGTTCTGCCGGTTATTGGCGAGCTGGGCTACAACGGCGCACAGATGGCAGCACTTTCCATCTGTATCGCGGGGGGTTCTATCGTACTGAGCCACGTTAACGACTCCGGCTTCTGGCTGTTCGGTAAATTTACCGGCGCAACCGAAGCACAAACCCTGAAAACCTGGTCCGTGATGGAAACCATCCTAGGCACCACGGGCGCAGTGGTTGGTATGATCTTCTTCGCTGTGATGTAATATTTGCGAATACAAAAAAGGCGGGCTAATGATTAATTAGCCCGCCTTTTTTTATGTTCACTGAAGATGATTACGAACGAGAGAAAATCAGGTGCAAACCAAAGCCGATAAACAAGACGCCTGCAACGCCATCAATCCACTTGGCTAAACGCTGATAACCACGACGCATCACCGGCAGCGCAAATACCGATGCCACAATACTGAACCAAACAAAGGTTTCCGCCACTATCATCACGAACAGGCCAACACGTTCTGGCGTACTCACATTGTCGCCGACAAACAGTGAGAACACAGAACCGAAATAAATGACCGCTTTTGGGTTCGACAAGTTAGTGAGAAAACCACGCAGGAACGTTTTTCCACGCGCAGGCAGCGTGATGCTAACTTCTTCGCCGCTGTCTAACTGGCCTTTCGCTCGCGCAGATTTAAGGAGCTGATAGCCCATCCACGTCAGATATAAACCACCGCCCACGGTGATAATGCTATGCAGCCATGCCATTTTCATCAGCAGCAGATGGAGCCCCATCAGCGCAACTGCTGCCCAAATGACGATACCCAGTGTAATCCCCACTACGCCCTGCATTGCTTCAGAACGAGAGCGGCTGACCGCCGTTTGGGAAACAAAAAAGAAATCAGGTCCGGGAGCCATTAAAGCCACCAGATGAACCAATGCCACCGTCAAAAACAACATCATCGGAGTTAACTCTTATAATTAGGGGGGAAATTCATGCTACCACTAAGTCTGTGAATAATTAAGGCAGCGATCACACGGGTAGCATTAAACGAAAACAAGCGCCTTGCTCGTTCTCATTAACCAGCATGATATCGCCACCGTGCAGCTGTAGCATTCGTTTCACAATCATCAATCCCAATCCCCCCGCGGACTGGCGCCGTGCGCCTGAGAGCAATGATGGGCGCTCAAACAGCCCCGGTTTTAGCTCCTCTGGAATACCTACGCCGCTGTCGGTCAGTTGAACCCAAATTTGCCCTTCCTGATGCCAAAGTTTCACCGCAATATTTCCCCCCTGCGGCGTATGGCGGATCGCGTTATCCAACAGATTGGTTAACACGCGCTCCATCATATAAATATCGGCGTTGACCAACGGTAAACCTTTGGCGATATCCGCAGTAAGCTTAATTTGGCGAGTTTCTGCCGCCAGCTCAAACTTCTGAAAAACATCCTGCAAAAGCTCGCTAAACGACATGCGTTCTTTCTGCGGTTTAACCGCGCCATATTCCAAGCGAGCTAACTCAAATAACTCCTGCGCTAGTCGCCCAACTTTAAGGCTTTGCGCCAAGGCGATATCCAGATAACGCTTACGATCCACCTCGCTTAAACTCGCCGACTTCACGGATAGCGTTTCGAGATAGCCATGCAAAGAGGTCAACGGCGTGCGCAAGTCGTGTGAAATATTGGCAATAAATTCACGCCGTTGCTGATCCTGTTCCGCCAAAGTTTTCCACTGCTCGGCAATGCGTCTAGCCATCAAAACAAATGCGCGTCTAAGCTGAGTCACTTCATCACTTTTCACATCAGCTTCAGGCACGCTTAGCGCCATAACCCGAGCGTAATCCAGCCCTTCCTGTTCAAGCTTACTCACCTGACGCGTAAGCTGACGCACCGGTTTCGTCACCCAGCGGAAAGCCAACCAACCGGCCAGTGAACCAAACAGCACAATCAATCCCATCGACCCTACAACGGTCCAAACCGTCGAGCCAATACGCGCATCATCGGTTAACCGAGCGTAATCCTCGCCCAGCAAAACAACGTATAAATAGCCTTCGGTTTTTCCCTCAACCTGTAGCGGCGCGACGCTAAATACCTTTTGCCCATCGACACTGCGCGGATCGTCGCCGTAAACCGGCATACTTTGCCCCTGCATGAGCGCATTGATGGGCTGAAGGCTCACATCACGACGCTTGATTCGCCCTTCTGGCGCCGCATCACCAATGATGTGTCCTTGCTTATCAAGCAGATACACTTCCACACTCGGATTTACCGACATCAACTGATCGAACAGCTTTTTTACCGAGGCAGGATTTAGCCCCTGCTCACCGAGTAGCCGGTTATTATCCGTAATATGCTGAGCAAGATTAACGGACAAGCGCTGGATAACCTGCTGACTATATTGCGTATTACTGCGCACCTGAAGCCAACCCGATACCGCACAGCACGCGACCAGCAACAACGCAAACACCAGCGTTAAGCGCTGGGATAGACTTAATCGGTTCATTTAATTCCCCATACCTAACGCCGAAAATTTATAGCCAGAGCCCCAAACGGTCAGAATATGCTGCGGCTCGGAAGGATCGGCTTCAATTTTTATACGTAGCCGATTGATATGGGTGTTAACCGTGTGCTCATAACCATCGTGCTGGTAGCCCCAGACCTGATCGAGAAGCTGCAAACGAGAAAAAACTTTGTCTGGATTTTTAGCGAAAAAATACAGCAAATCAAATTCACGCGGCGTGAGATCGACAGGCTGTTGATCCTTCCAAACCGCTCGCGCAATAGGATCGATGACCAGATCCGCAATGTCCAAACGCCCTGCATCCATCTGTAAGTTACGGCTCATCGCTTCCTGACGACGAAACAGCGCTTTAACGCGTGCGGCCAGCTCAATCATCGAAAACGGTTTGGCTAAATAGTCATCGGCACCTAGCTCTAATCCCAGAACCCGATGCACTTCGCTGGAGCGGGCGCTTATCATAATAATCGGCGTATAACGTGTCATGCTGCGAGCGCGACGGCAGATATCAAGCCCATCAATGCCCGGCAGCATCAGATCGAGAATGAGCGCATCCCAACCGCCCTGCTCCAACATCGCCATACCGGCAATGCCATCAGCCGCGTGCTCGATGTGGTAGCCCTCATCACGCAGATGCAACGCCAGTAAATCGGCAATATGCGAGTCATCTTCTACAATTAGAATTCGCTTCATTCCTTCCATCGCGTTCTGGCTCCAAGTGCATTTTTATAATTAGTCTACACAGGGTTTGTGCCCTGAGTTATCACAAATAATTTATAACTCTGTGAGGCTTTGCTGAACAAGTGAACGCAATACTGGCCCTGACCCCACTATCAATAAGGATCTGACCATGAGAAAAATTATTACGGTTGTGACGTGTAGCGCTTTACTGATGGGTAGCGGATTCGCTTTCGCCGCTGATACAACAAGTGCATCCGGCGATGGTATGCAGCAAGAGCCGCATAAAATGGATCACATGAGTAAAAAGCCGCAGGAAATGAAAAAGCAGCACTTGGACGCAATGCAAAAAGGCGAAGCGCCTAAACAAGATGAAATGAGCAAAGATCAGATGGATAAAAAACCGATCAAGCAAGGCGATACGCTGAAGAAAACGAGTTCAGGCTATTAATTTACGATTCTCTAATATTGGCTCCCTAGCCAGCTCCCCCCTTAGCAGAGGAAGGGCCATTCGAGCTTCTTCGGTACTCACTGCACAGTTCCCTCCCCTGCGAAGGGGAGGGTTATTTACATGAAGAACTATTTCAGCGGCGTGTAAATATCAAAGCGGTGATTTTTAGTGGTAGTGGCTGCATGTGCAGGCACATCCGCCAATGGCGGAGCATAATCAGGGCGTTTTACTACGATACGTTTCGTCGCCAGCGCACGCGCAGGAGCTAATAATGCATCGGCATCCAAGTCAGCACCCACCAGTGACTGGAACACACGCATCTCTTTCTTCACTAGCGCACTTTTCTGTTTATGCGGATACATCGGATCGAGATACACCACTTCTGGCGCAGGGCTAAGATCTTTCAACGCATCAATACTGGAGGCATGCAGCAAAGTCAGGCGCTCTTGCAGCCAGCCGCCGATTTCAGGATCTGCATAGCCACGTTGCAAACCATCATCAAGCAGTGCCGCCACCACGGGATGACGCTCCAACATGCGCACATGGCACCCGACCGATGCCAACACATAGGCATCGCGCCCTAATCCTGCGGTCGCATCCACAACGCTCGGCACATAGCTGCCTTTGATACCCACGGCTTTTGCCACTGCTTCACCACGGCCGCCGCCAAACTTGCGGCGATGCGCCATGGCCCCGGCGACAAAATCGACAAAAATCGCGCCCAGTTTGGGTTCATCCAACTTGCGGAGTTCTAAATGCTCAGGCGTTAATACCAACGCCATTATCGCGTCAGGATCGTGAACCAATCCCCAGCGCTCGGCTAAATGAGATAAGGCGCCGCTGTCGGCGCCCTCTTCTAACACTAACTGAATACTCAACGCATTAGCCCTTGATACCGTAGTGACGCAGCATGGCATCAATTTTCGGCTCACGGCCACGGAAGTTTTTGAACAGGTTCATTGGCTCATCGGAACCACCCTGCGACAGGATGTTATCCAAGAACGCACGGCCGGTATCTACGTTGAAAAT
>Ga0308165_1004430_pt1 | contig 13844 bp, 11 predicted proteins | sample PhyWR2_FD_201032 | JGI IMG/M metagenome (GOLD analysis project Ga0308165, IMG submission 201032) | Phyllosphere microbial communities from UC Gill Tract Community Farm, Albany, California, United States - DLSLW.R2 | ecosystem: Host-associated > Plants > Phyllosphere > Unclassified | place: USA...
GTCGTTCAGCTCGGTGAAGCGTTGGAACTCTTCGGCCGTGCATTGGTGAATACCGGCGCCAGCCTGTTCGTTGGTGCTGGCTTCGGTAAGCTGGCCCTGGACGGCCGCTTTGCCGGCCAGGTCCGGGTGAGCGTTGATCAGGGCCAGTTGGCTGGCATGATCGGCGCTCAACAGGATGTCGCTCATGCGCTGGTGCAGGGTTTCGATCTGGTCGATCGACGCGTCCTGGCCCAGGTCGAAGGCCTTTTCGGCGACCCATGGCGAGTGTTCGTAGATGTCGGCAAAAGCGGCGACAAAGGCGTCGCGGCTCAAAGTCGACGGTTTGACAGTTTGAAAGGTGCTCATTGGGCAGACCCTTTGTACGGGTGGGTTTGATGCCAGTGGCGGGCGATGTCGACGCGGCGGCTGAACCACACCTGTTCATGACTTTTAGCGTATTCGATAAAGCGCTTGAGCGATGCCAGGCGCGCCGGACGGCCGATCAGTCGGCAGTGCAGGCCGATCGACAGCATCTTCGGGGCGTCTGCCCCTTCGGCGTACAGCACGTCGAAGGCGTCCTTGAGGTATTCGAAGAAATCGTCGCCCTTGTTGAAACCCTGAACCTGGGTGAAACGCATGTCGTTGGTGTCCAGGGTGTACGGGATCACCAGGTGCGGCTTGCCGGTCGGGGTGTTCGGTTCCCAGTAGGGCAGGTCGTCGTCGTAGGTGTCGCTGTCATAGAGGAAACCGCCTTCTTCCATGACCAGGCGACGGGTGTTCGGGCCGGTGCGGCCGGTGTACCAGCCCAGTGGGCGCTCGCCGGTGATCTCGGTGAGGATGCGGATCGCCTCGAGCATGTGCTCGCGCTCCTGGGCTTCATCCATGTACTGGTAGTCGATCCAGCGGTAGCCATGGCTGCAGATTTCGTGACCGGCCTCAACCATCGCGCGGATCACATCCGGGTGGCGTTGGGCGGCCATGGCCACGGCGAAGACGGTCAGGGGGATGTCGTACTCCCTGAACAGTTTAAGAATCCGCCAGACGCCGGTACGGCTGCCATACTCGTAAAGCGATTCCATGCTCATGTTGCGTGCGCCCTGTAGGGGCTGCGCCGCCACCATTTCCGAGAGGAAGGCTTCGGATTCCTTGTCACCGTGCAGGATGTTGCGTTCGCCGCCTTCCTCGTAATTGAGCACGAACGACAAGGCGATACGGGCGTTGCCCGGCCAGTGTGGGTGCGGAGGGTTACTGCCGTAACCGATCAGGTCGCGAGGATAGTCAGCGCTCACTGCAGTGTTCCTTCTTGTTCGTGGGTTGCGTGGCGTGCCGTTCAATGAGTGGATCAGGCCGGCGTCACTGCGATGGAGTGATTGTATACAACTTATTATTCAATTTGTAAGCCCACTTTTTTGCATTTTTTTCGTCGACACCCGTCTGATGCCGATGAAACACCCTAGCAAAAAAGCTGCCCACTTGGTCAGCTTCTTGATGAAAGGTCCGCTAGGGTTAAGGTTCAAGGCACATGGCAGCTTAAAGGCGAGGTACGTTTTCTCGTGCAAAAAAAGGATGTTTTTATTGTGTACAATTTCATCCTGAAGTGTCTTAATTAATCACTCGCCGCAGCTTTCCGCGCTCCGGAATGGTGCGGGCTCCTTTCAACTGACTTCGGGAGGCGCGTGACCTGACTGCTTCAGGTAGCAGGCGCGCAGAATCAATGGGACGTTTGACGACACACGTTTTGGACGCTGCACACGGTTGCCCGGGCAGTGCAATCAAGATCGAGTTGTACCGCGTGGAAGGCGCGCAGCTGGAGCTGGTTGCCAGCGCGGTCACCAACAGCGATGGCCGCGTCGATGCACCGTTGCTGCAAGGTGATGACTATCGCACCGGCGTTTATCAGGTGCAGTTCCACGCCGGTGATTACTACCGCGCCCGTGGCGTGCAACTGCCGGAGCCGGCTTTCCTGGACGTGGTAGTGCTGCGCTTCGGTATTTCTGCCGAACAGGACCACTACCATGTGCCTTTGCTGATTTCTCCATACAGCTATTCCACGTATCGAGGAAGCTGATCCCCCAAGCAGCTTCCTCTACCTTGAAGCGACTGCGCATAGAGCTTCTTTGGTTTTTAGCCCGCCCACACTGCGGGCTTTTTTTGGCCTGCAGATATCGCCGGATGATCGGCGTGGCGACTATTTCCTGGGGTCATCGGTGCGCATGATGAACACGGAGCTGTCGCGATTCTGCAAAACGTGGCTGCCGCCCTTGAGCCAGATTACTTTGCCCGATGCATCCGCCTCCTGGAGGGCTTGCATGGCCGGTCGTCCGATCAGTTCCGGCAACCGGGCAGGCAGCAGCCCGTCGTTGGCGTTTTCGGCGATGTGCACGCGCTTGCCATGCACACGATGCAAGGTCATATGGAACAGAAAATCATGCCCCGCGCGCTCGAACACCAGTGCGGCGAAAGTCTGCGCGGAGGTGGGCTCGAACACCGAATAGCCGTGGCTGATCAACAGGCTCCTCATGAAGCGCTTGAGGTCGCCGGCATATTGAGTGGTGGTCAGGTAGTCCCATTCCCGGGGGAATTTTTCCGGATCGAAAGACAGTCGCGACAACGGCCCCAGGTCAGCGGGGTTGGGCAGGTCGAGGATGCGCGCCGTGCCGTTGCCCGGTGTCATGGGCTTGATCGGCAACATGAGCAGCGGGTCGGACAGTTCCGGCCGGGGCGTAGGGGTCGAGTTTTTCCAGTCGTTGAACACTTGCCGCAGCGCGGTCATCCCGGCCTCGGTGGCGGTGTCCGCACCGTTGGCGAGAATGAACTGCCGCCTGGCGATATTCTGGATAGAGGCCTCGTTCAGCCCTGGAAACTGCAGGCCGACGGAGTCACTCAGTGTCCGCTCGAAGGGGGGCGTCGGGTCCAGCTGCCAGTGCTGGCTCGGCGGAACCTGGATGGCACCTCGGGGTTGCTGGTCGGGAGAGTGCCGCAGGACGGCCTGTAGCAGGTCGAAGTCGTAGACCGCATGCCCAGGGTTCTTGATGTAGGCGATGGGATGGTCTGGCGGGTTACCGCGTGGCAGTGTCCTGTAGCAAATGTTGTCGATGTAGATGTCCTGGGGTGACGCCTGTTGCGGGGAAATCCCCCATCTTTCCCATGGCGTGGAAGCCGCCAGCACCTGGCGCCATTGATGCGTACCCGGCACGCGCTCGAGCCTGGGGCCGGAGGGCACCAGCTCCGACGGTTGTCGGGCTCGGGGGTGGCCCAGGGAATCGGTCCCCAGCAGCACCGTGCCGCCCCCTGCAAGGTCGATGTAATGGCGCCCGGAAACGATGGATCGCAGCCCGGTTTTCGGATCCGGGGCGGGCAGCCGCTGCACCAGCCCGGGGGGCAGGAAATAGTTGCTGATGGGGTGGTCCACAGAGACGCGGGTCACCTGGGTCTCGGGCGGAAGATCGCTGATGGTCACGACTGCTGCCTGGCTGTCGGGTGTTTGCGGGTGTCCGGTCGATGGGTGACCCGCGAGTGGGTCGAGGCCTTGATCCGGCCAGCGACCGGGACGCGTGGGCAAGTAATCCGGTGCCCGGTCGCGGGGGATCGGTACGCCTTCGACCGAAGGAGCAGGCGTTTTAGGGCGAAGGGGGTTCTTGGGTCTCATGGAGGCCGTGTTCTCGTGAATGGGGATGAACGTCGAGGGGGTCGACTGCAGGGCCTGGGCGGTTGGTCACCCAGGCTGATCTCGCCGATGCGTCGGCGAGCGTCAAGGCGCTGATCAGCCTTCCCTGATCAGGAATACCGATTCAAATCCTGTTGCCGTCACTTGGGAACCGCCCAGCAGCCACATCACCTTGTTCTGGTCATAGGCTGTGCGCAGTCTGTCCCGCGCGGCCTCGCCGATACGCAATGTCAGGTGTGGATCGGAAAGCTCGGCGCCGGATGGCGTGATTTGTTTGATGGAGTCTCCATTGACGCGCCCCAGTTTGAGGAAGAACACCCAGTCATGGTTGGGGCGGGTGAACACCAGCGTCGGTCCCTGGTGTTCGTTGGACAATGGAAATACCTCGTAGCCATTGCGCACGAGCACGTCGCTGACCAGCCGCTTGAGGTTCAAATTGGACGGGTCGTTGACGAAGGTATTCCACTGCTCGGGGAACCGATTGGGGTCGAAGTCCAGTCGGCGCAGGGTTGCGCTGGACGCTTCGGGCAGCTGTGTGACCCAACCATTGCCCGGTTTTCTCGCAATGGTGGGCAGCATCAGCAGCGGGTCGGCCAGATCCGTTCGAGGCAGGCGCACGCGAGTGGGGCTGGCCCAGTTGCGATAAGTCTGCTTCATCGTCGACAGGCCCAGTGCGTTAATCACCGGGGAATGGTTGGCCAGGTTGAATACCGTTCTGGCGACGGTTCTCACGGAGGCGTCCGACAAGTCCTTGAACGTTTCGACGACAGATGCCTTCAGGCTTTTCTCGAAAGGCAGGCTGCTTTCAAGTACTTCCCAGACGCCATCTCGTTTCAACGCCCAGCGTGGTTGCAATGTCGGGTCCGTACGCAGCATGTGCTCGAATTCATCAAAGCGCGAAGGTGCAAACCGCGGGTTTTGCAGATAAGCGATGTGGGTGAGCTCCGGCGAGCCGTTGGGCACCACCGGGTAGTGAAGCCCATTGATTTGCACGGACTCTGCGGCCAACGGTTTTGTCTCGCTCCCCCAGTTTCGCTAAAGGGTTGGAGAAAGATCCAGGGCAGAGGCGGTGCCCACCCGCAAGTCGGCGGCCAAGGCTTCGGCGTCGGATGAATCGCTGTCCAGGCGAGGTCGCTTGCGGCTGCTCGGACCAGGTTGTTCGGCCGTGATTTTTCGGCGCCAGAAGGCAGTGTCTGCAACCCGTTCGAGCAGAGGTCCCGAGGCGTCCAGTTCGTTGATCACGGCCGCCCGGTATTCGCCGTCGGCGCCACGTCGTACGAGGGTAACCCCTTCATTTTCGATTTCGGCGTATACCCTGCGCCTGTTGCCGTAGCGTAATCCGTCGGCCAGGGGCGCAGACAAGCCGTTGACCAGGAAGGAAGGCACAAAGGTGATGTCGGCCGTCGAATGGGTAGAACTGGAGACAACGTCGTCGACAGCCTGCGCATCCGCAACCTCGACGTGCGGCTGTCGCGGGGTGTTGCCGGGTTCAGCGTCGGGGAGCCTGTTTCCCGATGTGCCGGTCGGGGCATCGGGCAAGCGCCTAGGCAAATAGGCGTCCGGCAGTTCGCGGCGCGGTGTTGTGCCGTCGTCCGGTGTATGAGGTCTTGGGACTTTTCTTGGGGGTTTCATTTAATGATTCCATTCATAAATAAAGAACACGTCAATAGGGTGGCGAGTTCAAGTCATGCGCCTGAACGGCACGCACTTAATATCGCTTGGTTCTTGAAATAACGAGCGATAACTATGTATCGCGTGGGCTGTTCGATAACGAGAAAATATTACGAAGATGGTTCGGTGTATAGGTAAACCTGTTCAAATATCAAGTCGACCACATAACGGACGCCGGCCCGACTGATGACGTAAATTTGCTCAACAGGTATGTCTTCGCTGGGATAATCCGGAAGGTAAACGATCGTGCGTCCTATCAGCAGTTTATTTCCGATGAATTTGATGTTCGCCGGAACGACCGAGTTCATGTGAAACAACCAGGTGGACGCATTGGACATCTTTTTCATGGCGTCTGGCGTGGAAATCCGCAGCACCGAATCTGCCTGAGGATATACCAAATAGACTGAGCCCTGGCCTTCCAGCGAGGTCACGGTACGCTGGGCTTGGGCGGGGAGGTGTACGCGTTGTTTACGCGTTTTCAGCACAATGGCCCGACTCTCTCCGGGCTTTATCAACAGATACTGGCCTGCGCGTCTCTCGAGCATCAATTGGCCGTCCATTTGCTTTAAGCCGGGGTTTTTCACGTCATCCGCGTAGTTGGGCGCCGGCAATTTTATTTGATAGGAGACGCCATCGCTCAGTATCAAGTTGATCGGATGATTCAATGCCAGACCTTGTACCCTGTAAGGGGTGTCGCGCACATTTGTATAGGCAGTGGACGCCGTGGAGATCAAGTCTTTGAACGCGACTGACTTATCGCCAAACTTTAACGTCAGATTAAAGTCGTCGTAGTTCAAGTAATGATTTCCGTTACGCGCGTTGACTTCAACGACGTAAGTCGCCTCGGCGCTGGTAAGTTCCCCGCTGCTGCAATCGATATGAATAGTGCTCAGTGCCTTTTCATCTTTTTTTGTAATCTTGAAGAGGCTGTTGCCAAGGTCGCGATCAATGAAATAGTGCGAGTGTTTGTCGGGTGCCAGGTCGTATTCAGCGGCGGTGATGATCAACGGGGCGGCAAGCTTGCCTTTCGCCAAAATCAACACGTTGATGCTCTGTTCGCCATCGCCCGTCAATTCGGGGGGGAAGTCCGGGGTCAGTTGAAATCCGTCTACGGTAATGAACCGCAGCTTTTGCTCCTGGAATACGCGTCGGCCTGCCTCCTTCTTGTAGAGGTCCTTGATGATCAGCGTTTGCTCCGGCCACTCGCCGTTCTTGCCACACAGCGATGAGACCACTAGGGAGTTGTCGTTGATCGACCATTTCTGAATGTTCTCAAATGGCCAGTCCATGATGATCACGCTGTCTTCCTGCGGATCTTCGGTGATGATGATCGTGCCGCTTTTGTGGGCCACATAGTATTGGTCCTTGCCGACGCCGCCTGTGGCCTGGCCATAGCCGCCCATCAGGTACACCGTGTCATCGCCTGCGCCGGCTTCTATCTGGTCATGGCCTCTGGCAATGATGCGATTGGCCAGGCTCGAGCCTTTGACAACGCTTTTGGCGCCGGCCAGCGTTTCTACGTTTTCGAAACTTTCCAGAAGGGTGTGAATGGCGCTAGCACCTGCCTGGCCCAGCAGTTCGACCCGCCCGGCATCCAGGTCGATGCCCCAGCCTTCGTGAAGTGTTGTATCGCGGCTGTCCAGTTGGCCCTGAAGGACCAGCGTGTCGTTGCCTTTTCCGCCGGCGAGAACGACCCGCGCGCCTGCGGGCGCAGCGTCCTTGAGCGCCTGGGCGGCACCCTCGAACAGGAATCGGTCGTCTTTTTCGCCCCCGGTCAGGTGTTTGATGCCGCTGCCGAAACTGAAATGGTTGGCCTTTTTTTCCACACCCATCACGGTGTCCTTTCCACCTCCCAGCAGCCACAGCGTGGCCTTCGAATCACCCACCGTGCCTTTCACCACCCCGCCAAGCTCGGGCGGGACGCCCCAGCGGGCGTCAATCGTATCGTTGGCATCCACGACCGACGGCAGCTTGATTTCCCTGGACGATACTGATTCGCGGCCCTGGGCATCCTGCTCGAACCAGAACACCTGCTCGGCCTTGAGATCGACAGTGAACCTGCCGTTGACGATGGCTTCGATGCTGTCCTTCATGTCGCCATCCAGCCATCGGCGGGCCCGGCTGGTGAGACTCTTCGAATAGTGGTCGGTGGTGACCGCAATGCTGTAGCGATCCTGAACGTCCTGCGGCGGCTTCTGGCCGATGAATACCAGAAATCCGGTGATCAGGCGTTCATCGATGCTCAGGTCGATGTAGTCGTCGATGTCGTCCACCTGGCGAACGGCGTTATAGATCTGCGAGCCCACGATCAGGATAGCCGCCGCGGCAATGCCCACCGGCCCGGCGTGGGCGAAACCTGCAAGGGCGGCCGTGCCGAGGATCAGGGTCAACGCCGCGCTGGTCAAGCTCATGCCGGCGGCAACGTAATGATCCAGGGCCTGCTTGCCGGTGGTCCGGGACGCGTCATTCAACGCCTTGACCGCAAAGTAGACGTCGAAGGGAAGCGTCAGCGCGCCAGCGATCAAGCCCGCCGAACGCGATAGATACAGGCCGAACTGGGTTCTGGCAAAGCCCTGGTAGATCTGTGCGCTGTGTTCGATCAGCGACTGTGCGGTCTTGACCAGGCCCCGTTCGATGATCAGCGAACCCACTTCGGTCACCACCGCGCCGGCATTGATGGCCGCTTCGGTGGAGTCGCCGCGCTTGAGGGCATCGTTGATGCCCATCAAGCCGCTGTAGATGCCGTAGGCCTGGAGGCCAACGCCCATGCTGTTCACCACTTTGCTCTTTTGCCGGTCGACCCAGCCGGGGACATTCTCGGGCAGGCGAGTGTCGCGGATCTCCAGCTTCTGGGCGGCTCGCACCAGTCGGTCGATCTTTGGTCCATGGGGGCCTTGCGACTCTGTCAGCAGGGGCGCGGCGTTGACCGAGCGGTGGGTGGCAATCTCGAACAGCGGGGTGGGGATGGTGTAGTGACCGGCATTGCCGGTCGCCCACATGCGACTTTCAACATCGGTAGCGTTCAGTTGCAGGCCATCGATGAACGCTTGAGGGGTGTGACGGAAATTGCTGTTGCCAATGTCCAGTGCAGCGCCGTCCACGGTGGCATTGAGCAGGTGCAGCTCCTCGCGAGTGACCGTGAAATGGCCCAGGGTGATGGGGCCGTAGTAGTGGTCCAGGGCGCGCAGCACCCGTTCGCGTTTGCGCGCGGAGCGGGGCGGTGGGTCTTGCGCGGCAGAGGCGCCGTCGCTGCGAATGAAGTCGTGGACTTCCTTGTCGGTGGTCGCTTCGGCCGGCGGTTCGGCGTCCACGATTTTTACTGCGTCGTAGCCAAATTCATCGACGGTTGGAATAGCTTGAGCCATTGGGGCTTCCTTGTTGGGCGTGGATAGGAGGCCCGAACTCTAGGGAAGCGAGAGGAGAGTAAAGCGATAACTATGTAGTGCATCTGTTTCGGCGAATTGCGGTATATACGGGTGCGCGCCCACCCCGGCGCGCGTGTCGCCAGGGTGGGGCGTGGCAGTCAGTGTCCGCTGAGCAGCGAGGCGCCACCGGCACCGCCGAACAGGCCGGCACTGATGCGGTTGAACCAGCTCTGGCCCTTGCCCGAGCGCAAGTACTGGGCTGCGCCGTGGGCGCCGAGGCCGTAGGCGAGCTTGCACAGCAGGTCCAGCACCGTCCAGGTGGCGATCATCACCAGCAGTTGGGGCAGCAACGGTTGCTCGGCGCTGAGGAACTGCGGCAGGAACGCGGCAAAAAACAGGATGTCCTTGGGGTTACTGGCCCCCAGCATGAAGGCGCGCCCAAACAGCGCTCGAAAGCGCGGCACGGCAGCGACCTGGGGCACCTCGGCGCCATGGGACGGCTGGCGGGATTGCTGCCAGCTTTGCCAGGCGAGATAGAACAGGTACAGCGCGCCGACGATTTTCAGCGCGCTGAACAGTTGTTCCGAGGCCAGCAGCAAGGCACCCAGCCCCAACGCCGAGGCGCTGAGCAGGCAGATCGAAGCGCTCACGCCGCCGAGGAAGGCCGGGTACGAGCGGCGCAGGCCAAAATTCAGACTGTTGCTGATCATCAGCAAGGACAGCGGTCCCGGGATCAGGATCACCACCCATGCAGCGCCCGTGAACAGCAGCCAGGTTTCCAGACTCATTACTTTGCTCCTCTTGCACAAAAGCCTCACCCGACGGGGTGAGGCTGTTTTTGAAATCCTTTTTCGCTTACAGGAAGATGAACTTGGCGATGAAGATCGCGCAGAGCACCCACAGGCTGACGGAAATTTCCTTGTATTTGCCAGTGCCCGCCTTCAGCGCCACGTAGGTGATGAAACCCAGGGCGATACCGTCAGCCACCGAGAATGTCAGCGGCATCATGATCGCCGTGACAATCGCTGGAATGCTATCGGTCGCTTCGTCCCATTCGATGTGCGCCATGCCGCCCATCATCAGCATTGCCACGTAAATCAACGCGCCGGCGGTGGCATAGGCGGGAATCATGCCAGCCAGCGGGGCGAAGAACATCGCCGCGATGAACAGCAGGCCCACGGTGACAGCCGTCAGGCCTGTGCGACCACCGGCCGCTACGCCTGCCGCACTTTCCACGTAACTGGTCACGGGTGGCACACCGACCACGGCACCGAACACGCTGGAGGCGCTGTCAGCTTTCATCGCCCGGGACAGGTTCTCGATGCGTCCATCAGGGTTCACCAGGTTGGCGCGCTGGGCAACGCCCATCAGGGTGCCTGCGGTGTCGAACATGTGCACGAACAGGAAAGCCAGCACCACGCTGATCATGCTGACGTTGAACACGCCGGCGACATCCATGGCCATCCAGGTCGGTGCCAGGCTTGGCGGCGCCGACATGATCCCTTCGTAATGCACAATGCCCAGGCCCCAGCCGGCCAGCGTCACGGTGATGATGCTGATGAGGATGGCGCCGAACACTTTGTGGTAGCTGAGCACGGCAATCATCAAAAAGCAGATGGCTGCCAGCAGCGGGCCGGGTTCGCGCAGGGAGCCGAGCTTGATCAGGGTGGCCGGGCTATCGACGACGATGCCCGCAGTTTTCAGGCCAATCAGCCCCAGGAACAGTCCCACACCGGCGCCCATGGCATAGCGCAGGCTGACAGGAATGCTGTTGAGCAACCATTCGCGGATCCGGGAGAACGTCAGGATCATGAACAGCACACCCGAGACGAATACCGCGCCAAGGGCGGTTTCCCAGTTGTAGCCCATGGTGCCGACCACGGTGTAGGTGAAGAAGGCGTTGAGGCCCATGCCCGGTGCCAGGCCGACTGGCCAGTTGGCGTACAGGCCCATCAGCAGGCAACCGAGCGCGGCCGCGATGCAGGTGGCGACGAAAGCCGCGCCATGATCGATCCCGGCGTCGGCCATGATGTTGGGGTTGACGAAAATGATGTAGGCCATGGTGATGAAGGTGGTCAGACCGGCAATCAACTCGGTCTTCACCGTGGTGCCATGCAAGGAGAGTTTGAAGATGCGCTCCAGCCAGCCATTGCGTAATGGCGGCGAGAGTTCCAGCGTCGAAGCTTCGGATTTGCGGCTTTCCACAGCGAGTACTCCTCAAGAGTTTTATTTTTATTTCCGGGACCGGACCCATGAGGGTGGCGGCGCCCTTTGAGGCATTCGCGAATTTGTTGACTGCTTGGTCAGGAACTCGCACGCAGTGGATTATGCTTTTGTATACAAATAAAGCAAATAATGTTTTTGATTTTGTCGACGAAATTTGTGGCGATAGGGATATATCGCTCTTGAGGACGCCATCGCGGGCTTGCCCGCGATGAGGCCCTCTAAGCCTGCAAAAAAACAAAGTCGATCGCTTATTCCGCCACCCCCTGACTCCTCCCCAACCCCAGATTCACCGCCAGCCAGCCATTCACCGCCGCCTCCCCAGCCTCGGCAAATACCCGCTCCAGCAACTTCACCTGTTCACGCCGCAGTGCCTGTTCGAATTTCGCTCCGTCCACGGTCAGCTCCAGCAGGCGTTTGCGCTTGTCGGTCTCGCTGGCCACGCTGTTGACCAGGTTCATCTCCACCAATTGGCGCAGCGGAATGTTCAACGCCTGCTTGGTGACGCCCAGTAATGCCAGCAATTCCTTGACGCTGAGGTTCGGGTAACGGGCGATGAAAAACACGATGCGCTGATGCACCCGACTCAAGCCACGACGCTCGAGCATTTCGTCGGCTTTGGCGGTGAACGCCTGATAGCCGAAGAAGAACGCCTCCATGGCCTGTTGTTGAGACGCAGGATTTTTAAGGTCAATCATGTTGACGTATCCGTTCGGGTTGTCGTAATTTCGGTCAACAAGTTTGACTCATTTACCTCTGGCCTCGCTACCGGTGACTCCCATGCCATTTTCCGAACGTGTCTCGCGTCTCAAAAGTTCTCTCATCCGCGAAATCCTCGCGGCGGCACAACGTCCGCAAGTGATGTCGTTCGCCGGTGGCTTGCCAGCCGAGGCGATGTTGCCGAAGGTGGAGTGGGATGACATGCCTGTGAACATTGGCCAATACGGCATGAGCGAAGGGGAGCCGGCCTTGCGCGAGGCGCTGGCGGCGCAGGCCCGGGCCTTGGGTGTGCCGTGCGAGGCGAGCCAGGTGCTGGTGGTCAGTGGTTCGCAGCAGACCCTCGACCTGGCGGCCAAGCTCTACATCGACAAAGGCACCGAAATCCTCCTGGAAGCGCCGACCTACCTGGCCGCGTTGCAGATCTTCCAGCTGTTTGGCGCCGACTGCATCACCGTGCCGCAAGAGGCGGACGGGCCGGACCCGGTGGCGTTGCGCAGTCGCCTGGAAAAGCACCGACCTGCGTTCATCTACCTGATTCCGACTTTCCAGAACCCTTCGGCGGTGCGTTACAGCGAGGCCAAGCGTGATGCGGTCGCCGCGTTGCTGGATGAGTTCAACGTTACCCTGATCGAAGACGAGCCCTACCGCGAGCTGACATTCGATGGCGGCAGCGCTACGCCGATTGTCAGTCGATTGAAAACAACCAGCTGGATCTACACCGGCACCGTCTCCAAAACCTTGCTGCCAGGGCTGCGCGTGGGCTACCTGATCGCCAGCCCGGACCTGTTTCCACACCTGCTCAAGCTCAAGCAATCGGCGGACTTGCACACCAACCGTATTGGCCAGTGGCAGGCCCTGCAGTGGATCGGTTCAGAGAAATACCAGCAGCACCTGAGCGAGTTGCGGGACTTCTATCGGGTACGTCGGGATGCTTTTGAAGTCGCGCTGCAAACGCACTTCGCTGACCTGGCTGACTGGAATGTGCCTCAAGGTGGGCTGTTTTTCTGGCTGACGCTCAAGCAGCCGCTGGACACGCGAACCTTGCTACAGGCTGCATTGGCGGCGGATGTGGCGTTCATGCCGGGGGAGCCGTTTTTCCCTGAGCCTGATAGGCATCATGGGCACCTGCGGCTGAACTTCAGTCATATCGAACCGGCGCGGTTGGGGGAGGGGCTCAGGCGGTTGGCAGAGGTGGTGCGGCAGGCGCAGGCGGCTGAGGCGGCTTGATGGAGGAGTAAAAAACCGGCCAGTTGGGCCGGTTTTTTTATTGGCGATGTCTTTGCCGGCCTCATCGCGAGCAAGCTCGCTCCTACAGGGGGTCGGTGTCTGTAGGCGCGAGCTTGCTCGCGATGGCGTCAGTCCATTCAGCAAAAAAATCAGACTGCAGCAAACCGCTTGTCCAGGTAATCAATGATCACCTTGGACTCATACATCCAGGTCGTCTGCCCATTTTCTTCGATGCGCAGGCACGGGACCTTGATCTTGCCGCCCTGTTCCAGCAGCGTCTGGCGATCCTGTTCGTTGTTCTTCGCATCGCGCAAGGCCACCGGTACGTTCAGGCGGCGCAGGGTGCGACGGGTTTTCACGCAGAACGGGCAGGCGTGGAACTGATAGAGGGTCAGGTCCCTGGCCGCCGCTTCGACCTGGGCCTGGGCGGCGGCGGGGCGCTGCTTCTTGCCTGGGCGGGTGATGAAGTCGATGAAGATGATCAGTTGGCCGAGGCCGACACGAAGTGCTTTGACGAACACGAGACAAGCCTCACGGGGGCGAAAGAAGGCGCGCAGCTTACCTGATTTTCGCTGACGAAAAAAAACCGGCGATGAGCGCCGGTTTTTTTCGTGCAATCGAATTACTTGATCAGGCTGAGGAATTCGCTGCGAGTGGCCGCATTTTCGCGGAACTCACCGAGCATCACCGAGGTGATCATCGACGAGTTCTGCTTCTCGACACCGCGCATCATCATGCACATGTGCTTGGCCTCGATCACCACTGCAACGCCCAGGGCGCCGGTGACCTGCTGGACCGCATCGGCGATCTGGCGGCTAAGGTTTTCCTGGATCTGCAGGCGGCGGGCGTACATGTCGACGATCCGGGCGACCTTCGACAGGCCCAGCACCTTGCCGCTCGGGATGTAGGCAACGTGGGCCTTGCCGATGAATGGCAACAGATGGTGTTCGCACAACGAGTACAACTCGATGTCCTTGACCAGCACCATTTCA
>Ga0308165_1004431_pt1 | contig 13843 bp, 14 predicted proteins | sample PhyWR2_FD_201032 | JGI IMG/M metagenome (GOLD analysis project Ga0308165, IMG submission 201032) | Phyllosphere microbial communities from UC Gill Tract Community Farm, Albany, California, United States - DLSLW.R2 | ecosystem: Host-associated > Plants > Phyllosphere > Unclassified | place: USA...
GCCCGGTTTGGGGCTGCAAGAAACGAACCTGTCCGGTGGATTAATGCCGGATCAAAAAGGCTTGCCCAGAGGTGCTCAGCCTTGCGGCGCCTCGCGGAAATACAGGCGGCGCGGCAGTCCCCAGAGAATCAGAATGGCCGACACGATGCACATCGCGGCCACTGCATACAGCGCCAGTGTGGTGCTGCCGGTCAGGTCCTTTACCTTGCCCACCATGTAGGGGCTGATGATGCCGCCCAACTGGCCCAGCGAGTTGATCAGCGCAATGCCGGCCGCTGCCGCCATGCCGCTCAAAAAGCGCGGGGGCAAGACCCAGAACAGGCCGATCGCAGTGATGATGCCGGTTGCCGCCAGCGTCAGGCCACCCACCAGGGCCAAGGTGTTGGTGTTGAAGTAACCGCACAGCAGGTAGCCCAGCCCGCCTGCCAGTGCCGCCAGCCCCAGGTGCCAGCGACGTTCGCCGGTGCGGTCCGAATGACGGCCGATCAGGACCATCGCGATGCCGGCGACCGCGTAGGGAATGGACGTGATCAGGCCGATCACGAAGGTGTCCTTGGTGCCGGCGGTCTGCACCAGTTGCGGCATCCAGAACACCAGGCCGTAGATACCGGCAGCCAGGCCCAGGTAGATCAGCGACAGGATGTACATCGCCGGCTCGCGCAGCGCGGCCGAGAACGCATGGGTCTGTTCGGACTTCGGTTCGTTGGCGATGCGGGTGGCGAGGCGCTGTTTTTCTTCTGCGTTCAGCCACTTGGCGTCGGCAATCTCGTCATCCAGCACAAACCAGACGATCAGGCCAAGCACCACCGACGGAATGCCTTCCAGCAGGAACAGCCATTGCCAGCCATGAAGCGCACCCACGCCGTCCATGTACTTCATGATGCCGCCCGAGATCGGCCCGCCGATCAGGCCGCACAGCGCGATCGACGCCATGAAGTAGGTGTTGATGCGGCCACGGCGCTGGGCCGGGAACCACTTGGTGAAGAAGTACAGCGCACCGGGCACGAAGCCGGCTTCCAGCGCGCCGATCAGGAAACGCACGATGTAGAACTGCATCTCGCTGCTGACGAACATGGTGCACGCCGAGGCAATGCCCCAGGTGATCATGATGCGGGCAATCCACAGCCGTGCGCCCACCCGGTGCAGCAACATGTTGCTGGGCACTTCGAACAGGAAATAGCCCAGGAAGAACACACTTGCGCCCAGGCCGTAGACGGCATCGGACAGGCCGAGTTCGCTCTGCATCTGCAGCTTGGCGAAGCTGATGTTGACGCGGTCCAGGTAGGCCGCGACAAAGCAGATGACGAACAGCGGCACGAAGCGCATCGTGACCTTGCGGAACAAGGCCTCGTCGGCGGCGGAGTCGGGCGCTGCCTGCGGCAGGGCGCCAATCCCCAGGGTGGATGACCGTTGATTCACAACATATCTCCTGACTGCATATTTTTTATGGGCGTCGGACAGCCCGGGGCGCAAGGCCCCGGCTGTCTGCGGACTTGCAGCGTGCGGGTGAGGGCCGATCAGAGGATCGCGATCAACAACGTCGCGATCGACACGGCTGGATCAATACGTGGCGCGCCCACCCGACAGGTCGAAGACCGCGCCGGTGGTGAATGAGTTTTCAGCCGACACCAGCCAAGCCACCATTGCGGCGATCTCGTTGACTTCCACGAAGCGGCCACGCGGGATTTTCGACAGCATGTAGTCGATGTGCTGCTGCGACATCTGGTCGAAGATCTTGGTGCGCGCCGCGGCCGGGGTGATGGCGTTGACGGCGATGTCCAGCTGCGCGGTTTCCTTGCCCAGGCTCTTGGTCAGCGCAATCACGCCGGCCTTGGATGCGCTGTAGGCGGACGCGTTCGGGTTGCCTTCCTTGCCGGCGATCGACGCGATGTTGACGATGCGTCCGTAGCCGCGCGCGATCATGCCGCGCACGATGGCCTGGTTGACGTTGAAGGTACCGGTCAGGTTGATGTCGACCACGCGTTGCCACTCGGCTTGCGGGTAGTCGGCGAGCGGGGCGTTGGCGCCGGCGATGCCGGCACTGTTGACCAGGATGTCGATGGTGCCCAGTTCATTGGCGGCGGCGACGACTTGTTCGCTGGACGTGATGTCGACCTGCTGGCCGCGTGCGGATGCGCCCAGCTGGGCGACCGCGGCTTCAAGTGCAGTCGCGTCGGCGTCCCACAGCGAGACCTTGGCGCCGCCTGCGATCAGGCGCGCTGCGACGGCGTAGCCGATGCCTTGTGCACCACCGGTGACGACGGCGGACTTGCCCTGGAAATCATATTGGTTCATCTGCAGAATTCCTGTGATATGTGATGGTGCCGGCTCAGCCGACCACGCGTTGTTCTTGTTCGCCCAGGCCTTCGATGCCCAGGCGCATGACCTGGCCGGCACGCAGGTAGACCGGCGGCTTCTGGCCCATGCCCACGCCCGGCGGTGTGCCGGTTGAGATCACGTCGCCCGGGTACAGGGTCATGAAGCGGCTGAGATACGCCACGATCTGCGCAACCGTGAAGATCATGGTGGTGGTGCTGCCGTCCTGGTAGCGCTTGCCATCGACTTCCAGCCACATGCGCAGGTTCTGCGGGTCGCCGGCTTCGTCAGAGGTGACCAGCCACGGGCCGGTGGGGCCGAAGGTGTCGCAGCCCTTGCCCTTGTCCCAGGTGCCGCCGCGCTCGATCTGGTATTCGCGTTCCGACACGTCGTTGATCACGCAGTAACCCGCCACGTAGGACAGCGCGTCGGCTTCCGACACGTAGCTGGCGGCTTTGCCGATCACCACGCCCAATTCCACTTCCCAGTCGGTCTTGAGCGAGTCGCGCGGAATGCGCACGTCGTCGTTGGGGCCGACCACGGCCGAGGTCCATTTGTTGAACACCACCGGTTCGGCGGGAATCGGCATGCCGGACTCGGCAGCGTGGTCGGCGTAGTTCAGGCCGATGCACACGAACTTGCCGATGCTGCCCACGCAGGCGCCGAGGCGCGGCGAGCCGTCGACCTTCGGCAGGGCCTTGACGTCGAGGGCGCGCAGCTTGGCCAGCGTGTCCTCGCCGAGGTTGGCGCCGTTGACGTCGGCGATCACGCCCGACAGATCGCGGATGACGCCATCAGCGTCCAGCAGACCGGGTTTTTCTTGGCCGACGGGGCCGTAGCGAAGCAGCTTCATGAGTTTCCTTGTGCAAGAGGGCCGACAGGTGGCCGGGGTTGGCGAGACTTTATTGAGGCGGTCGCTTGCCGTCTAATGAGAGCTGTTGATCAACCGATAACGACATGTCATCTCCGCACATACCCTCGCTGCACGCCATTGGCTCGCGGCTGCGTTTTCGCCAGCTGCGTCTTTTGATCGCGGTCGACGAGCTGGGCTCGCTGCATCGGGTAGCCGATCACCTGGGCATGACGCAACCGGGCGCAAGCAAGGCACTGGCCGAGATCGAATCGACCTTTGGCGCCGAACTGTTCACCCGGCATCCGCATGGCCTGACGGCCAACGAACTGGGTCGGTGCGCGATCCGTTATTCGCGGCTCATCAGTACCGATCTGGATCATCTGCGCGAAGAAATGGCAGGCATCCTCGATGGCCGGGGCGGGCGGCTGGCGATCGGGGCGATCAGCGGAGCGGTACCCACGGTGCTGGTGCAGGCGGTAATGCGCCTGCGTGAAAAACAGCCGCTGGTGTCGATCGAAATCATCGAAGACACCAGCGCGCAGCTCTTGCAGGCGGTGGCCGCCGGCCGGCTCGACCTGGCGATCTGCCGCACGACCGTGGCGGCCCAGCCCGAGCTGTTCGACTTCGAATGGTTGTGCGACGAATTCGCGTCAGTGGCGGTCGGGCCGCGGCATCCGCTGGCCGACGCGCATACCGTGACGCTGCAAGACCTGGCGCCGTATCGGTGGATTCTTTACCCCAGCAACATGCCGCTACGCACGCTGCTGCAACGCGAGCTGCGCGAGGCCGGCATCGACATGCCTTCGCATGCGATCGAAACCGCATCCACCTTCACCAGCGTGCTGCTGCTGCAGGAAGACGCCGGCCTGGTGGCCTTGTTCTCGGCCGAAACCGCAGCTTTCTTCCACCAGCACGGCATGGCGCGCCGCCTGCCCCTGGAAATCCGGGCACGGACCGAGCCTTTCGGCATCGTCAGCCGACGTGGTGCACCGATGTCGCCGGTGGCCCGGATGATGGTGGAAGAGCTGCGCCAGGAAGGGGCTGCGCGCAGCGCGGCCCAGGCGGCGCGTGTCGCGCCGGACCTGGGTGCCACATTGTGAAATCAGGCTTGCCCCTGGTATGTCCCAATACTGTTAGAGCCGGCCCGGAGGCACGCTTATACTCTCGCCGCACCTGCGCCAGCACAAGCTGTGTGAAGGCGTTGTGAAGAAGACCGCGCGGACACCCCGCACGCACAAAAAACACGCACCATCCGGAGATCTCATGGGTAATTTCAGCCACACCGCGTTCAAGGCCATGGCAGCCACGGCGCTTGCGCTCACCTGCTCGATGGCCTTTGCCCAGGCCAAGGAAGTCAAGCTGGGCTACGCGCTGCCGATTGCCTCGCACTATGGCGCGGGCGCCAACGCCTGGGCCGAGACCACCGAGAAGGAAAGCAAGGGCACGCTCAAGTTCCGCCAGTTCCCGTCCAGCGCACTGGGGGGTGAGCGCGAACTGATCGAAAGCCTGCAGCTCGGCACCGTCGAAGCCGCCATCGTGTCGACCGGCACCCTGAGCAACTTCGTGCCGGACGTCGGCGTGATGGACATTCCTTTCCTGTTCCGCGATGCCGACCACGCGCGCCATGTGCTCGACGGCCCGATCGGCCAGGGCATCCTGGACAAGTTCAAGGGACGCGGCCTGATTGCACTGGCCTGGGGCGAGCAGGGCTTCCGCCATGTCACCAACAACAAGCGCGCCGTTGAAAAGCCGGAAGACCTGAAGGGCCTGAAGCTGCGCACCATGGAAAATCCGGTGCACATCACCGCCTTCCGCACCTTCGGCGCATCCCCTACGCCGATGTCCTGGCCCGAAGTGACCGGCGCCTTGCAGCAAGGCACCATCGACGGCCAGGAAAACCCGCTGTCGGTGATCGTGTCGTCCAAGCTGTCGCAAGTGCAAAAGCACCTGACGCTGACCGGCCACGTGTATTCGCCGGTGGCCATTCTGGTCTCGCCCGCATTCTGGGACGGCCTGACGCCCGAGCAGCAGACCGCCGTGCGTGACGGCGCCAAGGCTGCTGCCGCTGCCACCCGCAAGTACGTCGAAGAGACCGACAAGAAGGCCGTCGACGAACTGAAGGCCCAGGGCATGCAAGTGGTCACGCTGACCGACAAGGCCCCGTTCCAGAAGGCGCTTGATCCGGCCTACAAGCAATACTCGTCCAAGTACGGCAAGGAATTGCTGGACAAGATCGCCGCCCAGCAATGATTGCCTGAGCGTTGACGACGAAGCCGCCCGCCTGACGCGGGCGGCTTCTATTTGGGCAGGCTGTTTTGTGCTTGTCCGCGTCGACGGCTCCGTTTTTCGTATCTCCCGTTTCTCTGCACGTCATTTCCAGGTGTTCCATGCTTGATCGAATCGAAAACGGCCTGGTGGCCGCCAATCGCTGGCTGCTGATCGTGATGCTGATCGCGATGGCCTGCATCGTGTTTGCCAACGTGGTGCTGCGCTACGCCACCGACGACTCGATCATCTGGGCCGAGGAAGTTGCGCGCCACCTGATGATCTGGGGCACCTTCCTGGGCGCAGGCCTGGTCTTGCGCTATGGCGGCCACGTGGCCATCGACAGCCTGCACCATGCGGTCGGCACACGCGGCGCACGTATCCTGCGCGGCATCGTCGCCGCGCTCATCGGCGTGTTCTGCCTGGTGATGACCGTGGCCTCGGTGAACTACACCTGGTTCATGCGCTTCCAGACCACGCCGTCCACCGACATCTCGTTTGCGTGGATCTACGCCGCGCTGCCGGTCGGTTTCTTCCTGTGTTTCATTCACTTGTTGTTCGTCGTGCGCCGCTACGTCCTTGACGGCAGTTTCGAGGAATCCCCCGAGATGGATGCCGAATCGGCAGCCTCCCTGTAGCCCGCACGGATATCCACACATCATGGTCACCACCTTATTCATCACCGCCGTCGTGCTGATGGCGATCGGCATGCCGATCGCCTTCTCGCTGAGCATGGCAGCCGCGCTCGCCGTCTTCGTCGGCGGCCGTTATCCCCAGGCCATCGTCTTCAAGGAAATGTTCACCGGCATCGACAGCTTCCCGCTGATGGCCGTGCCTTTCTTCATCCTCGCTGCCGAGATCATGTCGGGCGGGGCGCTCACGCAAGTGCTGCTGCGCTTTGCCTCGCAGTTCGTCGGCCACCTGCGCGGCGGCCTGGGCCACGCAAACGTGTTGTCGCTGACCTTGTTTTCGGGCATCTCGGGTTCTGCGCTTGCGGACGCCGCCGGCCCCGGCTCGATGATGGTCAAGATGATGGACAAGGCCGGTTATTCGCGCGCCTATGCGGCGGCGCTGACGGCCAGCACCGCCATCGTCGGTCCCATCATTCCGCCCTCGATCATCATGATCATCTACGCGCTGCAGGATGAACGCGTGTCGGTGGGCGGGCTGTTCATCGCGGGCTTTGCGCCCGGCATTCTGATCGCGCTGGCGATGTCCTTCGTCAACTGGCGCGTGTGCATGAAGCGCGACTACCGTTCACGCGAGCCGCGCCCGACCGGCCGTGAAATCCTGGTCAACAGCTTCCGCGCGATTCCGGCGCTGATGCTGGTGGTGCTGATCCTGGTCGGCATCCGCTTCGGCATCTTCACGCCCACGGAAGCGTCAGTGGTGGCGGTGTTCTATGCGCTGATCTGCGGCAAGTTCATCTACCGCACGCTGGAATGGAAGGCGCTGCCCACCATCGTGGCGCGCTCGGCCTTCCTGACGGCATCGGTGCTGTTCGTGGTGGCGGCGTCAGGCGCGTTTGCGTGGGTGCTGACCATCAACGGCGTGCCGCAGCAACTGGCCGAATTGATCATCAGCTGGAACCTGTCTCCGATCGGCTTCCTGATTGCCGTGAACATCTTCCTGCTGCTGTTCGGCATCTTCATGGAACCCTTGCCCGGCGTGATGATTCTGGTGCCCATCCTGGCCCCGATCTCGGCTGCGCTCGGCATCGATCCCACGCACTTCGCGATGATCGTGATCGTCAACCTGACGCTCGGCATGATCACGCCGCCGGTCGGCGGCTTGCTGTTCGTGACCTCGGTCGCCACCAAGGTGCCACTGTCGGCGCTGACACGCGAGCTGCCGCCTTTCCTGCTGGCCCACTTCATCGTGCTGATGCTGCTGACCTTCGTGCCGGCGATTTCCACCTGGCTGCCGCACGCATTGGGCTTCTGAACGTTTGCACAAAGGGGATGACGCCATGGCGTTTGCGGACTTGAACGGCGTACGACTGCATTACCAACAGGACGGCGATGCCACCTTGCCGCCGTTGCTGCTGTCGAACTCGCTGGGGTCGTCCATCGACTTGTGGGACGCCCAGATGCCGAGCCTGACCGAGCACTTCCATGTGCTGCGCTATGACACGCGCGGCCATGGACAGTCCTCGGTGCCGCCCGGGCCGTATTCGCTGGATCAGTTGGGCTCGGATGTCGTGGCCTTGCTGGCACACCTGGGGATTGCGCGCACGCATTTCCTGGGCATCTCGATGGGCGGGCTGACCGGACAATGGCTTGCGCTGCACCACCCCGAGCTGGTTGACCGAGTGGTGCTGGCCAACACGGCGGCGGAATTCGGCTCACCCGAGATGTGGACCACGCGCATCGAGAAGGTCTTGAGCGAAGGCGTGGGCGCGCTGCTCGATGGTGTGATGAGCCGCTGGCTGACCGCCGACTATTCCAAGGCAAACCCGGTGGTGACGGCGCGCATCCGGGCGATGGTGAAGGCGACCGACGACGAGGGCTACGCCGCCTGCTGCGCGGCTGTCAGAGAAAGCGATTTGCGCGGGCAGGTGGCCGGCATCGACGCGCCGACGCTGGTGATTGGCGGCACCTTCGACTTGTCCTCGCCGCCGGCCAGCAGCCGCTTTCTGGCCGACAACATTCCCGGTGCGCGTTATCTGGAACTGGCCACCGCGCATCTGTCGAATGTGGAACAGCCCGACGCGTTCAATGCGGCAGCGGTGGGGTTTCTGACGGGGAAGTGACGCGCTGCGTCGTTCAGGCTTGCAACCTTGCGCGTGCGGCGTCGAATCGTTCTTGCAGCAAGGCAACCAAGTCGGTCGGCAACGTGGTCTGGATATTGGGCAGGGTGTCGCCGGCTCGCGTGATCAATGCGTCCAGATGTGCGGCGGCTGCGGCGCTGTCGGTAAACCCAAAGCGGACCGCATCGGCGAGCACGGCGTCGCGTGCAATGTCGAAGCGGCCGAGCGACAGCTGCATCGACAAGGTCGTTGGCACCAGTTCCGGGTTCGGCACGATGTCAAAGGCCGGGGACAGCCGCCAGCGACCCTCGTCCTGTTGCCAGATCGCTGCGTGATTGCGCGGGTGATCGTCGTCGTTGCCCGCCAAGGCGTTGAATACCATGCGATCGAACAGTTCATGGCGGTCTTCCACAGGCGCACCGATACGACGCAATTCTTCGGCAAGCCGCGCGTAGCTGAAGCCGCCGCGCAAACTACCGGGATATTCGACGGCCAGCAGTGATGCCGCGCTGATCGCCATGTGGCGCTGTTCCCCAAGCCGATCGAAGCGCCTTACTCGCAGCACGCTCAAGCCCTTGTCGATCTGGTGATGCATGGTCTGAGCGACGCGCAGCCCCAGTGCCGTTCCCCATTGCATCGTCGCGTGTTCGAGCCGCGGGATGTCGATGACGTCGCTCTGCAGCAGCGGTTTGACCAGCCAGTAGTCATCTCCATCGTGCAGCGTGCCCTTGGGGCGAGCACCACCCAGGCTGGGCGTCGCCATCAACATGCGCCGCACGCGCGCATCTTCGGGCGGACGGCGTTCATGCATGGCCAGAAGTTCCTCGGCCAGCGACCTGAGTTGGGGCAGGGTAGGGCTTTTCAGATGAATCGAGGGTGGCGTGCGGCTCGCACCCAGGGCCAATGCGCCCCATCGATCGCCATTGCCCGCGAGGCGGAGATAGTCAAAGGTATGGGTGTTGTCGCCAAGGCCATGTGCGCGCTGCAGCAGCAGCTGCCCCCAGGCATCGGGTGCGGCATCGCGCAGCACGTCGTGCAGGCCACCATAACGAAGTGCTGGCTGCAGAACGCCTGGCTGCAGCGGCAGGTTCACCGGATCGATGGCCCAGGGCAGGCCGGCATCCAGGTAGCTCGGCGCATAGACGAAGCTGCCGCTGTGGGCGCCGTCGTTCAGCGTATAGCGGCCCACCGTCACCCAGGTTGCGGTGTCGGGGCGCTGCAGGTAGACGTACTGGGATCTAGAAATAATCGTCCCCGTTTGCCGGCACGCCAGGCGCACGCGCCGAAGGCGTCCCGGCTACGTACGCAGTTGGCAACGGGGGCGCAGCGACATCGAAGACGCCGAGAATCAGCAGCGCATTCAGGTAGCTGGCCGCGCTGGCGCCTGGATCGCCTTGCTCGAGACGCCGGAGTGTCGGCAGGGATATGTCCATGCGGGCGCACAGATCGGATGCGCGAATGTGCTGCGCCACGCGCTGGCTGCGGATGCACAGTCCCCACTCGCGCAGCCGTTCAGCTGCCTGCGAAGCGAGGGCGTCGGAGGGGCGAAGTTTTCTGGGCATGAGGCAATCATAGATATCGTTTTACTAGCTGTAAATGAAAATCTATGAAGATGTTCTGAAAAATCCGGCTATTTTTCATAGCCATAGATGTTTTTTTGTTTTGCTCAAAAAGACATCTATGATTAGTCGTTCAGACGGATCTCGCGCTTCGACCTGTCCTGATTGCTTGGCAGACGACGGTCAACCGCACCCTGGGTTTGCCGTTCTCACCCCCGCGTCCGTCCAATCCGGCTGCTGATCTCCTCCGCCGTTGCCAGCAGCTTCGGCAAGAAGGTCTCCAGCATCACCGCTGGCGAGGTCCGGCTGCTGTGCCCGCTGACGTTGATCGCCGCGAACACGCCGCGACGCCGGTCGCGGATGGGGGCTGCCAGCGAGATCAACCCCCGTTCCAGCTCTTCTTCCACCAGCGCCCAGCCCTGTCGGCGCACCGTTGCGATCTGCTCGCGCAGCACCGCCGGGTCAGTCGTCGTCCCCGGCGTATGCGCAATCAGCTTGCTGGCTGCCAGCCGTGCATCCAGGTCTTCATCCGACAGGCCGCTCAGCAGCACCCGTCCCATCGACGTGCAATACGCCGGCAGGCGGCTGCCCACCCCCAGGCTGATGCTCATGATCTTGTGCGTGGGCACGCGCAGCACGTAGACGATCTCGGTGCCTTCCAGCACGGCCGCCGAGCTGGATTCCTGCACTGCCTGCACGAAGTCTTCCATGAAGGGCTCGGCCAGGTTCCACAAGGGCAGGGAGGTCAGGTAGGCAAAGCCCAGGTCCAGCACCTTGGCGGTCAGCCGAAACTGCCGTCCGTCGACTTCCACATAACCCAGGCCTTGCAGCGTATGCAGGATGCGGCGCGCGCCAGCGCGGGTCAGGGCCGTCGCCTCGGCGACTTCGCTGATGGTCTGCGCGGGCGTGTCGGCGCTGAAGCTGCGGATCACCGCCAGCCCGCGTGCAAAAGATTGCACGTAGCTGTCGCCTGGGGCGGGCGCAGACGGCGTTTCGCTTTCGATGGACGACATTAGTGTTTACCCCTGTAGAGCGGCGTGAGCAGTTTCGATAGCATTCGTTTCGTTCGTTATTAGAACTTATGTTCGTATGTAGAACATTTTAAGGCGATGTTCAGCTGGATGGGCTGAACAGATCTTCGCCCGGCTTTTGCAGAAACACGGCAGGCCGTTTTTCCTCTACCTGTTCGTCAGGCGCACATGATCAACAAAATCTCTCCTTCCGTCGAGGCGGCGCTCAGTGGCATTGAAGACGGTGCGACCGTCCTGATCGGTGGTTTCGGCACGGCCGGCCAGCCCAATGCGCTGATCGACGGCCTGATTGCGCAGGGCGCACGCGACCTGGTCGTGGTGAACAACAACGCCGGCAATGGTGAAACCGGTCTGGCCGCACTGCTGGCCGCGGGCCGGGTGCGCAAGATCATCTGTTCGTTCCCGCGCCAGGCCGACTCGCAGATCTTCGATGCGCTGTACCGCGCCGGCAAGCTGGAACTGGAGCTCGTCCCGCAGGGCAACCTGGCCGAGCGCATTCGCGCCGCCGGTGCCGGCGTCGGCGCGTTCTTCTCGCCGACGGGCTACGGCACCGAGCTGGCCAAGGGCCGCGAGACGCGCGAGATCAACGGCAAGCACTACGTGCTGGAGTACCCGATTGCGGGCGACGTGGCGTTGATCCAGGCCGAGTGCGGCGATCGCTGGGGCAACCTGACCTATCGCAAGACGGCGCGCAATTTCGGTCCGATCATGGCGACCGCCGCCAAGCTGACGATTGCCGCCGTGCACCAGGTGGTGGAGCTGGGCGACATCGACCCCGAGGTGGTGGTCACGCCGGGTCTTTACGTGCAGCGCGTGGTGCAGGTCCCCGTCACCTCCCGCCGCGCAGCCTGAGCCGACAGGCTCTGTTTTACCGAATCGGAATGTCATGACTATCCCCGCAAACAAGTGGACCCGAGACCAGATGGCCGCGCGTGTCGCCCGCGACATCGACGAAGGCATGGTGGTGAACCTGGGCATCGGTCTGCCCACGCTGGTGTCGAACCACCTGCCGGCTGAACGCGAAGTGATTCTGCACAGCGAGAACGGCGTGATCGGCATGGGCCCGGCGCCCGAGGCTGGCCAGGAAGACTACGACCTGATCAACGCGGGCAAGCAGCCCGTGACCTTGCTGGACGGCGGCGCCTTCTTCCACCACGCCGACAGCTTCGCGATGATGCGCGGCGGCCATCTGGACGTGTGTGTGCTGGGCGCCTTCCAGGTCAGCGTGAACGGCGACCTGGCCAACTGGCACACCGGTGCGCCCGATGCGATTCCGGCGGTGGGCGGCGCGATGGACCTGGCGATCGGCGCGAAGAAGACCTTCGTGATGATGGAATTCCTGACCCGCCAGGGCGAGTCCAAGCTGGTCTCCGCATGCACCTATCCGCTGACCGGCATCGGCTGCGTCAGCCGGGTCTACACCGACCTGGCCGTGATCGACCTGATCGGCGGCGAGGCCCGTGTGATCGATCTGGTCGAGGGCATGGACATCGAGGCCTTGCGCGCCCTGACGCCGGTGTCGCTGGTGGATGCGCGTGCGTAGCTAGCGGCTTCGCGCGTTGGCACTGCGCGCGCGGGCGACACCGCACGGTAACCCCCCGAATCTTAGACATATATATAGAGGTCCCCATGAGCGACGCCTTCATCTGCGATGCGATCCGCACGCCCTTCGGCCGTTACGGCGGCAGCCTGGCCACGGTGCGCGCCGACGATCTGGCGGCTGCGCCGATCAAGGCATTGATGGCGCGCAACCCGTCGGTGGACTGGTCCTTGTTGGACGATGTGATCCTGGGCTGCGCCAATCAGGCGGGCGAGGACAACCGCAATGTCGCCCGCATGGCCGCCTTGCTGGCCGGCCTGCCGATCGAAGTGCCGGGCGTGACGCTGAACCGCCTGTGCGGCTCCGGCCTTGATGCGTTGGGCGCTGCCGCCCGTGCCATCAAGGCGGGCGAAGCCGAGCTGATGATCGCGGGCGGCGTGGAAAGCATGACGCGCGCGCCCTTTGTGGTGGGCAAGTCGGCAAGCGCCTTCGGCCGTGACCTGACGATGCAGGACACCACCATGGGCTGGCGCTTCGTCAACCCGGCCATGAAGGCGGCCTATGGTGTGGACACCATGCCCCAGACCGCCGAGAACGTGGCCGACGACTACGGCGTGAGCCGTGCCGATCAGGATGCATTTGCGCTGCGCAGCCAGCAGCGGGCCGCGGCCGCCCAGGCAGCAGGCCGCCTGGGCGAGGAAATCGCTGCGGTCAGCATCCCCCGCAAGAAAGGCGATCCGCTGATCGTCGACAGCGACGAGCACCTGCGTGCCGACACCACACTGGATGCCTTGGCCAAACTGAAAGGCGTGGTGCGGCCGGACGGCTCGGTGACGGCAGGCAACGCGTCCGGCATCAACGACGGTGCAGCCGCCTTGCTGGTCGCAAGCGAGAAGGCGATTGCGCAATACGGCCTGAAGCCGCGTGCCCGCATCATCGCCACGGTGGCCGCTGGCGTCGCACCGCGTGTGATGGGCATCGGCCCGGTGCCGGCCGTGCGCAAGCTGTTGGCCCGCACCGGTTTGAGCTTGCAGCAGATGGATGTGATCGAACTGAACGAGGCCTTCGCCGCGCAATCGCTGGCCGTGCTGCGTGAACTCGGTTTGCCCGACGATGCGCCGCATGTGAACCCTGACGGCGGCGCCATCGCATTGGGACATCCGCTGGGCGCCAGCGGCGCCCGGCTGGCGATGGCCGCATTGCGTCAGCTGGAACGAGGCAATGGCCGTTATGCGCTGTGCACCATGTGCATCGGCGTGGGGCAGGGCATTGCGATGATCATCGAGCGCGTCTGAACAAGGACTTGCACATGAGCGTACCGCGCTGGAAACACCGCCCGGAAGGATCGAACTGGGGCGACTTCGGTCCCGACGACCAACTGGGCAGACTGAATCTGCTGACGCCTGCGTCCTTGCGGCGCGGCGCGGCCGAGGTTCGCGAAGGCAAGGCTTTCGCACTCAGCTTGCCGCTGGATTATCCGGGCGGCAGCGACTTGAACCCGAATCGCAAGCCCCCGGTGTTGCGTCCGCT
>Ga0308165_1004432_pt1 | contig 13842 bp, 12 predicted proteins | sample PhyWR2_FD_201032 | JGI IMG/M metagenome (GOLD analysis project Ga0308165, IMG submission 201032) | Phyllosphere microbial communities from UC Gill Tract Community Farm, Albany, California, United States - DLSLW.R2 | ecosystem: Host-associated > Plants > Phyllosphere > Unclassified | place: USA...
TAATTTCCCCCCATTGATTTGACAGCTTTTTAAGTCAATCCTTTTCTCGAATAACTTGTTGTTTTGTTTCATAATAAAATAATTTAATGTAATAAGTAAACTTCGCCATCTTGACCCTGGCGTTTGGGCTTGTTGATTTAAAATTCGATACAAACTGAAGGGATTACAAGCATCAGTTGATATGTGACAGGTTTGAGCGCCTTTCCGTCAATTCTGCTTGCATATTCGTAAAACGGCTAAGCGGCAACCGGGATTTACTTTTAACTTTTATATGGAAAAATGCTTAAAAAAAACAGTTAATAGGCGGCATATCTGTACGGAGGACTTTGTTGGTATTATGCGGTAATTTTCAGATAAATATTAAACGGGTACAGATATAGGATGAAACCCCGCAGATATTTGCCCGCTGTTTTTTTTAAACTTTACTATTTATACTTTTAAAGAATAATTAAAAGCAGTTCAGTTAATGAGTAATCCCAGTGCAAGAACCCTATTTGCCTTTTATGCTATTTGGAGTTTTCTAATCTTTTCATCATGTAGAAATAAAGAGAACGGCCGTAATAACCAGCAGCAGCCTACCATAAAGCCAGTAATACAAAAAGATTATTTGTCGCTCATTATATCTCTCGATACGTCAACCTCGGCTATAGTAAGAAAAAAGGTTTATTTAGAAGATAGCTTATTAAGTCTTACAGCTGATAAAGCCTCAAATCCTTATCATTATTACTTTAAAGCCAGGAAATTCGGTTTTGAAAAGAAAAGAGACAGTGCCCTGGCCACCTATCAAAAGATAAAAGGGCTAAAACGAAATGATGAGATTGAACTTTTAAAAACTTACGCGATCTTAACACAGGAAATGGCAAACGGACCCATTGTTGAATCTGCGTTGATGAGCCAGATTTTTGCGGCCCTGGAAACAGCCGAAAAAAAACACAGCCGATTGACCTATCGTTTTTATGATCTGCTGGCGCAAGCTTATTTCCAAAATCATAATGAGAAAAAATCAATCGAATACGCGGCCATTTATTTTAAACTCCATCCTTTTAAAGATCATCCGACAGTTAAACAGCGTTATTTCGATATTTCATTTCTGCTGGCCTCCAGGTTAGAAGATCTCAAAAAGATGGCTCATTTTAATATCCAGGCCCGGCAGCTGGCGATACAGATCGGCGATAGCCTGGCCATAGCCCGTACCTATGATAATGAAGCACAGATTTACAGTCATCAGCAGCAATCGGCAAAAGCATTAGCCTGCAGCAGAATCTATTTCAATTACCTTAAAAAGATCGATAATCTGAATGACATTGCCTACAATAACCTGGCAATAGCTTTTCTGCGGGACCATCAGCCAGATTCTGCCATTTTGTATTTTAAAGAAGGAATTGCCTTGGAAAAAAGTGCTACACCGGGTAAGCAAAAACAGATGCACTATAATGGTTTGAGAGATGCATATAAGCTGAAAGGCAATTTTACACAAGCCCTTGAAGCGGCAGATTCTGCTTATTCTATTGAATTACGCAACTATCAGGCGATAGAGGCAGTCAAAGTAGCCGAAATACATGACCAGTATCAAACAGAAAAAAAGGATCAGAATATAGCGGAGCTAAATGGCCGCAATGCACTCAACGAAACCATTATTGAACAGCAACGCTGGACACTTTTTTTAGTCCTGATCATCTTTCTTAGCTTAATTTTCTTCTTTTATAGTTTCTACCGTCAGCAGCGTTTAAGGGAAAAGAATAAATTATTAAAGTCAGAAAACCAGCGCTTAAGTGTAGAACAGAAAATGTTGCAAGCACAATTAAACCCGCATTTTATCTTCAATGCCATCGCCAATTTGCAAAGCCTTGTTGCTTCGGGGCATACTGAAGAGTCTGTGTGTTACCTTACGTCTTTTTCGGAATTATTGCGCAGTACACTTGAGCAGAACAGAAAGGATTTTATCGAAATCGACGAAGAAATTGTTTCGCTAAACAATTATCTCCGTTTACAGCAAATGCGTTATGCCGATGTTTTCGATTATAAAATTATAGTTGATGATAAATTGAATTTAAACCAGACGCTGATCCCACCCATGCTTATTCAGCCCTTTGTAGAAAACGCAATTGAACATGGATTTAGAAATATAGGGTATAAGGGTTTACTAGCCATTTCTTTCAAAATTAAAGACGATGTGCTGGCAATCGAAATAGATGATAACGGAAGTGGACTAGGCCCAAAAATTAACGAAAATCCAAAGAAACAATCGCTTGCCCAAGTGATTTTAAAAGAAAGAATCGATTTGCTTTTTACTGCCAACGGACAGCAAGCGCAATTCAAAGTAAGTGATAAGAAGACAAATGCTGTAACAGGCGTATTTGTTGAAATACTGATACCGATAGTTAATGATTAAATAAGATGTTATGAAACTTTATATTCTAGAAGATGAGATCCGGATTTTACAGCACATCTTACAAATTGTTAAAAAAATAGATTACCTCGAAGTTGTAGGCTTTGCCGGAGAAATTGCTCTCGCAAAAAAAGAAATTCCGAAGTTAAAACCCGATATTATCCTGGCCGATATCCGTTTGAAAGACGGCGATAGTTTCCATCTGTTCGATGAAATCGGTGTGACCGATTTTCAGGTTATTTTCCTCACTGCCTATGATCAGTATGCCATACAGGCACTCAATCTAGGCGCATTTGGCTATTTACTTAAACCAATTGATGAGGTGACATTAACCATGCATTTAAACAAATGTTATCATCACCGGGAGCAGGAAACCTTGGGGCAGCAACAGCTTGCCATTGCCAAAGAACATTACCTTGCCCAAGGGGTAGCCGCCGCTAAGCGAATTGCATTAAAAAGCCTGGAATATATTGAGGTGGTAGCTATCGAAAATATTATGTACTGTAAAAGTGATAAGGGTTACACCACATTTTATTTAAATGGCGCCAGCGAGATTCTCGTCTCGAAGGGGTTAAAGGAATATGAAACCTTGCTCACACCCTTTGGTTTTTTAAGGTGCCACCAATCGTTTCTAGTTAATTTTAAATACGTTAAAAAATATTACCGCGAAGGGTATTTACAAATGGAAAACAAAGAAAACATATTGGTTTCGAGCAGAAAAAAGGAAGAGGTGTTAAGGTACCTTGAAAATATAGCGTAGTGCATCTTTATTGGTATGGAAATCAAAGGATACATCGATGAAGAAGGGTGGCATTGCCCCTGCTCTGATGGAATTGATAGTTACCAAAACAGATCGGCGCTATGGCACTAAAAATAATATCGATTCTATAGCCCTAGTACTGGACGAAGTTACCATGGCATACAATCACCCTAATTCTATTACAGATATTACAAATATTTACCCTAATTCTGTGACAAATAATCAATCTTTTTACCCTAATTTTGTGACAACACGTGGGAAAATTAAATTTATCCACAGCCAAAACAAGGTCATTTCGGTGTGTTTTGGCTGCGGATAGTCTTTCTTGGATTTGGGCTTACGCGCGGTTACTTATTAGCGCTGCTTTACCTCAGCTCTCACAAGCTATTACCGTCAGCCATATAAGGCTGGATTATCTGTCTTATTTTTGTATACAAAGTAGTCTATTCCGCATCTTTATATATGCGTATTTCAATGAATCCGGTTTCTCCCAACTTTCGGGTTGGCCCGGAGCTTCACAAAATATAGAAGCTTTTTTTGAAATAATTGATTTCTATTCTGATTACTTTTTCCACCATTTAAACTTAGAGGACTTAACTGGCCGATGACTTTTTACCGACATATTTTACGAATAAATTCGCCCATGTCCTATAAACCTTTTCTCGCTCCTTTACTAAAAGCATTAGATTTTCCACCCCATATTTCGAAGCTGCTATTTGATATATCCTTTCTAATATCTCTTCAAGCTTAGCTGGATTATCCATGTTCAGCCTATTATCACGGTCACTATCAATTTTGGTAATAAGCCTTTTCATAAATGCTTCTGACGAATATAGGATTAACGGCTTGGTGTAGACCACAATACTATCATAATCTGCAGTTTCATCCAGATATGCTAACAGCCCTTTAAAATCCCCTTCCAAATTTCGTAACGCTAAAGAAAAATCTGCAGCATTTTTATGAAAACCCGCAAGCTGTCTTGCATTTGCCAAAACCTGATTTCTCCATTTTTTAAATTGGACATCTGGTTGAATATTGGCAACAACAAAGGTATAGTTGTCAAAGTTAGGCCTGTACAGCAGTTCCCTTGAAAGAACTCCGACAAGTTTCTTATCATCTTTTGTTTGGGTATAAATCTGTTTCAATCTCGCGATATAATCCAAATCATAGTTGGAATTGGTATTTTCGCCCATTTGCTGAGTACAGTAGGTCTCTGCAGTATTCAACTCTCCAAGCTCGATTAGCGCATCTATCAGCATAATATTATACACAATAGCATGCCTGATCGGCCGGAATGTATCCTTATATTCTGGGAAATTTTTATTGACTACAACCATGTGCAGCAACAACTGCAATAATTCTTTTGAATCCTCGACTCTTTCATCTTTCCTGGACTGATATATTTTCTCTATTATCCCCGCTATCTTGGAACGCCTCTGGGCTGAGGTTGTATTAAATATATGCACAAATATATTCGTGTACTCGCGGCGAATCCCACCATACCCATCCAGAAAAAATTCTTTTGAAAAATAGGTTAAGCACTTATTCCAGGTCTCATCATCTCTAATATTTGATATAACCTCTTCTGTCTGGGTTAAGACTTGTTTAAAATAGCTCTCAAACCTCTTGCTATTGGTTAATATCCGGTATTTGTATTCAACAACAGTGTCAATTACAGCATGAATCTGTATAAAATAATTTTCATTAGCAGGCTCAGCAAAGTATCGAACTAAAATTGGCTTATGAAGTTCCGTCCACAGGTCGATGATCTTTTTAACTTCAACAACTTCGGCTTTTCGTCTTTTACCAATCACTGCCTTTACAGCATCATGGGTTAAAGCAATAATTTCTGCTGGTGTATAATTCTCAGATTTATTAGAGAATTCATTCATAAAAGCAATACTCAGATCCTTGTTTTTTTTCAACGTCTTTAAAACCCATTCTTTGATTTTTTCGGGATCAGCTTGCTCTATGGCGTGGTTTACAGGGTCAATCTTTTTGCTGACAGTGACCTTAGCGGCTGGCTTCATCCCTTTGGCAATAAAAGCTAAAAGTGCAATCTTATGCTGGCAGAATGAGAGATTACTTTTGCATTCACAAGTAGAGTTGATCACGGCACCTTTTTCTAACTGTAAGCTCACGTCATAACTTTTATCAAGTTCATCAACGTAGGCCTCGAAATCTCCAGCCTTAACCTCATCACACTCTCTTACTGTACATCGCTGTGATTTTTTGATCAGCTCAGTATCCAATTTGGTTTTAAAATTCCTGCTGGTAATTTCGTCTTTCATTTTTCAAATAAAGATGTACTCAAAAATAGGCTTTTTACCTGATAATCCCGGAGACAATAGTTCATACACCAGTCAAAAGGATTTCCAAGCCCAACATTAAGCAAATCTTTAAAGTTAGTCCAGAATCTCGAGAAGTTTAGCTGAGCTAAAATTAGTATGCTCCCCTGATCTTACATAACCAAGCTGGTTTGTAAGCATTGTTGTTTCACCGATTTTAAAAGGTGAGGTGTTTTGGTGATGGTGGCCATATATCCAATAAAGAGGATTATATTTTTCAATCATCTCAGTTAATTCTACAGCAAAGGCTTCATTCAGTATACTTCCCAAAAACCTAGAGGGATAGTTCATTAAAGTTGGTACATGATGAGTAACTACAATCTTTTGCTGTCCATTTTCATTTGATATTTCATTCTGAATAAAGTCTAAACTTTCCTGATGTAGTTTATTGTAATCAGCTGGCCTGAAAACTTGCCCGTTATTCCGGATCACGTAAAAATCGGACATTCCATCAAATATCTGTCTCTCATTTGGAGGACTAATGTGAGACCACATTGTTGAAAAGATTAAATCGTAATCTGTTGCTTTGATCGTAATGTTATTGATCAATTGAACATTATTTTTGATGTGCTCCTGATGGGGCCCAGAACATCTGGCGATATCACCATAATAATATTCATGATTGCCCGGGATCCAATATACCTGTTCAAAATTATCTGAAACATAATTAAAGAAATCCATACGTTTTTCAAGCTGGCTAAAAGGTACAATATCGCCCGCTAAAATCAATACATCAGCCTTAGGTTGAATTGGTAATTTATTCAGATAATCATAATTTTCAGGGAATTCTAAATGTAAATCAGATGCGTATTGAAAGGTCATGTTTATTAAATATTTTACAACTGAAAATTGGCCATCTATAATCTTACTAATAACTATAGAAATAATTTATAGCTTATGTTTATTGAAGTATAGCTAAATGTAGCAATTGGAGAGTTTGCCATTGTCCTAAAATAAACGGCATCATCTTTTTGCTGAGATAAAGACTTCAATTAGGTGTAAATCAATAATTTATAGAAAAATTCCGACGAGAATCGAACTCATATCTAAAGTTTAGGAAACTTCTATTCTATCCGTTGAACTACGGGACCAATATTATTCTAAAACAAAAAAATTCAATGCAATAGAATGATTATCAATTAATTAAATGTTAATCACAGCTTTTAAGGCTTAGTTCATATTTTATTAATTGCTGCAAATATATCAATTTATATCAAAAGTTTATCATCATTTTGCCTCATCTGATGCCCCAAAATTATTGTAATAAACGCCTTAAACCACAACCAAATTATTAATCATAAAATTCCTTATTACCTTTGAGTATGGAACATATAGATCAAGAGCAGCAGACGTTTTATAAAGAAATCGAACTCCCTATAGATTTAAGCATCTTAAGACACTATCATCCCTGCTTTGAAATTAATTATAATATTAGCATAAGAGATAAAATAAGTCCATTATCAAATCAAGTTTTTCTTTTTAGCCTTAATGTTTCTAGTCAAGAATTAGCGGATGAATGGTCTTTTGAAAAACAAGAGGTGATAAACTCTTTGCAAAGACATAAGAATAAATCATTAACACAAACAGACTTAGGAAACCTGATTTATATAATTGGATTTTACATTAATCTACAGCCGCCAACTGTTACAAAAGGGTTCGCTGACATTTTAAACGAATTCAACTCTACTATTAAAAATTTGTTTTTGATAGAGGAACATCTTTCTAAATTAGACCAGTGCTACATGGCATTCGATAACCGCAAATATAACAAACGAGCCTCACCAATCTATCTTCACATTGATGACAAAAAAATTTCTCAGAAGGTACTAAATGATCTTAAGAAAATTTATTTCAAGAAACTCATTGCTATACAACTAAAATATAATTCATTAACAGATAATAGATTTGTTAATCAATTGGGGAGTGACATTGATATCGCTGTTTCAATGTTGACCAAGACAAAACCTAATAGCAATCCCCAGTTAATTCTCAAAGACTTATACAAACGAACCAAGTCAAAACTCAAGCACAGAATTTGGGATAAAAAAAAGCATGAAATTGAATTTAGGAGAATGCTTTTTAAGACGTTAATGGATTATTTAGACAAGGAAACGTCTATGCGTCCTGTTGGTTTAAATCATGAAAATCAACCAAAAAAAACCACCGATCTACAGTACCAAACCATTTATCATTTGTGTTCAATATTCGATCTAGTTGAAAGAACAAATAAAAAAACAGACCAAAAAAACCTAATAAAAGATATTGTAAAGTATTTCAAAGTTGACCATCGTTTTAAGCTCGCAAAAATGGAGATGAAAACCTTTGAAATAATTATACCATCCTCAAATCTCTAACAATACCTTTGGATCATCAAATCGAAAGCAAATCAGCTGATAGTTTAAGATTTGTAATGATGGCGCCATCATTTCATTATTATAATAATTAAGGATAAGAAATGATTAAACAAGAATCAAAAATCGATATAATCGATTTCATCGTTTCAGAAGAACGAAAAAAAGCAGACGCGTTTCAAGCGCAGAATAATGAAAATTTAACCTTATTAAACGAGGTTAATATTTTTAAAGAAAATGATCCAATTACTGGAATCTGGAAGAAAGAAAACTTGAAGCCAATTTTTAAGGCATCTCACCCAATACTTATGGGTTACAAAACTTTCTTTGAAATGCTAACTAGTAAGCAAAAGTTTAATACGTCAAGCTTTCCCTTAATTGATTCCAAAGGTGAAAAGTATTATTTCATCAATGACTACCGGAAAAACGGATCAACAGGCTTCAAATTGGTATATTTCGATGGTTTAGAGGAAATCATGAATGCCTACATGTGGAACATGTTTGCTTTCAATATCGATTTCGAAAAGCTTTACCACGAAGTAAACAAATAACAATTTTAAACGAGGAAGATAGCGCTGTCTTCCTCTTCACAAAAAGATTTATTAGCATTTATTAACAGCAAAATCAGCTGAGAGAAAAGCTGTTGCCAAAAATTTTATAAAAAATGAAAGAGCATAATATGCCAATCACAAAACGGGCCGATTCATGGATTGAAAAGAACCAAGCAAAAATCGTTAGAGAAGAATTCAGAACACACTATAATTCTGAAACCATATATGATTCAAAACATGGAGAAGGGTTATTGTTAAAAATTGAAATTGCTTATTTGATTGCCGACGACAATCTTGAAGACATTTCATCGTTAAGAATGCTCTTGAGATGCATGAGTGAAAATCGTCCCTTTTCTACCAGTAAATTTCCAGAACCAGATGTAAATGATGGAAATAAAGAGAAATATTTTATTCATGAGTTCAGTCTAAATGAAATCAGGCAATACAAAGTATTATCGATTCAGAACTTAGATCTTTTAATTGAAGAATATTTAAGTGGGCATTTAATTTTGGATATAGATTTTGACGAATTTGCGGACATCGCCTTTAATGATCCGGAAAGTCAGTTTGATTAACGAATAAATTAAATCTGAAGATCACCAATTAAGGGAGTGAATTCCCACTCCCTTTTAAACACAATTTTATTAAAAATCCTAATAGCTAATTAAAGCTAAATGGAATGATATTGACTTAAAAATCATGTTGGAAATTAAAAGCTTACAAATACATTTTGGCCAAGTAATGGCCGATATTGTCGAGAAACTTGAATCAAATACAATATATTTTAAAATACTGCCTGGAATAAAGGCAACAACACTTGAAATAGAAACTGATCGGAATTCACTTATTACCGTGGCAAATGTTCCGGTTATTACAGGAAAAAGCAAAGCCACATATTTAACCCGTAAAGTTTTCGGGGTTTATGAGGGCGTAAATGTGGATGCCGTGGTTGATTACATGTCTAACCCAAAGGTTAAATTTAAAAAGATCATGGTAACCCCAGAATCTTTTTATAAGGTTAAAGTGGCCGCTGAAATATTAGGAATTAACGTCTATAAAGAATATTTTTTTCTTTTTGATGAATGCGACAGAACAATGAAAGATGTTGCTTTCAGGAAGAAAATTATATTGCCAATGGACGATTTCTTCAAATTCGAAAACAAAGCATTCATTTCAGCCACAGCGGTAATTCCTAGTGATCCAAGATTTATTGAGCAAAACTTTACCCAAGTAATTGTTGACCCAAAATTTATTTATAGCAAACCGATTGACGTTATAACAAGCAATAATGTATCTCTTCTCTTAAAAGAAAAGATAGAGGAAAACCGAAATTCAACACTTTGCATATTCCTTAACTCCATAAAAGCGATTACCTCGGTTATAGAAGATCTTCAAATAAAGAAAGAATGCCACATTTATTGCTCAAAGGAGAAAATGTACACCTTAAGAGCCATTGGTTACAACGCTTATGACAAAGTACCCACTGATGAGAAACACCCTTTTGCAAGCATTAACTTTTTCACAAGCCGATTTAATTCAGCCGTTGACATCATGATGAATATAAATCCAATTGTAATTATGGTAACAAATCTTCATTTCGCCAGACACAGCATGATTGACCCAAGATCGGAGGCTGCACAGATTGTTGGCAGATTTAGAAACGGTGTTGAAAAGATTATTGCAATCACAAATATTGATCAAGATCTCGATGCGAAAACCCCTGAAGAATCAATTGGCTATCTTGATGGATGTGAAGAAAGCTATTCAACAATTAAAACGCTTCGGAATTCAGCAAACAACGATGGAGCTAGAAATACACTAGATGAGGCTCTTAAGCTGGTAAAGTATTCTGAATTTGTTCATGAAGATGGGAGCAAAAACCACTATATGTTTGACAATTTTCTTTTTGAGGAAAGCGTCAAAACTATTTTCGAATCTAAAGAGAATTTTAGAGCAGCATACCGGAATAAGTATTTTACACCAGACTTTAAAGAAAAGGAATACGTAATTTCTGATAAGGATTATAAGGTTGCAAAGGGTGGGGTATCAATTAAGCTGCTTGTACAATTAATTATCAACTCGATTCGTAAAGTTACTGCCAATCCCCTTGCTTTTCAAATTGACAATCGCGATGTTGTAATGAGGGAACTGGAAAGAAGCTACCCAGATATCTATCGTGCATATCATGTTCTTGGCGAAGAGGAACTTATAAAAAATAGCTATTCTAAAAAACAGATTAAGGATGCTGTTAAAAAGAAGGTTGAGCTAACCGATAAGCGAAATTTTTCGTTTATTCATGATTTAAACCATGCTTTTGAAGACGGCTACAAAGCTGCTACCCACATAATCCTTCTGCGAATGCAAGCCATCATTGATAAGCATGGGTTGAAATTAAAGGCAACAATCAAACTGTTTCAAGAATATTTTAAAACTAGTCCACGGACCACCATAAAACAACCGGATATAAAAGGTTATGTTGTTTACAGTGCAAAGTTTAATAGAAACAGGGATACTAAATAATTAATAAATGGTGTAAAAAGGACAAAAATTATTCTGGTATTACCCATGATTAAATATTGTCTTTTTTAACACCCAATTTAAACCACTATTCAAAAAAAAATTTATTTTTTTTCTACAATAACTTTAAATTGCTTGTCACTACCGTACAAGGGGTATTTCAACTAATACCCCCCGCTTTTAATTCAGTGAGAAGTTAAAATGATTTCCAGCTTCTAACCATAAAATCCCTTCTAAGAATTAAACAAAGAGGCTGTCTGAAATACAGACTTTCAAATCTAAAAGACTAAAGTTAAAAGTCATCAAATCGAAATCCATACAGTTAACCAACCTCGACAAGTTCGATTTAATCAACTTTTAGCACTCTAAAATCCACCAATCCGATTTACACAGACTAACATATTCATAACCAATAAAACTACAATACATCGTCCCAAAAGGCGGTGTATTTCTATATATACCAATTTAACGTGAATGCTTCCAATCGGAGGCATTCTTCATTTAACCACAGTTTCACATTTAAAATTCTATTAAGATGCAAGCAAAAGCAAGAACTGCAAAGGCAGTACCGACACAGACACAATTCGTTGTTATAAACGAGCAACAAGTTTTAGTAAACAATGAAGTTCAAAAAGCATACAATTTAATTGTTGATGCAGCTACAGAACAATTACGAAAGTTCGACCTAGCCAAATACAGAACGTATGCAACAGTCGACCATGTAAAGAATGAATACAAATCCAATATGATTTCAGAGCATTTAAATTACTTCTGGAACATTACCTTATCCAATAGTAAGGACGGACGATCATTTATATTCATAGATCTCGGTTCTGAAGCTCTAGAACGCTTCGGATCAGGGTTAACGAATATTTTTCTTCGAAAAGCATACGAGATTACCCAATCTAATGACAACACAGCAGGGATTGAATATGCATTAAGAGTAAACTTTCGAGAAGCTGATCAACACCACAACTTCTTTTACAGAAGGATTGCTGAAGGTGAGAACAACTATGTGTCAATCGCAACAGTTGAGAAACTTGAATCATAAAAATAGAGCGCAGGAATGCGCTTTATTTAATTCTGCTTATTATCTTTACATCAAACATTAAAATCGGAAGTATAGATATACCAGTTTAATAATAATTAAGATATAAGCGTTAACTAAAAGTTCTTGTCTAAGGAAACCTAGGAAATTTCTAAACACAACGAGAGCAGTTAGAATAACGCTCCATGCGATAAGCGTGGGGCGTGATCTCTCTGTTGTGTGGGCTCTCCTAGGTGCCTCTTTAGACAGAGTAAGGTTACAGTCCTGCGCTTATTGTATTTAAAGATCGATTAGGGACAATCGGATTAAAATCTAAATTATGTCTAAAGGAGTATTCTCGTTCCTACTTTGGTTAGTACCAACGTTTATTATCTATTTAATTTGCTCATTCACGCAATGGAATCCAGAGATCGATGAATGGTCTACTATCTGTCGCACCATTTTCGCAATCTTATCAGTCATTTTGGCTATTTGGGGAATAATAGTTTACAATAGCAATGATTAGCCGCATGATTCTAACAGCAGTTAATATAAAGTTAAATAAACTAGGTTTAGTTACACTTTTTATAAGTTTAGTATTCTCCGTTAATGCACAACAGAAGAGCATAGATGTTAAATATGGGTTCAACAAATTCGACCTAGGTGCAACAATCAAGCACATACAGGGAATTGCAACAATCTCTAAAATCAATTCAGATACTGATAACTTTGAGTATTACAATGTTAAAAACCCATCCACTTATAAACTATTTAACGTAAGCCCTAAAAGTATCAGACTGGGGTTCGTAAGTAATATGCTTACCGTCATCTATATTGAGATAGAAAATGCTATTCCTGTAAGTAAAAGAATGGTACAAGTGGAAAACATGCTACTTGGTTTTGAAAAGCTTTATGGAGGCTGGGAGGAAACTGAACCAGAGTCGCCTGACATAATCTTTAGTCAAAGAATCGTTGGTGAAAGAACAGTAATTACATTCAATTGTACCAAAGCAAAAAACGGAATGGGCGACATCTTTACCTATTACAGTATTCCATTAATGGAGTTAGCAGATAAATAACGGTAATAAATAGAAAATCCATTATGGAAATAAAAATGCATGATACCACCGCTTGTAATTACAATCAAAGTCTTACACCCGATAACTTGCCATTCCTGTACCAAAGTGACTTTTATAGCATAGCATGGGGAATGGAACACTATGGTTTCTTTGTTGATCCGAAAGGGCAGAAATACAACTACAGATTATCAAAAGACCATCGCTATGAAGTTACCGATAAATGGAATTGGTGCACACCCACCGGAACAGTTGACCCCATACAAAGCACAGCTTATGAACACGAAGAAGATGGTGTAATAACACCTGCTGATCTATTTGAGAACCTAATGAATTCTGTTGAGTATAAGCCGTGGTTTGGTTATAAAAAGAAAATCAACGTAATAACACAAGAAATAATAGCAGATCTACTACAGTCACCAATTGAGGATTATGGACAGGTTGCATGTGATGCAGGATCATTTACCAATTCGTTATATGTTTATGATGCTGAAAAGGGCATTTATAAAGGAATCCTGTTGTCAATGGACGGAGATATTAAGAGGGTTAACCAAAGTTCTTATACTAATCATATTATTCGGAGTTTAGGAATCGCAAGCCGATAAATAAGAGCTACAGCGATGTGGCTCTTTCTTTTATATTCTATCTTTTTATTCCGATATTAGAGCGACGTACTCATTATGAAAGAATTTCTACTAAACATACTACCGAGAATTAAAGCTTACTCTAAAGAGCTTGATATTACCGAGAACATAATAGACAAACCTTGGATATGGATATCAGAACATGGCGATAATCAAAAGATGGTTTTTAGAAGAGGAGG
>Ga0308165_1004435_pt1 | contig 13839 bp, 15 predicted proteins | sample PhyWR2_FD_201032 | JGI IMG/M metagenome (GOLD analysis project Ga0308165, IMG submission 201032) | Phyllosphere microbial communities from UC Gill Tract Community Farm, Albany, California, United States - DLSLW.R2 | ecosystem: Host-associated > Plants > Phyllosphere > Unclassified | place: USA...
CGACGAGCTGCCGCCACACTACTGAATGCAGGCCTCTGCCTCAGGAAGCACACAATTTGCTTCAAATCAGCCCGGAAACAGGGCAAAAAAGGTATTAGGGTTTGCACCTATTTGGTGCGAGAATGTTGGCTTGAATTTTGCAGTGTTCATCGCAGGCGTCGCAGCCTGCACTAGGGATGCTCTGCAAAACCCTCGCCAAGCGGGATGGACGCGGATCGGGATGAGCCGCAAGGCGTCTTTTGCAGTCAATAGCCGTAGCTATTGACAAGGAAGACCACGCAGCGGATCGCTCGAGACCGCGTTCACACCACGGCAGGGAGTTTTGCAGAGGGTCCCTAGGCGTGTGCTGCAGCGCAGTCTGTCCAACCTCTCTGCTCCAACACCATGTCCATCGACGTCAGCAACATCACCCACAGCATCCAGCTGGCTGTGGCTCCCGTTTTCTTTCTCACCGGCGTGGCGGGCATGATCGGTGCCGTCGCCGGCCGGCTGGCGCGCATCATCGACCGGGGCCGTGTGCTGGAAGACCGCATGATGGCCTCCAAGGACGAGGACTATGTGCAGCGGTCCTTGCTGGAGCTCAGCTTTCTGCGCCGGCGCGGACGCCTGGCCAACCTCTGCATCGGGCTGCTGACCCTGTGCGGCGCGCTGATTGCGCTGACCATCATCTTGCTCTTCGTCGGCCAGACCACCAAGACCGAGATCGACGCCAACAGCTGGTCGCTGGCGGCGATGTTCAGCTTCGGGCTGGGCGTGGTCAGCTTTGTCTCGGCGCTGTGCTGCTTCATGGTCGAGACCATGATGGCCACGCAGCTGCTGAACTTCCACCCGCTGCGCCAGCCGGCCACGATTCCCTGTATGGCAGCGGCCCAAGCCGCGGCCACCGCGCCCAGTGCGGCACCCCGCAAAGTGGTTGCCGAGCCCGGCCGCCAGGATGCCTTCATGCCCCAGGTCTGAGGCCTTGGGTCTATGCCGGGGTCTGCGGATAGCGCGCCTGGCATAGCGCCAGCCAGGCGCTGGCGGCCTTGGATAGGTGCTGGGGCCGCCAGGTGAGGCCGAAATCATGGCTCAGCGTGGGCTCAGCCACGGGCAGGCAGCGCACCTGGGCCGGGTCAAAGCGGCTGGCCACATGGTCGAACATGATGGCAATGCCTGCATCGGCGGCGACCAGGTCGCCAATCAAGTCCCAGTAACGGCTTTGCAGCGCGATCTGCGGCACAAAGCCCGCTTGCGCGCAGCAGCTTTGCACGCCTTCGTACAGCGCAAAATCACTCTCGTACATCACAAAAGGCAGGGCAGCCAGCTCCCGCCAGCGCACCTGGCTTTGCCCCTGGGGCGCGCGCGCATGGGCAAAAACGGCCACGGTATGGTGGGTTTGTATGCGCAGGCTGGCCAGGGGGCTGCCGGCACGCAGCAGGCCCATGGCTACATCGATCTCGCCCTCTGCCACCGCCTGTTCCAGCGCCCGGGCGCCGCGCTCATGCAGCTGCAACTGGACGCCGGGGTAGCGTTTGCGGTACTGCGCAAAGATGGGCGCCATGTAGTGGCCCGTGGTCGGGGACACGCCCACGCTGAGCGTGCCGCGCGCGATGCCGTCCACCTCGGCCACTTCCTGGCGCAGGCGGCTGGCCTCTTGCAGCAGCGCCTGGCCCCGCTCAAACACCACGCGCCCGGCATCGGTCAACTGCAGCTTGCGGCCTTCGCGCAGCAGCAAGGGGCCGCCGAGCTCGTCTTCCAGACCCTTCACCATCTTGCTGATGGTGGGCTGGGTGACATACAGCGCCTCTGCCGCACGGGTGAAGCTGTTGCGGTGGACCACCTCGACAAAGTAGCGCAGCGCTCGCAGGTCCATGGTGAATTCCTACATGGAATGGAATTTATAAAAATAAGTCATTTTACGAATGATTATGCCGTTTCTACAATCCGTTTTGTGCAGTGCAGCATGGTGAGGCAAGGGGCCGCACCGCCGCCACTGCCGCTGGCCCACGAGCCAGCACAAGGATGGCATGACAAGCGATAACAGGGTGGCGGGCGAGGGCAGATCCACCGACAAGGGGCTGCCCAGGCAGGCCCGCCAGGCGGCACGCACGCTGTGGCAGGTGGCAGTGCTCTGCGCCATCTGGCTGGTGGCCGAGGCACTGCGCAGCCATATGGGCTGGCGTATTCCGGCGGGCCTGATTGGCTTTGCCGCACTGGCGCTGGGGCTGTTCAGCCGCGCGGTGCCCGGCCGCTGGCTGGCACAGGGCACGCGCTGGCTGCTGTCGGACATGCTGCTGTTCTTCATACCCGCGATGCTGGTGGTCATCAACTATGGCGACCTGGTACGCAGCCAGGGGCTGCGCATCGTGCTGGTGATTGTGCTGAGCACTGCCTGCGTGATGGTGGCCACCGCGCTGGTGGTCGATGCGGTCTACCGGCTGGAACTGCGCCTGGCCCAGCGCAAGCGCCGCCAGGAGCGTGGCGCCAAGGCCGCTGCCGGAGGGGTGCGATGACTGCTGCGCCTGTACCCCTGGCTTCGCTGATGCCGCTGTGGCCGCTGAGCCATGGCAGCGCAGCGCTGCTGTCACTGCTGCTGACCCTGCTGTGCTATTACCTCAACAAGCGGCTGTACCAGCGCCATCCGCATACGGTGCTGATGCCCATCATCGGCACGCCCCTGGTGCTGGTGGCCGCACTGCTGCTGCTGGGCATTGGCTACGACGACTATCGCACCCATACCCATTGGCTGGTATGGCTGCTGGGGCCGACGACCGTCGCCTTCGCGCTGCCGTTGTATGACTACCGCCAGATGGTGCGCAAGCACTGGATGTCCATTTTGGCCGGCGTGTTGGTGGCCAGCACGGTGTCCATCCTGACGTCGGTGTGGCTGGCGCGCTGGCTGGGCCTGTCGCCGCTGCTGCAAAAAGGGCTAGCAATGCGCTCCGTGACCACGCCCTTTGCGGTGGAGGCCGAGCGTGCCATCGGCGGCCCGCTGGACCTGGCTGCCTTGTTTGTGCTGCTCACCGGAGTGACCGGCATGCTGATCGGTGGCCTGGTACTGCGCCTCTTGCCCCGGCTGCGCAGCCGGGTTGCAGCGGGGGCCATGCTGGGCGGATCGGCCCACGGCTCGGGGGTTGCCAAGGCGCAGATGGCCGGCCCCCAGCAAGGTGTGGCCGCCTCACTGGTGATGATGATTGCCGGCGCTCTCAATGTGCTGGCTGCACCCTGGGTCGGCGCCTGGGTGTTTGGCTAGCGCGCAAACAGGTCTTTGCCGCCCGCCTGGGGGGTGATGGCCTGGAAGCGCCAGACCAGCACGACGGCAAGCACCGCCAGCTGCAGCAGCATGCCCACCCAGGCCAGCCAGCCCAGGGCCGGTGCATGCGCAAAGTTGGACGACAGGCGCGGGTCAAACGCGCCAAACAGGGGTTCGAACAGCGGCGCCAGGCCCAGCGACCAGAACATGGCCGGCAACAGGGCGCTGAGGACAAAGACCACCAGCAAGGTCATGCCCAGCGGTGAGCGGCTGCTCTTGCGCAGCGAGAACACCAGGTAGATGCCGCAGTCGCGCAGCACATGCAGCAACACCATGAAGGCCAGGGGGCCCAGCTGCGAGCGGTTGGACAGCGGGTCGGCATTCCACAGCAAATAGGCCGGCAGCAGCACCGCAAAGGCCATGCACCAGCTGATGGGCCACAGCGGCATGTTCTGCCAAAAGCGCCGCCACTGGCCGTGCCGCGCGCTGTAGAGCAAGGCGCGCCAGCGCTGCGCGACCTGGCTTTCCAGCGCAGCGGCATAGTAGGTCACCAGGGCGAACAGCATCATCGCGGTCAGCGCCCGGCCGGTGCCGGTGGGCACCAGGCCCACCAGCAGCAAACAGCCAGCCGCATTGCCCAGTGCCCAGGCCCAGGGTGTGGTGGGTACCGACAGCTGCATCGACATCGCCCGCCACAGTGCCAGCAGGCCCAGCAGCAGGCCCGCTATGGCAAAGACCAGCAGCAGACTGGCCGCGTTCAGCGGCAGGCCCCACCAAGCGCCGCCGCCGCTGCCGCCCAGCAGGCTGTCAAGTCCCACGACCACGCTGCTGACCAGTTGCAGCAGCAGGAACACCAGCACCACCAGCACCCAGACATTGCGGCTGGTGGCGGGTTTGTTGGGGTCCATGCTGTAGAGGCGGCTGGCCATCATCGCGCAGTGCAAGGCGCAGGCGCCCACAATGGTGAGCACGAGCACCAGCACCGTATCTGCCAGCTCGCCGAGCCAGAAGCCGCACAGCAGTGCCGCAGCCGTACAGAGCAAAGCGCCATACCAGGCATAGCTGGGGCCACCCAACAGCTTGCCCCAGGCCATGCGCCAGGGGCCCATGGCGCTCATGCGTTGCTGGTCCCAGGTGCGCTCGTTCAGCTCGTCATTGATGCTGGACAGCGCCGTGAAGGTGCCCACGCAGGCGGCCAGCAGACCCACCAGGCTGAGGGCGCCCTTGTGCAGGTACAGCAGCGGCTGCTTGCCCTCGATGACAAACACGCAGATGGCCAGCATCAGCAAGATGGCGGGCATCAGCACCAAACGCGCAGGGCTCAGCTCCAGGCTGAGCTGGCGGCGAAATTCCGGATTCATGGCCACTCCTTGGTAAACAGCGCTTGGGGATCGACGGGTGCTTCCAGGCTTTGCTGGTAGCGCTCCTGCAGGCTGGTGCGCGCCTCCTGGTAGCCCAGCACCTGCGCGCCATGGGCCACCAGCTGCTGCAGCAGCTGCACGCGGGCAACACGGTCTTGCGCGGGCAGCGCAATCCACAGCAGGTGGGTAGCGCCGGCGTCCCGGCCGGCACGCATGTCGACCAGGCGGTAGCCGGCCAGCGCCCCATCCGGCTGGGGCAGGGGGACGGCCAGCTCGACCTGCATCACCAGCTCGGACGGCAGCGCGCCGTTGCCGCCCGGGCCACTGGCGGCATTCAACGGCCCGTGGCTGGTGATGCGGCCTTCGCGGATCGACAGGATATGGCTGCAGTACTCATCGAGCTCACTCAGGATGTGGCTGGAGACGACCAGCGTCATGCCCTGGGCCTGCAGCTGGCGGAACAAGGTCGAGAGGCTGCTGCGCGCCTCCGGGTCCAGCCCGCTGGCGGGCTCGTCGAGCAGCAGCACCTGAGGCTGGTGGATGATGGCCTGGCCAATGGCGACCCGCTGGCGCTGGCCGCGCGAGAGGTTGCGCGTGGCATGGCCGAGCTTGCTGCTGAGCGCGAGCTGCTCGGCCACCGCATGCACGCGCGCGGTGGCGTCCTTGCGGCTCAGGCCCTGGCTTTCTGCGGCGTATTGCAGGCACTGGGCCACGCTCAGGGTCTCGTAGAGCCCGAAGAAATCCGACAGATAGCCCATGTACTGGTGGGCGCGGCGGGGCTCTTGCTGCACATCGATGCCCGCCACCCGGGTGCTGCCGCTCAGCGGTGCTTCCAGCCCGGTAATGCAGCGCAGCAAGGTGGATTTGCCGGCGCCATTGGGGCCCACCAGGGCGGTGACGGTGCCGGCCTCGATCTGCAGGCTGACGCCATGCAGCGCGCGGTGGCCGGGGTAGTCGACGATGAGATCCTGCACCTCAATCATGCTGTGCTCTTTCTGATGAAAACCATGGATACCTCCCTCTGCAGCAGCGCACCAGTTGCTTATCTGGCGCTGCAGCTGCTCGCATCATAGGCGCACCGGTCCCCGCTGTGCGGACAACACTAGGGCAGAAACGCTCAGGCGGCTGGCGTCAGCACGCGGCTGGCCGCGCGCATGACGCAGTCGGTCAGCCGGGCCAGGCTGGCCTGCGCGCTGCGCGGCAGCGCCCAGTACAGCGGCAGATCCAGCGGGCTATCGGGCACCAGCGGCACCAGGCTGCCACGTGCCAGTTGGTCGGCAATCAGCACCGTGGGGTGCATGCCCCAGCCCATGCCGATCTCGCAGGCCCGCACATAGCCCTGGTTGGACGGCAGAAAATGCCGGGGACCGCTGCCCCGGGGGGCCATGCCCTGGGCTTGCAGCCACTGGTCCTGCAGCCGGTCCTTGCGGTCAAAGGTCATGATGGGCGCCTGGGCCAGGGTCTGCGTGTTCACGCCCTCTGCGAAGTAGCGCGCCATGAAGCCGGGGCTGGCTGCGGCCACATAGCGCATCGTGCCCAGCGGCCAGCTGTTGCAGCCGGGGATCTGGCCGCTGGTGCCGGTCACGGCGCCCAGCACCGCCCCTTCGCGCAGCGCTTGGGCGGTGTGGTCCTGGTCGTCGACGCGCAGGTCCAGCAGCTCATTGCCCGAGGCGGTGAACTCGGCCATCGCCTCCATGAACCAAGTGGAGAGCGAATCGGCATTGACCGCCAGCTTGATCGTCGGCGCCACCGGTGCATCGGGCAGCAGGTTGGGGTTGCTGCGGCGCAGGGCGTTTTCGAGCAAGGCCACCTGCTCCAGATGCAGGCACAGGCGCTGGCCGGCCTCGGTGCCGGTGCAGGGGTTGCCACGCTGCACCAGCACCTGGCCGGTGCGCTCTTCCAGCTGCTTGATGCGCTGCGACACCGCCGACGGGGTGACATGGAGTTTCTTGGCGGCGCGTTCAAAGCTGCCTTCGCGCACCACGGCCGCCAGCGCGGCCAGTCCCAGGTAGTCCAACATTTAGTTTCGCTTCATTTGACTAAGATTGTTTAATTTTACTTATTTAGTGGTGCGCCGCACAATAGCTGCCATGTGGACAACAAGCATGACTTCTACCTGGCTGGCCGGTTTTACCGTCTGCCTTTCTTTGATCGTCTCGATCGGCGCGCAGAACCTGTATGTACTGCGCCAGGCCGTGAGCGGCGAGCATGTGCGCGCCTGCGTCGCCTGGTGTGTGTTCAGCGATGCACTGCTGATCGGCATCGGCGTGGCCGGCATGGCCCAGGTGCTGGGAGATTCGCCCACCCTGGCCTACTACCTGACCTTGGGCGGCGCATTGTTCCTGCTGGGCTATGGGCTGATGGCGCTGTGGCGGGCTGCGATGCCCGATGGCGCAGTGCCCGCTGCCGATGCTGACGGGGCTGCGCCCGCCACCGCCGCCCGGCGCGGCCTGTGGCGCGTGCTGGGGGCGCTGGTCGTCATCACCTTGTTCAACCCCCATGTGTACCTGGATACCGTCGTGCTGGTCGGCTCGATCGGTGCGCGCCAGGATGGCAGCCTGAAATGGATCTTTGTGCTGGGTGCTGCCTGTGCCAGCCTGGCCTGGTTTGTGATGCTGGCCAGCGCCGGCCGGCGCCTGCAAACCCTGTTTGCCAAGCCCCAGGCCTGGCGCGTGATGGATGGCTTTACCGGCGTGATGATGCTGGCCCTGGCCTGGTGGGTGTACAGCGGGTTGGAGAACATAGGCGCTGCCTGATGCCTGCGATGGCTGACGGTGCCCAAGGTCTTGTACACCCGGTGCATGCCAGCGCTGCTCTACAATATTTGTAGCTGCGCGCTACGCATAACGAATAACCAAAGCCGAGCCATACCGCTGCAAGCCGTGCTGCCAAGCACTTGAATTTGCAGCGTTTCCCCTCATGTACCAAGGGTAGGCAAGCAGGCAATCGGCCTGTAGCCCCGGCCTTTTATTTGGAAATACCGTAGTGAACCCCTCTTTTCGCACCTCTGCATCCGTTCTTGCTTTGACCATTGCCGGTCTGGTTCTGCCAGGCCTGGCCCATGCCAAGCGCCTGGGTGGCGGTGTCAAGCGTCCAGCAGCGACCCAAAAGGCAGCTCCCGCGCCTGCAGCCAAGCCTGCGACGCCAGCCGCTGCTGCACCTGCCGCCGCTCCAGCAGCGGGCGCAGCCCCTGCCGCAGCAGCACCGGCCGCCGGCGGCTCCGGCATGATGGGCACCATGGGCGCAGCCGCCGTGGGCGCCGTCGCTGGCACGATGGCCGGCAGTGCGATGGCTGGCGCGATGGGCGGTGACAAGGGCAAGGAAGAAGCCGCCGCCAAGGAAGCGGAAGCCAAGAAGGCAGAAGCCGAAGCCGCCGCGCTGCAAAAGCAGGCCGATGAAGCCAAGGCCAAGGCTGACGCAGCCCGCTCCGCCGTCAAGTAATCAGCGTCTCAACAACCTGAACCAACCCGCAGCTGCTTGCAGCCTGCGGGTTTTTTATTGTCGCGGTGGCTGGACAGCCGCCTGCCCACTCGCTTGCAGGCTGGCGCGCAGCGGGCGCAGCAACTCGCCCAGGCCGTTGTGGTCGATCTCGTGCATCAGTGCCAGCAGCCGGCCCAGATCGCCTTTGGGAAAGCCTTCACGGGCAAACCAGTTGAGGTAGTTGCCGGGCAGGTCGGCGATGGCGCGGCCCTGGTACTTGCCAAAAGGCATGGTGGTGGTGAGCAGCCGCAGCAGCTGATCGGGGTCGAACGGGGTAGACATGGCCCAAGCATAGCCCGCCGGTGCAGGCGCAGGCTGTAGCGGGCTGGCATAAAGATCAAATTCTTTATAACCAAATCTCTTTATTTTCTTTGGGTGATATGCCGAATAAGGCTAGACTTGCACCATCTTGGTTCAGTCCCATCAAGAGAAATCCAAGTAGTTGCCGGGGCTGGTCTTTCTCATTTGTCAAAACACCATGTTCAAAAAAACGCTTTCCGTTCTTGCTGTTGCGGCCCTGGCCGTGTCTGCCCATGCGGCGGATGTAGTGCTGAAAGTGGCGGCCTCGCCGGTGCCACATGCCGAGATTCTGAATTTCATCAAGCCCAAGCTGAAGGCTGAAGGGGTGGATCTGCAAGTGCGCGAGTTCAGCGACTACATCCAGCCCAATGCGGCCGTGGAAGACAAGCAGCTCGATGCGAACTTCTTCCAGCACCAGCCTTACCTGGACAGCTACAACAAGGACCGCAAGAGCTCGCTGGTGCAAGTGCCCAATGGCAAGGTGCATGTGGAGCCCTTTGGCGCCTACTCCAGCAAGATCAAGAACATCAAGGACTTGAAGGACGGCGCCACCGTGGCCATCCCCAATGACCCTTCCAACGGTGGCCGCGCGTTGCTGCTGCTGCAAAAGCACGGTCTGATCGAGCTCAAGGATGCGTCCAAGCTGACCTCCACCCCGCTGGACATCGCCAAGAACCCCAAGAAGCTGAAGTTCAAGGAACTCGAAGCGCCTTTGCTGCCGCGCGCGCTGGGTGATGTCGATCTGGCCCTGATCAACACCAACTACGCGATCGAAGCCAAGCTCAACCCCACCAAGGATGCGCTGTTCATCGAAGGTGCCGACTCGCCCTACACCAACATCATTGCTGCCCGTGCTGACCGCGCCAATGACGAGGCGATTGCCAAGCTGACCCGTGCGCTGCATGGCGACGATGTGAAGAAATTCATCCTGGAAAAGTACAAGGGCGCCGTGGTTCCCGCGTTCTGATCGGCTAACAAGCTGCCCTAGCATGGCCTAGCAGCATCCCGCACATTTTGTTGACGGGTATTTACAAAAGGCACTCCCACCGAGTGCCTTTTGTTGTTTTTGACGCTGTAACATGCAGGGTCAGCCCGGATAGCGCACACTGCCCCGGGCCACTCAAGAATTCGCGACCTCCCCCCATCCATGTCCAAACTCATCGTGCACGGCGGCACCCCTTTGCAGGGCCGCATCATTCCCTCGTCCAACAAGAATGCCGTTCTGCCTGTGCTGTGCGCCACATTGTTGACGGCGCAGCCGCTCGTGCTCCATGGGGTTCCGGACATCACCGATGTGCGCAAGATCCTGGACATTTTCGGCAAGCTGGGCTCCAGCGTGCAGATGGACTACGCCAGCGGCGTGCTCAAGCTGCACCACCGGGATACGCACTTTGACGCCTGCAAGCACCACCTGCCCGAAGAAATGCGCTCGTCCATCATGCTGGTGCCGCCACTGCTGGCCCGCTTTGGCGTGGCGCGGCTGGAGGACAACGTCAAGGGCTGTACCCTGGGCGTGCGCGAGATTGATCCGCATATCGAGGTGTTCCGCCGCTTTGGCGGCCGGGTCGAGCATGGCGAGGGTTCGCTGATCGTGCGCTGCGATGGCGCGCTGCAGGCCACCCAGCACTGGCTGGACTATGCCTCGGTCACCACCACCGAGAACTTTGTGCTGTGCGCGGCCACTGCCCAGGGCAGCTCGGTGCTCACCAATGCCGCCTGCGAGCCGCATGTGCAGGAGTTCTGCCGCTTCATGGCCATGCTGGGCGCCAGGATTGAGGGCATCGGCACCTCGCGCCTGACGGTGCATGGCGTCGAGCAGCTGGGCGGCGGTGAATTCCATTTCGAGGAAGACTTCCACGAGATCACCACCTTTCTGGCGCTGGGTGCCATCACGGGTGGCGATGTACAGGTGCGCAACCGCACGCCCGACAACTTCCCGCTGATCGACCGCACCTTTGCCAAGTTTGGCGTGCAGATCGAGCACAAGGACGGCTGGTCACGCGCCATCCGCAAGGGCCCGCTCAAGGTCGAGACGCCGTTTACCCGCAATGTGCTGACCAAGGTCGAGGCGGCGCCCTGGCCTTACTTCCCGGTGGATCTGCTGCCGATCTTCATCGCGTTGGGTGTGCGCGCCGAGGGCAATGCGATGTTCTGGAACAAGGTCTATGACGGCGCGCTGGGCTGGACGGGCGAGCTGTCCAAGTTTGGCGCCCATGTGTTCTCGTCCGATCCGCACCGCATCGTCACCCTCGGCGGCAACCCGCTGAGCCCTGCGGTGGTGGAGAGCCCCTACATCATCCGCGTGGCCATTGCGTTGTTCATGGTGGCTGCCAGCATCGAGGGCCGCTCCGAGATCCGCAATGCCGCGCCCATCAAGCGCGCCCACCCCCGCTTTGTGGAGAACCTGCAGAGCCTGGGCGCCAAGGTGGAGTGGGCGGGCGAGAACTAAGCCTTCTGCTGCGCATTAAAAAAGAGCGCTTGCCGTCTATGCGGCAAGCGCTTTTTGCTTGGCTGGGGGCTGCTGCAATCAGGCGACGGCCTGGCCCTCAGGTTTGGGCGCAGCTGCCTGCGGCGGTGCAGAGGGCTTGGCCGTCAGCGCGCTGCCCATTGCTGCCACCATGATCAGGCCGATGGCCGACCACTGGGTGGCGGTCAGCAGCTCGCCCAGCACCAGCATGCCGGCAATCGCTGCAATGGCTGGCTCGGTGGCGAGCATCGTGGAGAAAGCGCCCGAGCTGAGGCGTTTGAGCGCGAACATCTCCAAGGTATAGGGGATGGCGCTGGAGACAGCGGCCACCGCCAGCCCATAGAGCAGGATGGAGGGCTGCAGCAGCTTGGCGCCCGCCTCGGCAATGCCAAACGGCACCACCACGATGGCGGCGGTCAGCAGCGCCAGCGACACCACCATGCCGCCATGCATATGGCCAGCACGTTTGCCCAGCACGATGTAGCCGGCCCAGCAGGCGGAGGCCATGACCGCATAGCACAGGCCCACCGGGTCAAGCGCGGCGGTCTGCACGCCAAACATCGGCAACACCAGCAGCAAAAACAAGCCCAGCGCCGCCAGCCCCAGCCAGACCAGGTCCAGCACGCGGCGCGAGGTCCAGACCGCCACCGACAACGGGCCGACAAACTCGATGGCCACCGTCACGCCAAAAGGCAGGCGCTTGATAGCCATGTAGAACAGCAGGTTCATGAGCCCCAGCACCACGCCAAAGATGGCAATCTGCCCCAGGTTGGCCTTGGTGGGCCCAAAGCGCCAGGGGCGCCAGATGAGCAACAGCAGCAACGCCGAAAAGCCCACGCGCAAGGCGGTAGTGCCCTGGGCGCCGACGACCGGGAACAGGTGTTTGGCAAAGCTGGTGCCCAGGCACAGCGCACTGACCGAGCCCAATACCGCCAACGAGGGCAGCAGGCGCTGCCAGAGAGAATCTTGCATGGCCGAGATAATATTGCAGCTGAGCGAAGTAAATTGCTCGAAAATTCGGTGCCAAATGCAAGTTTCGCTCTTGCTGTGCGCTTCTCCTCCAGGCCTTTGCGATGAACACTGAACTCGATGCTTTCGACCTGGCTATCTTGGGCATCCTGCAGCGCGACAACCTGCGGCCCCAGCGTGAGGTGGCCGAGCTGGTGAACCTGTCGCCGGCGGCTGTGCAGCGCCGCATTCGCCGCCTGCAAGACAGCGGGGTCATCGCCACCAACACGGCGCAGCTCAGTCCGGAGGCCGTGGGCCGGCCGCTGACCATCTTTATCGAGGTGCAGCTGGTCAATGAGCTCGATGCGTTGACCCAGGGCTTTCGCGCCCGCGTGGCGGCCGAGCCTGCTGTGCAGCAGTGCTACATGGTCACCGGCCAGACCGATTACCTGTTGGTGGTGACAGCACGCGACATGCAGGAGTACCAGGCCATCACCCAGCGGCTGTTCGGTGGCGACCAGAATATCCAGCGCTTCAACACCTCGATTGCGCTGGCCACCCTCAAACGCAGCCTGCATTTGCCGCTGCCTGCGCGCTGAATCGGCTGTTTTGGGCAAGCAGGGTGGGGCGCAGCGACGCGAAGAGGGTCCCTAATGCGCCACCGCCTGCACCGGCAGGAACTGCAGCAGGCTGCCGCCGGCCAGCCCCTGCACATAGCCAATCACCGCGCGCCGGTATTTCTCGGACACGACATCGGCCATCAGGTCATTGCGGGCAATCATCTTGCCAAATTCGCGCTCGAAGCTCAGGTTGCGTTCGTTGGCATTGAGCTCGTTGCTCAGCAGCATCGCCTGGCCATTGCCCAGCTTGCGGTGGGTGAGCATCCAGTTGGCAATCTCCAGATTGCGCGAGGCGTTGTAGACCGCCTGGGCATCGAGCCCATGGATCAGATAGAAGGTGGTGCGGCCGCCATAGGCGGTGATCAGCATGTCGGCCGTGGCCCAGGTGAAGGCGGCGACCCGGTCGCCCGCGAATTCGGGTGCCAGCGCCATGCTCATGCCGGCAATGTCGCGTTGATCCAACAAATCCGGCCAGGGTTGCTGGTTTTCTATCGCTTCGCGCACGGCCTTCATCGCTGCTTCCCGGTTGTCGAAACCGCCCTTGCGCCACTCCTGAGGATTGCGGCGGTAGAGCTTGTCCATCAGCACATACAGGCTTTGCAGGTTGGCGCGCATGCTCAACGTGGCCATGCGGTTCACATCGGACTGGCCCCATTCCTGGGCCTGCATGTCGCGTTCGGGGACTTTGCCACGGGTGGCGGGGGTGCTGGTGCAGCCCCCTTGCAGCAATAGCGCAGCCAGGCAGGCGGACATTCCAACAGATCGGGCGTAGCGATAGGGCATATCTAATCGTCAAGGTCTGCTATCGTTTTGATTATGGCAAGCGCGGTGGCGGCTGGATTGCGGGAAGACCAGCAGATTGCATCAGAATGTGGGAAAATGACAGTCGTTTTAGATTTCATCCACTGGTAAGAGCGAGAAAGGCAACATCGGTTATGACACCGCGAACTACAACCACTTGGGGTTTGACTGGCCAATAAGGCCGGTGGTTCGCGCCTGTACGACGATTTCGTCTCCTCACACCAAAGCGCGGACAAGCTCCGCGCTTTTTGCTTTTCTGGGCAGCGCGGCTCTGTACAGCACGATTATTTAGGATTTCTCATGGTTCAAATTACGCTTCCCGATGGCTCCAAGCGCGACTATCCGGGCCCCGTGTCGGTGGCCGATGTCGCTGCATCGATTGGCGCCGGCCTGGCCAAGGCTGCGCTGGCTGGCAAGGTGGGTCTGGGCGACAACGCCAAGGTGGTGGACACCAGCTTTGTCATCGACCGCGACATGCCGCTGTCCATCGTGACGGCCAAGGACGCTGACGGCCTGGAAGTGATCCGCCACTCCACCGCCCACTTGCTGGCCTACGCCGTCAAGGAGCTGTTCCCGGAAGCCCAGGTCACCATCGGCCCGGTGATCGACAACGGCTTCTACTACGACTTC
>Ga0308165_1004436_pt1 | contig 13838 bp, 10 predicted proteins | sample PhyWR2_FD_201032 | JGI IMG/M metagenome (GOLD analysis project Ga0308165, IMG submission 201032) | Phyllosphere microbial communities from UC Gill Tract Community Farm, Albany, California, United States - DLSLW.R2 | ecosystem: Host-associated > Plants > Phyllosphere > Unclassified | place: USA...
GGAAAGTCGCGCGTTTCCCGGTAACGCGTCATGCGACCGAGAAAATCGTCAAACAGCATCTGGGCACCTTGGCTGCCGGTCGGAATCCTGAGGGCCGAGAGGTTGGTTTTTTCAAATCCCAGTTCGGTCAGCAAGGGCACTTCATGCGCCTCATCGGCCGGCCTGGCGGCCAGGGCGGCGGCATGGTTTTCGACCGGATAGGGCTGCAGGTAAAAGGCATCGGCCTTCTTCAGCCACGCATTCTTGTAGGGCGTATAGACGGTGTAAGGCTTGCCGGCCAGTGTCAGCAGTTCCTGGCGCTCGAAAACGACATGGTCCTTGAAGGTGTGCAGCGCCGTGCCAGCGCCTTGCAGCAGCGCCCGCACCTCGGCGTCGCGTGCCAGGCTGTAAGGCTCGTCGTCATGGCTGGCAAATACCGCGTCGACCGACAGCTTATGCGCCAGCGCGGGCAGGGCGCTTGCCGCGTTATCGTGGCGCACCAGCAGCCCGGCCGATGGCGCCAGCCGCTGCAGCTGGCCGTTCAAATCCACCAGGGACTCGCGGATGAATTCCACGCGCCGGTCGGCCTTGGGCAGCGCATCGAGAATCGCCCGGTCAAAAATGAAGGCGCAAAACACCCGCTCACACGATGTCAGCGCATGGTAGAGCGCCGCATTGTCCTGGGCGCGCAGGTCGCGCCGGAACCACACCAAGCCGGTCTTGTAGGTTTTTTGCATAGCTGCGATGGTAGTGAAAACGCGGCGGGACGGCCTGCTGCATCGGGCTGCGCCGCAATTGGCCCTGCAGCTGCAATTGCAGGCGATGGCGCGCCATGCTAGAAGAGCGCTAACGCGTAAAATCCGGCAATGGCCACGGACCCTCCTTCGATCAACCTCACGCACCACTTCCTCATCGCCATGCCAGGGCTGCAGGATGAAGGCTTTTCCAAAAGCGTGATCTACATGTGCGAGCACAGCGAGCGCGGCGCGCTGGGCCTGATCATCAACAAGCCCAGCGACATCAACGTGCAGGGCCTGTTCGACAAGGTCGAACTGCCCCTGCGGCGCGACGACCTGACGCTGACGCCGGTTTTCCAGGGCGGGCCGGTGCAGACCGAGCGCGGTTTCGTGCTGCATGAATCCATGATGCCGGGCAATGAATCGGTCTATGCCTCGACCATGTCGATTCCGGGCGGGCTGGAGATGACCACTTCCAAGGACGTGCTCGAAGCGCTGTCCACCGGCGCCGGACCGCGCAAGGTGTTTGTCTCGCTGGGCTACTCGGCCTGGGGCGAGGGCCAGCTCGAATCGGAGCTGCTGGAGAACAGCTGGCTGACCGTGGCGGCCGACCTGGACGTGATCTTTGACACGCCGGTTGAAGAGCGCTACGACAAGGCCCTCAAGCTGCTGGGCCTGGAGAGCTGGATGATTTCTCCCGTGGCCGGCCATGGATGAGCCGCAAGGCTCGCCGGCGGACCTGGAGCGTTGCACGACTGAAAAGCCCCTGAAAGCGCCGCCGCAGCCAGCCCGGCGCCTGCAGACCTTCATGGCGTTTGACTATGGCTTCAAGCGCACCGGCGTGGCATCGGGCAACATCCTGACCCGTACTGCCACGCCGCAGGCGACCATCGCCGCCGAAGGCGCTGCCCGCTTTCCGCTGATCCAGGCGCGCATCAAGGACTGGCAGCCCGATGCGCTGGTGGTCGGCATTCCGTTTCATCCCGATGGCGCCAGCCACGACAATACCTTGCGCGCGCAGAAGTTCGCCCGCCAGCTGCGCGGGCGCTTTGGCCTGCAGGTGTTCGAGGTCGATGAGCGCTACAGCACGACCGAGGCCCTGGCCGGCGGCGCCAAGGATGCCGATGCCGCCTCGGCGTGCATCATCCTCGAACAATTTTTAAGGAGCCTTCCCCATGAGTAACCTGGTTCTCGATGCCGAGGCGCTGTATGCCGACCTGCTGCGCGGCATGCGCCAGCTGCTGGCCTCGTGCAACTCGATGCCCCGCTTGGTGGGCGTGGCCTCGGGCGGCGCCTGGCTGGCCGAACGGCTGCAAAAAGACCTCGGCCTGAGCGAGGAAATGGGCGTTTTGTCCTCGTCCATGCACCGCGATGATTTTGCGCAGCGCGGGCTGTCTTGCAGCGGCCAGACCGTGTTGCCCTTCGATGTCAATGGCGCGCACCTGATCGTGGTGGACGATGTGCTCTACACCGGCCGCACGATACGCGCCGTGCTCAACGAACTGTTCGACTACGGCCGGCCCGCCAGTGTCAAGCTGATGGTGCTGGTGGACCGGGGCGGGCGCGAGTTGCCCGTGCAGGCCGACCTGGCCGTGGCCCGCGTCACGCTGCCGGCCTCGCAGACGCTGGAGCTGGCCCGCAGCGACGACGGCCGGCTCAGCTTTCGCCTCCAGAACCAACCAACCCCCGCCTGAGCCCCAGGCCCAAGAGGAACCCACCGCGTGTTGTACCGACGAAACCCACAACTCAACAAGAATGGCGAGCTGATCCACCTGCTTTCCACCGAAGGCCTGTCCAAGGCCATCCTGACGCAAATCCTGGACACCGCCGCCAACTTCGTGTCCGTCAGCAGCCGCGAGGTGAAAAAAGTCCCGCTGCTGCGCGGCAAGAGCGTGTTCAACCTGTTCTTTGAAAACTCGACGCGCACCCGCACGACCTTCGAGATTGCCGCCACGCGCCTGTCGGCCGACGTGATCAACCTGGACATTGCCCGCTCCTCGGCCTCCAAGGGCGAGTCGCTGCTCGACACCATCGCCAACCTGAGCGCCATGGCCGCCGACCTGTTCGTGGTGCGCCACAGCGAGTCCGGCGCGCCCTACCTGATCGCCCAGCATGTCGCGCCGCACGTGCACGTCGTCAACGCCGGGGACGGGCGCCACGCGCACCCGACGCAGGGCCTGCTGGACATGTACACCATCCGCCACTACAAGAAGGACTTCAGCAACCTCACGGTCGCCATCGTCGGCGACGTGCTGCATTCGCGCGTGGCGCGCTCGGACATCCACGCGCTGACCACGCTGGGCTGCGCCGAAGTGCGCGTGGTCGGCCCCAAGACGCTGGTGCCCTCCGACATGGCGCAGATGGGCGTGCGCGTGTGCAACACGCTCGAAGAGGGCATCCGTGGCGCCGACGTGATCATCATGCTCAGGCTGCAGAACGAACGCATGACCGGCGCACTGCTGCCCAGCAGCCAGGAGTTCTCCAAGAGCTTCGGCCTGACCGCCGAGAAGCTGCAGCTGGCCAAATCCGACGCCATCGTCATGCACCCCGGCCCGATCAACCGGGGCGTGGAGATCGACTCGGCCGTGGTCGATGGCGCGCAAAGCGTCATCCTGCCGCAGGTCACCTTCGGCATTGCCGTGCGCATGGCCGTGATGAGCATCGTCGCCGGCAACGAGGCCTGAGCGCAACGCGCCTGCCTGGACTGCCCTGCTGCCTTGCTGCCCTTTTCCGGAAAAATAAAATGAAACTCCTCATCAAGAACGGCCGCGTCATCGACCCGGCCACGGGCTTCGACCAGGTCGGCGACCTGGCGATTGCCGCCGGCCGCATCGTTTCGCTCAGCGGCACGCTGGCCGATTTCATGCCCAACAAGACCCTCGATGCCACCGGCTGCATCGTCGCGCCCGGCCTCATCGACCTGTCGGCGCGGCTGCGCGAGCCCGGCCACGAGCACGAAGGCATGCTCGAGAGCGAACTGGCTGCGGCGGTGGCCGGCGGCGTGACCAGCCTGGTCTGCCCGCCCGACACCGACCCGGTGCTCGACGAGCCGGGGCTGGTGGAAATGCTCAAGTTCCGCGCCGAGAAGCTGCACCAGTCGCGCGTCTTTCCGCTGGGCGCGCTCACGCGCGCGCTCAAGGGCGAGACGCTGACCGAAATGGTCCAGCTGACCGAATCGGGCTGCGTGGCCTTCAGCCAGGCCGAGGTGCCGCTGGGCAACACGCAGGTCTTGATGCGCGCCATGCAGTACGCCGCCACCTTCGGCTACGCGATCTGGCTGCGCCCGCAGGAGCTGCACCTGGGCAAGGGCGTGGCCGCCAGCGGCGCGCTGGCCACGCGGCTGGGGCTGAGCGGCGTGCCGGTGGCTGCCGAGACGATCGCCCTGCATGTGATCTTCGAGCTGATGCGGGCCACGGGCGCGCGCGTGCACCTGTGCCGCATCAGCAGCGCCGCCGGCGTGGCGCTGGTGGCCGCCGCCAAGGCAGAAGGCCTGAACGTGACCTGCGACGTGAGCATCAACAGCCTGCACCTGACCGACACCGACATCGGCTACTTCGACAGCCGCATGCGCCTGGACCCGCCGCTGCGCCAGCAGCGCGACCGCGACGCGCTGCGCCGGGCGCTGCTTGAGGGCACCATCGACGCGCTGGTGTCCGACCACTCGCCGGTCAACGAGGACGCCAAGACGCTGCCGTTCGCCGAGGCCGAGCCCGGCGCGACCGGCCTGGAGCTGCTGCTCGGGCTGGCCTGCAAATGGGGCGATGACAGCCAGGCCGGCATGGCGCGCGCGCTGGCCGTGCTCACCAGCGAGCCGGCGCGCGTGCTTGGCCCGGCGCTGGGCACGCTGCAGGCCAGCGCCGGCCGCCTGGTCAAGGGCGGCGTGGCCGATGTCTGCGTGTTCGACCCGCGCCGCGAATGGACGGTCGAGCCCGCCGCGCTGCGCAGCCAGGGAAAGCACACGCCGTTCTCGGGCCACGAGATGCCGGTGTGCGTGCGCTACACGCTGGTGGGCGGGCAGGTCGCGTTCGAGCGTGCCTGAACGCGCTTTTTTGCGCGTGCGCATGCGGCCCGAGCGCGCCTGATGCGGGCGCTTCTGGCCTGCTGGCGCCTGCTGCGCATCCTGGGCCACATCCTGTACGGCCTGTGGATCGCGGCCGTGCAGCTGCCGCGCCTGCAGCCGCCCGCGCAAAGCGCCCGGGTGCAGCGCTGGTCGCTGGGTTTCCTGGCGCGTGCCGGCATTGCGCTGCAGGTGCGCGGCACGCCGCCGGTCAACGGGCCGGTGCTGCTGGTGGCCAACCACCTTTCATGGCTCGACATTCCGGTGATGCATGCCGCGCGCCACTGCCGCTTCGTCTCCAAGTCCGATGTGAAGGACTGGCCGCTGGTCGGCACGCTGGCCACGGCGGCGGGCACGCTCTACCTCGAACGCAGTTCGCGCCGCGACGCGCTGCGCGTGGTGCATCTCATGCGCGACGCGCTCCAGGCCGGGGAGGTGCTGGCGGTGTTTCCCGAAGGCACCACCGGCGACGGGCGCGCCATGCTGCCTTTTCACGCCAACTTGCTGCAGGCGGCCATTGCCGCCGGTGCACCGGTCCAGCCGGTCGGCCTGCGCTTTGTGGACCGAGCCAGCGGCCAGACCAGCCACGCGCCCAGCTACATCGGCGACGAAAGCCTGCTCGGCTCGATCTGGCGCACCCTGTGCGCGCCGCCGATCGTGGCCGTGGTGCATTACGGTCAGCCCGAGCAGGCCGAGGGGCGCGAGCGCCGCGCCTGGAGCGAGCAGCTGCACAGCGCCGTGGACGGCCTGCGCCAGCGCTGAGCCCGGGGCGCGGCAGGCACGCTTTACGCTATCAAAATAATAGCGCAATGCGCAGGCGTGCATTGCGCTGCGGGCCTGTTTGATGCTGAAATGGCGGCGAATTCCGTCCGCCAGTTCTGCGTTTGTGTTTTTCAAAGACTCCGCAGGCTGCCAGGCCGGTGCTGGACTGTAGGCATGAGCCTACCGCCGGCTTGTGCGGCTGCCTACCTGCGTTTGATGTTTGTGTCACTACGATTTTCAAACTGCAAATGGGCTTGCCGTGCGGCTGCAGCGCAGGGCAATTTCTGGCAGAGAGGGCTATTTTTTTAAGAAAAGGATTCATCATGAAAACCAAACTTCTCATGCTCAGCATGGTCATGTCGTGTGTATTTGCCGGCAATGCCCTGGCCCTGACCCAGGCCGAATACAAGGCGCAAAAAGACCAGATCAGCGCGGACTACAAGGCGAGCCGCGACAAATGCAGCGCGCTCAAGGCCAATGCCAAGGACGTGTGCATCGCCGAGGCCAAGGGCGCTGAAAAAGTCGCCAAGGCCGAGCTTGAAGTCTTGTACAAGCCCTCTACCAAGCACACGCGCGATGTCGTCACCGCCAAAGGCGACGCAGCCTATGACATTGCCAAGGAAAAATGCGACGACCTGAGCGGCAACGCCAAGGATGTCTGCATCAAGGATGCCAAGGCTGCGCATGTCAAGGCCAAGGAAGACGCCAAGATCGCCAAGGCCGCCACCGACGGCGGCGCCAACCGCACCGAAAAAATCAGCGACGCCAAGAAAGAAGCCAGCAAAGAAACCCGCGAAGCCAACTACAAGGCCGCCAAGGAGCGCTGCGACAGCCTGTCCGGCTCGGCCAAGGACACTTGCCAGAACGACGCCAAGGCCAAGTTCGGCATGTAACGCCTGCCAGCGCGCGGCCCGCACGGGCCGCGCGCCGTGTGTACTGGAAAAAATCCCGGTTTCGCGCCAAGCGGGCCGGGATTTTTTCATGGCTCGCAAACCGCTATTTTTTTAATAGCTGAAAGTGCAGGCGGCGCCTGCGCAAGCGGGTGTTTTCATTTGAAAATACAATTTTCCGTGACGCCGGCCATCGCCGGCGTTTCGTTCATGGTCTTTTTGTTTCCAAGGTCCGCATGATGGTTCAGGATGGTCTCCCGTTGCGTGAGCGCCTTCGCGCGCTGGTGGTCATCATTCTGGGCATCAGCATGTCGGTGCTCGACGGCACCATCGTCAACCTGGCCCTGCCGGACATCACGCGCGCGCTCAATGCCTCGGCGGCCCAGTCGATCTGGGTCATCAACGCCTACCAGCTGGCCACGCTGGCCTTGCTGCTGCCGCTGGCCACGCTGGGCGACATCGTCGGCTACCGCCGGGTGTACCTGGTCGGCATGGCGGTGTTCGCCGCCGCCTCGCTGGCTTGCGCGCTGGCCGACTCGCTGCCCCTGCTGGCGCTGGCGCGCGTGCTGCAGGGCGTGGGCGCGGCCGGCCTCATGAGCGTGAACGCCGCGCTGGTGCGGCTGATCTACCCTGCGCGGCTGCTGGGGCGCGGCATTGCCATCAACTCAATGGTCGTGGCCACGGCTTCGGTGGCCGGGCCTTCGGTAGCTGCGGGCATCCTGTCGGTGGCCTCCTGGCCGTGGCTGTTCGCCATCAATGTGCCGCTGGCCTTGGTCAGCCTGTGGCTGGGCCGCAAGGCCTTGCCGCCCAACCGCGCCAAGGCCGAAGGCGCGCGGTTTTCGCCGCTCGATGTGCTGCTCAACGGCCTGATGTTCGGCTTGGTGTTTCTAGGCATCGACGGGCTGGGCGTGCAAGCCGAACCCGGCGTCGGCAGCGCGCAGGCGGCGCCGCCATGGCTGGCACTGGGCGAGCTGCTGGCCGGACTTGCCGTCGGCGTGGTTTATGTGCGCCGCCAGCTGGCCGAGGCGGTGCCGCTTTTTCCGCTGGACCTGCTGCGCATTCCGGTGTTTGCGCTGTCGATGGGCACGTCGGTCGGAGCGTTTTGCGCCCAGACGCTGGCCTATGTCGGGCTGCCGTTCCTGCTGCTGGAGCGCTACGGCCTGAGCCACCTGACGGCCGGGCTGCTGCTGACGGCCTGGCCGCTCGCCATCGTCGTCATGGCGCCGCTGGCCGGGCGGCTGATCGGCCGCTGCCCCGGCGGGCTGCTCGGCGGCATCGGGCTGGGCCTGCTGGCGCTGGGCCTGGCGGCGCTGGCCCTGCTGCCGGCCCAGCCGTCGCAGGCCGATATCGTCTGGCGCATGGCGCTGTGCGGCATCGGCTTCGGGCTGTTCCAGTCGCCGAACAACCACATCATTCTTACCACGGCGCCAGCGCACCGCAGCGGCGGCGCCAGCGGCATGCTCGGCACGGCGCGGCTGACCGGCCAGACGCTGGGCGCGGTGCTGCTGGCGATCGTTTTCAGCGTGTTCGATGCCGAAGGCGGCCAGGGGCCGGTGGCGGCGCTGTGGCTGGGCGCCGGCTTTGCCGCTGCTGCGGGCGCCTGCAGCACGCTGCGCATCAGGCAACGGTAAAAAATTGAAAATTCAACAAATATGACACATTTTCAAAATGTAATATTTATCGCAAAACTTATAAAAAATTTATCATTGAGGCAAATATGTAATAGATTTGAAAGGTTTATAGATGTCGCAACTCACCCAAATTGTTTATGTCAGTCGCTCGACGTCCGCTAGTTCGGCAGGCTTTACCAACATAGACGCCAATGCCGGAAAAATCCTCATCCAGGCGCGCGCCAACAACAGGAAACACAACTTGTCCGGCGGCCTTTGTTTTGCGGACGGTTGCTTTTTGCAGTGCCTGGAAGGCGAGGAAGCCATCCTCAACGCGCTTTTGTTGAAACTCGCTGCCGATCCCCGGCATTGCGACCTCACCGTTTTGTTTCAAAAGCCGATCCAGCAGCGCGATTTCGCGGAGTGGGAAATGAAGTTTGTGGCCATTCAAAGCCCGATGATGAAATGGCTCAAGGTGCAAGGCTACGATCGGTTTGATCCTTACCAGTTCGACAGGAAAACGGTGCAAAGGATCATGGAGTTCATTGGTGCCGCGCAGAACCTGGACGTGGTACCCGCCACTGCTTCCGATCCGCTCAACCGATCGGGCCACGAAGAAACTCTCCTGCAATAGGTTGCCTGAAGCCTCGGCGCCCGGCAACAACTCGCGCGCTGGCGCAAGGCAACAAAAAACCCGCCATGCCGGTAAGCATGCGGGTTCTTGAGGGGTCATGACACCACTTGAGGCGATCAAGTGGTGCCGCCAACAGGAATCGAACCTGTATCTAGCACTTAGGAGGCACTCGTTCTATCCGTTGAACTATGGCGACTGATCCTGGAATTTTGCCAAGAACTGGAATTGTATGCGCTGCCAGGGCCTTGTTGAAAACCGTGGCGCGTTGCGGCTCAGTCATAGGGCACGGTAAAGATCAGGTCCACCGCGCTTTGCTGGCCCGCCTGGGCGCGCAGCGTGAAGCGCTGCGACAGGTCGTAGAACACCAGCAGCGTGCCCAGCGCGCCTGAAATGCTGCGCTCGTAGGCAGCGTAGAAGTTGCTTGAAAAGCGCTTGCCCAGCGTGACGGCGCCTGCCGTCGTCGTGCCGTCGGTGTTGTTGGATGCGCCGCGAAATGACAGCTCATCCAGGCCCAGCGACGCGGCCAGCCCGCCCGACATGCCGCCGCCCTTGCTGCCCAGCAGCGCCAGCGCGGCCTGCTGCAGCAGCGCCGCCTCGGCACCGCCGGCCGCCGAGGCCCGGCCCACGACCAGCCAGGACAGCTTCTCGGCGTCTGCCAGCTCTGGCTGCGCATACAGCCGCACGCTGGGCAGCAGGGCGGTGCCGGTGATCTGCACGCCCACGCGCTGCGTGAGGTTGGGGCGAATGGCCAGGATGTCCAGCGTCGGGTTGTTGATGGCGCCGGTAAAGCGGATCACCCCCTGCTCGACATCCAGGCGCTGGCCGTAGGCGCGGTACTGGCCGCCCACGGTGCGCACGGTGCCAGTCAGGCGTGGATCGGCCAGCGAACTGCCTTCGAGCGCCAGCGTGCCGCGAATGCGGGTGTCGATGCCCTTGCCCTGGATTCGGAAGTCGTTGCCCAGGTCGATCTGCATGGCCAGCCGCAGCGGCCGGGCGGCCTTCTCGGGCGTGGCATTCATGGCTTTTTCCGGCGCTTTCTGGCCCGTGGCCGCGCCGCTGGCGCTGCGCACCACCACGTCGTCGCCCAGCTGTGGCGTGCCTTCGTCGGGCAAGGCGATGCGCGCCTGGTCGATCACCAGCTTGCCGGTGAGCTCGGTCTGCCGGCCCTTGAGGCTGGCCTGCACATCGCCCGACAGCGTGACCTGCCGGTCGGTGCGGATGCTGGCGCGCAGCCGCTGCAGCCGGGCCGACAGCTGCACCTGCGGCTGGCCATCGACCCAGCCGGCCTCGCCCTGGGCCGTCAGGCTGCCGCCGGTATCCTTGTCCCCCGCGCCCTGCAGGGTGAATTCGCTGATCCGCAGGCGTGTCCCGTCCAGCCGGGCGCGCAGCCGGCCCCGGCCAAACTCGATGCCATCGACCACCGAGCGCAGCGCCAGGTCGTTCGCCTGCAGGTCACCGGCCAGGCTGGGTGCGGCGCGGGTGCCGCTGATGGCAATGTCGGCACCAAGCGCGCCGCGCAGCCGCCAGCCCGGCGGCGCCAGTAACGACCATACGCCGATACGCGGCAGTTGCGCGCGCAGCTGGCCGCTGAGCGGCGCATCGTCGGGCCAGCGCCAGCCGCCCATGCCCTGGGCACCCGGCGCGCGTGCCAGTTGCGTGCGCAGCTGGCCGCTGGCGGTGCCGGCGCGCTCGCTGTCCCAGCGCAGGGCCAGGCTCAAGGCGTTGCCTGCTGCTTCCAGCGAGACGCGCGCCTCCTTGAGGCCGGCGGCCACGCGTGCGGTGTTGCCCTCCACGCCCTCGGCCTGCACCGTGATGTCTCCGCTGCTGCGCGCCAGGCTGGCCTTGAGTCGCAGGCTGTTGCCCAGCACCGCATCCCACTGGCCGTCAAACACCAGGCTGCCGCCCAGGCTTGCGCCGGCCAGCTGCGGTCCGGCCACCAGTTCGAGCCAGGACAGCGGCAGGCCGGTGAGGCTGCCGGCGGTGACGAGTTCACCGGCCCGCCAGCGCACTGGCTGCCAGGCCAGCCTGGCCTGCTGCGGCGCGGCGCTCGTCGCGCTGCCGGCAGGCGCTGTCAGCAGGGCCTGGCCAGCGCCGCTTTCAAGGGCGCCGCTCGCGCCCGAAGGTGTCCACTGCAGCGGCACCGGGCTGGTCGTGGCCAGCTGCCAGGCGCCGTTGCCCAGCGCCGGGTCTTCAATGCGCAGGCTGAGCTGCTTAAGCAGGCCCTGCCAGGTCGATACGCCCAGTGGCGACGGGGCCGCACCGGCCGGTCTTTTTTGCCCGCCCTCGGCGGCCAGCAGCAGGCCGTAACGGCGCTGGCCCATCTCAACCCGGCCCTGCGCATCGAGCTGCGCCTGGCTCAGCCGGCCCGACAGCGTGGCCTGCAGGTCGCGGATTTTGAGCAGATCCGGCCCTGGCGCAGCGGTGGGCGCGGCGCCAGGCGTGGCGTTGCGCGAAATGGCGGGCGCAGCCGGCTCTGGCGCCTTGGAAGAGGCCATTGTCCAGTCCAGCGAAGGGGTTTGCAGACGCGCCTGCAGCACGGGGTCTTGCCAGCCGCCTTGCCACTGGGCCTCTAGCGCGGCGCTGCCGCTGGCGGAGGCATGCAGCAGGGCGGCGGGCATGCCGGGGATTTTCTGCAGCCAGCGCAGCGCTTGCGCGGCATCGCTGCCCTGCAGGCGCAACTCGCCGCCACCCCGGTTATGGCGCAATTCGCCGTTGAACCGGGCATCCAGCCCCGGCGCGCGCAGCGCCAGCCGGCCCTGGCCGCCCTTGGCGGCGGGCTGCACCTGCAGCTGGCCGCTCAGCTCGGCGTCATCGGTGCGCAGCCGCAGCGCCGACACCTCCAGCGTGCCGCCGTCCTGCTGCGGATTCCAGCTGCCGCTGGCCACTGCGTCGCGCAGGCGCAGCTGCTGCAGAAGCTGCGCCTGCTGGCGTTTGGCGGCATCCTGCGGCGTTGGCCGGCCGGCGGCGCGGTTCTTGACGACGCGTCCGGCCGCCGCCTGCACATTGGCATCAAAGCGCAGGGCAGCACCTTGGCCGCTGACATCGGCCCGGCCATTGAGCGGCAAGGGCGCAAGCCGGCTGTGCAGCAGCGCCGGGTTGACCTGGCTGAGCGTGGCGTTGATTTCCCACGGCTGCGCCGCTCTGGCGTCCTGCGGGTTGCCCGGCGCTGCGGGTGCCCATTGGCCGCTGGCCAGCAGCTCGCCGCCGCCGCCCAGTTGCGCTTTCAGGCTGCGCACCAGAGCGGCGCCGCTGCGCCATTCGCCCTGCGCATCGAGCCGCTCCAGCGGCAGGCGCTGCGCATCCCACGGGCCGGGCAGGGCGTTGTCCAGCTGCAGTAGCACGTCCCAGGCAGCAGGCGCTGCCGGGCCGCTGTCCAGCGGATGCACGCTGGCGCTGCCGGTCAGCAAGGTTTGCGGCAGGTTGGGCAGCAGTGCAGCGATGTCCAGGTCGCGAAAGCTGGCCTCGGCTTGCGGCAGCGGTTGCGCTGCCCACGGCATGACGCGGGCGCTGGCGCTGGCATGGGGTTGCTGTGCGGGCTGCCGGGAACTGGCGGGCGGCGGCGCGGTCATCTGCAGCTCGGCCTTGAGCTGCAGTTCGGTCAGCATGCCGCTGGCCGTGGCCTGCAATGCCAGCGGCACCGGCGCCGGGTTGTTCGGCACGGCCACGGACAGGGCGCCCGACAAGGCCGCATCCAGCGTGAGCGGGCCGTTCGCCGTGAGCGTGGCGCGTCCGCTGTACTGCCCGCTGGCCACCTGGGCGCTTTTCAGGTCCAGTTGGTGCTTCAGGCCGGTGAAGGCATAGCGTCCGGCAATGCCGGAGGCGGCAAGGCTTGCCTTGCCCGACAGATCAAGCTGGCCGATGGAAAATTCCTCCAGCACCACGCGCAGCGGAAGGCGCAGCGCCTTGGGCGGCGCAGACGGTGTGCCGGAGGGCGCGCGCTGGTCCGTGACCTGCACGCTGCCAGCACTCAAGCGCTCAAGCCGGAGTGTTCCGTGCAGCAGCGCCCAGGCATCCCAGGCCAGGCTGGCGTCGCGCACCGTGACGAGCAGGCCGTCCTGCTTCCACTGCAGTGTGTCCACCTGGCCGCCCGTGCGCAATGCGCCGCTGGCCTTTCCGACCGTCAGCGGTTGCAGCGCCTGCACCCGTGCGGCCCAGCGCAGCGCCGTGGCCAGCGATCCTTCGGTGCCTGCCCACCACCAGGCCGCGCCCGCGCCGCCCACGGCCAGCGCAGCGATGCCAGCGGCAGTCCAGGCGGCGGCTCTCAGCCAGCGCCTCCCCGGCCGGGTAGGTGTTCCTGGCTGCGCCGTGGCTGGCCCCTGGGTTGCCTCGGAACTGGCGGATGGGGTTGCTTCAGGCGCTGCCATCAGAAGACAAATCCCACGCTGACATGCAGGCGCGCCTGCTGCACTTTGAGGCCATAGGCCAGGTCGATCTGCAGCGGCCCGATGGGGCTGCGCCAGCGCAGGCCGGTGCCGATGCCGAACGATGGGCGCAAATCCTGCGGCTTGTCGGCCACTGCGCCGGCGTCGATGAAGACGGTGTTTTCAAACTCGCTGGAACGACCCCTGAGGGTGATGGGCCGCTGCCACTCGACGCTGCCCACCGCCAGGTAGCGGCCCGGGCCGACCACGCCGTTGGGCAGCGCGATGCCGATGTCGCGGTAGCCGTAGCCGCGCACCGTGTTGTCGCCGCCGGTGCGAAACAGCTGCGTGGCTGGAATGTTGGCCGTGTCCCTGGCCAGCACCGCGCCGGCTTCGGCGCGCATCGCAATGCGTCCCTGCGCCAGGGGCTTGATGCCCATCCAGCGGCCCACGGTGCGGGTAAAGGGCTGGCGGTCCTGGCCCAGGGTGGTGCCCGCGCCCAATTCAAAGCCCAGCGCATAGCCCCGGTTGGGAAACGGCAGACTGTCAAAGTAGCGGCCGGTCCAGACGTAGTTGGCCGTCAGCGCCGAGCCGTCGCCGGTGGCGGACGAGGCGTTGCCCGCCTGGCCCGTGCCCTGGACGTTGGCCCGGTCGTACTGCACATAGATGTTGCGGTCAATCGTCTCGCCTACCTGCGAGCGGCCAAAGCGCAGCCGCTGCGCCTGGGTGACGAGCGCGCCATCGTTGATGCGCTCGATGCGCCCCAGCGCGCCCCAGCGCCAGTTGCCCTCGTCAGGAATGGCGGTCC
>Ga0308165_1004437_pt1 | contig 13838 bp, 15 predicted proteins | sample PhyWR2_FD_201032 | JGI IMG/M metagenome (GOLD analysis project Ga0308165, IMG submission 201032) | Phyllosphere microbial communities from UC Gill Tract Community Farm, Albany, California, United States - DLSLW.R2 | ecosystem: Host-associated > Plants > Phyllosphere > Unclassified | place: USA...
TCAGACCATAGTTATGAGACCATGAGCACAACCTTCAACTTGAATATCCTATCTCATTACCTGTAAAGCGCTGTGATTGGTATTTTTCCTCTATAACCCCTCTGTCAGAGGTGCCAGAGAATAATTTACCTGTTAACCCTGAATACCTTTTGATTAGTCGCCTGGATATCCCCAGACACTTCACTCTTCTTAAATGAAGGGATAGTCATAAACCTTACTCAACATCGGTTTTTTTTTAAGCTGTGTGCAATGGTGGCGCTAATAGGGAGATTATGCTTCATCACTATCAGGCAAAATCAGTGGATGATATCTTTCTTGATGATTTTCCCCACATCCTCCACCCGAATACGGCAGCGCGTTACCTTGAGGAGACCGCTCGGCCAAATAGAATCATCCGGGAGTGGGATTTACCGGGCAACTATGGTCTTTTTGTCAGCCGATATCGTCAGTTCCACTTTCAGCAGCCCTGGATGGCATACCGGGACGTGCTGGATGACATTCGATCCGGGAAGGTTGTTTTACTGGGAAATGACGCAATTGGTCATGTCATTACGGGGGTGCAAACATCCTCTGACAACCTCCGGAATGACCTGCCTTTATTCCTACACTCCCGGCTTAGCTACCTGATCTCACATCAACTAAAACGCCCGGTATACTACGTTCGCCCGTTAGTGCCCATTCAACATGCTCAGGCGGCAAAAACCATCAACAGCAAAGCAGCGGGTCAGCTTCTGGCCGCTGGGGGCGTTTACAACGGCAATATTGAGGGATTCAGGAAGACCGCAGAGCAACTCGGCGGGGATGCACCAGCGGGTTACCAACAGGTCATGGATAACAAAGGGTTACTTATCACCGGTGCATCTGTTGCTGCCGGGCTGACAATGGGAAGAATGCGATTTCCTGAGTTAGAGGAACCAGAAGCATTCGGGGCTAAAGGCACATTTACGTCAAGAACATTTGCCCCAGAAAAAGCAGGTGGGGCAATAGAGCACCTGACAACAGACGGAATAAAAATCACTCATGAAGGGATCCAAATCGTAGAAAAACACATATCACGGTTTGATCCCGATCCTGGCAACGACTTTATGGTTTCCAGATTGAAAAAAATTGCAAACGGTGAAATACCTCCTGAAAAAGTAGAGTTGAATTACTATACTCATGAGTGTCGAGAATATCAGCGTTACTGTAATTTAGGTTGGGAAACAGGCAGGCCAGCCGATGACATTGAATCTTATGATTTATGGAACAACACGCACACTGCAACTCTCGAAGATTATAGAATAACTGGCGATGACCTTTATCATCCGGATGCCCCATCATGGTAAACAACACTGAACTAAACATTCTTAAGCTGTTAGCTTCAAGAAATGACGTAAATTGGAATTGGTATAATCTTGATCGCGCTATGTCAAAGCGAAAAATGGATGGAGTGGGTAATGTTGCACGGCTTATTAGGGGCTTATCCGAAGCGGGATTAGTTGACATAATACCAAGAACCCCAGCAGGTATGGATCACTATCAGATATCAGAGCAAAGCTCTCGACTTCTGGAAGAAATTGATCATCAAGATTTAATCCAGACCGATTTATCATAACAGTCGTTTCAGGAACCGCCTCAGAAGCTCTGTTGGCGGTTCAGCCATTCATTTTTGGTTAATGGCTTGATGAAGTATCTCGCCTTAAAACATTCCGGGAAGGCGTCATTCACACTTGACATAATTTCTCATGATATCAAAGAAATACGTGTTAACCACTACAAAGCTCAACGTCCTGAAAGTCATGGCAGAAAAAGACATAGACTGGACATGGGTGATACTGGATCGCACCCTTGCTACACGGGGTATTCCCGGATTTAGCAATGTTGCGACGATAGTAACCAACCTGATGAACGATGGAATGGTCGATACTGTTTATAACGAAACTTCATCAAAACCAAAGTATCGCGTATCTGAGCGAGGACACCAGTTATTGGGACAAATCGGCAAGGTTATAAATCCATCCGATATCCCATGATTTGTGGCTAATTATCATGGATACGAGACATCTCAGGCTTTGCTGTACGGGCTTTCACATAGCCAGGGCTATGATGAATCTTTTCCGGGTCATGTGCAGGTAAAACCTTATAAAAATGGGATAGACCATAAGCTCTGCCTGCATCCATTGCCTGATGGGGATTGAGACAGGCTGATTCAGGCTTTGGAAGCATAGATTCCAGACACAAAAAAAGCCGCCCTTGAGCGACTTTAATTTCCATACCTGGTGCGAAGGCCAGACTCGATAAACGACACAAGACATTGAAATAACTATATTAATATTTAAATTATTTATAAGTGACCACAAAAATGACCCCGCAAAGATCATATCACTACCCATATTCAATTTAAGAATAACAATTTAATTAAATATATCATTTTGTTATGTAAAACTAGGATACAATCGTTAATTTTTCTTTACAAAATAAAAATAGAATTATATGTTCTTTAGGATAAATCCTAGAGGCTCATATAATGCATATTTCGAAGGTGGTTTTAGTTAATTACAGAAACTTTAAACGTAGCGAGTTTTTATTTCATAATGGCGTCAACACTATTATTGGCGAAAATGGTAGTGGCAAAAGCAACTTGTTTAAAGCAATCAGGCTTATTTTAGACTCGAACTTATTTAGAGGAGCCTACAATTTAAATGAGAACGATTTTCATAAAGGGTTAAAAGTTTGGCAAGGTCATTGGATAGTAATTAACATTGAGTTTGATAACATTACTAACTCTGAAGGTATTAGAGCTCTATTTAACCATAATGGCGAAATATTAAATGGAAAAGCTAAAGGTAAAGCCACATACAATTTAATATTTCGCCCCCAAAGCCACATCAGAAAAAAACTATCTGAATTAACTCCAGGGGATAAAGAATCTTTAGCTTTCCTTCAATCTACCATTTCAATAGATGATTATGAAACTGTTTTTACAGGTAGAAGCTCTGTTGATTTTAACAAGACTGCGAATTACACAAGTATTGTTGGAGACTTTGAAAAAGTTCTCTTCCCTAAAGAACTAGATAGATCTTTAATTGGGTGTGAAGTACCACATACACTGTCGGTAGCAAAGGAAGTTTCTTTCAGCTATATAAAAGCCCTCAGAGACGTCGTATCGGAGTTTAACAACAATAAACTGAACCCTTTAATAAACTTATTAAGGAAGAAAAGCGAGAGTTCTGAACTTAAAGATTACGAAGAGATCACTAATGATATAATAGAGTTGAATAAAAAAATAGAGATACTTGATGATATTGTGGATATAAAAAAAGATATAAGTAATACAATTCATGAAACTGCAGGAGAAGCTTACTCACCCACCTCGATGTCAATAAAATCTGATTTACCAGAAGAAGCAGAAAAACTGTTTAAATCTCTAAACCTATTTATTTCTGAGAACCAATTTGGTTATAGCGAAAGTATAAGCGACATTAGTTTAGGTGGTGCAAACCTCATATACATGACCTTAAAAATACTTGAGTTCAAATATCAATTAGACAGGAATAAATCGGCCAATTTTCTTTTAATCGAAGAACCTGAGGCACATATACACACCCATATACAAAAAACTCTTTTTGAAAACATAAAATATGAAGACACTCAAATTATCTACTCTACACATTCCCCGCAACTTTCAGAAGTAAGTGATATAAAGAGAGTAAACGTTTTAGCTAAAACAAAAAATGGCTGTCTAAGCTTTCAACCTTCAACAGGACTTACTCCCTCACAAATAACGCATTTGCAACGTTATCTTGATGCCACGCGATCAAGCCTTTTGTTTGCAAAGGGAGTAATATTGGTTGAAGGTGATGCAGAAGAAATCTTAATACCGGTATTAGTAAAAAAAGTATTAGGCGTCTCTTTGGATGAGTTAGCTATTAGCTTAATCAATATACGAAGCACAGGTTTTGAAAACGTAGCCTACATCTTTAATGAGAAAAGACTTAGAAGGAATTGTAGTATCGTTACAGATTTAGATTTGGCACTTGAATCCACAGCTATCCTTCCTACAGAAAAAGATACAATTAAGAAATACAAGGAAAGCATGCAAAGATCTGAGGATTCAGGAAAGCAAAGAAAGATAAGGCTAGAATCCTTCGCAAAAGATAATGATTATATAAAGGTTTTTTATGCAGATCACACCTTCGAAGTTGACTTCATTAAATCAGGAAATGACTATGAAGTTAAAAAATTAATTTCAGAATTATACTCTTCATCTCCTCACAAGGAAAAATACGAAGACGAGATAACATCAGAAGAAGTCAAGATTTATGGAAAGAGAATATTACGCATTGCTAAACAACAAGGTAAAGGATGGTTTGCACTAAATCTTGCCGATCAAATAACCGGCGTGTCCGATATTCCAGATTACATTCTCAGTGCAATTGATCATGCTAAAGCAAATTTCTCAAAAGCCCTTTGTGCTAGGATCATTTATTTCCGGTTAAATAGTGTAGTTAGTGCTTGGCCTACTGACCAAAAGATGATGAAAAGTAAACTTGCAATTGAACAATTTATAGAGGAAAAAATAAATTTAGAAACATTAAAAAGTATTTTAGCAAGCGCTTACAGCGATAATATCATTGATACTCTTGTTAAAGGATATCCCAATGATTAACTATGATGAGCATCTTAATGAAGAGCAATTAAATGCTCATAATTATGAAGGAAATGTTTTGCTTATAGCCTGTCCTGGAAGTGGAAAAACACGAACCCTTACTTACAGAATAGTGAAAGAACTACATAAAAACATAAATAATAAGAAACATGTAGTTGCTATTACCTATACAAACAGAGCTGCTGAAGAGATTATTGAAAGGATTGAAAGCTTAGGAATAATTACAGATAGGTTATGGATTGGTACTATCCACTCATTTTGTTTAGAGTGGATACTCAGGCCATACGGTATATATTTAGATGAGTTGAAATACGGTTTTAGCATAATACCGCCGCATGAATCAGAAAGAATTATAAAAGATCTGTGCTCCAGTTATAAAGAAATTAAACTAAGTCACTTTGATTGTGGCTACTACATTAATTGTGAGAAAATAATAGTAAATCATTACGATTTAAAAAAGCGAGAACATATACATAATATAATATCGCTCTACCATGACACATTATTAGCACAGAGAAAAGTAGATTTCGAAAAGATATTGCACTACTCATATATTTTAATCAGTAAATTTAATGGAATTGCGCTAAATTTATCAAAATTGTTTAGCCTCATATTGGTGGATGAGTATCAAGATACACGTGAAATACAATATGAAATATTGAGTTTGATATTCAAGGCTGGCTCTGGATCTACTAATGGTTTTTTTGTGGGAGATCCTAACCAGTCAATTTATACAAGCTTAGGTGGATATCCAATCACTTTGACTGATTTAAATCATGCATCTAATATGGAGTTTAAACAACTCTACCTTTCAATAAACCATCGTTCATTTGAAAGAATAATAGACTTCTATTCGAAATTTAAAGTATTCGACTCAAAAATACTTCCTCATCCTGATAAATTGGGAGGTGGTAAAGTTTATTATAGTTCGCAAACTCAGCATACTGACCTTGCTTATCAATTTGGTAGAATACTTAATGAAATGATAGACGTATTAAAAATACCTCAAAATGAAATTTGTATTATAAGCCCTCAATGGATGCCTTTGGCATCTATAACCCGACAACTGACTGCATTATTCCCACAATACCTCTTTGATGGACCAGGAATGGTACCATTTGCTAAAGACATTGAAAATTTTTGGTATAAAGTCAGCCGAGTAATCCTTACGGAACCATCTCCTGAACTTTATACTCGTCGATTAAGGTGGGCTAAGGAAATATTAGATCATTTGCAAAGATGTAATATAAAAATGACTATAAACAACAAAGACTTATTATATATGATGAATAGCTTCTCCATTCAGGAAAGCTCAGGCATGTCTTTCATTAAAAAAGGGTTCGAACATTTTTTAGAAAAGCTAAAAATTAAAGTATCAGAGCATGATGAGTTAAAATTACACTATGATTGTTTTTTCGATTCTTCAAAAGAAAGGATTGACAGAATGGTTAAAGATGGAATTGAAAACCCTGATGATTTATTCTTTTTTAGGAAAGCTTTTAAACCGAGAGAGGGAATAGCAGTTTCTACTATTCATGGCGTTAAAGGCGCTGAATACGAATGTGTCATAGCTTATGGTCTTATAGAAGGAATGGTTCCCTTTTTTGCCGACAATGATCCCTTAATTAGTGCAAAAAAATCTTTATATGTTTTAAGCTCAAGAGCGAAAAATCACCTATTCCTTTTTTCTGAAAAAAGAAATGGCAAGTCACCAACTCAAGTTTTGCATCAATATTTATTCGCATACGACAAATATTGTGATTAAAAGCCCAGCGCGCAATGCTATCCCCGCCACGCCTGCCCGCCTTATGCATCACTTTTCATGCAGGTGCATGCTACGGGCCTGGCCGCGCCCGGCATGGCCTGAACGAGACAAAGCGATGCATGTTTTTGCATGCAGATCCATGCACGCTATGCATGCATTGCTCTCAACAAGGCGGCTGGCCAGAAAAAGGGCATCAGAAAGACAAAGCATAGGCACAAAAAAGCCGCTGGTCGGGTAGCGGCTGTGCGGGATTAATGAACCTGGCGGAATGAAGAGCCATAACGGCCCAGCGTCTGACGTTCTCTTGCCGGTTCCGGTGGTGCTTCCGGTACGTTTTCCGGCTGTGGCGGTGCGGTGATGACCTTTGTGATGCTCTCATTCGTCTTAAAAGTACAGGAGCAGTCGAGGTTAGTGCACTGGTGATAACGCTCTTTTACCTGCTCTGACATATAGCGGCTCGATTTGGTATGTGCCGCGCTTTTGCAGTAGGGACAGTGCATCATTTCTGGCTGCCCTCCTGAAGTTTTGCACGCTGCGCCCGGATTGATTCAGCCAGCTTCTGGCGGCGCATAGGATGGCGGTAAAGCTCCATATTGATACCGGTAAGCGGCGGGCGATACAGACCAATACTTTCCAGCAGCGGAGCCTCATTTAGTATGCTGTCCGGCAGAGCAGCAGCCGCCCGCGTCAGCGCTTCACCGACCAGATAAGCCACGTCCTTAATACTATCCCGGTCGTCTCCGGCAAACGTCGGGGAAAGCTCTTCGCGACGGAGACGCAGCTTAATGGCCCATAGCAGCGACGGACTTACGTTACGCAGGGCTGACTGCCAGTGCGCATCCGCGAACCCGGTAAAAGCCTCCCGGTGCGATTCAACATACTCTTTACCACTGCAGCAGCATTTCAGCATCGCCTCCTGCTTATCCAACGCCAGCTCTTTAAGCAGCCCGCCGAACTCATCGGCCAGTTCACGGCTGGCGATGCGCTGAGAATGTTCGGCGCGCAGCTCGTCGGTGAGATTGCCTCGCAGGTTGCGAAAGCTCGTGCGCCAGTTGCTCTCGGCTTCTTTACCTGCCTCGATGGCTGCCTGCTGTTCTTTTTCACAGCGGGCGATATCGGCGCAGATGCCGTTATAGGCTTTCATCCTTTCGGTATGTTCAGCGCGGGCTTTCTCGAAGCGTTCCTGTGATGCAGGTTTCTGTTCAGGCATGGTCATGGTTGTCTCTCATCGTCTGTAAAGGATGAGGCCATTCTGTCGTGTACCACAGGACAGCGCATTTCATTGCTTTCCGCCTGTCGATGAACAAACAAGGGCAAAACCGGTACGGGATGGCCCCCTAACTGATGATATTTCTTATATAACTGTTCACTGGTATTCACTGAGATAAAAAAGATAATAAATACAGTCCTTAAAGTAGTGAACACTTTGAAATTAAGTCTTCACTGAGTATTCACCTGTGTTCACACAGTCTCAGATAACAGCTTTTTTTGGCGAGCCTTTTTCAGATTTTAATCCTATTAATTAAAGCTTTTTAATCGCTGAAAGCTCTTAAAAGGCAAACGTTGGCAAACGTTGGCAAACAAAGGCAAACAGGAGGTAAGAGAAGTGCTATTTGCTCATTTTTCAGCAATAAGGGGGTTGTTTACTTCACCAGAAATATAACCAGAATAGGGAGTTACCTGAAGACACCACCGGAACCGGACAGCACCGGCCGGACTCATAATGAGGTAACACCATGCACGCAGTTTCATCCGTACCGGCTCCCGCCATTACCGCAATCCGCGACGCCGTTTTCCCGCGCGACCGCTTCATGCGCCTGCCGGAAGTCATCAGCACCTGCGGCCTCTCACGCTCAACCATTTACGACTTAATCAGCCGGGAGCAGTTCCCGTCGCAGATTTCCCTCGGCGGTAAAAACGTCGCCTGGCTGGCGTCAGAGATTGACGGCTGGATGCAGGACCGCATCGCACAGCGCGCCGGAGGTACAGCATGATTACGCTGAATGTCGGCACAAAAACCTTTCCGCTCACCCGCGAAGAAGCCGCCTTTGTCGCGGAAAGTCTGAAGGCGGCGGTCAGCGGCAAACCCGCCACGACACCGGCTTTTACCTGCGGGATGCACGGCCATATTTCCGTGCTGAGTAAAAAAGCGAAGCCTGTCACGCAGGGCGCAAAGAAAGAAGACGGGAAATTCCGATCAAATCCGCCGCAATCCGATCACGTCCTGACCGGTTGCTGAGGAAAACGCCCCGATGAGTGAAAAAAGGCTTTTCTCTGGCGAGCGGCCGTTATACAGTTTTTGTGCTGCCGCAAAATCGGCAGCCGGGCGTAGGAACCCGAGTTACTCAATGGCGACACCAGACGCGCCATGCGTCTTTTTTTGTGTCTATGCCTCGGTGCACCCATTATCCGGGCAACGGTTCTTTAGCCGTTGCGCCGCCTGCGTAATGGTGGCCCGGGCGGGGCAGCCTCCGGGCTGGCCGGTATCCATTGAGGCCGGTATTCCTACCCCCGTCCGGGCTACCACCCATGAGCGTAGGAACTCCGGTGGTAGCAGCAACCGCTACTCAATGGAGATTGTCCTCATGACAACGGCCCTTAATGCCGCTCACCCCGAATTCACCTTTATTTTTGCCGCCGTGCGCCGCACCGATGCCGCCGCCCGTCCCTGCATGCTGCGCACTGTAGCAGGCGATGAGCGCAGCGCCCGCGCCAGCCTCGCCCGTGATTACGTCCTGTCCTTTGCCGGTCGTCTGCCGGTTAAGGCGGTGGCGGCATGAATACCCTTTCTCAACACCTGAATAACCATGACACCTACCCTATTCCCCACGCTGACTATCTGCGTCTGCTGCACGCGCACACGGTCGGCGTGACCGTGCTCGATATGTTCGACTCGGTGAACTGCCTGAGCGCACGCGGCTGCGTGCCGGACGGCGCGGCGCTTGCCTCGGTCGTTGCCCTGCTCACCGACCAGCTCGGTAAAGTTGTTGAAACCTGTGAATCCCGCATGTTAGCCACGGAGGCCCGCCATGATGACCGTTAATCACTCCTGCCTGCCCGTTGAGGTACGCACCGCCGTTTACCGTCGCGCGCTGGCGCAGGGCTACCTGAACGCCTGCAAAGGCCTCGGCATCACCGTGTCAGCGACGATTGATGAGCTTCAGATGACCATTGCCCTTGAGCTGGAGGGCTTCTATGTGCGCCGCCACGGCCCGGACGCAGGCATGGAGATGGCCTGCACGATGCTGGGCGATATGGTTGAGCCGGACCTGCTGACCGCGCCACCGCGGCTGACGCAGCTCGGCGTCACCATGATGGATGAGCTGTTCCGCAGCCAGCTTGCGGCCGCCAGCCGCATCACGCTGCACTGAGGGAGAGCATGCACATGAAACATATCGTCTCTGACACCGTAAAGGCGGCCACCGGATTCTGGCCGCAGCTTCTGCCTGCCCTCGGTATCAGCGTGCTCGCCGGGGGGCGACACGGTGCCTGCCCGGCGTGCGGCGGTAAAGACCGCTTCCGTTTTGACAATCAGGACGGGCGCGGAACGTGGCTCTGTAACCAGTGCGGGGCCGGTGACGGCCTTAACCTGGTGGAAAAGGCGCTCAGTATCAGCGCTAAAGAGGCCGCCATGAAGGTGGCCGGAATGCTCGGCACGCTGCCGGAGTCAGCCCCGGTTATGCATGATGAAGCCGCAGAAAAAAGCCGCGCGCAGGCAGACGCCGCCGCACGGGCACAGGCACTTATCGCCGCCGCCGTCAGCCGCACGGACAACGCCTACCTTTTAGCTAAAGGGCTGCACGGTACGCAGGCGCTGACGCTTTCTGATGCGCTGCGCTGTGGTGGCATCAGCTTTGCCACCGGGGATGTGCTCATCCCGCTGACCGGCGAAGACGGCACGGCTGTTAACGTGCAGCTCATCAGCGCCGCAGGCGACAAACGCACACTGCCCGGCGGACAGGTGAAAGGCACATACTGGCTGGCAGGCGAGCCGGATGGCAAAACGCTGTGGCTCACTGAAGGATACGCAACCGGCCTGACCGTGCACCGGCTGACCGGCGAGGCGGTATACGTGGCGCTGAGCGCCAATAACCTGCCCTCACTGGCAAAGCAGCTGCGTGAGTCACACCCTGATGCGATGATGCTGATTGCCGCCGACCGCGACGACAACGGCACCGGCCAGTTAAAGGCAGAGGAAGCGGCAAAAGCCTGTGGCGGGAAAACCGCACTGCCGCCGGTTACGGGTGACTGGAACGACGTGTGGCAGGCGCAGGGCGATATCGCCACGCTGGCGCAGCTCACCGGCTTCACGCAGCCGCAGCCGCTCAGCCCGTTTGAATCCGTCAGCGAGGCCGATCTGAAGGCCATGAGCGCCAGCCAGAAGGCCGAGCTGCTGGTCGCCCATTACGGTGAGGCGCTGGCCGTGCCGCCGGTCGGGGAGGAAATCTGCCGCTATGAGAACGGCGCATGGCAGGTGATGGAAGCGAAGACGCTGCGCCGGGAAATCGCCGCGCTGTTTCAGAAGGTGCGCGCACCATTCTCGGCCGCCGGTATCGGCAGCGTACTGGACACGCTCAAGCTGATGGTGCCGCAGATGGGCGAACCGTCCCGCCGCCTGATCGGCTTCCGTAACGGCGTATTTGATACCGCTACCAGCACGTTCAGTCCGCACCGCCGCGAGCACTGGCTGCGCACCGTTAACAGCGTGGACTACACCGCCCCGCGTCCGGGTGAAAACCTCGCAGACCACGCCCCGTATTTCTGGCGCTGGTTAACGCGGGCCGCCGGGCATAATCACGACAAGCAGGAGCGCATTCTCGCGGCGTTATTTATGGTGCTGGCAAACCGCTATGACTGGCAGATGTTTCTCGAAGTCACCGGCCCCGGCGGCAGCGGTAAAAGTGTCATGGCCTCGATAGCCACTCTGCTGGCCGGAAAAGACAACACCACGTCAGCCACCATCGACACGCTGGAATCCTCCCGCGAGCGCGCCAGCGTGGTGGGCTTCTCTCTGATTATTCTTCCTGACCAGGAGAAATGGAGCGGCGACGGTGCGGGCATCAAGGCGATTACCGGCGGCGATGCGGTAGCAATCGATCCGAAATACCGTGACGCTTATTCAACGCACATCCCGGCAGTCATTCTGGCGGTGAACAACAATCCGATGCGCTTCAGCGACCGCAGCGGCGGCGTATCGCGCCGCCGGGTTATCCTGACGTTCCCGGAAGTCATACCGGCAAAAGAACGTGACCCGCAACTGCTGGACAAAATCAGCACCGAGCTGGCCGTGATTGTTCGTCACCTGATGCAGCGCTTCTCATCACCAAACGAAGCGCGCGAGCTGTTGCAGGCGCAGCAGACTTCCGGTGAGGCGCTGGATATCAAAAGACAGGCCGATCCGCTGGTTGATTTCTGTGGATACCTGATGCCGCTGAGCACGCCAAACGGGCTGTTTATTGGTAACGCCAATATTCGCCCGCTGAATCCGAAGCGCTATCTCTATCATGCCTACCTGTCATTCATGGAGTCACGCGGCCATCAGCACCCGCTCAGCCTGACGGCATTCGGCCAGGCAGTGCCACAGACGCTGAAAGAGTATGAGCGCATTCTACTGAAGCGCAGGACAAATAACGGCGTCCAAACCAATCTCACGCTGCATGAGGACAGTGAGGCCGACTGGCTTCCTGCATGCAGTAAATAACCCCCACAGCAAACGAACCGGCTCAGGCCGGTTTTTTTACGACCCAGCACAGAGTGATCACTCCACATGAACATCCGTGTACACGCAGCCCACAACCGATCACCACCTAAAATACTGATTTTAAACACTTATAATGCAAGGTGAATAGTATGAACACTTGTCATTAAAACTTTTTATTTTGTAAAGTGCTTTGCGAACTCATATGGGGTTACATGTGATCCACTGTTGCTATCTAGATAATCTGCCCACCATTGCACCATAAGACGGCGCTCTTCAAGGTGCTCAGCTTTATGGATATACGCAGCTCGCACACCATTTCTTTCCTGATGGCTCATTTGCCTTTCAACCGCGTCGCGTGACCAAAGCCCCGACTCAACTAAAGCGCTACACGACATGGCCCGGAAACCATGGCCGCATATTTCCGTTTTAGTGTCGTAACCCATTACTCGCAAAGCATTATTAATGGTGTTTTCGCTCATGGGCTTTGTCGGGCGGTGATCACCTGGAAAGATAAGGTCTCTATTGCCGCTCAATTCTTTGATTTCTTCCAATAGCGCCAGAGCTTGCTGCGAAAGCGGAACAAGATGGACGGTACGCATCTTAGAGCCTCGATGAGAGTGTTTAACCCCTTCAATAGCTTCACGCTCGGCAGGAATAGTCCAGAGTGCTTTTTTAAAATCAATTTCTCCCCACCGCGCAAACCGAAGTTCACTGGAGCGGATAAATACATACAGGCTGAGTTTCAGGGCCAATCTGGTAAGTAAGCGCCCCCTGCTGGCTTCAACACGCTGAAGAAATTCAGGCAGGCGTTCCAGTGATAAAGCTGGGCGGTGAGTCGCTTTTCTGGTTGCGATTGCTCCAGCAAGGTCTTGAGCTGGATTTCTTTCAATCAGACCGCTTTGAACGGCATAACGCATTATGCCCGTAACACGCTGCTGTAGACGCGAGGCCACATCCAACCGACCGCTTTGCTCTACTTCACGCAAGGGGAGCAGTAGATCACGTGTCGTTAAGTCGGCGATGTTCCGCATTCCGATAGCTGGAAGTATGTTGCGCTCCATATCCCGCCATACTCTCTCTGCATGGCCATCCGACCAGCGTTTGTTACTCGCATGCCAGTCGCGAGCTACCTTCTCAAAAGTGTTAAGCGCAGCCTGCTCTTGTTGTTTAATTTCTTCTTTTTTGGCATTGGGGCTGATGCCATCAGCAAGTAGAAGGCGAATTTCATCGCGTTTTTCGCGCGCTTTAGCCAGCGTGATCAGAGGATATGCGCCGAGTGCAGCTCTGCTCTCTTTGCCTTCAAAGCGATATTTAAGATACCAGCGTTTAGATCCGCTTGGTTTGATAAGAAGGTATAGCCCATGACCATCCGTGAGCTTGTATTCTTTTTCGCGAGGCTTTGCGGTACGGGCCGCAACGTCAGTTATAGGCATGATTTTGGGGTCAAAAGTTTATCGAAGCGAAGTGACCCCTATCTTGACCCCCAACTATGTTGGATGTCAACGGATGTGCCCGGACGGATTTGGACCAAAAAAAAAGCCTTTCGGCTTTAATTTCAGGGGATTATGGACTATCCCGGATGTTCTCGTATATCTCAATGGTGCCGAAGGCCGGAATCGAACCGGCACGCCTCGCGGCGGTTGATTTTGAATCAACTGCGTCTACCGATTTCGCCACTTCGGCACTGAAGGGTATGCGGAAAACGTTGAGGATTATACCGTTAC
>Ga0308165_1004443_pt1 | contig 13824 bp, 14 predicted proteins | sample PhyWR2_FD_201032 | JGI IMG/M metagenome (GOLD analysis project Ga0308165, IMG submission 201032) | Phyllosphere microbial communities from UC Gill Tract Community Farm, Albany, California, United States - DLSLW.R2 | ecosystem: Host-associated > Plants > Phyllosphere > Unclassified | place: USA...
TTCTCCTGATGGAGACCGGCATCGGTATGGATTCGATGTCGAATGATGAAGGGGCGGCTCCACCTTCCGTTCGTGCCAAATCCAAACACTCCGCAACGTTGAAGCAACACAAATACATTGATTACACGCGTGCGCTCGATGCCACGCAGCTGTATCTCAATGAAATCGGCTTTTCCCCTCTACTGTCCCCCGAAGAAGAAGTTCACTTTGCACGCTTGTCGCAAAGTGGTGATCCGGCTGGACGCAAACGCATGATTGAAAGCAACTTGCGGCTGGTGGTGAAAATCGCCCGTCGCTATGTCAATCGTGGCTTGTCGCTCCTGGACCTGATCGAAGAGGGCAACCTCGGACTGATCCGGGCGGTGGAGAAGTTCGACCCCGAACGTGGATTCCGCTTTTCGACCTACGCAACCTGGTGGATTCGTCAAACCATCGAGCGCGCAATCATGAATCAGACCCGGACCATCCGGTTGCCGATCCATGTGGTCAAGGAACTCAACGTGTACCTGCGGGCCGCACGGGAACTGACGCAAAAGCTCGATCACGAACCCTCACCCGAAGAAATCGCCAACCTGCTGGAAAAACCGGTAGGAGAGGTCAAGCGCATGCTCGGCTTGAATGAGCGGGTTTCTTCGGTCGACGTCTCGCTGGGTCCGGATTCTGATAAAACCCTGCTGGACACCCTTACCGATGAGCGCCCGACCGATCCGTGCGAACTGTTGCAGGATGACGACCTGTCACAGAGCATTGATCAGTGGCTCTCGGAGTTGACCGACAAGCAGCGCGAGGTGGTGATACGTCGCTTCGGCCTGCGCGGTCATGAGAGCAGCACGCTGGAAGATGTAGGCCTGGAAATAGGTTTGACCCGGGAACGGGTCCGGCAGATTCAGGTGGAAGGCTTGAAGCGCCTGCGTGAAATCCTGGAAAAGAATGGCCTGTCGAGTGAGTCGCTGTTTCAGTAAGCGAGTCGCTTGAGCTGTCAGCCAAAAAGCCCCGAATTGATCGGGGTTTTTTTATGCCTGCTGCCCAGATACCTGATCCCCTGTAGGAGCAAGCTTGCTCGCGATGATTGCAAGGGCACCGCGCAGTGCCAGGCCGCCAGCGTTATCGTTGACCACCATCGCGACGGTTCGACGCCTCGACATGCTCGCTCCTACGGGTCACCTTTTCAGCGTCGCCTTGTACGCTTTTGCTTACTCTGTCGTAAGTGTTCGTTATTTTTACACCTTGGCGGATGCCTATCGAGCTCGTGTTCGAACGCTATCTGATTGAATAGGCAGGACATTTAAAAGAAAGCGCTCGCCATCAGTCTCTCTGGTCGACTGCCCGGGCCGGTTTGCGTCCATCGGGGAACGCTCTAGTATCGGGGCTGTGTCGACGGACTGACACGCCCTTCACGGACGAGGGGAATGGACATTGCTGGATGCAATTCATCAGGATGATGAAAAGGAACACAGGGAATAGGGAAAAAATGTGGGCGGGTCAAACCGCCCCTTTTTTTGTCTGCAGAAAAGCAAAAAGGCCCGCAAGGGGCCTTTTCGGGAGCGCGGGGCGATCAGCGCTCGAGATCCTTGATCTTGCCTTTGACGCCATCCCACTCTTCGGCATCAGGCAGGGATTCTTTCTTCTCGGTGATGTTCGGCCAGACTTCGGCCAGCTCAACGTTCAGCTGAATGAATTCCTGCATGTCTTCCGGGACTTCATCTTCGGAGAAGATGGCCACGGCTGGGCATTCTGGCTCGCACAGGGCGCAGTCAATGCACTCATCCGGGTGAATCACCAGGAAGTTCGGGCCTTCGTAAAAGCAGTCCACCGGACAGACTTCTACGCAGTCGGTGTACTTGCACTTGATGCAGTTGTCGGTGACGACGAAGGTCATTTCTAATTTTCTCCTCAGGCGGCGGCAGCGGACCCCTTCACGTTGGGGTCGCCAGGTTCGGGAGCGATAGTCTGCAGACCAGGCTATTAGCCTGCAGCATCCCGAACCGCGCGAGATTCTAACAGCTTGAAGGCGAAGTGCGTTAGATCCGTGTCTTCAGTGTATAGAGCATTTCGAGCGCCCGACGCGGTGTCAGGTCATCGAGATCCAGTTTCGCCAGTTCATCCAGGACCGGGTGTGGCAGGCTGGCGAACAGATCGCTCTGCTGCGGCGCGACCGGTTTACCCTTGACGGGCTTGGGGGCTTCATGGGGCAGCGCGGTGGCTTCCAGGCGCCCCAAATGCTCACGGGCGCGCACGATCACTTCGCTCGGAACCCCGGCCAGCTGGGCCACTGCCAGGCCATAGCTCTGACTGGCAGGGCCGGGCAGCACGTGGTGCAGGAACACGATACGCTCGTTGTGCTCGGTGGCATTGAGGTGCACGTTGGCCACCAGCGGTTGGGCTTCCGGCAGCACCGTCAGCTCAAAATAGTGGGTGGCGAAAAGCGTGTAGGCACGCAGTTGGGCGAGACGTTCTGCCGCAGCCCAGGCCAGGGACAGGCCGTCAAAAGTACTGGTACCGCGACCGACTTCGTCCATCAGCACCAGGCTACGATCGGTGGCGTTGTGCAGGATATTTGCGGTTTCGCTCATTTCGACCATGAAGGTCGAACGACCACCGGCCAGGTCGTCACTGGAACCGATCCGCGTGAAGATCCGATCCACCAGCGACAATTCGCAACTGGCCGCCGGTACGAAGCTACCAATATGGGCCAGCAGCACGATCAGTGCGGTCTGGCGCATGTAGGTGGATTTACCACCCATGTTCGGGCCGGTGATCACCAGCATCCGCGTATTGTCATCAAGGCTCAGGTCGTTGGCCACGAACGGCGTGGTCAGTACCTGCTCGACCACCGGGTGACGACCCTGGCTGATGCGCATGCACGGCTCGTCAACGAAGCGCGGGCAGTTGAGGTCAAGGTTGAGCGCGCGCTCAGCGAGGTTGCTCAGCACGTCGAGCTCGGCCAGCGCCGCCGCAGTGTCTTGCAGGGGCGGCAATTGGGCGATCAGGTCTTCGAGCAGGGCTTCGTAGAGCATCTTCTCGCGGGCCAGCGCACGGCTCTTGGCCGACAGCGCCTTGTCTTCGAAGGCCTTGAGTTCCGGCGTAATGAAGCGCTCGGCGCCCTTGAGCGTCTGGCGCCGAATGTAGTCCGCCGGCGCCGACTCGGCCTGCTTGCTCGGCAGTTCGATGAAGTAGCCATGAATGCGGTTGTAGCCGACTTTCAGATGCGACAGGCCGGTGCGTGCCTTTTCCCGGGCTTCCAGGTCGATCAGGAATTGCCCTGCGTTCTCGCTCAGCGATTGCAGCTCGTCGAGTTCGCTGTCGTAACCGGTTTTCAGTACGCCGCCGTCCCGGATGACCGCCGGCGGGTTGTCGATGATCGCTTTTTCCAGCAAGGCCGCCAGTTCCGGGTAGGTGCTGGTGGTTGTTGCCAGTTGGATGATGTGCGGCGTGTCCAGCTCGGCCATCGCAACCTGCAACTCGGGCAGGGCACCCAGCGCATCGCGCAGGCGGGCGAGGTCGCGAGGACGGGCGTTGCGCAGGCCGATGCGCGCGAGAATCCGTTCGATGTCACCGATTTCCTTGAGCTGCGGTTGCAGCCTTTCGAACCGGTAGCCATCGAGCAGACAAGTGATCGAGGTCTGGCGCGCCAGCAGCACGGTCAGGTCGCGCAACGGACGGTTCAACCAGCGGGTGAGCAAGCGGCTGCCCATCGCGGTCTGGCAACGGTCGACCACCGATTGCAATGTGTTGTCTCGCCCGCCGGACAGATTGACGTCCAGTTCCAGGTTGCGACGGCTCGCACCATCGAGCACCACGGTGTCGTCCAGGCGCTCATGGCGCAGGCTGCGCAAATGGGGCAGGGCGGTGCGCTGGGTTTCCTTGGCGTAGGCCAGCAGGCAACCGGCGGCGCCGAGGGCCAGGGTCAGGTTCTCGCAACCAAAGCCCTTGAGGTCCTGGGTGGAAAACTGCTGGCAAAGGCTTTTCAGTGCCGAGTCGCGCTCGAAGTCCCACGGTGCACGGCGACGAACCCCACGACGTTTTTCCGCAGGCAAATCCTTCGGCCAATCATCCGGGATCAACAGCTCCACCGGGTTGATCCGTTCCAGTTCCGCCAGCAGGTTTTCCCAACCCTTGATTTCCAGCACCGAGAAGTTGCCGCTGGTGATGTCCAGCACCGACAGGCCAAACAGGCGCTCGTCGCCCAGTACCGCCGCAATCAGGTTGTCCCGGCGTTCATCGAGCAACGCTTCGTCACTGATGGTGCCCGGCGTGATGATGCGCACCACCTGTCGTTCGACCGGCCCCTTGCTGGTGGCCGGGTCGCCGACCTGCTCGCAGATCACCACCGATTCGCCCAGCTTGACCAGTTTCGCCAAGTAACCTTCCGCCGCGTGGTAAGGAATCCCACACATCGGAATCGCCTGGCCGGCCGACTGCCCGCGGGCGGTCAGGGTGATGTCCAGCAATTTGGCAGCCTTCTTCGCGTCTTCGTAGAAGATCTCGTAGAAATCGCCCATGCGATAGAACATGAGCTGGTCTGGATGCTGGTTCTTCAGGCGCCAGTATTGCTGCATCATCGGCGTGTGCGAGGACAGATCGGACAGTGCTTTATTCATCGGGTATCAGACAGATTCGTTCAAAGGTGTGGGGTAAGGGCGGGGCATCGGCCCGGCTTTTGCGCGATGGGCGCAAGGTTACCATGGGCAGTCGGCCCGACGCAGGCATGAAAGCCTCGGGAAACATATCCATCGTTATGCACTTATTATGCAAAACAGCATTTGTCTTCGCGAAAAAGATCAAGCACTATGCGCGATATGCAAAAACGCAATGTTTCTACCGTATTAAGAGCGCTGCTCGACCAGCACGGGATCTCCCCCACGGAGCTTCACCGTCGGACCGGCGTGCCTCAATCCACACTGTCGCGAATTCTCAGCGGCAAGATCGTCGACCCTTCGGACAAGCACATCTCGAAGATCGCCGAGTACTTCGCCGTGAGCACCGACCAGCTCCGAGGGCGCGTGGATGTCGCTTCCTCCACGAGTGCCGGGCGCGATGAATTGCATTCGGAACTCAAGGACATAAGTCTGTGGGACGACGATACCCCCGTCGATGACGACGAGGTCTCGGTCCCCTTTCTTCGCGAGGTTGAATTGGCTGCGGGATCAGGAAGATTCGTCATCGAAGAAAGCGAGCGCTCAAGCCTGCGATTCGGCAAGCGCAGCCTGCGCCACAATGGCGTGCAGTTCGACCAGGCCAAGTGTGTCACCGTGCGTGGCAACAGCATGTTGCCGGTGCTGCGTGACGGCGCCACCGTGGGCGTCAACGCTGGCAAGAGCGGTATCGGCGACATCGTCGATGGCGATCTTTATGCCATCAACCACAACGGCCAATTGCGGGTAAAACAGCTGTATCGCCTGCCGACCGGCATTCGCCTGCGCAGCTTCAATCGTGATGAGCATCCGGATGAAGACTACAGCTTCCAGGAAATGCAGGAAGAGCAAATCGTCATCCTCGGTCACGTCTTCTGGTGGGGCATGTACGCCCGCTAACCCGACCCCTGTTAGATAAAACCCGCCATCTGGTGGGTTTTTTTTCGCCTGTCGGAAACCGTCAACGCCTTTGCCAGCAAGGCTTTCATGCATTCGCGCAAATCTAATGCATAAATAAATGCATTTGTGCATTGACTGTATATGCATCCATGCATATTCTTCGTCTCAAGCCGCTCGACAAAGCCGGCTCGAAACGAAGCTCTTTAGTTCCACCACAAGGCAGCGATGAACCGGCCTCAACGGTTCAGAGGGTTGGCAACTGACCCGGGTGTGCAGCGTAAAGCACCAAAAGCAGTTATCCGGCGGGCAGGGACCGCGGTCGGAAAAACAATTTGAATGGACCCGTACCGCGCCAGTCGCGCCGAAAGGTCAACAAGGAACAAAGGAAGGCGAAGGATCGCATTACTGAAAATGCCTGGCGCGCAGCCAGGCATTTTTGGAATGCCAACCCTGCGTCAGGTTTGAACCCCGAGCGGCCCTGCGAAAGGAAGGCTCGGGCAAGCATCAAGGATCAGGACGATGTTGAAAGATTACCGATGTGGGCATTGCCAAAGACTTCTCGCCCGGATGGCCGGGCGTGCAGAGCTCCAGATCAAATGTTCCCGATGCGGGACGTTGAATCATGTGAGGGCCACGTGCCCCGAGCGATCGCCTGTGAGCGACACAACCGCTGCTTCGGCGGCAACAACCCCTCTCTCTCACTCACAGGTGAAATCATGACTATCTGGAAAAAACTCACGGCGCCATTGCTGGCCGCCACTGTACTGCTGGGCTGCGCGGCCAATGCCTTTGCAGCCAACCTGCTGGTCAACGGCAGTTTTGAACAACCAGGCTGCGGCAGCGTCGTCGGCTGCGTGCTCGACACGCCGGCAAAGGCCAACTTCATTCCCGGCTGGACGACCTTCCTGTCGGGGGTCGAGTACGTCCGCAATCCTTCGGACGGCGAGGTGGGCGTGGACCTGGCCAACTTTATCTACGGCAACGGTGGCGGCATCCAGCAGAACTTCGCCACCGTCGTTGGCGCCAAGTACCGGGTGACCTTCAGCTTGGGCAACTCGCAATACGCCAATCGGACCGGCGAGGGGGTGGTCCAACTCAAGGTTGCGGGCCAAACCGCTTCGTTCGATACCCCGAGTGCAAAGGGTGTGGGCACCACCTGGGCCACCTACACCTACGACTTCACCGCGGTGACCCCGCAGACGACCCTGGCGTTTTCCAACGAACAGAATCCGGACATCCACTTCGCTTTCCTCGACAACGTCATTGTCGAGCGTCTGTAACCCCCGTTCAGTGGTTTGCACGGACTGAGGGAAGTGCCGTTGGCTCGGCGCTGCCTGGCAGTCATTCGCTGAACGCCTCAACACTCCCGGGAGGCGTGACATGACAAACGAGCAACAAGCGTTGTTGGACTTGCCGATCTGGCTGGTCATCGTGCTCGCCTTGCTGGGTGGGGTGTCCGGCGAGATGTGGCGTGCCGACAAGGAGGGCGCTCGCGGCTGGTCGTTGCTGCGGCGGCTGGCCCTGCGCTCCGGCGCCTGCATGATCTGCGGGGTGTCGGCGTTGATGCTGCTGTACGCCGCCGGCCTGTCGATCTGGGTGGCCGGGGCGTTCGGTTGCCTCACCGCGATGGCCGGTGCTGACGTCGCCATCGGCCTCTACGAGCGCTGGGCGGCTAGGCGCATCGGTGTCTGCGAAGTCCCCCCGCCGGACTCCCGTCCGGATCAGTAAACCGACACAGGAAGTCACTTATGTCCATCGACATCGACAAGCCGTCGCAGTTGCTGCTGGCCATCGCGCAAACCCTCGGGGCGGCTGCCTCGGGTTTGAAGGTCGCCAGCCGCCATGACTTCGACGCAACCTTCGACCAGGCCTGGGCCCTGATCGCCTGCGAGCGCAATGCCAGTGCCAGTCGCGCCCCTGATGGGCGCATTGCCCATGTCCTGACGATCTCGCTGCAGATCATCACCTCGCCGACGCTGGACGATCCCGGTTTGGCCGCCTGCGATGTCGCCAGCGTGCTCAAGGGGTTGATCACCGATAACCGCTGGGGTTTGGCGCGCAGCCAATGCGACCTGCCCGAAAACATCAACGCCTCGCCGTCGATCTTTCTCAACGATGCATTGGAATATTCCGCCTGGACCCTGTCGTTCAACCAGACGCTGTACCTCGGTGCGCTGCTGTTGGACGACCCGCTGGGCATCCCAAAATTCGCCAGGACCTGGGAAGTCTCGAACATCGACGACCCGGACCAATACACCGAGCTGGAGGACTGAGCCATGTTTGATGCGCTTTTACGCCAGCAGCTTGGCCCGATCATCGAGCGTCTGGCCGAGATGGAGACGGAGCTGGAGGACCTTTACCGGCGCACCGACAGCCTGTGCCGAATCGGCGTTTGCCAGGAAGTCGACGCCGCCAGCAACACCTGCAAGGTCAGCCACGGTGAGTTGCTGACCCCGGCGATTCGTTTTTTCAACCCCAGCGCCGGGGCACAAAGCGAGTCGCGGATTCCCACGGTCGGCGAGCAATGCTTGCTGCTCAACCATGGCGGCGGTGCGGGTGGCGCGCAATCGGTGGCGTTGTTCGGGCTCAACGGTAACCAGTTTCCTCCCGCCTCGACCCAGGCTTCGCTGACGCGTCGGCTTTATTCGGACGGGACGGAAAGTGGCTACGACGACGCCCGTCATGCCTTGCACTGGAAGAACGGCCCGACGGCGTTCAGTGGCTCTCGTGAAGCGCTCGAGTTGAACCTCGGCCCCGCGAGCCTGCTGATCACTCCCCAGGTCATCGAGTTGCAACTGGGCGCGGTCGGCTTGCGACTCGACGCTTCCGGTGTGCACCTGAGCGGCCCGGTGGTGGATCACCAGGGCCGCGTCATCAGTACCGCATAAAGAGTCTCCCATGATCGGAATCGATAGAAACACCGGGGCGTCGGTCGACGATTGGCCGCAGTTTGTGCAGCGCGCCACCCGGGCACTGACCACGCCTTTGGGCACCCGGCAGAAGCGTCCGCTGTATGGCTCGCTGATCCCGGGCCTGCTGGGTCGCAACCTCGGCGACGACCTGTTGCTCCTCGCCCAGAGCCACGCGGCGCAGGCCTTCTACAACGAACACAACGGCATCGCTGATTTCCAGCCGCAGGCGATCGTCGCCAGCCGTCGCGGCGCGGGTCTGGTGTTGCGCTTTGCAGGCACCTGGAACAACCGACAGCAAACCTTCGAGGTGGTGACATGAGCATGTTGATCCCTGGCCAGAACCAGTTGGCCGAGCCTTCGATCGTCACGGTGCAGGCGTTCGAAGACTTGCTCGCCGAGTTCAAGACGTTTGTCGTCGAGTACGTTGGCGCCCGCTCACCGCAAACGGCGGCAAAGCTCAAGATCAGCCTGGAAAACGAAAGCGAGTTGCTGACCCTGGCGCTTGAAGCCTTTTGCGTGCGGCTGCAATTGCACGAGCGCAAATACAACGCCCGCATCAAGCAGATGCTGGCCTGGTGGGCAACCGGCAGCAACCTGGATGCCCGGCTCGCCGACATGGGGCTGGAGCGGCAGTTGCTTGACCCTGGCGATCCTCAGGCCTTTCCACCGGTATTGGCGCAGTACGAGAGCGACGATGACGCCCGGTTGCGTTACTACCTGGCGCCCCATGCACCGGCCGCCGGTTCGCGCATGCAGTATCGGCGCGAGGTGTTCACCCTCGGTGAGCGTCCGGTGGTGAGGGTCGATACCCAGGCACCGGGCGAGGTGACGGTGACGTACAGCTTCGAGCCGGACGGATTTGCGGCGCAGGTCAAGGATGGCAATGGACGCCGTACGGCGCCCGGCGAGGTGATGGTCACGGTACTGGCCCGGGAGGGCGATGGCTCGGCCTCCGACGCGTTGCTCGACGGTGTTCGCCACCACTTCGCCCGTCCGGATGTGCGGCCGGAAACGGACCGCGTCACGGTGCAGGGTGCGCACATCCACAACTACAGGATCCGCGTGGTCGCGAGGATTAATCCCGGCCCCGATTCGGGGTTGACCAAGCTCGCTGCGCAAGCGCAACTGCGGGCGTATGCGCAAAGCTGTCATCGCCTTGAAGGGCGGGTCGATCCGAGCTGGATCGATTACACGCTGCACAGTGCCGGGGCGGTTCAAGTGGAGATACTCGAACCGCTGGAGCCGATCGTGACCACGGCGTTCGAAGCCCCTTACTGCACCGCTGTCGAGGTCGAGGTGCTGCCGTTATGAGTGACGAACAAACTCGCGCGAGCCTGTTGCCTTCCAACAGCTCAGCGCTGGAAAAAGCCCTGGATATCGGCTTTGGCGTACTGCTTGAGCGCATCGCACCGCCGTTTCCCGAGCTGATGAATCCGGCGCAAACGCCGTTTGCTTTTCTGCCGTACTTGGGCGCGGATCGTGGTGTCAGCGAATGGAGTTCCGAAGCGGCTGAGGCGGAAAAACGCCTGACCGTGGAGCTGGCCTGGCCCACGGCACGGGCGGCCGGGACGCGACAGGCGCTGGAAAACGCGGCCAAGGGCCTGCGTTTAAGGCCCGAGGTACAGGCCTGGTACGAACAGACGCCGATGGGGCCGCCGTACAGTTTTTCTGTGCGTGCATTCACCGAACAACCCTACAGCGCCGAAATCGATGCTCGCCTGGACCGTCGCCTGGCGGACGCCAAGAGCGAGCGCGACGTGTTGTCGGTGTCGGTCGGCCTGAACGCCTTCGGCAACCACGTCATCGGCGCCGCCACCGTGTGCGGCGAGCTGACGACGGTTTATCCCGTCGTTATCGAAGGGCTCGAAGTGTCGGGCGAAGCCTTCATGGCTGGCGCGCTTTACACCGTCGAAACCTCCACCATTTATCCACAGGGGTCCTGAATGGCCGACTATTACACCCTGCTCACCAACGCAGGAATTGCCTACGAAACCGCCTGCAAGGCGGCGGGCGTGCCGATCAAGTTGTCGCAGATTTCCGTCGGCGACGGCGGCGGCACCGTCTACAACCCGGCAGCCACTGCCACCGCGCTCAAACGGGAAGTCTGGCGCGGCCCCATCAACGCCTTGTTCCAGGACGAGAAGAACCCCAGTTGGCTGCTCGCCGAAGTGACCATCCCGCCAGAGGACGGTGGCTGGTATGTGCGCGAAGCCGGGATCTGGACCGACAGCGGCATCCTCTACGCCATCGTCAAATACCCGGAGTCGTTCAAACCGGTGCTGGCCACATCGGGCTCGGGCAAGGAGTTCTACATCCGCTCGATTTTCGAGACCAGCAATGCCGCCAACGTTACGCTGCTGATCGACGACACCGTGGTCAAGGCGACCCGGGCGTGGGTGATGAGCTACCTCGCCGAGGAACTGGCCAAGCTCGACGGCAAGCAATCGGTGCGTGTGGCAACCACCGACAACATCGTGCTCAGCGGTGCGCAGCAAATCGACGGCGTCGCGGTGGTGTCCGGACAGCGGGTGCTGGTCAAGGCACAAACCACGGCGAAGGATAACGGTATTTATATCGTGGCCAATGGCGCGTGGTTGCGTGCGGCTGACGCCAACACCAACGCCAAGGTGACCCCCAGCCTGACGGTGATGGTCGAGGAGGGCGCTGTTCACGGCGACTCGTTGTGGCACCTGGTGACGAACGGACCGATTGAACTGGGCACGACGGCGCTGGTGTTTGAAATGCTGGCGGGGCGGACCGGGATTCAAGCGGGGACGTACAAGAGCCTGACGGTGGATAAGTATGGTCGGGCGATTGCCGGTGACAATCCGACCACCGTCGCGGGTTACGGGCTGACCGATGTCTACACCAAGGCACAGGTCGAAGCCTTTGCGCTGAGCGTAGCGGGGGACCGGGTAGGTGAAGTCACGCACTTTGCCATGGCCGCGCCGCCTGCCGGTTTTCTGAAGCGCAATGGCGCGGCGGTTTCGCGAACGACCTATGCGGCGCTGTTCGCCCGTATCGGCACGTACTATGGGGCGGGTGATGGCGCCACGACGTTCAACTTGCCGGACTCCCGTGCACACTTCGATCGGGGCCTCGATGACGGGCGTAACGTCGACCCTGGCCGGGCGCTCGGCAGCGCACAGGCGAGTCAGAACGCTGCCCACGCACACACCGCCAGTGCGGCGGTGGCGGGCGCGCATACGCACGGTATCTGGATCAACCTGGATCGGGGGCCAGGGACCGAAGGCAATGCAGTCTGGGGTGACGAACCTTGGTATGGGTCGGCGGGAACGTCCACCAGTTCCAACGGGGATCACACCCACACCATCACCATCGCCAGTTCCGGCGGCACGGAAGCCCGGCCACTCAACACGGCTTTTCTTGCCTGTATCAAATACTGATCAGCATCCTAATGGAGTTTTTGACAATGTCAGACGTACGCACGGCCGATATAGGCGAAGTGTCGTGGTGGCTCGCGGAACAAGTGACACCACCGACCATCTGCAATGTGCACCCGGTGACTGCAGAGTTCCTGGGCACTGCACCTGCCGACCCCAGCCCGCTGGAGCCCCACGTTTGGTTGATTCCTGCCCACGCTTACCGATGCGATCCGCCCGCGCGTGAGCCGGGTCACGTTGCCCTGAAGGTGGCTGGAGATGGCTGGAAGCAGGTGGCCGATTACCGCGGCCAGACCGTCTATGACACGACTACCGCAGAAGCTTATACCTGGGAGCAGTTGGGCGACTTGCCCGATGATTTCACCCTCGAAGCTCCGGTCACCCGGTTTGATAAATGGCAGGTCGACCAATGGATCGTCGATGAGGCCGCAACCACGCGCGCGCTGAAGAACAGGGCCACACGCAAAAAGGCCCTGTTGACCCAGCTCGGCGCGAACATGATCGCCACGTTGCAGAACGCGCTCGACCTCGGCATCGCCAACGATACCGAGGTCGCCCATCTCAAGGCATGGAAAATCTACGGCGTAGAACTCAATCGTGTCGAAACCATTGAGCGGGTGCCTCAGGACAGTGAATGGCCGACCAGTCCGAACGATGCTCTGGCGACTCACTGGCTCGTTTCCCAGGGATTTGACGATCCCCCCCTGGAGAGCTTCATCGTTTCCGGATAACGCCCCGTACTGTCGGGGCGTTTTCTTTTCCCCTGCAACCCTCACACCCCTAAGCCCCCTTTCCAGGGGGCTTTTTCATTCATGGAGAAACACCCATGGCAGAACGCCAAACCTACACCGTACTGCGTCCATTCCCCACCGGGGGTGGTCACTGGTCGAGCATCGGCCAGCAACTGAGCCTGCTGGGCGTCGAGGCCAGCGCGTTGCTGGGCGCCGGTCGCCTGGAGCTTGCAAAAACCGAAGCCGCCGAATCGGCTTCTCCGTCCACTGCGGCGAAAAAAGCCGCTGCCAAGAAGGCTGAATAACCATGGCTGAGGTTTTGAACTTCGAACACAACGGCATTACCGTCAATGCCAGCGAATCTCCCGAGGCCATGGGTGGCCTGGGTGACAACGTCATCGGCCTGATCGGCACCGCGCCGAAGGCCGACCCGCTGATCCCGCGCAATGCGCCGTTTCGCATCAACAGCTTCACCACCCAGGCGCTGCTTGACCCGACGGGTGCCGAGGAAGGCACGCTGTATCACGCGGTGTTCCAGATCCTCAAAGTGGTCAAGGTGCCGGTCTACGTGGTCATCGTCGAAGAGGGCGCGACCCCGGCCGACACGCTGAATAATGTCATCGGCGGAATCGACCCGCTGACCGGACGCAAGCTCGGCCTCGCTGCGTTGGGTGGCGTAGCCGAAGACCTGACCATCATCGGCGCGCCGGGCTTCACCGCCAGCAAAGCCCTGGCCGGGGAATTCGCCTCGTTTGGCAAGCGCATCAAGGCCCGTGTGGTGCTCGACGGCAAGGATGTCGCGGTGGCAGACCAAGTGGCTTACAGCCAGGAACTGGGCGGCGCGGAGCTGGGTTTCGATCGTTGCCTGCTGGTGCACAACATGCCGTCCGTGTACTCCAAGGCGGCGAAGAAAAACGTGTTCCTGTCGCCGTCGAGCCTGGCTATCGCCGCGCTGGCCAAGGTCAAGCAGTGGGAGAGCCCGGGCAACCAGGCGACCTTCGCCGAAGACGTGTCGCGCGTCGTCGAATACAACATCCTCGACACGTCCACCGAGGGCGACCTGCTCAACCGCTACGGCATCAGCTACTACGCCCGCACCATTCTCGGCGGCTTCTCGTTGCTGGGTAACCGCTCGGTCACCGGCAAGTTCATCAGCTACGTCGGCCTGGAAGACGCGATCAGCCGCAAGCTGGTCAAGGCCGGCCAGAAAGCCATGGCCAAGAACCTGACCAAGTCGTTCATG